>Ga0315331_10002693_pt1 | contig 13417 bp, 13 predicted proteins | sample M160m34915metaG_FD_203456 | JGI IMG/M metagenome (GOLD analysis project Ga0315331, IMG submission 203456) | Ammonia-oxidizing marine archaeal communities from Monterey Bay, California, United States - M1 60m 34915 | ecosystem: Environmental > Aquatic > Marine > Intertidal zone | place: USA...
AGGCCGTCGATACGGATATCGTCGCGCAGAAGCTGCCTTACGGCCAGATCAGCGTGAAGGCGGTGCCGGGCGGTCTTGACGTGCCGACCGACGAAGGCGACGACAAGGCTGTCATCGCGACAGCGTCGATTATTGTGCGTGTAGATCTACCCTGATCTGCGCGGGCGAATGAAAAGGGCCGGCATTTCTGCCGGTCCCTTGTATTTGGATCTTATATTGTCTGGCGATTACTTGCCGAAGATCGCTTTCTGGGCCGTTGCGACGGCGACGGGCGACATGCTCAGAATTTCATTCACGGTTTTCTGAATGTCAGCGCCCTTCATCTGCGACAACGGCAGCTTCGATTTCTTCGCATCGGCCATGAATTCCGCCGAATTTACTGTTTTCCAGAACGCGGCGCGGAGTGGGGCAACCAGTTCCTGCGGTGCGCCCGGCGGCAATACGAGGCCGCGGCCGATCAGGCTGGATGTCGCGATAAGATCGGCGGCGGCCTTGTTGTTGGCGCCTTTGGCAAGCTCGCCGATCAGCGGGATATTCGGCAGATCGGGCGACCGCTTGAAGCCGCTTTGCAGGATACCGACGGCAAAGGACTTGCTGCCCTCGAACCATTGCGGGTTCCCGTTCTTCCAGGCGGCCCAGGCAAGCGAGACGCCTTTGACTTCGCCCTGCTCCATGGCTTGGCGGGTCCGGGCAGAGCCTTTATAGCCCGACACGATCTTGAATTTGGTGCTGAGCAGGCCGTTGGCGAGCGAGGTGACGATAAAGGTCGGAGAGCCTTTACCGGTCGAGCCCATGATGACTTCGTTCTTGGTTGCCTGGTCGTAGCTGGTGACCCCGGAATCGCGACGGACAGCGATCAGGTTGTTCGATCCGAACACGCGGCCGAGCCAGGTGAACTTGCGGGCATCGTATTTGACCTTTTTGGGCCGCAGCACCTGGGACACCATCGACATGTCCGGCGGCATCAGCAGGTACAGACCGCCCTTTGGCATCGCGTTGAAGGCGAAGTTCGCGGATTTGAGCCCGCCGGCGCCCGGCATCGATTTGGTGATAACGGTCGGATTGCCGGGGATGTTCTTGCCCAGATACCGGCTGAGCAGCAGCGAAGTCTTGCCGTAGGTGCCGCCCGCACCGTAGCCGTAGATGATGGTGATGGTTTTTCCGGCATATTTGTCTTTCAGGACATCGGCCTGCGTCGGCAGGGCCAGCATCGCGCCAGCGGCGGCTGCGACAATGCCAGTGATGAGGGTGTGTTTCATAGGGTCTCTGCCGGAATTAGTTTGTGTGCCAGCATTCTTTGGGATTTTATATAGATTTTTATGTTTATTTACTGGGCATGTTGTTGATACGTCCGTCGCTGGAAAGCATTCCCGGGGACGGACGGCATCACGCTTATGGGCGTTGCAAAAGCCGATCTAAGTGAAGCCGATTTCACCGGTCTTGTGGCCAGTCAAGGTGACGGAAACGACGTCGTTGAAGGCTCGGGGCTGGCCGAGACCATTGAAGGTCTGGGCGGCAACGATATCCTGATTGGGGCCGGCGATGACGTGTGGCTCGGCGGCCATGAAGGAGACGATGTCGTGGATGGCGACAGCGGCGATACCATTACCGATTTCGCGACCAGCGGCGCGTTGGACAATCTGGACCTCAGTACGATGCTGACCAATCTTGGGTATGCCGGCAGTGATGCCTTTGCCGACGGCTATATCGCGCTGACCCAGTCTGGTGCCGATACGCTGGTTCAGGTCGATGTGGATGGCGGTGCGAATTCGCTGCAGACCCTAGTAACCCTGCAGAGCGTAAATGCAGGCGACATCGATACCGGTGTGTGGATCGTCTGATCCCCAAGGCAATCTTTTGCCGGAGGTCCGGCGCAGACCGGCAGGCAAAAAAATCCCCGGGCCGCAGATCGCGGTCCGGGGTTTTTTCTACGCAGCTCCTGGATCAGGCCGCTTCTTCTTCCGGCATCAGGGCGTTCATGATCGCGGCGCACAGCCCCGAAACCACGATACCCGATACGAAGAGCGGTACCGACCAGGTCGGCAGGAAGCCGACCGGCAGCGGTCCGAACTGCGCAAGACCGGCGAGCTGATTGACCTGCCATAAGCCGAGGCCGAGGCCGAGCGAGATGGCGACGATCAGCATGTTGCGGGAGGTGTATCCCGACTGACCGACCAGTTTCATCCCCGCGGCAACGATCATGCCGAACATGACAATCGCGGCACCGCCGAGTACGGCCTGCGGCATGGCGGCAATCAGAGCCGCCAGTTTCGGCATCAAGCCGCACAGGATCAGGAAGATAGCCCCGATCGTGACCACGTGCCGGCTCATCATCTTGGTGAACGAGACAAGACCGACATTCTGGCTGTAGGACGTGTTCGGTAATCCGCCGAACAGCGCGACGATCGCCGAACCGAGGCCGTCCGCCATGACGCCGCCCTTCAGTTCCTTGTCCGTCGGTTCACGATCCGCACCGCCCATTGTCACGCCGGAAATATCGCCGACGGTCTCAATCGTGGTGATGAACGCCATGATACACATCAGGCCGATCAGCCCGATCGCCGCCGGTGTGGTGAATTCCAGCCCGAAATGCGTGTCCGGCAGACCGAACCAGCTTGCGTTGCTGATGGCGTCGACCTTTTTGCTGTTGATCATGCCAAACGGGATCGCGACGACATAGCCGACGACCAGACCGAGGAAGATCGATGCCGTTGACCAGATGCCTTTGCCGTAACGGCGGATCACCAGGATGGTGAAGATGACGAACAGGGCCAGCAGCCAGTGCGACAGATCGCCAAAGCCGCCTGCCTTACAGAACGGTGCCGGATAGGCGCCGCAGCCTGCGGAATATTTGATGCCGACCGGCAGCAAGGTAAACCCGATGGTCATCACAACCACGCCGGAGACCAGTGCCGGAATCCATTTGCGAATCTGCGGGATAAAATACCCGAGAACGACCTGAAACAGGCCACCGACCAGTGTTGCGCCGAAAACGGCGGCAAGGGTGGCGCCGCCTTTGAGCGCGCCGGTCAGAATGCCGATATAGGCGAAGCTGGTGCCCTGCACGATGGGCAGGCGGGAGCCGATCGGCCCGATGCCTATGGTCTGAATGAGCGTTGCGACGCCGGCTGCAAGCAGGGCGATCTGAATAAGAACCGTTATGTATTGAGGTCCTGCGGCAAGTGCCACGATAAGCGGAACGGTAATATTGCCCGCAAACATTGCGAGCACGTGTTGAATCCCGAGTGGGATTGCTTCGCCCAAGGGCGGCTTGTAATTCGGATCTCTTAATTGGTTAACATCGGCCATGATTTTCCTCGTCTTTCCCTCTGGTTGAACCGGGCACGCGCCCGGCTTTGCCTTGTCGATCTTCTTGGGTTGTCCTGGGATTGGTGCATCGTCCGTTACCGCCTGGTGGCCGAGAGTTTTAGCCTGGATGGCGTCCCAGTAAAAAGACGTCGGTAGGAGCAGTCTGAATGTCGCTTTATTGTGCATAAAAGTCTACCTGGGCCTCTGAATCGTGTCTACGGGCTACATGGGGCGACTGATTCGCAAAAAACAGCAGCATTTTGCCGCATGGTGAGGACAATCTGCGGTTTCAGCGCTATTCTGCGCAGCGAAATGATAGATAATTCCCCTGAAGATCAAACCGTCGGGCAAACGCCCGACGGCAATCAGATTTTTCTCGATCATGTCGGCTGGTTCGTTCCCGATATGGACGAGGCCTCCGTCGCCTTCGGTCAACTGGGCTTTCCGCTGACGCCGTTTACCGTTCATATGAACGAACAGCCCGATGGCAGCCGGGTGCCGTCCGGCACTGCCAACCGCTGTGCCATGATCCGCCGCGGATACCTAGAAGTGCTGACCCGGATCCCTGAAGTGGAATCGGCAATCACAAAACAGATGGATGACGGTCTGGCCCGTTATACCGGCCTGCATCTGATTGCCTTTACTGTTGCAGATACCGAAGCGGTGACCCGCCGGCTGCGCGAGGCCGGCTTCGCCCCCGAAGCCCCGATCGCGCTGCGCCGCCCCATGCCCCTGGATGATGGCGGCGAGGGGACGGCTGCGTTTTCCGTGATTCGCCTGCCTTCCGATGCGATGGCCGAGGGCCGGGTTCAGGTCCTCAGGCAGGATACGCCCGATGTCGTCTGGCAACCGTCGGTGACGGCGGATGAAAACGCGCTCGACATGCTGTCGGGACTGCTGATTTGTGCGGAAGACCCGGAAGAAGCGGCCATCCGCTACGGACGGTTTACGGGCCGCGCCCGGGTCGCGGACGGCAACGGGTTCCGCATCGCGCTGGATCGCGGACAGATCTCGATTTGCACCCCGGCGGCCTGCGCAAACTGCCTGCCGGGCATCGATATCCCGGATATGCCCTTTATTGCGGCGGTTTCGATCCGCAGCGCGGACCTGTCGGCGACACGGTCTTTCCTGACGGCGCGCGACGTGCCGCTGTTGGCCGATGAAGAGGACCGGGTCGCGGTGCATCCCCGGGCCGGGATGGGGGCATCCTTTGTCTTCCACGCGGCCGGCGAAGAGCCCTTTCGCCTAGCGTGACGACACAATGACCGATGCGAGCGGGGACGTCTGGGTATTTGGGTACGGATCGCTTGTCTGGCGTCCGGATTTTCCCTTTCTGAAAAGCCGTGTCGCGACGATTTCCGGCTGGACGCGCCGGTTCTGGCAGGGCTCGACCGACCATCGCGGGGTTCCGGGCACGCCGGGGCGGGTTGTCACGCTCGTCGAGGCGCCGGCGGAAATCTGCTGGGGGCGGGCGTACCTGATCGGAGCCGCTGAGCGGGAGTCCATTCTTGGTCACCTCGATTACCGCGAAAAGGGCGGTTATTCGATGTATGAAGTCGATATGGCATTTCCAACAGGCGCCGAGGCGCCGGCACGCGGTCTGATCTATATCGCCATACCGGGCAACCAGAATTGGCTGGGGGACGCGCCGTTGGCCGAAATCGCCGCACAGGTATGCGGCAGCACCGGCCCGTCAGGGCATAATGTCGAATACGTGTTGGAACTGGCCCGCGCCCTTGAGGAAATCGGCGCCGAGGACGGCCATGTCTTCAGCCTTGCCGGCCATGTCGCGGCGCAGGGGGCTTTGGGTCAGGCGTAATCGAGCGGCAGCGCGGTCGTATATTTGATCTGTTCCATCGAGAAGGACGAACTGACATCGTAAAGTTCGACCTGCGAGATGAGCCGCTGGTAAAACTGGTCATAGGCGCCGATATCCGGCACGACGACGCGGAGCAGGTAGTCGATATCGCCGGACATGCGGTAGAATTCCACAACTTCCGGGAATGCGTTTACCGCGCGGGCAAATCCCTCGTACCACGCCGCATCGTGCTTGTCGGTCTTGATCGACACGAAGACCGTGACACCGGCATTCAGCTTTTCGGCATCGAGCAGCGCTACGCGGGACCGGATAACGCCTGACGCCTCCAGTTTTTGGATGCGCCGCCAGCACGGGGTCGTGGACAGTCCGACTTTTTGCGCGATTTCGGCCACGGCCAGTGTGGTATCGATCTGCAGAATGTCCAAAATTTTCTTGTCGATCGCGTCCATGGTCAATTTATCTCGTTTGATTGCATATTTTTAGAATAACATGCTCATTTATCCGAATCACTTGGAAAATTCAAAAACACTTGTCGTCCTAAATCCGTAAACTGTTCCTCAGAAGGTTTGGATTTTAATACACGGCCTGATACTGGGCCGGAAGGCGAAGCGGACGATGGAACTGAATACATTTTGCAAGACCGTGGGACGCCTGGTTGCGGATAACCCGATCGAGGAGGTCCCTGGCCTGATTGCCGGGTTCCTGCCGAAAATCCTGGCCGACCGGAACCTGCTTACAGCGGAACATAAAGCGCTGCCGCCCGAAGGCTACGGGCGCCATGACGTCTTTCTGTGCCCCAATGACGATTTTTCGATCATTGCCGCCGTGTGGCCTCCGGGAATCGTCTCGCCCATTCACGATCACAAAACCTGGTGCACGTTCGGTGTTTTCGAAGGTGTGATCCAGGAAACCCGCTATCGCGTCGCGTCGGACGACCCGATGTGCCTCGATGCGGTACCCGTCGAGACCATCGATCATATGCCCGGCGATGTCGCGCATCTGCCGGTCCCGGCCGTGGGAAACGATATCCATTGTATGCATAATCCGACCGACCGCGCAGCGGTATCCGTCCATGTTTACGGCGGAAATTCGGTCAAACTCGGACCCAACGTGGTCAAAGTCTATCAGGAAACCGCTGCCGCCATCGCTTGACGGCAGCCCGTCAAACGCGTTAATCCGCCGTAAAGGGATTTCCCCGCTTCTGGTGGGGTAACGCTTTGCGTCAAAGGGAGAATTAAAGTGCGCGCAGTTGTTCTGCACGAACACGGTGGTATTGAGAATCTCACATACCACGAAGACTACAAAGATCCGGAATGTGGCGAAGGCAAGGTTGTCATCCGGGTAAAGGCGACGTCGCTGAACTATCACGACGTTTTCACCACCCAGGGCATGCCCGGCATCAAGGTGCCGCTGCCGATCGTAATCGGGCTCGATATTTCCGGTGAGATTGCCGAAATCGGCGCGGGCGTGGACGGCTGGTCCGTCGGCGATCGCGTGCTGGTCAATCCGCTGGATCCGGTCACCCCCGAAAAAGGTCTGATGGGCGAGATGCTCGATGGCGGCACGGCCGAGCTGTGCGCGGTCGATGCCACCCGGCTGATCTCCATCCCCGACGGGTGCTCCTACGAGCAGGCGGCCGCGCTGCCGGTTGCCTATGGCACCGCCCACCGGATGATGATCACCAATGGCGGCATGAAGGGCGGCGAAAAGGTTCTGATCCTCGGCGCCTCCGGCGGTGTCGGATCGTGCTGCGTGCTGCTCGCGAAGATGATGGGCTGCGAAGTGGTTGCTGCGGGCTCCAGCCCCGACAAACTTGAGGCCCTGAAAGCCTGGGGCGCGGATCACGTCATCGATTATACGGATTTTGAAAAACAGATCTACGGGCTGTTCGGCAAGCCGCATCGCCGGAAATACGAAGGCGGCGTCGATGTCGTCATCAACTTCACCGGCGGCGACACTTGGGTGCCGTCCCTCAAGGCGACCCAGCGCGGCGGCAAGATTTTGACCTGCGGTGCCACGGCCGGTTTCGATCCGACCGAAGATCTACGCTATGTCTGGACGTTCGAGCTCAAGATTCTGGGGTCGAATTCCTGGGCGATCGAGGATCTCGAAACGCTGATGAAGCTGATCGCGGAAGAAAAGCTGAAGCCGGTGATCGATACCGTACTGCCGCTGGAACAGACCGCCGAAGGCGTGCGCCAGCTCCGCGACCGTGAGGTCATCGGTAAAATCGTGATCACCCCGTAGCAGGGCCGAGGACAGGACCGAAAAATGAATCCGTCGGAATCGGGTAATCTGGGCGACGTTTTCATGGCACATGCCGGGTCGGACCGGATTGCCGTAGTCGATCTGTACGATACCGCCAACCCGCGCGAGATTTCCTTCCGGGACTTTAACGCGGCCTGCGATGCCGTGGCCAACGGGCTTCTCGTTGCCGGGATGGAGCCGGGAGACCGGGTCGGTATTCTGGCGCTGAACCGGGTTGAATTTCTCGAAGTGCTTTTCGGCGCGATGCGTGCCGGCTGCGTACCGGTCATGATCAACGTCAAGCTGGCGGACGACACCGTCGAATACATCGTTCGCGACGCCGATATGAAGGCGGTTTTTGCCGATCTCAACCAGGCGGAGCGCGTGCCCGACGGGGTGCGGACGGTGACGTTCCCGAGTACGGCCGATCTTGCCGGCGGCGGTGCGGGGCATAGCTCCAGCGACGCCTATGTCGATTTCAGGATTTTTGCTGAAGATGCATTCCCGTCGTTTTTTCCGGGCGGCAACGATATCGCGGAACAGCCCTATACATCCGGGTCGACAGGTACGCCGAAGGGTGTGCTGCTCGATCATCACGGCCAGGTCTGGATGATCGGCAAGATCGTCGAGAGCCGCGATATCCGGGAGGACGATTGCTCGGTCATCTCGGCGCCGCTGTACCACAAGAACGCGCTGCTCGCCGTCAAGTCGGCGCTGTCCGCCGGCGGCAAGATCGTCATTTTCTCGCGTTTCGATGCGCAGGAATATATCAGGGCGATCGAACGTTACCGGCTGACCATGCTGACCGGCGTGCCGACCATGTACGCGTTGATCCTGCAGGAAGAAAAACTGCTCGACGAGACGGACCTGTCATCGGTGCGCAACTGTTCCATGGGCTCGGCCCCGGCATCCGACAACCTGCTGGATACCTTGGCCGCCCGCTTCCCGGATGCCCGGCTGAATCTCAATTATGGGATCACCGAAGGCGGGCCGATCCTGTTTGCCTGGCGTCATCCGGACGGTCTGGAACGTCCCCGCACATCGGTCGGGTTTCCCATCGATGGCGTCGATATCAAGCTCGTCGACGGGCCGGATGAAAACCAGGGCATTCTCCATGTCAAAAGCCCCGGCGTGATGAAGGGCTATCACAATCTGCCCGACGCGACGAAAAAAGTGCTGACCGACGGTGGCTGGATGGATACTGGCGATATCCTGAAACGCGACGAGATCGGCTGGTATTTCTTTGTCGATCGCGCCGACGATATGTTCGTCTGTGCGGGGGAGAATATCTATCCGAGCGACGTCGAAGCGATGCTGGAACGCCATGACGGTATCATGCAGGCCGTGGTGGTGCCGGCGCCCAATGCGCTGAAGGCGCATGTGCCCTATGCCTGGGTGGTGAAGCGCGAAGGCGCTGATATCGACGAAGAAGCGATCAAGCAATACGCCCTGAAGAACGGTCCGGTCTATGCCCATCCGCGCCGCATATTTTTCGTCGATGCGCTGCCGCTCAGCGGTACGAACAAGATCGACCGTCGGGCGATAGAAGCGCAGGCCGTCGAAATCGCCCGAGAGGACGAGGGTGCGGCCTGACCGCCTGCTCCTGATTATTGTCTTCGTGCTGACGTGTGGGGCCTACACCGCTGTACGGGCCGACGATGCGCTCAACCGCACAATCGACCGCATGCTCAAACAGGTGAATGCGCAGCGCGCGATGAACGGCGAACGCCCGCTGACGCTCAACCGACGTTTGACCGAGGCGGCACAGAAACATGCCGAAGACATGACCAAGCGCGATTATGTGGAACACCGCTCGCCCGACGGCCGTACGCTGCAGGACCGTATCGCGACCGTCGGGTATCCCTGGGGGGTGATCGCGGAAAACCTGGCGGCGGGGATGTCGTCGCCCGAATCCACCGTCCACTCTTGGATGACCAGTCCCGGCCATCGCGACAACATGCTGAACCGGGAGTACCTCGAAGCCGGTGTTGGGTATGCGACACCTATACCCGGTGGCAAACGCCCGCGCTATTCACATTACTGGGTGGTCGTGTTCGGCGCGCGGTCGCGCTGACCACTTCTAAAATGCCATATAGGCAGGCAGGCTGAAGCATCCGGCATGAATGCCCGGCGTGTAGTACTTGGTCTCGATGTGGGCGGCGGCGAAGCGCGCCTGAATTGTTGCAGCATCCGTCTTTCGGACGCGATCCGAATTTGCGCCCCAACCGAGCGTCATATAGCCGAACGCATAGGTCGGCACTTGGGTCAGGTATAGCGCGGCGTCCGCGAACAGCCGGTCGAGCCTGCGATAGGTGTCCTGCGCTTCGTCCGGTTGCACGAATCCGACGCCAGACTGACAGACGACAACGCCGTCTTCGGTCAGGATGTTGCGGCAGTCGGCGTAGAACGCGTCCGAGAATAGCGGGATTGCCGGTCCGATCGGATCGGTGGAATCGACGATGATCACATCGAAGCGCCGGTCCGTCTCTTTGACGTATTTTACGCCGTCGGCGATTACGATATCGGCCCGCGGGTTGTCGAAAGCGCCGTCGCTGAGGGTCGGCATGTATTCGGCGCACATATCGACGACACTGCGGTCGATCTCCACCATGGTCGCGCGGTCGACTGTGTCGTGTTTCAGCACATCGCGCAGGGCGCCGCCGTCGCCGCCGCCGATGATCAGAACTTCCTTCGCCGCGCCGTGTGCCAGGATCGGCACATGGGCGAGCATTTCATGGTAGCAGGGCTCGTCGCGCTCCGTCGTTTGAATGACCCCGTCGAGCGCCAGGATGCGGCCGAAATGCGGGTTTTCAAAGATGACGAGATCCTGCAGTTCGGTCTGCGACCGGAACAGGACTTTCGAGATTTCAAATCGCTGTTGAAACCCGGGGTGAAGTGTCTCGGAGAACCAGGTCTCGGCCCCGTCCGTCACTCCACCAGGCCCCGTTTCTGTTCGCTGACCTCAGTGCGGGCCGGGGCGAAGAAACGCTCAAGGACGGCGACGGCCTTCTCGGGGCGGCAATTGCCGCACATGAAGACGTCGAACGCCGCGTAATCAAGCTCGGGCCAAGTATGGACGCTGATATGGCTTTCCGCCAGTACGGCAACGCCTGAGACGCCGCCCTCACCTCCGAATTCGTGCACATGGATGTGCAGCACCGTGGCGTCGGCGGCTTCCGCCGCCTCGCGCAGCGCTTCCGCTATCAGGTCTGAGTCGTTTAGCGGCGAGCCGCCCCAGAAATCGACCAGCAGGTGGGCGCCTGCATAGGTCTGGCTGTCTTTGTGGATCAGAAAATCCCGCACGTCATTGGCGGGTTGCGGGTGCATGTGCGCGCTTTCGCCTCCCATTATCTGGGAATCGCCTGCGGCACCTGCCGCAACAACCGTCTCAGTCAACACTACGGATTTTTCCATCCATCGGGCCTCCTCGCAGGTGCAACAGCACCCATTGGGTGAGAGAAAAAGTGGCGCCTTATCGCGTTTTTAAACGTCCGTTGCAAGCGGATTCGGCAGGGCTAAAACGCCTCGGCGGGGAGCGCCATAATCTCTTCCACGCCGGCCATTGCCGCGCGTGCATATCCGGCGACCTGAGGCAGCATGTTGGCGGCGAAAAACCGTGCCGTCGCACGCTTCGCTTTGTAAAAATCGTCGTCATTTTCGGCTTTACCCGCGATATTCGCCGCCTTGGCCATCAGCCAACCGCCGGTGACGAGCCCGAGCGCCCGGAGAAACGGCGTCGCCCCGGCCATGACCACCCCGGGATCGTCGCCTGGGTCGGCAAGGATCCAGTCGGTTGCCGCCGACAGGGCATCGAGGGCCGACCACATCGAATCCGCGATTTTCGTATCTTCGATTTCCGTGTCGCGAATTTCGGCGATGAATTTGAGCAGCTCCTCGCCGCGGTCGCGCAGGATCTTGCGGCCCACCAGGTCGAGAGCCTGAATGCCGTTCGTGCCTTCGTAAATCGGCGTAATCCGGCAGTCGCGGTAGTGCTGTGCCGCGCCGGTGTCCTCGATAAAGCCGGCACCGCCGTGAATCTGGACGCCCAGAGAGGCGATCTCGACCCCGCAATCGGTCGACCAGGCTTTGACCACGGGAACCAGCAGATCGACGCGGGCCTGGGACGTTGCGCGCACTTTGTCGTCCGGGTGTTTCCGCGCGAAGTCCTGCTTCGCCGCAACATAGCAACCCAACGCGCGGGTCGCCTCGGTTAGACAGCGCATGGTCATCAGATTTCGGCGCACATCCGGGTGACGAATGATCGGTACTTCGCTGAGGGTCGGGTTGGACATGTCCTTGCCCTGAACCCGCTCGCGGGCGTAATCCGCGGCCTGCTGATAGGCGCGCTCGCCGATCCCGACACCTTCGCGGCCGACGGCCAGGCGGGCGCTGTTCATCATCGAGAACATGTATTCCATGCCGCGGCATTCCTCGCCGACCAGATAGCCGATGGCGCCGTCGTTTTCGCCGAACTGCATCACGCAGGTCGGGCTGCCATGGATGCCGAGCTTGTGCTCCAGCGATACCGCGCGCAGGTCGTTGCGCTGACCGAGTGATCCGTCATCGTTGATCAGAAATTTCGGTACGATGAACAGCGAAATCCCGCGTGTGCCTGGCGGTGCATCGGGGGTACGGGCAAGCACCATGTGGACGATGTTTTCCGTGCAATCGTGTTCGCCCCAGGTGGTGTAAATCTTCTGGCCGCTGATCCGGTAGTGGCCGTCTTCGGGCACGGCCTTGGTCCGCAGCGCGCCGACGTCCGAGCCGGCATTCGGCTCGGTCAGCACCATCGTTCCCGTCCATTCGCCGGATACCAGCTTGGGCATCCATTTTTCTTTCTGCTGTTCGGAGCCGAATTTTTCCAGGCATTCGACGCCGGCAATGGTGAGCACCGGGCACAACATGAAGGCAAGGTTCGCCGCGTCCCACATTTCGAACACCGGCGTCGCCACCAGCATCGGCAGGCCCTGGCCGCCGATCTCGGTATCGAATTGCAGGGAATTCCAGCCGCCATCGGCATAGGCCTTGTAGGCTTCCTTGAACCCGGGCGGTGTAATGACCACGCCGTTTTCAAGACGCGATCCTTCCAAGTCGCCGCCCCGGTTGATGGGGGATAGCACATCCCGCGCCATCTTGTTGGCTTCGTCGAGGATGGCGTTCACCGTGTCGGACGTCGCATCTTCGAACCCCGGCAGGGCGGCGACGTCTTCGAGACCGATTAGTTCCTCGATAACAAACTGCATATCGCGCAACGGTGCGGTGTATTCGGCCATTTGGTAACTCCTGTTTTTTCGGTGCCGGTCCTCTCTGCCTGCCGGTCAGCCACTGGGTCGTTTCTGTGGGTTGCCGGGAGAGAGAGGGCGGGTGCTATTTCATTTCTATCTAAAGAACTTTGTCGGGATTCATGATGCCGTTTGGATCCAGCGTCGCCTTGATGGCGCGCATCACATCGAGGGCGACCGGCGATTTATAGGTTTCGAGCTCGCCGCGGCGCAGCCGTCCGATGCCGTGTTCTGCGCTGATCGACCCGCCCATGGCGACCGTGCGGTCGTAAACTGCCTTGTGTATCTGCGGCTCCAGCGACCGGAAACCTTCATCCGACATGTCCCGGGGCCGCGTAAAATTGAAGTGGATATTGCCGTCGCCCACATGGCCGAACGCACAGGGACGAATCCCCGGGATCATCTCCGCCAGTTCGGCGGTGGCGTCGATCAGGAAGTCGGCGACGCCGGAAACGGGTACGGAAATATCATGCTTCGAACTGGCGCCTTCAAATTTCTGCGCTTCGGGGATAGTCTCCCTTATGCGCCAGAAATCGGCTGCCTGCTGTCCGCTTTCGGCGAATACGGCGTCGAGCACGATGCCTTCCTCCATACCTTCGCCGAGCACAGCCTCCATCATATCGCGCAGTCCGGCGGCAGAGCCTTCGCCGGCGGCAAGTTCCATCATCACGTAGTGCTGATATCGCGTCTGCATTGGGTCGCGGGTATCGGCGATGTGCTGCAGGGCGAATTCAATGGACTCGCGCTGCATGTATTCGAA
>Ga0315331_10002696_pt1 | contig 13403 bp, 9 predicted proteins | sample M160m34915metaG_FD_203456 | JGI IMG/M metagenome (GOLD analysis project Ga0315331, IMG submission 203456) | Ammonia-oxidizing marine archaeal communities from Monterey Bay, California, United States - M1 60m 34915 | ecosystem: Environmental > Aquatic > Marine > Intertidal zone | place: USA...
GTCGGACCATTCGATGCATGGCCCACTGGTGGTGGCGGATTTGAATACTTCTACGGCTTCCTTGGTGGAGAAGCCAACCAGTGGTATCCCACGCTTTATGAAGGAACCACTCCGGTTGAAAACAAGAGTTCACCGGAGGAAGGCTATCACCTCATGGAAGACATGACAAATAAGACCATCAAATGGATAGGGCAGCAAAAGTCGCTCGCGCCGGAAAAGCCATTCTTCATTTACTTTGCCCCGGGTGCCACCCACGCTCCTCACCACGTGCCTCTTGAATGGGCTGACAAGTACAAGGGTAAGTTTGACGAGGGTTATGACGCAATTCGAGAAAAGACGTTTGCTCGCCAAAAGGAACTTGGTGTAATCCCTGCGGATAGCAAGTTGACCGAACTGAATCCCGAAATCCCTCGCTGGTCCGATGTACCAGAAAAGTTCAAGCCGGTCTTGTCACGAGAAATGGAGGTGTATGCAGGTTTTCTTGAATACACAGACCATCATGTTGGCCGCATTGTGGAAACCCTTGATACACTTCAGGCGTTGGATAATACCCTGATCTATTACATTGTTGGGGATAACGGGGCTTCCGCCGAAGGTGGAGTCAATGGTTGCTTCAATGAGATGAGCTATTTCAACGGAATCCAGGATTTGGAGACCGAAGAATACTTAACCGAGAAGATGCCCGAACTGGGCGGCCCAAACTCATACAACCACTACGCGGTTGGTTGGGCTTGCGCGATGAACACGCCTTATCAATGGACGAAACAAGTCGCCTCGCACTGGGGCGGAACACGAAATGCCGTGGTCGTACACTGGCCAGCTGGAATCAAATCCAAAGGTGAGGTTCGTTCGCAATTCTCGCATGTGATTGACGTTGCTCCTACCGTATTGGATGTTGCTGGCCTCCCCGAACCCCGTTTCGTCAATGGGATCCAACAGGACCCAATCGAGGGTAGCAGCATGGCATACTCGTTTGACGATGCGTCTGCTGCTGAGCAACACAAAACCCAGTACTTCGAGATCCTCTGCAATCGTGGCATCTACCACAACGGATGGACAGCGGTGACCAAACACCGTACGCCATGGGCGCCACCAACCGAAAAGCTTCCCGCATTTGACAACGACAAATGGGAACTTTACGCAGATACCGACTGGACGCAGTCTGAAAATTTGGCAGAAAAGATGCCAGAGAAACTTGCCGAATTGCAGCAGCAATTCTTGATCGAAGCAACTCGTTACAAAGTGCTACCGCTTGACGACCGTGTGTTTGAAAAACTGAATCCAGACACTGCAGGTCGGCCAATTTTGGTCAAAGGTACCACTCAATTGTTGTTCCCCGGCATGGGACGTTTGCTGGAGAACTGCGCTCTTAGCATCAAGAATAAATCCCACAACGTCACAGCAGGAATTGTTGTTCCTGAAGCTGGCGCCGAGGGAGTGATCGTCGCTCAGGGCGCTAACATCGGCGGGTGGACACTGTACGGACACGAGGGAAAACTGAAGTACTGTTACAACTACGGTGGCTTCGAAAACACCTACGTTACCTCTGCGGACAAGCTTAGCCCCGGCAAGCATCAAGTTCGCATGGAGTTCACCTACGATGGTGGAGGACTTGGCAAGGGTGGAAATGTGACCCTGTTCGTTGACGGAAAAACCGTGGGTAAAGGAAAGATCAAAGCGACGCTTTCCAATATCTATTCAGCTGACGATGGACTGGACGTCGGTGAGGACTCCGGCGCTCCTGTATCACCTGACTATGGTCCAATTGGCAATCATTTTAACGGTGATATCAAGGCTGTCCAACTCTCGGTTGAGGACGACCCCAACAATGGCGATCGTCTTGTGAACCCGAATGAAGCCATTCGTGCCATGTACGGACGCCAGTAGGCAGCTCGTTAACCTCGACGATACTTATTCAATCAAGGATGCGTATCGTCAGCGGGAATGATGATGTCATTGATTTCCACGTACGACTCAGTGGTAGAACCGTGACATCTCCAAGCCAAAAGTCATACGAGCTGTATTCACCATGGTAAGGCAAGCTTACGCCGCCGCAAATGATCGACTTAATTTGCGGTGGCGTGCTTGGGTGTCGGCATAAAAAGATTTTGCGTTGCAGCACCAAGACCGAATTCGGGAAATGCAACGCTGGCAGAATTTTTCGTATCACCATAGATCGGTTGGTCAAAATCAGCTTCAGTCACGTCCCAACAGGCACCCAACGCCCGCGTTGGACCTGCGGAACGAACCTAAAAGTGCTACACTCATTGGCCGGCATGTGTACGGAGCTAAAATCATCGCTTCAAGGCGATAGGTGATCAACGGAGTCACGCATGAAGAAAGGAAAACGCAAGGCCAAAGAAGCTGCCGGTTTTCAGCGTTCTTCACGACAGCCTCAGATCGACATGACGGCCAGCAACAGCAGTCACCGGCAACGAGGCGAACCGCATAAGGCTTCTTCGCGGACCAAAAAAGCAGATCAAACTGAGCAGGCAATCATCGACTCTGCAATCGCCTTTTTCTGGAACAATTCGTTTCGCGACCTTAGCGTTAAAAAGCTGATGGACGGAACACCTGTCTCTCGAGCCGCTTTCTATCAGTATTTTGTTGATCTTTACCAACTGATGGAAGTTCTTCTCGATTCCCTCACGCAGGACATTCTTACCGCTGCTGGACCCTGGCTTGCGGATGAGGGTGAACCGATCGAACAACTAAACACCTCTCTTCACGGCCTTGTTCACGTCGCATATCGTAATGGCCCCTTACTCCGTGCCATCTCCGACGCCGCCGCCACTGATGCGCGACTGGAAACCTCGTGGACCAATTTACTTCTGGGGTTCGATGCACTTGTTGCAAACAAAATCCAACAGCACCAGGGACTCAAACTGATAGGTCCTATCGACGCACACTCTGTTGCAGTTGCATTGAATCGCATGGATGCCTACCTATTCATCCACCATTTTGGACGCCTTCCAAGGAGTGAGCCAAAATTGGTTTGGGACGCCATTCGAGCGATTTGGTTGTCCACGCTATACGGCGTTGGAGCATCAGACCTGCCCTAAGAATTAGCGATGCAATGGGCAAACTTGCTCCCTAGGGTACGGTCAAAAAAGTCTGCGGACAGGCAACAGTACAGTCTCGACAGTTCGATACTCATCTGCACGTCCCCGCGTCCGTTGAATGGAAGTCCCCCCCAAGGTGCGAAGATCCACTCTGAAAAATCGCAAGAACACAGGGATGTTTCATTCAGTTCATCCTGCTACCTACATAAAAGCCTCCGCCAACCTCGGAGCCTGCGTCTCGTGGTCCTGTTTTGTGGTGCCGACGCTCTCGCAGGCGTGCATCACTCAGAACTGCAGGCTGAAAACAACGCCAAGTCCCAGGATGAATGTCGTACTCAAACGTTCCAGCTTTTACTAAATCACATTTACAGAAGAGTCCGACCACGCTGAGTTTTGGCGGTAGCATACAACGCAAACCGAGTTAGTTATCCACAGCACGGGTGTCCGGCGACTGGGTTCTTCGGCGGCTGGGTTGTTTCGTGATCCCCAATATGCCTCACTGGATACCTAGAACAATTGTCATCCACAGATTTCCCTATTTCTGTACACGGGACCATCAAGCCACGGCACAAAAGCCAAAGAATCCCGGTTGCGTGAAATCTGCTAAAAGCAAATTCACAATTTCAAGTAAAACCACTTTCCAATTCTAAAGCGGTAAAACGCAGAACTGCGTAATGCGATAGATGTCAAACCAACAGCGACAACAAGGAAACGCCAGAAATCTTCTCCAAGCCGCTTTTCCGCAGGTTCCGTCAATCAATCGGGTTCCGGATTAGGCGGAAACTCACGAAAAACGCAGCCAAACGAAGTTGGAATGAAAACAAATCGTTATATTGTTGAGAATGGGGCGGAATTGCCTCTTCTTGGATCGTACACACAGGAATTCATCAATGAGCGACCACAAGCAACACAAAACACGTCGTGACGTCATCAAAGCGGCAGCCGTCGCTACCGGTGCCGTAGCAACCACACCTTACTTTCCCTGGTCGGAGAAAGCATTTGCCAATCAGGACAAAAACGATCGCCCCAACATCGGGTGCATCGGGGTGGGCAGTATGGGTTCAGGTGATGCTCGCGGTCACGCAAATTTCGGCAATATCGTAGCCGTGTGTGATGTTGACGAGCGACACGCACTGCGAGCTAAGAACGACAAACGCATTGGACGTGGAACTGCTGACACCTACGGCGATTACCGAAAAGTGCTCGACCGAAAAGACATCGATGCTGTAAGCATCGTGACCCCCGACCATTGGCATATCAAAATTGCTGTTGAGGCACTTGAGGCTGGCAAGCATGTATTTGTGCAGAAACCACTCACATTAACCCTTGAAGAAAACCAATTGATCCGGCGTGCGTGCGAGAAACACTCCGACCTGGCTTTTCTTGTTGGAACCCAGCAGCGAAGCGATCGCAATAAATTCATGCGAGCTGTCAACATGGTTCAGAAGGGGCTACTTGGTAAAATCAAGCATGTAACCGTTGGCATCAATGGTTCACCCACTGGCGGACCATTCCCGGTTGCAGAAGTCCCAAAAGAGCTGAACTGGGAAATGTGGCAAGGGCAAGCTCCCGCAAAAGAATATCGCGAAAAGCGATGCCACTACCAGTTCCGCTGGTGGTATGAGTACTCGGGTGGAAAGTTCACCGACTGGGGTGCACATCACGTTGACATAGCCATGTGGGCACTCAACAAGAATGGATCCAAGCAGGGTCCATCATCGGTGGATGGCACCAACTGCGAGCATCCCGTTGAGTACAAAGACGGGAACGCGACAGTGGATGACTGCTACAACACGTCCCACAAGTTCTCGGTGATCCATACGTTCGACGACGGCATCACCATGGATGTGACAAGTCATGGTGACAATGGTATTACCTTCGAAGGGACCAAGGGCCGGATCTTCGTCAACCGCGGCAAAATCACCGGTACGCCGATCCAGGAAAACTGGGATAAAGACGCGTATTCCGACGAGGACGTCTCGAAGCTTTACAAAGGAAAGCCGCACGAAGGTCACAAGAACAACTTCTACCGCTGTATCCGCGAAGGTGGCCTGACCGTGTCAGACCCGTTCAGTCACGTTCAAGCCATGTCCGTCTGCCACCTCAGTTCGATCGCCGCAAGGTTGGGCCGCAAGTTCAAGTGGGATCCGGCCAGTGAAAAGATCATCGGCGACGATCAAGCTGCTTCGATGCAAGCACGTAAACGTCGAGAAGGCTACGAGATCCTCGAGGTCTAAAACCCTGAGGTTACCGCGAGGGTGGGGAGGACACTCTCACGCCAATATTCACTTTCGAATTGCGTGAGAGCTTCCCGCCAGTGCCGAGCAAAGAAGCACTGCCAAGCTTTTTTTCTGACAGTGGTGGTAACGGCTGACGCTAGGCACATCCGTGTCTCGGCGCAGTGGCAACTCGGCCACTGCAGTTCCAGTTTCCAACCCCTGCGGCTTTTTTTTTGATGCATCTGGTCGCACAAACCTGCAGCGGGTTCTTTCCGCGTTACCAGCGTGAGCCCCCGCGTGTGCGTCGATCAAAATTCGATGCGACGCCAAACCGCTCAAATCAGGTTTGGCGTGTCCTGTATTTCAACAGATGTCACCCGCCGCGAACTGCAGTCACTTGAAGCCTCGTTTCAAATACCCTGCTGCGGGCGTTAATGTCGCGATCTCGTAGTCACCGGAATGGTGACTCGTGACAGATACATCCAGCTTGAAAGATAGTAAGGGTGCCAAGTGCGGCGACAATGGTTACCCCATGGGTTAATCCCCATTGGATTCGTGACATCAACGTTCAAACGGTAGTTCAACGAAACACGACTGTAGTTTTTCGATTGTGCTGTTCGCCTCTTAAGATTTGCCGCACTGGTTTTTCTATCTTTCAATCGATTGTGATGCTTTAACCATAGCGGATTGGTTTTGTAAGACGCCCTCTTGGTCGAGTTCATTTGCAACCGAGATCGTGCACCGGCACTCGAAGGAGCATTTGGTTTGACGATCAAATACGCAGGAGTGCCTGACGGACTGGCGGCTTGAGCGGGGGCTGAGTTGGACTCAAACAAAAATGAAAAAAGTAGCACGCAGAGCAGGTTTGGACCAGAAACTCGCTTTCTGGATGATTGTATCGTGAACATGATGGAATGCCGAAGTTTGAGGTCTTTCTCGTGTACATCTAATGCAACGCAAATTGAGCATCGATCATCACAATTTTTTCCTAAACCACGATCGGCCCCGAACAATTGATGCTGTGACCCCTGAACTCTGTGACCCCTGAACTCTGTGACCCCTGAACTCTGTGACCCCCTAATCTCTATGAAACAACAGGTCATTCCGCCTGCGGCGGGTCGGTCCTGTCTCCTTTGTTCACACCTCTGATGCTTTGGTTTTCACCAAGTCAAACTCCACAAGCCCAACTCCTGAAAGGCAACACAATCGTTAAGGTCACCGGCTTTGCTACCATCGCCGGCACAAACCACACAAACGAGAATCGAACACGTAGAGGCGTGGAACAAGGTGACAATCAGCACTCGTTCCGAGTCAGTCCCCAAGTTTGTCAGACCAACAGGCGTGACGTTTCTTCTCCCCCTAGGGAATTGATAGCTTTTAAGGCAAGAAAAAGGTCCACGATGCTTGCCCTGGCAGCATCCTTTCGTCGCCCCGGCCGGCACAAACAAATCAATCCGCTTGGCTTAAGCCAGCATCCACAGAATTCAACCAGTTGTCATTGTCTTTTCCAACCTGCGCGTCTATGCTTTCTGAACTGGGCAATTTACGACCCAGACCCGAAAACGATCGGAACAAATGAGATGCGTTGCCGGCCTCGGCATTCGTATTCCGATCACGAGGACAAGTCTGAGCTAAGCACTCGGATCCTCGTCCGGCGAACGACCTCGCCATCTGCTGCCCAACCACGATCGCGTCGATCCCCTGGAAAAGCTGCTCGCGTCATGAAGACGCATCCAATTCCGCGACATTCTTATTGGTCCGGAGTCAACGGAGAGCCGCTTGTGCTGATCACAGCAACACAAGACACGATCTTCAACCCAACAATGCACGGCCGTATCCTCTTCAATTCTACGCAGGCATTTCGCCTCAGAATCAGAGTGTGCCGGCCGTAGACAGACATCAACGGTCCGTCCTGTTGCTTGCCATTCCTGTACTGACCTCTGGGTTGTGCACCGTTTGCAGCTGCTGGGATCGGATACACACACAAACAAAAGAATAAACTTGAACGATTTCAAAAGCATGGACCTGTTCGCACCCCTGCAGCGGGCATTAGCAGAACAGAATTACAAACAGCCAACTCCGATTCAGGCAAAGACGATCCCAGCGGCGATCGAAGGCGCCGACATTTTGGGCTGTGCCCAAACGGGAACAGGAAAAACCGCTGCCTTTGCGTTGCCTATTCTTGATTACCTGGGGCATGAAAAGCCAAAAACCAAGCCCAACCGTCCCACGGTACTGGTCCTGGCACCAACACGCGAGTTAGCGATTCAGATTGGCGAGAGTTTCCGTACTTACGGAAAACACATGAAATTCCGCCAAGCGCTCGTATACGGAGGAGTGGGGCAAGGCCAGCAAGTGAAGGAACTCAAACGCGGCATTCATGTGTTGATCGCGACTCCCGGACGTCTCCAAGACCTCATGGACCAAGGTCACGTGAGTCTCGACAACATCGAGATTTTTGTTCTCGATGAAGCAGATCGCATGCTCGACATGGGTTTTCTACCCGCACTCAAAAAGATCATTGCCAAGGTACCCCAACAAAAGCAAAGCTTATTTTTCTCGGCAACCATGCCGCCAAAAATCCGTGATCTAGCTTCACGACTGTTGTTTAACCCGATTTCGATCACCGTAGCTGCTAAAACTCCCACGGTGGAACGAATTGAACAGTCCGTGCGTTACGCGAAGCGAGGCAATAAGCTTGCGACGTTGACGGAAATCCTAAACGGCCCAGACGTTGATCGCACGATTGTGTTTACGCGGACCAAACATGGCGCCAATGGGTTAGCAAAAAAATTAGACCGCGCGGGCATTGCGGCAACAGCCATTCATGGGAACAAAACCCAAAATGCTCGACAACGGGCTCTGGAAGCCTTCCGAAAGAAAGAAGTGACTGTTCTTGTTGCTACCGATGTCGCTGCAAGGGGAATTGATATCGACGGAATTACTCATGTCATCAACTTTGACATGCCGGTTGATCCCGAAAGCTACGTGCACCGGATCGGACGTACGGGCCGTGCCGGTTCCGACGGAATTGCCATTTCTTTCTGTACACAAGATGAATTGGACGAACTGCGTGCGATCGAAAAGCTGATCGGAACGAGGATCCGTGTCGAAAACCCAGAAATGAAATTTGAGGCAAAACAGGAACCAGGCAAAGGCAATCTCCGCAACGGAAATCCGCGAAACGGAACTGCACGCAAAGCCAATCGATCGCGTCGCCGCAAAAGCACCAACTCCGAACTACGCAATGGTGCCCAAAGCACCTATCGACGTCGAAAAAAATCGGGCAAACCTGGCAACAACCAACGTACCGCAGCCAACTGAGGCTCAACGAACGGTTAAACCAAAACCTCGTGTACGCAACGTGAGTGAGTCCTGTCTAGCAGGAGCTTGTCTGGGCGCGGATTTCGCCAAAACGGCGTTCAACCCCTTGCTATCACCGTCCTGCAAAGGCGACCACACGCACCGCGGTCCTCAAACCTGATGCGTGTATGCGAGGGCAGGTCGGCATCACCATGCATCTTGCCTCACGTACACCCACGCGTTCCAACGGGTGCAAACCCCCTAAGAAAGTTTCTGGTGGCAACCCTCAAAAGGTAAGTTCCACAATAAGGAAATCCTCGGGTCGGTCGCGATAACGTTGCGCCATTTGTTGTAACGTCTTCCACCGAGTCACGTGGGACGGAGATTCGTACGCAGGTTCTTCCTCGGGCAAAGCCTTTAGCAAACCCTGTCGCACCACCATCCCGCGAATTTTCTGGGTCCGAACGGCACCTGCCCGTTCGCATGTCAGGCACAACAAGTATCGTTCATTGGTTACTGCGCGTCCTGCGTCGGCCTGTAAATAACCGAGGGAGTAGCGTTCACTTATCTCATTCAGAACCGGATTCAAATAATACCACACATCATCCTTGGCGATCGGTATGAATGGATCCGCCGTCGTCGTTCTCTTTGCCAACGCTACGATCTTGGACGATGCAACGCCATTGAGAAACACTTCGTCAACATCCATCTCAAAAAGCGTTCGAATCTTCAAGAATCCTTGGTCAATTGATGTCAACGAAACATTAAGGCGATCTAGAAAATCGCGTTGTTTCCAGCGCGTCCGAGATTTTCGCCCAGCGTAGTAGGATGCAAAACCCGCAACGATGATGATCCAGACAAGCTCTGGCCAATTGCCAGAGAGATAATCCGATAAGGAATTTAAAACCATTTGCATGTGAGTCTTCCCAAAACAAGTTAAAGAGTACCTTTAGCGTGCATGACGGTTCTATACCAGCATTGCCGCGTTACAACCAAACCCCTACCCAACATCTGTCGCGCCCCGGACAAACCTTGCAACAAAACGCAGCATCTGAACCATCCCTAATCCAGCTACCGAACCACTTTTCTCCTCACGTACTCAGCCCGACCTCTTGTTTTCCTGAAACAACGGAAACACATCTGATCGCCCAACAACCTCCTCGGCTCGTTTCATCTTCATGTTGGTGCATCTCACACCTTCATGGTTCAGCACAACTTGGGATGGCCGTGCCATTCATGCGCAATCTCCCGCATCAACACCGCACAATCCAACGCAACTGAGCCTGACGGGAATGTCCCCGTATCCTCAAAGCAACTAGATTGGCTAAGGTTAACCTCCAGCGATCAACATTCCAATTCGAGCATCTAAACTCCAGCCCTTCGTACGCGTCTTCCCGCTTGCCGCCTGAGTAGCCAAGTGGTCCCGTTTCAAACAACGGTGACGCTTCCTAAAACGAAGAGTATACCGATCGTCACAGAGTGAATCGGTCACTTGCCCTAACCCGTGCAACTTTGCGGTGCCATCATCAGCACGCATGGTGACGGCAACGTTTTGCCCCCATTCCCCAACGTCAAACGCCGCTTGGCGATGAACGCCCTGAAACACTCGACCACCCGCCCATGCGTTCAAATACGAATCCATGTCACCCCGCGGAATATACCCCCCTACTTTCGTCTTCTCACCCTCGCCCCACACCACAGGCAACGTTCAACCGCATTCCCCAACTGCAATCCTCACCGCAAGGCAAACCTTTTGGACACACCTGTTTCAGGCTAATCTGGCATATCTCAGCAATCGCATAACCGTTGACCAACTGAGTGTGAAATTGCCCCGGCAATGATGCCGCCATGCAAACAGGATCAAGTCAGTCGTTGGCAAGGATACGTCGATCAATGATTGCACAAAGTGAAGGTACACGCATGCGTCACGGCAACAAAAGTCGTTGACCGGATTGCTGCGAGAAGCCTAACGAGCCTGTTCAACCAATCAACAAACCACAACTGAACAGAATGGGAAATTCCTCGCTGCTACACAACCTCCCATAGAGCCAACCGCACTTAGTTCCAATCTGTCTTCATTTTGGTCCCCACATCCTTGCCAAGACCATGCCGCTTGCTGGGCTTCGCTTTAATAACGAGAAACCTACGCGTCTGGAAACGGCACAAGCTGATACGCCTCCGCTCCCTCACACTTCAAGTGGTCTGCCAGACACTCACCGAGCGCAGCCCGAACGCTTACAACAAATTCGTGTGCGAAGCACCCTGTTGCCGGTCCAAATTCCTTGCAGGTCGAAGAGCCTTGTAGTTTAAGCCGTGGCATAAAAGAAGCTGCCCTGTCCGTGAATACGCCCAGCAGTCACGGATTTAAAATGATCCCAAGCACACGGAATTATTTTTCGATTTTTGCTGAAGGGTAGCGAAAAAGCCAGCACTTTTAAATATTTGAACGCTGCTGTGATGCACACTGCCCTTCACTTCACTTCGGTCATGATTCAAATTGCTCGACACTAACATTACAGGTCTCATTTGTCTGCAGGCGAACCCGTCCGGGAACTTCTTTTCCACTCGACCAATGGACTCGGGCCCAATGGGCCCCGGATTGTATTTCCGTCAAAACGGAAATGTGAGCGAAGCCCGACACCATTCGCCTTTGAATAGGTCAAGATTCTACCTTCGTCTGAAATCGCATAGACTCCCTCAGTCATATTCCCGGCGAGGTCTTCGCTGAAACCTCCATCCGCCATGAAAACAAGCAAGTGCCCCGATCCATTCACCGCCGTCCACATCCCCGCCAACTCGCCAACAGTTCTCTCGCCGTTGTGCCACGTGGACCGATCCTTACTCTTTGCGATCGACTGAGCAAGATCTGCATGAGTGATCGGATTTCCATCAGACCTTTTACCCTCTGATCCTGTTATCTTCTCGCTAGCGCTGCCCCCGCTTCCTGCATCTTCGTTCGGTGGCGCGTCCATTTGAGACATCTGACTCCCATCGCCTGCAACGCGCCGATTCTCTAATGCATTCATGTTTCCAACATGCCCCACCCCATCAAGGTCGCCGGCATCACGACCAGGCCGGGAATCTGCGTCCCCGCACCCCGCAGTACACAGTATCAAAACCATCATCCAATTAAAGAATCGAAACACTTGTCCAGCCTCCTTAGTGAATCCAAAACAGCTCGTCGACATACTTTCGTCCGAGCCCTACGACAATCGCCTTGTTATCACTCAACACCTGTAACGTAGGTGATTGTCCCAACCGTGAACCAAAACAACCCACTCAGGAACAGCAGCACGGTCCAGATGATCATGTAGCCAAACCAGAAGTATCTGAACGCAGTGATGCCGAGCCCAAGTAGACACACGGGTCCCCCCTGCCACATTCTGCTGATTGCCCGATCTTTCGCTGAAGGACCATCGAGCCACGGTTTCTTACTATCCACTGTACCCTCACTACCTCATGAACAACTGACGCTTTTCTCTCTTCTTGGTAATCCCGCCACCGTGATGTGACCACCAAACTTAAACCGAACCCCGCCCCACGCCAGCACCCGTCTTCTCAAAGCCTAAGACGCCTTCCTGACACCGAATGTGTCTCGGACTCGGTGCACCAGCATCTCAAACCCCTCCTCCTCACTACCTGACATTTCCTCTGACAACACGGCTTTGGACGATCAAACAGCTACCCAACGTCCAGAAGTGATACCCGTCGCAACGGATGAATCCGTATCGGGCATCACATTGTCGCTCTCAAACCACGGGTTCCGAAGAGTCATGCCCAACATTGATAGCCAAACCCTGAATGAATCATGCAAGCGGACTAAGCCCACCCAAAATGGGTCCGCAGTTGCTCTGTTAATTCAAGCCGGTTCATGAACTGTCCTGTTCAAGTCCCCCACCGCCCGAGAGCAACCGAGCGCATTGTTCACCCAATTCCCTTATAGCCAAATCCTCACACTCAGCAGACTCCTCTGGTAGCAGCGTTGACTCCCACCGACGACTGACACCTGTATGTATGAATGTCTGTGCCCCCGCGTCCCAGAATGCGCCCCCCAGGGGAACACTCTTCGTGGCATTCTCCTTCATCCATTCGAACGAACAATACTCCAGAATTGATTCCCACCTCGATTCATTGACAGGCAGATCAAGAAATCCGGCAATGGAACGTATCTTGGATGGCATATCACGCTTCAGAACTGAATAGTGCACCATCACCACGTTTGGCAGATCCCGGACTTCCCACCAACTACGCACGTTGTCGCAAAACGACCAGAACGCAAATCCATCTTTGTGAAGCCAATCTTTCCAGGATTTGCGTATGTCCTCGGGTTGCCGTTGAATCGGCGATCCAACACGGCCCGGGGAATCATTCAAAGCGTCATACCATTTCTGGTTAGCATTCACGTGATGGTTGTATAGACTCCAGACCACATCTCTTCCGTCGCGCGCAATGTAGATGCACCTTGCCTCTCGTGAGAAACGCAGCGCATCGACGGAAAGATGTGTCTTCATGAAACGTCGATGGACTTGCCTTTCGATCATCGGAAGCTTCACCTCCTTTGGCGGTATCCGGAGATCCACCCATGGCGACATCTCTGCGACAGCCAAGTCGGGATCACCCTCAAATATTAACTGAGCAATGATCTGTTGCATCCATGTCGTTCCGCTTTGGCATAGGTCGAGATCACAATGTCATCTTCACGGAACGTCAGATCGTTCCATACCGTTGAATCAAAATGATGCTTATGTAACTCACACGTCTTAACCGGCCACTTCATTTTTTTGCCGCATCATGACCCCGTGCCTCACTTCAAACAGTA
>Ga0315331_10002699_pt1 | contig 13400 bp, 8 predicted proteins | sample M160m34915metaG_FD_203456 | JGI IMG/M metagenome (GOLD analysis project Ga0315331, IMG submission 203456) | Ammonia-oxidizing marine archaeal communities from Monterey Bay, California, United States - M1 60m 34915 | ecosystem: Environmental > Aquatic > Marine > Intertidal zone | place: USA...
TTGGTATCAGATGCTCGAATTGATTTATGGTCCGGGAACTGCAACTCTATCGGAGTATAATGGATGGACAACACTTGTCACATTGAAACATCCAGATTTCTGGGCAGACCAAATACGACTTTATGTTTCAGATGAATGCGCCGGGGTTCATGAAATGTTATTCATCACAGTTCTGATTATGATGAGTAGTGGAGTACCACAAAGATTGCGGATAAAGAGTGCACTTGTAGCATGTGTAATCGTCTACATTTTGAATATTGCAAGGCTGGTTGCATTGTACCCGCTAGCAATGTCTGGATGCGCAGAGAACCCTAACATGATGGGCTGTGAACAGCCAATGCATGATTTCCACGCATTTGTTTACCAATGGGGATTCCTGATAGTTCTGATTCTGATGTGGCTTGTTTGGTTCAAATGGGTGAACGCGGGAGATCTAATCAGAAAAGAACAGGCATCAGGTAAAGGAAAGTGGAAATTCATTTATCGAAATAATTGGAGCAACATACACAAGGCTGCATTAGCATTGTCTGTGATATTAATCATTGGGGCATTTGCGAATGTGTGGCTTGATGAAGGAGCAATGCAAGCAAAAGAAACCGTGGAAGCATGCGAGTTTTATTCCAGCGTAACAGGTGACTGTGGAGATGCCAGAGATGTGTGGGCACAAGAGATACAGTCATCTTGGTCTCTTGCAACACTAGGTATGCTTGGCATTGCTAGCACTATAATTACAATAGACAAACCTTCAGATGAGGAAGAATAATCAAATCTCGATTATTGATGCATCAATATCTTTTGAATTGAATGACCTTACAGCTAATGAAGCGTGCTTATTGTGCACTTCAACAACAGTGTGGTCATCATGAATTACAATGTCACCAACTGCTAACTCAGGACACTTAAGCGAAGTTGTAATCTCATTTACGATTGCAAATTTGGACATCGAAGTTGTTACTAATTTGATTGGCACCATTCCGAAAACATCTGCTGCTTCAGCATTATCTTCCTGTTTCTTTACAGGATCTCTACTGATACCATCAGGGAGTTCTGGAGCTTCTGAAGAAATAATTTCTAGAGAGTGTGTTGCAATAATCTTGTTTAGTTGAGGAATATCATCTCTACCAACTAAAACCCAGGCTTCTCCCTTTCTTCCAATTCGACCTGTTCGTCCAATACGGTGAACATAATTGTCAACATCATCTGGAACATCATAATTGATTACCAGAGTGATACCATCAACATCTATTCCTCTCGCTGCAACATCTGTTGCAACAACTACGCTTGAATTACCATCTTTGAAGTTTGATATTATCTTCTCTCTCTGATTTTGAGACATATCTCCATGAAGTCCTTCGACATCAAACCTGTGCTTTTTGAGTCGCTGAACAATTAAGTCAACCATCCTTTTTGTATTAGTGAAAATTATTGTTTGGTCTTCTTCACTCATTCGTGATAGAAGGCGACCTACAACCCACAACTTGTTCGCACGACCAATTCTAACGCTATATTGGTCAATTGGAGGAATGTCCAACTTTTCAGTATTTGTTAGAACGAAATCCGGTTCGTTCATGAATTCGTTTGCAGCATCAATAATTTCCTGAGGGAAAGTCGCTGAGAATAGAAGGGTTTGTTCTCTTCCAGTCATCTTTCCAATAACCCACATGATGTCAGGAAAGAACCCCATGTCCAGCATTCTGTCCGCTTCATCGAGAACGAAAGAAGTTGGCATGGAGAGATCGATATGACCTCTTTCAGTCATATCCATGACTCGTCCAGGAGTTCCGACAATAATGTCAACACCGTTCTTCAAAGCACGGGCTTGCTTTTCTAAATCAGTTCCACCATAAACTGTCATTATAGTGAGACCTGCTTGTCCTTGAATTGTATTCAATTCTTCAGCGACCTGATTTGCTAACTCTCTGGTAGGAGTGAGTATCAGTGCTTGCAATTCGCCAGTTGGTTGGCATGAATTCATTGTAGGGAGGCCGAATGCTGCTGTCTTTCCGGAACCAGTTCGTGCTTGGCCAATCACATCTTTGCCCTGTAGTGCAATGGGGATGGTATCTTTCTGTACTTGAGTTGCAAATTCCCAGCCATTGCTGACTAAGCCTGCTTGTAATTCATCTTTTAATCCCCAAGCGGAGAATGGTGTTGTTGTGAACATTTGGATCCCTCTTTCCGTCCCTTCCCTAATTGGGCCACCGGGACGGGGGTGACCCCCGTGTCACGATCAGAAGTTTTCGCTGTCCTTAGCTTCAGCCTTTAGAACACCCATCCAATATTTGAATGCGTTTTCACGGTTGAGTGGCTTCTTCATCTGGCGAACATGCTCTAGAATGTACTGACGGAATTTTAGAGACTTGTTACGGTTTACACCCTTTGGAGTGATGCCGTCCCACAGGTCTTCGAACTGCTTTTCTTTGTCATTGAACGTATTCTCAGTCATGAGTACTACACCTTAAGCGATTCGCCGACCGGCAGCCCCCTCTTAACCATGTCGTGTCTTGTCAGTACCGGTATCAGGAGGAGGAAGTTCTTCCAGCCCCACGGTTTTACCCTGAGATTCTGCTATTTCACGGTCAATCTCGGGAACCTTTGGAGCAGGAGCCAAGAAGGCATTCTTCTGGTCTTCAGTACCTTCAATTTGTGCATCGAAAGTCATTTGTTTGAGTTCATTTCTAATTGTCGGGTCTGTTTCTTCTCTCAACAATGCATTGCAATGGTTGCGCAGAATATCATCACCCATCAATCGTGGTAGAATCTTAACACAAGCAAGACGGACACTCGTATTCTTGTGAGAACAACCTGCAAGAACAAGGTCTCTAGCACGTCCGTGATCAGTATCTAGGACTTCGATACACTTGATTGCGGAAAGCATGACCTTTGAATCTGAATCTAGAATCGCTCGCTCAGCCAAAATTGTTGCAATCCTCTGCTCTCGATGTGCTAGTGGGACAAGGCATTTTGAGGCTTGACGTCGAGTCTCTACATCTTCATCCTCAAGTGCCCATCCAATCAAATCCCAAGCAGCCGCCCCACCTTTGGACAAAACTCTGCGTAACAGTCCTGCGGCACTTCTTCTCAAAGCCAAGGAGTCTTCCTGTAGTAACTCATCAATGTGGTCACAGGCGACTTCGGGCCAAGTCTGACATAAATCTCCAAGACCTGAAAATGCAGCATCACGGCGAGATTTAATTTGGTGTCGTAATTCGAAAGCCAATGTTCCTTCAGTTGCAGAAGGGAATATCGGTGCTACTGATTTCAAGCAACCGCTTGCAGCTAACCTTACCGATTTATCTTTATCATCAAGTAGGACAGAAAGATGATCAAATAACTCATCAGGACATGTTTCGGCCACAGAAGGTAGAGCATACAATCCTGCAATTCTGACATCAGGATCATCGTGCATTAAACTCTCAATCAGTATCGAATGACCATCATGTGCTAGCGCACCAGAAAGAATTGATAATGCTTTGATACCATCAAGGCGAGTCATGTGGTAGTCTTTTTCTTTCCAACCAACACGATATGTTTCAATTTCTCCTGTAGCAAGGGGAATGACCGCTTGTTGTGGAATCGCCATCCACGGACCTTCTTTCAAATCGCTGCGCTTCGACTTACGGCGGCCTTGCCCAACATTGATTGGACGGCCTGTCCGGGGGTCGCGTGCGATGTAATCTCGTGACATTCCGAGCCGGGCATAACCCCGAGGGAAATGAACCCTCCCCTTTTCAGATATTTTTCTTTACACAATTATGAAACCCTTCAGACCCATCAGGTAGACTATGCGAAGAGGGATTCTGGCATGTTTTGTCGTATCTCTTTTTGTAATGCAGGCATGGACGATTTCTGGAAATGAGTTTTCTGAAATTCAGATTTCTGAAACCTACCATCAAGACCAACAATTCAATCAAAGTGGTTATGTCGAATCTGGAACATATACCACGCAAGATGGCGAATCCCACATCTCTCGCCCCCGTGTTCAATGGACTACACCCTCACAATTGCTTGCATTTGAAAGGACGGGAGCATGCACTGCAGTTTTGGATTCACTGGATGAAGTATGGTTGATGGGGGGTAGGTTTGACCCTGACCCTGCTCAAAATAATGATGAAACTCCTACTGATGTAGTCGAGATACTAAATAACGGAAACAAAACTTGGGAGCCGTCATTCAATATGCTTTACACCCAGCAATATTGTGAAGCAGAAGTTGTTGGAGATCTAATCTTCGTAGTAGGGGACTGGCTCAGAGGTAGTAACCCTGCTGAATACCCATCTGGCAGAGTGCAGATACACAATCTTAGCAACCATACTTGGTATAATGGTACACCAATGCCTTCTACTCACGAAAGGGGTCTTGGAGGAATGGCTGAACATAATGGCTATCTCTACTATGCGGGAGGAGTTAGAAATCCATCAGGAAATGATGCTACAAACAAGACTTTCCGTTACGATCCTGTCAACGATAATTGGACGCAGATGGCTGACATGAACCAGCCAAGAGCATCTTTTGAATTGATAAATTTTCATGGCCAATTGTATGCCATGGGTGGATTCCAAGGCACTCAGACTTGGAATAGACAGGGGCTGAATTATGTTGAGAGATACGACCCTCCAACTGATACTTGGACCAATCTTTCAGCTCTACCTGTTGGCATGTTTGGCTGGGGTGCCACTGTTCTCAATGACGAAATAATATTAGTCGGGGGATACAATGGTGGTGCCAAAAGAACTGTCTATCATTGGAATCCGATTGAAGACACATGGTCAAATGGGTTAGACATAGGTTACAGTGGCCACTTTGATTTAGAAGTTGAAGAGGTCAATGGAAGCATAGTTTGGGCATCAGGAGATACCTCAGCATATCCGTATAATACCTGGCAACAGAGTTTCTCCCAGAATACAGAATATCAGAATGTTTCAGAGTCACATTCCGGCTGGATTACTTCGCCAGGAATTGATTTACGACCGAATGTAAATGGCATAGCCGTACCAGTTCAGTTTGATTTACAGGGCAACAATACCCCAGAAGGAACTATTGGATTCCAATATAGAGCAGCCAGGACATATGCAGGGTTGACTGGAATGGGATGGGTTGGTAGCGATTCCACTGTGAACACCACTTTCCCCATTGGTCTCACAGATATCGACTTAGATGATTATGCTAACTTTGTACAGTACAGAATTAAGATGACTGTGAATAATTTGAGCAATTGGGACGAACCTGATCTCGATTCTATGGCAATCCATGCAGAGCATGCTGCATTTGAATCAACATTACCTTCAGTACTAAACCCGAGAGGAGATACAGTTACAATTCAAACAAGTCACGACACTTCTTCTTCCTCAGGAGAGATGTACCTGGAATTGGCCCCTTGCGACTCGAATGGAGCATTATTGAGTCAATGGTCTCGTATGTCTTATGATGAAAATGGATTTACTGAAAATGATACTATGAATCTATTTCTTCAGAGTTCTGGCACACTAAACAGTTCTTCAATAAGTGAAACTTTGATTGACTGGTCTTTCGATATAGGAGACTTAACTATCGAAGGCAGCACCAGTGGTTCAGAGGTTGAAATTTCAAACCTTTGCGTTAAAGTTGGTACATCTGATTCTGAGAATTTAGAATACATTGATACAAACACAATCCGAATAGACAGAACACTGCATGTTAATATCACTGGAATAAACAACCATTCACTCGGAAGTGCAACCACCGGAGGATACCCTTTACAAATCGAATTGAATCATTCATTCCCTGAGACTGGAAAGACATTGGCAAGTGGTAGTTTGCAATCAAGAATTACTTTCAATATCCATGTAATTGACCCTGAAACAAATACCTACACCGGATGGGTCAACCAAACGACTCCATGGACGGATATGGCAATAGGACAGACCAATACTATAGCCTGGGAGTTACCATCCAATGTTTCAGGAAATGTTGACATAAATTTAGAATCAAGAAGTGATCAGCCATTACTAATAGTGAGTAATTCCAATTCTTGGAATCTACTTTTGGACAATGATAATCCGGTCATATTGTCCAGCAAACCAGCACTTGGAACTTATGTAGATAGTACTGAAAATCGTGAACTATCTTTGTTCATAGCGGACACATCAGGATTCATCTCCAGTGATGTAACCCTAGAAGTATGGGTAGAAGGATTAGATGACGGTTCAGATGGTAGTGTTATTGACGGATTACCGCAAGAACAAGAGTACAGGGAAATCAATTACACATTAGAAAATGATGGTAGTTTTTGGTGGATTAATGCAAGCCAATCAGATAATGCAAATGCTGATGACCAATATGTTTACCTCAGAGTAGTTGGTACTGACAACGTAGGTATTTCTGCGAACAATAACACTGTTTGGTGGACTACAAGGGATGCTCAAAATGCTGTTGTCGAATCTATCTCAAATTCAGATCAGACACAATACTGGGAAGTCTCCAGAGACATTAGTTGGCAGGTTACATTGAGCGATACAAACTCAATTTACGATATTATTTCTATGAAAGTGGAGTTGGGTGATGATTCGGATTTTGGAGTCACCTATAACGTAGCAGACATGACCTGTTCATCTCTAGATTACCGAATTGACTCTGATAGAACTATCTGTAATCATGATTTTGAAGGTCCAAATATGATTATCTCAATCACCCTATACTCTGGGTGGGAAGTTGATAGGTCTGTACTGAATGAAGGAGAGGTAAAATTAACGATAATTGACATAGATGGTAGTAGCTCCGTAATTTATCAAAACCTCTGGATATTCTCTGAAGATTTCGATTTTACGATAACTAGTGTTAGCGATGTTACAGGATTGGTTACAGGGAATATAACCAATCAGAGTATCGTAATAACTGGCGAAACAATACAAATCGAAGGTATAGTGAAACACTCGCTTTCAGGAACTCCTTACCAAGGTGATTTGTCTCTAAGTTGGTGGGGGTTAATACAAGGAAATGATTGGTTTGGAGCAGGCACGGTATCGGTAGTCGATGGGAAAATAAATGCAACAATCCCAATGCCAAGCACGGGCGGCATAATCGACATTAGTGTGGCGTTTATGGACCCTCTAGAAACCAAAGTAATCGGTAGTTATGACTTACCAGTATTCGACATTGACCCACAACCTCCAATCATATTGGAGTCTAACCCTGAAGGTTATTCTCGTTACCATCTAGAAAATATTGGAATTGGAGTCAATATCAATGAAGATGTTTCTTGGACTGGAGAATTACAACTAACGTGCCAAGTAATATCGACAGATTTGGAATGGGATCCAATCAGTATATCTATGCCGCATTCAAATGTATTTCAAGGTAAAACATTATTCTCATTCAACTTTGATTTTTCAGAACAAGGGGACCCATCTTTACTATCTCCTGAAGCACATATTGATTGCTGGGCTGAAGGATATGATGATGCTGGCTGGGGATTAATTAGTGAAACAGGCGCATCTCTGAATGATCCATGGTTAACGCTTCAATTATCCACAGTTGGCCCTAATATAGAATTAGAAGATGTCAAATTCGAAGGTAATCCAGAGCCAGGAAAAGAGATTCGAGTGGAAATATCTGTAATGAATACAGGAGAGAGTTTGCAACAACCATTCAATATAACAGTCTACACTATATCCGATGATGAAAAGACATTGGTAGGTCGTTTCAAACAGGGCCAAATAGCCAGTGAACAAGGAATAATCAAACGTGTTGGTGTAACTGTCCCTGAAGGTGCTTGGACATTGGAAATATATGTTGATGAAGACCAACAAATTTGGGAATTAAATGAAAACGATAATGCATTTTCAAAAGATTTTGACGGGCCTGAAGAACTCGACTATGCACTAATTGCAGGTATTGGTTCTGGATTTGGATTACTACTTCTGATTATGGTGGTAATATTACGTCGAAAAAGCAACAATGATTTGTCTGGCACAAAGAAATTACCTGTCCTAGAAGATTTAGGTCGAGCTGGACCTCCTCAAGCAAATCGAAGTAGTAACAAACCATCAAAACCCAAGAAAGGTCCTCCTCCAAAGAAAGTAAATATCCCAGATGAATCTCCAAAGCACGACATTACTGATGCCATGGCAAAATTATCACTTTCCTCTTTACCAGGAAATGTGAAACCACAACCTGAAAAAGCATCATCGTTCGAGTCGCTTCCTGGCGGAGGAGAGTATGAATATCTCGAAGAAGGTACTTACTACTCTGGAGAATTGATCGGCAGATGGAAATTGGAAGATGATGGTTCCTTTACCAAACAGGAGTGATAAGATGTCAAGCGAAACCGAGGATATCAAGAGGGTTCTTGCAATCTGTTTCCGAATGGGTGACAATCAAACTGCTGAAGATTTGGAACGAATTCTTTCATTCGACATGGGCTGGATGGATACAGACACTGCTCATGATGCGATAACTGCTCTAACATTCGCAGGTTGGATAAAGGACAATGACGGAACTCTTAGTCCAAATTGTGAGATTAAGGGTATTCAAGCACCGCTTGGCTGGCAACCTAGACCATCAAGACTGACTGACCCTGCTGTTAACGAATCGCATTCAGTAGAGAAACCACCGACACCAATTCAGCCACAAGCGGTCATAAAACCAGAACCAGAGGTTATTGACACTGACCCTCGTGCAAAAGTCGAGAAACGCTTGATACGATATATTGCTAAAAAGGCCAAAATTGATCCAGATGAAGTTAAGCGAAGAGCGGAGAGGAAGGTCAGCGCTCTCGGATATTGCACTATGTGGTTAGCATTGTGTTTGATTAGTAGAGAACAAGATTTGGAGATGAATGCAATAATTGATTCACTCACTACTTCCTGAAGTATTCTCTGCCATCATCAATAATACAGGTAGGACGATTATTGATAAAATTAGAGAGAAGGTAACAGTCAAAGCCGTAACTAATCCAAACTGCTGAACTACAGGCATCGGTGAGAACAAGAGTACAAGGAAGCCTAGAGCTGTAGTTCCAGCAGATAATACAAGTGCTACTCCTGTTGTTGAGATTGTTTCTTCTAGAGCCTCCCAAACATCTTCTCTGCGGCTTCTTTCAGCCTCAAAGCGCCGCCACATATGTATCGAATAATCAATACCAATTCCCAGAGATAGAGCTGTAACCATTACTGTCAAAACATTCCATTTCAGGGAAAGAATTACCATCGAACCAACAACCCATAATGTTGCTAAAACAACTGGAGTTAGTACTACTAATGCTGGAACAGGCCTTCTGGTTAGTAGAAGAAGTACGATAAATGACACGATGAATGATATCGCTGTTGAAGATAATTGCGATGAATTTAGTCCATCGAGAACATTCTGGAGTGCAACTAAGTCACCTGTAACATAGACTTTAGCGACACCTGATAGTTCGCTTCGCATTTTCCCGTTATCATCAGTACTTCCCAATTCATCCTCAAACCATTTCACGACTTTACTGGTTTCAGACGAAGTTGATGCATCGACTCTCACTTCGATACGAATGTGTATGATTTTATCCCCATCAAGATGAACTGTGTTTCCGATTCGATCTGACCAAGAATCTCCGGTGAAAGGATCTGCTATTGATTCATTCTCCGATAGGTTTTGTAATGCTGCTCCCATATCGAATTGACTCGCAACACCTCTCCTCAAATCGCCTCCTGTTATTACGAGACCATACTCTTCACCAAACATGACGTCATTATCAACAGCGTCGTACAGTACTTTGTAAGGTCCTTCATAGGAAGGGCTTGCATCAGAACCTCCCCCTCCTACAACATCGTGATTGTTGGCGAGATCATTATGCAACCCCCGCATCTCATTTAGAAGAATCAAATCAGAATCTATCTCTCCCAATGAACTATCAGGTTCCATTAGAACATAGACTAATTTCCATCCAGCACTCTCGTAACTAGAATCTAAGTCTTCTCGAACTTCCATTATTTCCATTTCATCATCGAGGAAATCAGTCAAATCGAATTCTGTTTCTAAGCCCATCGCACCAAAAATAGATGCCCCAGATATTATCAGTGCAATAATGAATACAATAGCTTGTTGTGAACGCTGCAAATCTACCAACTTCTTTGAGAGCCTCGGCATACGAATCGGGTCAGCAGGTACTGTCTTACCCGACGAATCTAACACTACATGTAGCGCACCAACTACTACTGTTGCGTTAATGAAAGCAGATACCACACCTACTGCAAGAGCAATTCCAAACGTTTCTAACGGCGGAAGTGGAGAGACAATATTGGCTAAGAAAGCCGCTACTGTAGTGATGACTGCAAGACCCAAAGGTGTTGATAGGCGTGCACAAGATGCAAGCCACGATTCAGCAGAATCTTCTAATTCTGCCAGGAAAGCATTGTATCTTCTTTGTAAATGAATAGAGTAATCGATACCTAAACCGAGAACAAGAGGTGCAACTGCCACTTCTAAAGCAGTGAATCTAGCCCCTGAGAGGTTCAACAACCCATATGTCCAGATTAAGGCAAAGGAAAGACCGACTAATGGGAAAACTACCCCACGTACACTTCTAAAAGAAATTGCAAGTAAAACTACTACTACCAATACTGCAAGTAGAATCAGTGTCGCAAGATTATCAAAAGTTCCTTCATCGATGTCATGAGATATCAAGTCGAGAGAAGCAACTCCGTAATTCAAGTCGGAATTTTCACTTAATTCCTCAAACAAGTCACGTAACTTGTCTGCATTTATTTTACGCTCTTCGGTACTCAGGCTTGGATCGATTTCTAGTATCCACAGAGTTGAAGACGCTGAAACTATCGCCGAGCCATTTGCTCCATTAGTCTCAATCCAGAGACAAATCTCCGAACCATCAAAGTCCTTGTTCAGCATTCCGTCAAGTATGAATTGGGCAACTTCCCTCTGCTTAGAAACATCACCTGGGCAGTCAGATTCATTGACATCGATTACAAGATTGAGCATCTCTTCCCATGAACCTACATCTTCTAATTCAGTGCCATTTGCTTCTTCATCTAATGCAATTTGTAAAATTGACGGGGCTGTAATCCAGTTTTCAACTAAATCACCCATACTTGCACTTTCATTTTCTACGGCAGAAAGATGATTATTCATCAAAATCAGAGATTCAATGTCAAGTACATTTCCTCCGTCATCCCTCGTTACATGAACGAATAATGGTCTGGTTTCATCGGAGAAGTGCTCATTGATGCGTTCATGTGCATCCGTAGAATCAGAATCTGGTGCGAAATCTGCCAAATCTGTGTGGAATGAAGGAGTATCTACGAAGGCCAAATCAACGACTAGCCCTGCAGTCAGAACCAGTGAGACAATTAAAATTGGCCAAGAGTATTTGCGGAATGTGGCGGACTGGCCCCGCAATCTCTCCTCGATATTTGGAGCACTCACATATCACGGGGGCCCGATTCAGTACAAAAGCGAGAAGGGTGCAAAAGTCATGGAATTCCCGATTAATAGACCCTAGTCAAAGCCCGATTTACCCTATATGAGGCCAAAGGTTCATGAACGCGGGGCTGGACGCCAGCATCGTTCACTATGCCAGTTAAGGTACTCGCCCGCGATGCAAACGAACTCCGTGTTCGCTTTATTGGAGAGTCTCACACCTCTCTACAGATACTCCGTGAAAGGCTAAACAGCGACAAAAGTGTCGATTATGCCAACTACTTCCCGGGACACCCAGATTTGGATGAACCAGAGTTCTTCATCCGTACTAAGGGCAAGACAGATCCTGCTGACATTCTAAAGAAGCTCATTGGAGATATCCAAGGCGACTTCTCTAGCCTTAAGATTTGAGATGTGTTAGCACATGTCCTCTGAGGATAGCCTCGCTAATACCATTGGCCTAACAGGTTACGCTGTTTCGGGTAAAGGTATCGGCGGAGTCCTCAAAGCAAGAGTTGCCGATTTCAGAGTTGAAGAAATTTCAACCAAAATTAGTTTGGACCCTAAAGGTCGCTTTACTGCAGCAAATGTCACACTAACAAATTGGGAAACAAATCGTTTTATTGGCAAGTTAGCCAAATCATGTGGCATTTCAAGAAATAGAATATTCTTCGCAGGTACGAAAGATAAACGTGCGGTTACAAGGCAGGTATTCATCATTGATGCGCCGACAAAAAAGGTTGCACAAGTCAGTATTCCTGACGTTGAAATTGAAATTATTGGTAGAACGCATCAGAAGCTTGGATTTGGGAATCACCGAGGAAACAGGTTCACAATAGTTGCCCGTGGATGTTGCCACCCCGATGGCAGTCCGATGACAGATTCCGAAGCATTAGATAGAATCTCAGAAATCGAAAGTGGAATGAGAGAAAATCTCGGTAACGGATTGTTCCCAAATTGGATTGGCCCACAAAGATTCGGTGCGGGACGACCTGTGACTCCGATTGTAGGCCGTCACGTCATCTCAAATGATTGGAAGAGCGCCGTTATGACTTACCTAAGCATGGAAGGTGACGAAAATGATGATGTTGCAAACTTCAGAAAACATATTCGTGAAAATGGAATTTCTCAAGAAGCACTGGATATTATTCCGCACTGGCTAGGATTTGAAAGAGATATGCTTAGGCATCTGATAGCTAACCCTGAAGACTGGGTCGGAGCATTCAGGAAATTACCAAATAATCTCCAACTAATGACTGTTCATTCATTGCAGTCGGTTGCGTTTAACAAAACCATTAGGGCCAGAATAAATGCAGATATTTCACTATCATCTCCAGTTCATGGAGATATTGTTGGAAGGGTTGATGAAAATGGTCAATTGGAAACATCTTCTATGGTAAAGGTAGAAGAAAGAACATTGAATCGAATTTCGAGGAATTGTAAATTGGGAAGACTTGTCGTTACAGGACAACTACCAGGTTCTAGATTGGAAAGATCAGAGGGCCTTGTTGGTGATATCGAGAAATCTGTATTAGAAGAGATGGAACTTGCCAACACCACATGGAAGGTTGAAGATATAGGCAGACTGACTACTAAGGGTACTAGAAGACCCCTCGTAACTACATTTAGTGAATTCCAATATGAGCCAGTTCCAATAGCAGGAGAGGAAACTATGGGAGACAAATGGACTGAAGGTGTCCAAGATGGCGATTTATGGCACCCTGAAGGCGCTTGTATTCGATTTAGATTCACACTACCATCTGGTAGTTACGCTACAACTCTTCTAAGAGAGTTCATGCGTACGCCTTTACAACAATTGTAAAGAAATTACTTCATTGGTGAAGAACCTAGTAAATCAAAGAAGTCCCATTGAAAGAACTTCGATTTCACCAGTGCCACGGATGGCACGCATGTTTTCTTCAAAAACATCCGAAAGTCCAGATCCGTCATTCATGACAACATGAACCTGAATAAACTTCAAACCAAACGCTAGAGGTTTAGTTTCACAG
>Ga0315331_10002701_pt1 | contig 13391 bp, 11 predicted proteins | sample M160m34915metaG_FD_203456 | JGI IMG/M metagenome (GOLD analysis project Ga0315331, IMG submission 203456) | Ammonia-oxidizing marine archaeal communities from Monterey Bay, California, United States - M1 60m 34915 | ecosystem: Environmental > Aquatic > Marine > Intertidal zone | place: USA...
GAGCGATTCGTTGCCGTTGCGCAGTAAGTAGCGGTAATCCCAACGGTTCTCGTTGAAAGAGTCTTCAATAAGGGGGGTGCCCATGATGTAGCGTACCTGGCGACGATTCAGCCCGGGCCGCAGCTGCTCAACCATTTCCTCGGTTACCACGTTGCCCTGTTCGACATTGATCCGGTAAACGCCGGGAAAACCAAAGTTACTGCCACATGCGGCGAGAGTGGTCAGTAAACAGCCCGCCAGCAAAGGCCTGAAAAGAGGGGTCACTCGTGACACATTATCTTCCAAGGAACAATCTAGGCTGGCATGATACCGTCAAACGACCCCGGCAGAGAACTCTTCACGCATGACCTCAGAAAATCGCGAACTGAAAAAAGCGGGACTCAAAATCACGGCTCCGCGCCTGAAAATCCTTTCTATGCTCAGCGATGCTGCGGGGCAGGGCGATCACTTTAGCGCAGAGGACCTCTACCAGCGTCTGCGCGACAGCGGGGAAGACATCGGTCTTGCCACCGTTTACCGCGTGTTAACGCAGTTCGAGACGGCGGGGCTTATCATTCGCCACAACTTTGAAGCGGGCTACTCTGTTTTTGAAATGGCCTCAGATCATCACCACGATCATATGGTAGATGTCGATAACAGCGAGGTGATTGAGTTTATTGACGACGAGATCGAGCGGCGGCAGCACTTGATTGCAGAGCAGCACGGTTACGACATCATTGATCACTCACTGGTTCTGTACGTGCGGAAAAAACCTGACGCCTAGCTGCTCTCCAGCATTTCTTTGGCGTGGGCCAGCGTACTCTCGGTGAGTTTCGCCCCGCCCAGCATGCGTCCCACTTCCTCTATGCGGGCTTGGCCGTCCAGCATCGTGAGCTCGGAGTGCACCTTCTGGTCGCCGGTCTTGGTCACTAGCAAATGTTGGTTTCCTTTGGCAGCGACCTGTGGCTGATGGGTCACTACCAGCACCTGACTGAGCTTTCCCAGTGTGTGCAGCAAATCACCGACCACCTCGGCCACACCCCCGCCGATCCCGACATCGACCTCGTCAAAAATCATAGTCGGAGAGGTCGCGGTATCGGCTGCGACCACCTGTAATGCGAGGCTGATGCGGGAGAGCTCGCCCCCCGAGGCAACTTTATTGAGTGGTCCGGGTGTGGCACCCGGATTGGTTGCAATCAGAAACTCAGTGTCCTCAGCGCCCCTTGGATCCGGATTGTCATCTCTGAAGGGAATGAGTGCGATCTCGAAGACACACTTATTCATTGCCAGCCTATCGAGTGTTTCCATGACGCGGTGCGCGAGTTTTGTCGCCGTTTCCCGCCGTCGCTCCGAGAGAGCCTTGGCATGGGTCCGCCACGCGAGCGCCGTATCTCCCAGTGCTTGTTCCAGCGCCGCTAGTTGTTCAGAGCCACCCGTCAAAGAGGCCAGTTCTGCCTGTAATGAGCTCAGCAGTTCAGGGAGCGCCTCTGGCGTGACCCGATGCTTGCGCGCCAGATCATGGAGCGCACTCATTCGTTCTTCGGTGGCCCTGAGCCCCTCGGGGTCGAGTTCGACCGAGGCGGCAAAACGCGCCGTTTCGGCCTGCGCCTCGTCGAGTTGAATCAACGCTGATTGCAATAATTCGCGGAGGTTTTCAGTGGCGGACGTGGTCATTCGTCCATCGTTAGCGAGTTGCACCAATCGAGCGAGCTGGTCGCGTTGGCTCTCGCAACCGCTGGCAATGTCGTTGGCGCTGTCGATGATGAAGGCGGCGTTGGCGAGCATCTGGTGTTGCGTTTCGAGCTGCTCAAGCTCACCGACTCGGGGGTTCAGACTTTCGAGCTCTGCGATTTGATAGGTGAGCAGCGCCCTGCGGGCGTCAAACTCCTCGGTTTGTCCGGCGAGACGGATGTAATCCTCTTGCAAGACTCGCCAGCGCTGGGCGGTCTGGCTGACTTCGACAATGAGTGCTTCCGCACCGGCATAGGTGTCGAGCAGGTTGCGCTGCACAGCTCGGCGTAAGAGTGATTGGTGGGCGTGCTGGGAGTGGATGTCGACCAGCAACTGTCCGAGGTCCGCGCAGTCTGACAGTGTGGTGGGTGAGCCGTTGATGTAGGCGCGGGATCGACCCTCGGCAGTAATGGTTCGGCGCAGGATGCAGTCACCCGACGCATCAAGGTCACGTTCTGCCAGCCACACCTGAGCGCGGGTATTGTGGCTGACATCAAAGCAGGCCGCGATATCGGTCCGCGCGGCGCCGGGTCGAATCGCCTTGGAGTCAGCGCGATCGCCGATGCAAAGCCCGAGTGCGTCGAGCATGATCGACTTACCCGCGCCGGTCTCCCCGGTGATGCAGGTCATACCGGGATTGAGGTCGACCTCGAGCTGGTCGACAACGGCATAGTCCTGTATTGAGAGATTGATCAGCATGACGCGATTCGCAAAGCTTTGGTGACGTTATAGCGCAGACTGACACAGGAGTGAACATCCTGAGCGCCATCTCAGGCTGCACGGGTAGACTTTAAGGTGTGCTTCGGCAGGCGTCTGCTCAAAGAGCGCTTTTTTGCGCGCGCGGCCTGTGCTACAACCCGTTTAGGCCTGTCTGGAAGAGACCTCTGTTGGAAGCCCTGTCATCCCGCGCGTCATCGCTCCTGAAAACTCTCGTCGAGATGCATATTCGCGAGGGGCAGCCGGTTGCGTCAAAAAACCTGCAGGGAGAGAGCGGACTGTCGGTCAGCCCGGCAACGGTGCGCAACATCATGTCAGAGCTAGAGGACCTGGGTTATCTGGCCTCCCCGCATACTTCTGCCGGGCGGGTTCCCACCGCGCAAGGCTATCGGTTTTTTGTCGACAGCTTGTTGCAGGTGGGCCCGGTAGAGCAGGGCACAGTCTCAGCGCTCAATGCCGGACTCGACCCCAATCGCAGTTCCGAACAGCTGGTGCAGACCGCCTCCAACCTGCTTGCCCAAATTACCTATCAAACCGGCATTGTGACGGTGCCGAGGCCGGCCGCCAGCCAACTCAGACAAATTGAGTTTTTGCCGCTATCCGGCGACCGGGTGTTGGCCATTCTGGTGATCAACGAGCGAGAGGTGCAGAACCGAATTATCCAAATGCAGCGGCCCATGACCGAGGAGCAGCTCAAGACTGCGGCTGAGCTCATCAATCAGCGCTATGCAGGCAATGACCTCACTCAGGTCAAGGGCCATATTGTGCGGGAGATGTCCGAGGCCCGCGCGCGCATCGACCATTACCTAGGCGCGGCCCTGGAGCTTGCCAACGCGGCGATTGAGACCGAGCAGGAACCCGAAAATCTGGTGGTAGCGGGAGAGGCCAGCTTGCTGAATCAAGCCTCACCCGAGGACATGCAAAAATTGCGCGAGTTGTTTGACGCCTTTGAGCGCAAGCGTGATCTGCTGGAGCTTCTGGAACGTTGTTCCCGGGCAGACGGGATCCAAATCTTTATTGGAGAAGAAGCCGGCTTCGATGTGTTTGGCGATTTCAGTGTGATTACCGCGCCTTATGCACAGGGAACCCAGTCCCTCGGCGTGCTGGGCGTCATTGGACCCACGCGAATGGCCTACGAGCGAGTGATTCCGATCGTTGATGTGACTGCGCGTATGCTGAGTGCCGCCCTCTCCCGATAGCGGGTTGCCATGACCCGTGGCCGTGCCCGGCCACCAGTGCTCCATTTCACCCCAGTTTCCGTAAAGTTCGCGACAAAACCCCGTCTCCCCCTTGAAAACCGTCTCGGGCACCCCACATTGGCTGTCATGGTGGGGAATCGCCCCAGAGTGACTGGAACACATAACGGAGAGCGCCCATGGCGGACGATCAATCAGAGGAGCCCGCAGAGCTCGAGGGTGATGGCACCCAAGCCGAGCAGGCTGAACCTGAAGCCGTTGCAAACGGTGACCCCGAAGCGGCAGAGGCCGGCGATGGTTTGGATGAACCGGCTGCTGAACCGGATGCGCCAGAAAGCCTTGAGGATGCCTTGGAGGCGGCAAAGGATGCGGCGCTGAGGGCGCAGGCTGACGCGATGAATGTGCAGCGGCGGGCGGAACAGGAAATAGAGAAGGCCCGAAAATTTGCGCTGGAACGCTTCTGCGGCGATCTGCTGAGTGTCGTCGACAACCTTGAGCGAGCACTGGACTCAGGCGGCAACGACCAAGGCGACGCTGCATTGGCGGAGGGTGTTGAGCTCACGCGCAAAGGCTTTATGGATGTATTAGCCAAATACGGGGTTGAGCCGGTCGATCCTGTGGGAGAGCCCTTCGATCCCGAGACCGCTCAGGCGATGAGCATGGTCGAACAGCCAGATGTCGAGCCCAATTCAGTGGTGGCCGTGATGCAGAAGGGTTACCTGCTCAATGGTCGACTGCTGCGCCCGGCAATGGTGATGGTATCCAAGGCGCCTAGCGACGCATAAATCTGAAGGGTCGTGGGGAGCCGGTGCTTGAAATTGATGAGGCCGCCCCCATATTCACTATCAAGGAAGCTTGCCGGTGCTGAAATGCCGGCCGACAGGAGAAACAAACATGGGTAAGATTATCGGTATCGATTTAGGTACCACTAATAGTTGCGTATCCGTACTCGAGGGTGGCAAGCCACGAGTGATCGAGAACGCTGAGGGTGGCCGCACCACGCCGTCGATTGTCGCCTATACCGACGATAATGAAATTCTGGTGGGCCAATCCGCCAAGCGCCAGGCCGTTACGAATCCACAGAACACCTTGTTCGCCGTAAAGCGACTGATCGGTCGTCGTTTTCAGGATGATGTCGTGCAGAAGGACATCAAGATGGTGCCGTATCAAATTGTTGAGGCGGAGAGCGGTGACGCCTGGGTTCAGGTGAACGACGAGAAGATGGCACCCCCACAGGTCTCGGCCGAAGTGCTGCGTAAAATGAAGAAGACCGCCGAGGAGTACCTCGGAGAGGCCGTCACCGAAGCGGTGATTACCGTGCCGGCCTATTTTAATGACTCTCAGCGGCAGGCTACGAAAGACGCCGGGCGCATTGCCGGGCTTGAGGTCAAGCGGATCATTAACGAGCCGACGGCTGCTGCGCTGGCTTATGGCATGGACAAGTCAGAGGGTGATCGCACGGTAGCGGTCTATGACCTCGGTGGCGGAACCTTCGATATTTCCATTATCGAGATTGCCGAAGTAGACGGCGAACATCAGTTCGAAGTGTTAGCGACCAACGGGGATACCTTTCTCGGGGGCGAAGACTTTGACCTGCGCCTGATCGAATTCCTCGCCGAAGAATTTAAGAAAGAAAGCAGCATCGATCTGCACAACGATCCCCTGGCACTGCAGCGTTTGAAGGAAGCGGCAGAGAAAGCCAAGATCGAGCTCTCAAGCGCCCAGCAGACCGAGGTCAATCTGCCGTACATTACTGCCGACGCCACCGGTCCCAAACACCTCGTGGTCAAGCTGAGCCGTTCTAAGCTCGAGTCGCTGGTGGAGGACCTGGTCAAGCGTTCGCTCGATCCGGTCAAGATCGCACTCGATGACGCCGGCCTGTCTCCCTCTGAGGTGCAGGACGTCATTATGGTGGGGGGCCAGACCCGCATGCCAATGGTGCAGCAGGCGGTGGCGGACTTCTTTGGGCAGGACACGCGCAAGGACGTCAATCCGGACGAGGCGGTTGCCATGGGCGCGTCCATTCAGGGCGCGGTGCTTGCAGGCGACGTCAAAGACGTGCTGCTGCTGGACGTCACGCCGCTGACTCTGGGTATCGAGACGATGGGTAGTGTCGCGACGCCGTTGATAGAGAAGAACACGACTATTCCTACCAAGAAGTCGCAGATTTTTTCTACGGCGGAGGACAACCAGACTGCGGTGACGATCCACGTCGTGCAGGGCGAGCGCAAGCAGGCGACACAAAACAAGTCGCTTGGGCGTTTTGATCTGGCGGATATCCCACCGGCACCGCGGGGTATGCCGCAGGTAGAGGTGACCTTCGACTTGGATGCCAACGGCATCCTCAATGTTTCGGCCAAAGATAAAGCGACAGGCAAGGAGCAGTCGATCCGGATTACCGCCTCTGGCGGCCTCTCTGAGGGCGAGATTGAGCAAATGGTGCAGGATGCGGAAGCGAATGCCGAGGCCGATAAGCAGTTTGAAGAGCTGGTAGCCGCGCGCAATACCGCTGATGGTATGGTGCACGCCGCGCGCAAGACGCTTGAAGAGGCGGGTGAGCACGCGACGGAAGACGAGCGTTCGGCCATTGAGGCTGCGATCGTTGCAGCGGAAGACGCGATCAAAGGCGATGATGCCGCTGCCATGGAGGCGACGACTGCGACATTAACCGAAGCCACCAGTGGCGTGGCACAAAAGATGTACGCAGCTCAGCAGGCCGAGGGTGCGGCAGCCGGCGCAGAGGGCGCTGAAGCCGCGGCCGATGAGCCGGATCAGGGTGACGTTGTCGATGCTGAATTTGAGGAAGTGAAAGACGATAAACGCGCATGATCCAAGGGATCTAGCCTGAGCAACGCGAGGATAGTGTTGCGCTAAAATGCGCTCCTTTTGGGGCGGCAATCCAGACGCGGGTCATGGCATTCACCATGTAGCCCGCGTCCGTTTTTAAAGAGGGAGCGTGGCGTTTGCGAGAGCCCACGCCGAAATTATGTCGAAACGCGACTATTACGATGTGCTCGGGGTAGATCGATCGGCTGCCGAGCCGGACATCAAAAAGGCTTATCGCCGGATCGCGATGAAGTATCACCCGGACCGGAATCCGGACGATGCGAACGCCGATGCCAAGTTCAAGGAGGCCACTGAGGCCTACGAGATTCTGTCGGACGGTGAGAAGCGGGGTGCTTATGACCAGTTCGGGCATGCCGGCGTAGACCCTTCCATGGGGGGCGGCGGTTTTCAGGGCGGCAGTTTCTCGGATATTTTTGGCGATGTATTCGGCGATATTTTTGGCGGTGGTGGTGGCGGTGGTCGCCGGCAGGGTCCTCAGCGTGGATCCGATTTGCGCTACACGCTGGAGGTGGCTTTAGAGGAAGCCGTGCGAGGCTCCACAGCGGAAATTCGAGTGCCTTCATTGCAGCACTGCGAACCGTGCGACGGCAGCGGGGCTAAGCCGGGCAGCCGTCCCGTCACTTGCGGCAGCTGCGGAGGCTCGGGTCAGGTCCGAACCCAGCAGGGATTTTTTCAGGTACAGCAAACCTGCCCCACGTGCCGTGGTCGGGGACAAACGATTTCTGATCCCTGTGTCGACTGTCGCGGTCAGGGGCTGGTTGAAAAAACCAAAACCCTGTCAGTCAAAGTGCCGCCTGGTGTGGATACCGGCGATCGCATTCGCCTGAGTGGTGAGGGTGAGGCAGGGCCCGCAGGTGGGCCTCCCGGTGATCTCTTCGTGCAGATCGCGGTGCGCCAGCATCCGCTCTTTGAGCGTGACGGGCGCCATTTGTATTGTGAGGTGCCCATCAGTTTCGCCGACGCGGCGCTCGGGGGAGAGCTCGAAGTGCCGACCCTCGATGGACGTGTGAAGCTCAAAATTCCCTCCGAAACGCAGACCGGTAAGATGTTTCGCTTGCGCGGCAAAGGGGTAAAACCGGTCCGCGGTGGCCCTGTGGGGGACTTACTGTGTCGCGCGGTGCTGGAGACCCCGGTGAATCTGACTAAGGAACAGCGTACCCTGCTGGAGGAGTTTCGCGGCGCTTTGCAGGAAGGGGGCGAGCAGCAATCTCCCCGGCAGAGCAGTTGGTTTGAGGGAGTCAAAAATTTCTTTGATGGAATGACCGGATGACCGTACGAATTGGGATCACGGGCGCGGCAGGCCGCATGGGCCGGATGCTGTCGGAGGCGATTGCCGCCTCCGAGGGCGCCTGCACGCTGGCAGCGGCCATTGAGCAGGCGGAGTCCTCGCTATTGGGCGCTGATATGGGGGAGTTGCTCGGGGGTGATTCTACCGGCGTGATAATCACGGCCGATCTCTCGGCAGTCGCTGAAGAAATTGATGCTCTGATTGACTTCACCGTGCCTGAATCGACGCTGACGCAGGCGGCAATCTGCGCGCGTCATGGTGTGCCGATGGTCATCGGTACAACGGGCTTCACGGACGCTCAGGCCGAGGCGCTGGCGGCGGCCACTGCGGAGATCCCCGTTTGTCAGGCGTCCAATTTTGCCCCGGGCGTCAATCTGACTTTCCGTCTCGCCGAAGCCGCTGCGCGGGCGCTGGGCGACACGGTTGATATTGAGATCATCGAGACCCATCACCGACACAAAATCGACGCTCCCTCGGGCACGGCGCTGAGCTTGGGCGAAGTTATCGCAGCAGCGCTCGATCGGGATTTATCCCAGGTTGCGGTTCACGGGCGAGAGGGTCGTACGGGCGCGCGCGATCGCGACGCGATTGGCTTTAGCTCGATTCGAGCGGGTGACGTGGTGGGCGATCATACGGTCATTTTTGCCGGCGACGGTGAGCGTCTGGAAATTACCCACCGCGCCAGCTCGCGTATGGCATTTGCTCAAGGCGCCGTGCGCGCTGCCTGCTGGCTGGCCGAGCAGTCTGTGGGGCAATACAGCATGCAAGACGTCCTGGCAGGACAGGAGGCTGACGCATGAATGCTTCGGCGCATAGTGTCGAGATCGATGAGAGCAACGCCCAGCAATTACTCATAGAGGAGTCGATGACGCGACCCGTCGTCGTGGATTTCTGGGCTGACTGGTGTGAACCCTGTAAGCAACTCATGCCCATCCTCGAGAAATTGGCTCAGGAGTACCAGGGCGCCTTCCTGCTCGCCAAGGTCAATGCCGATGAGCAGCAAATGTTGGCGCAGCAGCTGGGCGTGCGGTCGTTGCCGACGATCATGGTGATCAAAGAAGGTCAGCCGATTGATGGCTTTTCCGGAGCGCAGCCTGAGTCTGCCGTGCGCGAAATGCTGGATAAGCACTTGCCATCCCCTCAGGCGGGTGCCCTCGAAGAGGCTGAGCAATTGCTTACGGAGGGGGATGTGCCGGGCGCGTTGGCGCTTTATCGCAGTGTCTGGGAAGAATCCGGTAAAAAATTGGAGATGACCCTGACCTATGCGGGCGCACTGGTTACCGCTAGTCGACTCGACGAAGCCGAAACGCTATTACAAGACGTCCGGCTGGCTGATCAGGATGCCCGCTACGAGCAGCTGATCGCCCAGATTGAGCTTGGCCGCGAGGCGGCCCGCTCGCCCGAGGTCGAGGCGCTGGAGGCGGCAATAGCGGCCGATCCCGAGGATCACGCCACCCGAATTCAGCTCGCTATTCAATTGAGTCAGGTCGCGCAATACCGAGATGCACTGGAGCACTTGTTGACGGTGCTGCGCGCCGATCGTGACTTCAATAACGGCGAGGTCAGAAAGGTCTTTCTCGACACGCTGGCCACAATCGGCAAGGGTGATCCGCTCGCCGCGCAATACCAGCGCAAACTGTTTTCATTGATGTACTGAATAGCAATGATTTTGAGCCGCAGATAGGGTTGCAATACGCCCTCAACTTGCCTACATTCCCTTTATTCAGAAAACATACTCAAAATTCAAAACTCTGTCCGATTAACCCATGCGTCGGGCACATTCTGCCGAGAGGTGAACCATGGATACCGCATATTCCAACGAAGATTTGGCTTTTCGCGACGAGGTTCGCGGATTTTTTGAGAAAGCGTATACGCCTGAGCTGCGGGCACGAATGCGCTCCAACCATAAGGAAGGCGCTGAGGAATGGCAGCGCAAGCTTTATGAAAAGGGTTGGGTTGCGCCTAATTGGCCGGCCGAGTTCGGCGGGACAGGCTGGACAGCCACGCAGAAGTACATCTATGAAACCGAGCGCTCTTTGGCGGGCGTCCCCAATGTGATTCCTTTTGGCCTTGTCATGGTGGCCAACGTCATCATGGCCTACGGCACCGATGAGCAAAAAGAATATTTCTTGCCACGCATCCTAAAGAGCGAAGACTGGTGGTGTCAGGGTTATTCGGAGCCGGGTTCCGGTTCAGACCTGGCGAGCCTGAAGACCAAAGCCGAGCGCGATGGCGATGATTTTATTATCAACGGCGCCAAGATCTGGACAACCTATGCCCAGTACGCGGATTGGATCTTTTGCCTAGTACGCACCGATAACTCAGGTAAAAAGCAGGAAGGTATTACTTTCATCCTGATCGATATGAAGAGTGAAGGCATTAAGGTCAATCCGATTATCTCGATCGATAACCACCACAGTTTGAATGAAGTCGAATTCAGCAATGTCCGCGTGCCGGCCAAGAACGTGGTGGGTGAGATCGGCAAGGGCTGGACGGTGGCCAAGGCGCTGCTGGCTCACGAGCGCACGGGTATTGCCGGCGTGGCCGACGTGAAGCGCGCAGTGCGCGTGATCAAGGAAGTGGCCGCCAAGGAAGAAAACGGGGGACAGCGCCTTTTGGACGACCCCGGTTTTCAGCAGCGTTTGGCGGATATCGAGGTGGAGTTGATGGCGCTCGAGTTCACCGAGCTGCGGACCCTGGCGACTCAGGCTGCGGGTGGATTCCCCGGGCCAGAGTCATCGCTCCTGAAGATCAAAGGCACAGAGCTCCAGCAGGCGACTCAGGAGATGCTGATGGAGATCGCTGCGTATTATCAAGGCGTGCTGCCTGTCGATCTGGATCCCGACGCGCTGGGTCACGAGTTTGCGACCGATGCGCGTCTCTCGTACATGTACGGGCGAGCGGCGACCATTTATGGCGGCTCCAACGAGGTGCAGAAAAACATCATCGCCAAGTACGTACTCGGTCTTGAGTAAGGGGATCACTGACAATGAATTTTGATTTTTCAGAAGAACAGCAAATGGTCCGCGATTCGATCGCGCGTTTTGTCCAAGATGACTATGACTGGGATACCCGCAAAGCGATCGTCGCTTCGGATCACGGCATAAGTCGCGACAACTGGAAGCTCTTCGCGGAGCTGGGTTGGCTGTCCATTCCCTTTGCCGAAGAGCACGGTGGGTTCGGGGGCAACATCGTCGACCTGTCGGTGGTGATGGAAGAGCTGGGTAAGGGCCTCGTTGTAGAGCCCTTTTTCCCTACCGTCGTGCTATTTGGCGGGCTGGTCAAGCGAGCCGGTAGTGAAGCGCAGCGGGCGGAGTGGTTGCCTCGTATTATCGGTGGCGAAGTGCTGGGCGCTTTCGCCTATGTGGAGCGCCAAAGCCGATTTGCGCTGCACGACTGCCAAACGACCGCGACGCGATCCGGCGACGGCTTTGTCCTCAATGGCGAAAAGGTCGTGGTATTTAATGGCGAACAGGCTGATCACCTCGTTGTACTCGCACGCACCTCCGGTGAGCAGTCGGATCGTGACGGACTGTCATTGTTGATGGTTGATGCGAATGCGCCAGGCGTCGACAAGATGAGCTATGCCATGATGGACGGACAGCGGGTGGCGAATATTACGTTCAGCGATGTCGCGTTATCCGCCGACGCCTTGTTGGGTGAGGAGGGCGGTGCGCTGCCCGTCGTCGATGCTATGACGGATGAGGCCATCATTGCGCTGGCTGCCGAGGCGGTGGGCATCATGGTGGTGCTGAATGCCAAGACACTCGAGTACACCAAGACCCGCGAGCAGTTTGGTACTGCCATCGGTTCTTACCAAGCCCTTCAGCACCGCATGGTCGATACGATGATGGCCTACGAGCAGAGCAAGTCGTTGCTGTTTAAGGCGCTGTGCGAGTACAAGCAGGATCCTGCGACGGCTGCCGAGACCATCCACGCCCTCAAAGTCCTGATTGATCGAAATGGCAAGCACATATTTGGTGAGGCTATTCAGCTGCATGGTGGTATGGGCATGACGGACGAGCTGGATATTGGCCACTACGCCAAACGTCTCATGATGATCAACACAACCTTTGGTGATGGTACCTACCATCGCAACCGTTTCATCGAGACGGCGTTCGCTGCCTGACCATGGAGCTACGCGATAAGGTCGTTGTGGTAACGGGTGGTGCCAGTGGGATTGGCACCGGCCTCTGTAGACGGTTCAGGGAGGAAGGGGTTCGCGGCCTGGTTATCGCTGACCTCAATGGCGATGTCGCGGCAGATCTTGCAGCAGAGGTGGGTGGTAAAAGCTACGCGCTGGATGTCAGGGATGAAGCTGCGCTCGCGGCCATGGTGGCCGAGACCGAAGCAGAGTTTGGCCAAATAGATCTGTTTTGTTCCAACGCGGGCATCCTGAATCTCGACGACGGAAATTTCTGGGCCACTTCCAGTCCCAATGAGATCTGGCAGCGCAATTGGGAAGTTCACGTGATGGCGCATATTTATGCGGCGCGTGCTTGCCTGCCCGACATGATCCGACGCGGCGAAGGGTATTTTCTCCATACCGTGTCTGCCGCCGGCTTACTGACTCAGCCTTATACCGCCGCCTACGCTACGACCAAGCACGCCGCCATTGGGTTTGCTGAATCACTGGCCATTACTCACGGTGATGATGGCGTCAAGGTGAGCTGCCTTTGCCCGCAGGCGGTCGATACCGCGATGCTGGGCGGTACAGATGGCGGTGCGGCGGGCCTGGACGGGATACTCAGTCCAGCGCAGGTTGCTGAGGTCGTCGTTCAAGGGTTGCGCGAGGAATCCTTTTTGATTCTGCCTCATGAGCAGGTCGAGCAGTACCATCGCAATAAAGGGCAAGACTACAACCGCTGGATTGGCGGGATGCGGAAATTGCGCCGGAGCATGCGCCCACCTACACTGCCCTGACGCTTTCCCAAGGGTTCTCAGTGGACAAACAACAGCGCTTCGCCCGTGTTGTCTTGAACGGCTTCTACGCCTATTTCGCGGAGTTTGAAAATATCACTTTGGCAGCGCGCACCCGCTTTGAGCAGGCGGAGTGGGCGAGCATGCAGGATATCTCCAGTCAGCGGATTGATATTTATAAAGAAACCGTGATGCATACGCTCGGTGTTGCCCGCCAAATTGCCGGTGAGCAAATCGAGGATCTCAGCTTTTGGGCGGGTACTCGCAGCTTGTACGCGGGATTGGTTCAGGGCATGACCAATTTCGAGATCGCCGAGACCTTTTACAACTCTATTTTCAATTCCCATTTTGGCCATCGCTCGATTCGCAACGACTATGCCTTCGTATTTTCTCCACAGGGCGATGTGCCGCCGGTCGACATGGGACGGGTCGTCAATCACTACCGGGTGGGCGACAACCTGGCGCAGGCTTTCACGCAATTGCTTGAGGACTACGCCTTCAACATTCCCTATGAGGATCTGGGCAGGGACGTCACCAGTATTGTCGGCGCCATCGATCGCCATCTGGCTACTCGCTTTAACATGAATCAACCAGATCTTGAGCTGCAAGTGCTGGAGCATCACTTCTTTCGGAATAAGGCAAGTTATATCGTTGGTCGGCTGTATGCGGCGGGCGAGCAAATGCCGTTCGTCTTGCCACTGCTGCACAACGAT
>Ga0315331_10002705_pt1 | contig 13382 bp, 10 predicted proteins | sample M160m34915metaG_FD_203456 | JGI IMG/M metagenome (GOLD analysis project Ga0315331, IMG submission 203456) | Ammonia-oxidizing marine archaeal communities from Monterey Bay, California, United States - M1 60m 34915 | ecosystem: Environmental > Aquatic > Marine > Intertidal zone | place: USA...
TCTTTCGTCGATGCTGCTCTGGCATTTCTGCGAGGAGATCGAGCACCGGAGCTCTGCGCTGATGGTCTTCGACCATGTGGTCGGTAGCTACTGGTATCGATTCACCAACGCGGGCCCCATGCGCAAGCATGTCCGAGCCTTGTTCGACATGTCGATCGAAGAGTTCAAGAAGCACGTTCCCGATGTGCCGCATGATGTGTACGAAGGGAACCCGTTCGCGAGTGTGCCGCGCGCAGCGACGATGCGTTCGGCGGCCGGAGTTCTCGCGTCTCAGGCGCCGTGGCACAACCCGGCGCATCAGCCGTTGCCTGACTACTACGCGGAATGGATCGGGAAGTACACGGCGGGTGATGACGTCATGCGTCTTTACGGGCAGCCTGTGGTGAACGCCGAAGAGGCTCGCTGAAGCTCTTCAGTCCGGCCCGTTCGCGGCCCGCGTGGAGAAAACAGAGGGGCGTCGATCAGTCTCTTTCGGCTCACGATGGGGATTCGAGATCAGCACCCGGTTCAGTGGATACGGCCCACTCTCAGGATGCGGTGGGGGGAGATCAGGAGGCGAGACGTCATGGACCCCCGGACCCCTGTCATCGTGGGCGTTGGACAAGTCAATGGCGAGAACGGTGCGACCGAACCGCTGGACTTGATCACGATCGCCGCCGAAGGCGCCCTCGGTGACTGCGGACAGACGGGGGTGCCGATCGATCTGGTCGCGCTGTCGAAGATCGGGACGAGGCAATATGCCAACGCGCCCCATCAACTCGCTCAGCGACTGGGGTTCCCCGGCGCTCGGACGATGCAAGCCAACCACGGGGGTCACACCGCGCAGGTGATCGTCGCGCATGCGGCGAGCGAGATTGCCCACGGCCGATCGAGCGCGGTCCTCGTCGCGGGGGGGGAGCACGGGTCGCGGCTCAAGAAGGGCGGGCACGTATCCGATGATGGAACGCCTCGTGGCTCGGCCTCCGGCACGGGCGGGGGAGATGGGCCTGCCGCACCGGACCTGGCGATTGGTGATGACCTCACGCAGTGGATCGCGCATCCGGAGGAGCAACGCCTCGGGATCACGGAGCCGATCTCGATGTATCCGATCATGGAGACGGCGCTCGGTGCCGCGCTGGGACGTGAGCGGGGCGAGCACATCAGGGAGATCTCGGCGCTCTGGGCCCGATTCAGCGAGGTCGCCTCGGCGAACGAGTATGCGGACGACCGGACTGTATACACCGCGGACGAGATCGGCACGCCAGCGAGCGACAATCGCTATGTCGGGTATCCGTACACGAAGCGGATGAACTCGAATCCGTTCGTCGACCAGGCGGCCGCGATCCTGCTGTGTTCGGTTGGGGTTGCGGAGGGGCTCGGCATTCCCCGAGACCGCTGGGTCTTTCCGCAAGCTGCAGTCACGGCACATGAGCCGTTCGTCTCCGAGCGCTGGTCTCTCCATGACAGCCCGGCCCTTGCCTGTGCGGGCCGCTCGCTCGAGGTCATGGTCGACCGGCCGCTGCGCGAGTTCGAGATTGTCGATCTCTATGCGTGCTTCCCCTTCGCGGTACAGGTACAGGCGAACGCGCTGGGGATCGCGCCGGGTGCTGATCGGACGACCACCGGTGGGATGAGCTTCGCGGGTGGGCCCTGGAACAACTACGCAACCCACATGATCGCGAATCTCGTGGAACGGGTAAGGGAGAGGCCCGAGGGGATGGCGGTGTGCAGTTCGAACGGGGGGCTGGCGACCCGTTTCTGTCTGATGGCGTATTCCGGCGCCCCGAGCCCTGGCGGGTTTCGGTCGACCCCGCTCCCCTTTGCCGACCCGGGTCGCCGCCGGCACCTCGAGACTCGTCCGGAAGGTGCGGGCAGGGTCGAGGGCTACACCGTGCTCCACGACCGGGCAAACCAGCCCACACACGCGATCGCTGCGTGCGTGTTGCCGAACTCCGCGCGCGCCTGGGCTCGGCTCAATGAGCCTGGGGATCTCGCGGCGATGTTGGCAGCCGACCCGATTGGGCAGCGCGTCCGCTTTGACGGGACACATCGCCTAGAGGGATAGCGACTCGTTGAAGCCGTAGAGCCGGCGCGCGTTTCCGGCGAGGATGAGCTCTCGGTCGGAGGCCGGGACCTCCGCGAAGGTGGCCTCGATCGTTCGGAGGGAGTGAGGCCAATCCGCGCTGATGTGGGGATAGTCGCTCGACCAGAGCATGCGCTCGACCCCGATGTGCTTGCGAAGCTCGACCCCGACGGCGTCCGTGATGAATCCGAAGTGGAAGTGTCGTGCGATCGTTTGCGAGGGCGGCTCCGCGAGACCGAAGTGTGAGGTCGGATCGAGCCGTTCGTAGTTGTTGTCGATCTGTTCCTTCACGTAGGGCAACCAGCCGCAGTCGACCTCGGCGACGACGACGTCGAGGCCAGGGAAGCGGTCGAAGATCCCGGAGAAGACCATGTCGATCATGCGATTACCGACGTCGAAGATTCGTCCCCATCCGGGAAGCTTCGCTTTGTGGGCGGAGGGCATGGTTTGGGTGAGGGCGACGTGGATGTTGATCGGGCGACCGAGCTCTGCGAGCAGCCCCCAGACGGCGTCGTCTTCGTCAGTGGGGGTCAGCGTCCCGTTGGGGTAGCAGCCCATCATGAACCCGCGGATGCCCGGCCGGTCGTGAAGACGTTGGATCTCGGCGGCGGCGTGGTCGGCGCCTCGGTTGGGCACGATCGCGAGTCCCGCGAAGCGCGGGGGCGCGTACGCGACGTACTCGGAGAGCCAGTCGTTGTAGGCTTGCACCATGGCCAGGTGGTAGGCGGCGTCGCGATTGGCGACGATCGCGTTCGAGAGCCGGGGCGTCGGGTAGAGCACCTCTGCATCGACGCCGTCTTCGCTCATCTCCTCGAGCCGAGCCGCGGGGTCGTAACCGCCGCGGCGCAGCTCTTCGAACCGCACCCAACCGGTCATCTGGTCGGCCGGGAGTCCGGCGCACGCGTTCCAGCCAAAGTTGACCGGGTCCCGAACACCCTCGATGACCCAGGCATCGCCCTCATCGAAGCGTTCCATCCGCGGCGCGCGATCTCGTAGCGCCGCCGGTACGCGGTTTGTCCACAGGTCCGGCGGTTCATTGACGTGGCTGTCGGCCGAGATGAGCCGGTAGTCCTGCGGTGCTGTCGGGGTGGATCGCTCCATGTCGGTCACCAGTGTACCCCGGCTGTTCTGGGCTTTGGGGCCCCGGGAAGGAGGGAGCCTGTGGGCGCGCGCGGGACGTTGTGGATCTCCAGGGGGTACACTGTGCGTGTGAGCGACACCCCTCGCGGAGCCAGCACCTTCGTCATCAGCCTGACGCCGTTTACCGCGGATGGGCGCCTCGATGAGCCGGGCTTCCGGGCTCACCTTCAGCGCCTGGCGGCTGCGGGGATCGGTGTGTACGTCGGGGGGTCCGGCAGCGGTGAGGGGTATGTCCTGAGCGCTGTGGAGCGGCGACGCGTCCTCACCATTGCCAGCGAAGAGCTCGCAGGGCGGGTGCCTGTCCGTGGAATGGGTGTCGAGCCGCGGAGCGCGGCCGAGATGATCGCCTACGGCGAAGAGGTCGCGTCCGCGGGGCTCGACGCAGTGCAGATCTACTCGCTGGACCTCGGTCACGGCTATCGGCCCCGCCCTGAGGAGTTGGAGGGGTACCTCGAGGAGGTCCTCGGGGCGCTTCCGATCCCATGCGTGCTCTCGTCACACCAGGCGATGGGGTACGCGATATCCCCTGAGGTCGTGGTGGCGCTGGCCGCTCGGCACCCGCACCTCGTCGGTCTTCATTTCACGAACGCCGACGTCTCAGCGCTTGTTCGGATGCTCGATGCGGTCGCTGGACGGCTCGCGGTGCATGTCGGAGGGCCGATGCAGGCGTTGACCGCCCTGGCGCTCGGCGCGCAAGGGTTTCTGTCGAGTGAGGGGAACCTCGCGCCGCGCCTGTGTGTTCGGCTGATCGAGCAGCATCGGGCGGGAGACTTCGTGGCCCGCGATCAGTCGTTCGCTGCGGTCTTACAGCTCTTCGCTGCGACGCAGGCGGCAGGCGGAATGTCGGCGACAAAGGGCGCGTTACGGCGGCTGGGCCTGCCGGGTGGCTACCCTCGGCGGCCTCGGCTCCCGGCGTCGGATGCAGCGGCAGAGGGACTCGTCCAGACCTTCGAGCGCCTGGGCCTCCGCGAGGGGGAGGCCGTTGTGAGGACGGAACGCGGCGGGTGAGCTGCGCGCTCCCCGCCGCGCCACATCACGCCGTCTCGGTCCGCTGCCCGGTGAGCGCGTCGGCGACCTCACCCGTCGGCCAGGGCTGGTGTTCGGTGTAGTCAGCCATCACAGTCTTGCCCTCGGCGAGCTTGCCCTTGACGGGGTCGTAGACGCGCCAGTGCATCGTCGGGCCAAAGAGCGGCTGAGATTCCACCGAGATGAGCCGCAGCTCGCCTTCTTCGAAGCCGCAGATCGGCTGGATGGCTCGCATCAGCTGCTCGCCGTTCAAGTGGCCGTCGCCGAAGTTCCAGCCGAGGATCATGCCACCAAGAAGCTCACCTTCGTGCCACTCGTAGTCCTCGATGTTGTCGACCGCTGCAGGGAGCGCCTCGAGCAGCGGACGACCTTGGAAGTGCATGAACCGGCTCGCCAGCATTGCCGCTTTGGCGTACTCAAGTTCGAGCGGGTCCTCGATCAGGTCGGCGAGCTGCTCGTACAGTGTGCCGGTCGTCCTCTTGAGTTTTCCGAGCTTTTCCGTCGCGCCGTTCTTCTTGAACAGCCACACGTTGTAGGCCCAGTTCCCCGCGTAGTACCGCATCGAAGGCAAGAATGAGACGCGCGCGGGTACGAAGTTGCCGTATGTCGGAACGATGAGCAGGGTGAACAGCAGCGCGCCCAGGAGGAGCGGTACCTGCGTCAGGTCGAAGAGCGAAGCCTCAGGGTGGAACCAGAAGAGGAACCAGCCGCCATAGATCATCAGGATGTTCCATTCGACCGGCATGCCGTTCGGGTTGTTGAGGCCGATGAACGCGTGGAAGCCGGTGAACAGGATGCATCCGCCGAGCAGGAGCCAGGTGTTTCCGGTCACGCTCGCGATGAGCAGGACGAACGGAATGCTGAACTCGGAGATGTGACCGAAGAGCGCCATGCCCTCCGCAAAGCGAGAGGGACGCAGGTCGTTCGGGAAGTCGGTGAAGAGGCCCTTCTTGAGGATCTTTGGGAAGAACGGCCCGTTGTTCATCATGAACATGATCACGGAGGGGAAGTGGCTGTTCCACTTCGAGACGGCGGCCCAGATCCAGATGAACGACCAAGTGAGCTTGGCTCCGGAGATCCACAGCCCCTCTGTCGTCGCCATCATAGGCGCGAGCGTCATGCACCCGAGCACCACCCAGTAGTGTTCGTACCGTGCGACGAGGAACAGCGTCTTGTCGAGGGCACCGTTGATGGCAGTGAGGAGGAAGGGCGCCACCAGGAGCTCCGGCGTGACCTCGGGAGCGACGAGCACGCGCAACAGCAGGAACTGGTTGAGTAGGTAGAGCCCGACGTCGAGCCAGTTTCGTGTGTCGCCACCAATCAGCGGGACGCCGCGGAACAGCGGAAGCTTGATCGTCCCGACGCGCGCGAAGTGCCGGTAGCCACCAAACCACTTTTCATAGCGCGCGTTCATCGGTCCCCAGCCACAGCCGAACCCGAAGAGCTCCCAGCAGATGGACCAGACCACTGCCTTCTTGAACGCTTCGTTCGTGAACGCCCACTCCGAGAAATGGAAGAAGCCCGGATAGTCGGCGTTGAAACTGCACCAGATGGCCCAGATCCCGATGAGCACAAAGAAGTACTTGCCCCAGTAGAGAGCCATGACCTCGGGGCGGTTGGGGGTCGAGTTCGCCTGGTTCTGGCAAACGAGCTTGACCCTCTCGGGAAACGTCGCGTTGACGACATCCTGTGGGGTGTGTGGCGTGAAATCAGTCGGCATTGCTTCTTCCTCGAATCGTCGTTCCGGCCCCGGAGAATGCACGCATCGACGCGTCTCGCCCACCCTAAAATCGATCTTCTGGCTGGAGAAAAGGGGGGCTGGCCCCCCGCCGGACCCGCGTCCGGATCGAGGGCAGCGACTTTCGGCGAAATCTGGAAACCAGGCGGCCCCCGGGCACCAGCCGCGGAGTATCCTGACGGAACTGACAGTCCGATCAACCCAGGAAGGTTTGCTGATGACCGCTGACGTCGCCTCTCTCCCCGTGATCGATGTGGACTCCCACTGGACCGAGCCGCGAGATCTGTGGCTCTCTCGCGCCCCAGCGCGTTGGAAGGATCGCGTCCTGCGGGTGGTCGCCGACGACAAGGGGGTCGAGCAGTGGGTCATTGGAGACGGTCAGCCGATGGGCCCCGTGGGCTATTGCTCTATCCGGCCCGACGGGTCGAAGGGGCAAGCGCAGGTGGCGTTCGACACCTTCGACGAGGTGCACCCCGGGGCGATCAAGACGGAACCCCGCCTAGCCTATATGGACGAGCACGGCCTCACGGCGCAGATCGTGTACCCGAACGTCGTGGGCTTTACCGGCAGCGGCGTCCTCAATATCGATGACATGGGGCTGCGTGACTTTTGCGTGACAGCGTACAACGACGCCTGCGGCGAGATGCAGGCGGATGGGAATGGTCGCCTCTACCCGATGGCGGTGCTGCCTGTGTGGGACGTTGGACGGGCGGTGAAGGAACTGGGGCGTTGCCAGGACGAGCTGGGTCTCAAGGGCTTTGTGATCACGGATGCGGTGGTGGATGCCGGTCTGCCCCCGCTGCACCACGAACACTGGAGCCCGCTCTGGGAGGAGGCGCAGGGCCGGGGGATGCCCGTCAATTTTCACATTGGCCCGGGTCTCTCGACCCCGCGGACCTGGGATGCCTACCACCCGGCGCGCTTGTTCGCCGCGCTCTCGACCATGGCGCAGATGAGCAACATGGTGACCATCGTGAACATCATCGCGAGTGGGATCCTCGATCGTTTTCCGAGGCTCAACTTCGTCTCCGTTGAGAGTGGCGTGGGGTGGCTGCCCTTCATGCTCGAGAGCCTCGATTACCAGTTCCTCGAGAACGGGGTCGCGGACGCCGAGCTCACCCCGACTGAGTACTTCCAGCGGCAGATCTACGGGTCCTACTGGTTCGAGGAAGACCCCTCCGACACGATCGCCCGGATCGGGGAAGACAACATTATGTTCGAGACGGACTTCCCGCACGCGACCTGCCTCTACCCGGAGGTGCGAGAGCGCACGTACGCGAGCATCAAGAACCTCGAGCCGCGCGTGCAGCGAAAGCTCCTGTACGAGACGGCCTCGCGGGTCTACAACATTCCGGTCCCTGAGTAGGGGAGCGCGGGTTTCGGGTGTTCGGCGACTCGGGCCCACGACGTCGCAGTTCGCCGCATCGGCGTAGCCAAGATCGGCAGCACGGAGCCCTCTGCTTGGCGTGTATGCGTGCGGGGCGGTTCGCTCAGTCGTCGAGGCGGAGCAGGGGCGCTCTTGGACGTCTGAGCCGTGCGACGGGTCCCCCCTAAGTGGTGGGTTCCGCGTATGCTGGTCGAGCGTCGTATTGCTCGATTTGCCGCGGGGCAGTTCCGGCGGGAGATGCGGACGCGAGGCTGCGATCGCTCGGGGTGCTACCTCTAACAAGAGGCGCGGGTGCCGCGGTCTTGGTGAGTTCGAAATCGGAGGGCGTCGTCGAGGAGAGCCGGCGTGATTCGCCCAACCGCAGGAGGGTTCTGACCGTGCAGATGAACGACCTGATTCTCGTCAGTGTGGACGATCACGTCTGCGAACCGGCCGACATGTGGGATGGACATTTGTCCGCGCAGTGGAAACAGCGCGCGCCACGCTTCGTCAAGAAGGCGGATGGGTCGGACGTCTGGGTCTTCGAGGGCGCGCAGATCCCCAACGTGGGGCTCAACGCGGTGGCGGGTCGTCCCAAAGAGGAATACGGGATGGAGCCGACAGCACACTCTCAGCTCCGCGACGGGTGCTTCGACATCGACGCCCGCATCGGTGACATGAACGCGAACGGCGTGCTTGGCTCGCTCTGTTTCCCGTCCGTGCCTGGGTTTGTCGGAGAATTGTTCGGCCGACAGGTCAAGGAACACGGTGAAAACGAGCTCGCGATCACGATGCTGCGGGCCTACAACGACTGGCACATCGATGAATGGTGCGCCAAGTATCCTGGCCGGTTCATCCCCCTCGCGATCCCTCCGATGTGGGATCCCCAACTCATGGCCGAGGAGGTGCGACGGGTGGCGAGGAAGGGTTGCCACGCCATTACCTTTCCCGATACGCCCACCGGGCTCAACTATCCGAGCGTGCACTCCGATCACTGGGATCCCTTTTGGAAGGCCTGCGCGGACGAGGGCACCGTCGTCTGCATTCACATCGGGTCTGGCACAGGGATGAACCTGCAGGACCCGACGGCTCCCGTGGAGATCATGATCGCGAGTACGCCGATCACGCTCTACAACTGTGCGACGGAGCTGGTCTACTCGGACGCGCTCCGGAAATTTCCGGACCTGAAGATCGCGCTATCAGAGGGCGGGATCGGGTGGGTGCCGTATTTTCTCGAGCGACTCGATTACGTGCACCATCATCACCACCACTGGACCCACCACACGTTCCCGGGTGGAAAACGACCGAGTGAGATCTTTCGCGAGCGGTTCATCACCTGTTTCATCGACGATGACGCGGGCGTACGAAACCGGGATCTGATCGGCCTGGACACGATCACGTGGGAGTGTGACTACCCTCATTCGGACTCGACCTGGCCCGACTCTCCCGAGATCCTCTGGCGGTCCGTGAAGGACATCCCGGAGGCGGACGTTCACAAGATGACCTGGCAGAACACCTGCAGGCACTTCCAGTACGACCCCTTCGTGCACATCCCGAAGGAGGAGGCGACGGTCGGGGGGCTTCGCGCAAAGGCACAGGGTGTCGATCTGACGCCGAAGGGCGGCAGTGGGGGCAATCCGCCTTCGAACTACGAGCGCGGATACGTGACGATCGGCGACATCATGCAGCAGATGGCCACGGCCTTTTCGACGCCGTTCGAAGACCCGTCGGCGGGCGGGTCGGAGTAGCGTCGCGCGATCAGGGCGCCTGTCCGGACGCAAGGCGGCGGGGCCGTCGTCCGCGCAACGCGCTCGAGGCGGCGATGAGGAGCGCGGCGAGCGGGGTGGCGAACGGGCCGGTCGGGACCTTCTGGGTAGGGGCGGACTGGACGCCGAGGTCGAACACCGCGCCGGGAGCGAGTGAGCCCACGGCGTTCGTCGCTTCCAGCGTCTGACCCGAGAGGTCCTTGATCTGGATCGACAGAGGCGGCTGGAACTCCTGCCCGGTCGTGACCGACCACTGATTCGCCGAGTCCCGGACGGCTGCGTGCCAGGTGGGGTCGATGGCATCTCGGACCTGGACTTCGGTGATCCCCAGGTTGTGCTTCTGAAGTACGAAGTGGATGAAGAACGGGTTCACGCCGACCGTGTTGTGGAGTTCGATGTTGCCCGTGTGCGTGCCATGGACGTAGCGCCAACGCACATCCAGCAGGACCCCCTCATCCACGTCCGCCAGCTCGGAGAACGCGATCTCTGAGAGGTCGAGATTGGCGACCGGCTCGGGCAGTTGGTCACTGATCATCACGACGACGCGGTCGCCGGTGAAATCGCAGGGGGGCGCCGCGCAACTAGCGTCCGCCGTGTCGATCTCGATGAAGCGTCCGCAGGGGGATGAGTCGGCGTAGAGCGGCGTACCGACCGCGGTGATGCGGAGGAAGGGAGATACCTCGCTCTCGATCACGCCGAAGCTGCAGTTTCCACCGTCGACAGGGCCGTAGAAGGTGGCGTCCGCCGTGAAGGGGAAGGTTTGCGCGGTCGCGGTCCCCGAGAGGAAGAGGCCAGCGAAGAGGCCAGCGAGTCTGACTGGGATTGTCGCGGTCCGGGGGGGGCGTCGCATCGCAGCCTCTTGCCGATTGCTCGCTGCACATCACCGACTGACTGTGCCCGTCGAATCGAGGGTAGGTAGTAGTATAGACGGATCGCGCGCAAAGTTCGCGCGACCCAAGGGAGGAAGGATCGATGTCCGAGAACAGTGAAAACGTCATGATCATCAGCGCCGACTGTCACGCCGGCGCGCAGCCCGCGACCTATCGGGAGTATCTCCCCGCGGCGCTCCGTGAGGCATACGACGTCTGGCAGGCGGCGTATGAGGCGGAGATGGAGGCCCGGGCGGGGACCTTCTACGACCAGGAGGCGGAAGACGCGCGGAACAACGACGAGACCGTCCTTCGCGCGATCGAGGGGGAGTGGGACCCCGCCATGCGCATCGAGCAACTGGAAAGCGACGGGATCGCAGGCGAGATCATCTTCCCGCAGCAAGCTCCGTTTGGCGGTGGGTTGCTGCAGTACCGCACGCAGGTCGATCCGGGCCACAACCTCGAGGGGCAGCGCGCATACAATCGCTGGCTGGCAGACCTGTGCAATGAGAACCCCGGGCGTCACGCCGGCGTCGCGATGATCACGGTGGAAGACATCGATGTCGCGTGCAAGGACACCATCGCCGCGAAGGAGATGGGGCTCTGGGGTGGCGTCCTGATCCCGGCGGGCACGGGCGATAACCCATACTACCACGATGAGCGTTACGAGCCGCTTTGGGCGACGTGTGAAGAACTCGGCATGCCGGTCCACACCCACTCGGGCTGGAGTCCCGACTACGGGGATGGCCCGGCAGCGACGGCGATGTTCGTGAATGAGGTCTCCTGGTACGCGAACCGACCCTTCACGTGCTTCATCTGGGCAGGGGTCTTCGAGCGATACCCGAACTTGAAGTTGGTCATGACGGAGCAGGGGTCGCGCTGGATCCTCGACAAGCTCGAGCAGTTCGATATGCACTACACGTCCGAGCTCTTCAAATATTTCGGCTCGGGCCTGTCGATGTCCCCGACGGAGTACTTCAAGCGGCAGTGCTTCTTTGGTGCCTCGATGTTGTCGCCTCGGGACTGCGCGCTTCGTTACGAGATCGGCGTCGACAAGCTCATGTGGGGCTCGGATTACCCGCATCTGGAGGGGACATGGCCGCATACGCTGGAGTCACTGAACGCCACGTTCGCGCAGGTGAAGGACGACCAGGAGGTGCGGGCGATGCTCGGTCTGAACGCGGCGGAGGTGTTCGGCTTCGACCTCGAGGCGCTCAACAAGGTCGCGGATCGTGTGGGGCCATCGCTCGAGGAGGTTCGCGGTCCGGCGGTCTGAGGGGCGAGATCGTGTCCGTGACCGGACCCGCGGCGACGTCGGCCGGGCGATGAATCGGCGTTGGCGATTCTGTGGGAGTCGGCGGGTAGGCGCGCTTTTTACTCACCCTGCGGTGGTGCCCAACTGTGTTGTTGAGGTCAGAGGATGAAGAGGAATCAAAGATGAGGCAGCGGATTGTTCAGTTGGGGCTCTTCGCGGGGCTGCTCCTCGTCTTGGCGACGCCTGCGGTCGCCGGGAAGTCGCGGGCCCGGGACCTCCCCGGTGCGTACTATGACCAGTACAACGTGTTGTTCGGCGAGACGGGTGAGGTGGTGGTCGTCGAGAAGTACCTGGAGATCGAGGCAACAGAGGATCCGTTTCTCTTCCTCTACTCGCAGTGTTGGCGGCGGGTCGAGGGCGGAGCGTGGAATCATGAGCGCGGGGGCCTCGTCGTCACCCGGCGCGGTCGCAGGACGATCGAGTTCTCCGTCGTAGAGTCGGAGTTTGATATCGAGGGAGGCTCGACCGGCTTAATGCTCGGGCGGATGGATCGTAAGAACCGCTTGGAGCTCTCCTACCACGGCCTCGGGCGCGGCATCGTGTTTCACATGGAGCCGGAACGAAACGAAGAGGTCGCGCTGGACGAGTTCTCCTGCCCGATCGAGTAGGCGCGGTGGTCGCGCGCGGTCAGTTGCGGTGCACGCGCAGCGCGTCCGGGGATCGAAGGACCGTTCGGCGGGGTACGGCCGCCTCGGCGTCCACCAGCTCGAGGTCTGGCATGCGTTGGCTGAGCACTTCGAGCGCCACCGTCATGTTGCGGCGCGCCAGGTGCATCCCGGGGCAACTCTTGACGCCGCGGCCGAAGGTCAGCGTCTCGGTCGGGTTGCGGTCGAGGTCGAAGCGGTGTGGGTCTGGGTAGACGGCGGGGTCCCGGTTCGCGCCCGCCGCCGCGAACAGGACCCAGCTGTCCGGGGGGATCTCGACCCCGTGGAAGTCGATGCTTTCGCTGGCCGACATCCGGGGCAGGACCGCGATCGGCGTCTCCCAGCGGAGCGCCTCCTCCGTCGCAGCCGCCGCGAGGGATGGGCTCTCGCAGACCCGGTCCCAGGCTGGCTTGCGGCTGAGGAGGGCGTACAGCGCGTTCCCGAGTGAGCCGTGGGTGGTCTCGCCACCGGTCGGGAACAACAGCCGGACATGCGAGAAGATCTCCTCGTCGGTCAGGGCGCGGTCTCCGACCCGCGCGGCGATGAGCTCCGAGATGACATCGTCTTGCGGGTCGGCACGGCGGGCTGCCACGATCGGCGCGAGGTAGCGGGTGAGCTCTTCTGAGGCGGTCTGCGCTGCGACCGGGTCCTCGCGGAAGCGGAGGAGGCCCAACGCCCAACGATGGAACTCTGCCTCACCGTCACGGGGGAGCCCGAGCAGACGGGAGATGACGAGATAGGGGAACCGCGCCGTGAAGTCGGCGACGAGGTCGAACTCTTCGCGTGTCTCGAGCGCGTCGAGCAGCTCATGGGCCAGCGCTGCGAGGCCTTCCTGCTCGTAATTGCGAATGGCCCGTGAGCGAAACGCTGGAGTTGCGAGCTTTCGGTAGACACGATGTCGCTCGGGCTCGGGCATGGAGATGAAGCTCTCACCGACCACGGGCTCGAAGCTGGCCTGGTACATCCGGTGCGGTGGAAACCGGTGGCTGTCCGAAAATCCGTCCAGTACCGCGTCGTGGCGCGTGACGACCCAGGCGTCGAGCCCGAGGAACCGCGTCGGAGCCACCGGGCCGGACTCGCGGAACTGCGCGAGGGCGTGGTGGAGCGCCTCGCCCGGGAGGTCATCGAGCGCGAAGTCGACTTCGGTCCGATCGGTGGTCATGCACGGGCTCCTGCTAGCCGCCTAGAAGGTGGCGTCCTCCCCCAGGAAGCCCTATCCGGAGGGGGCGTGTCAAGCGACTCGGGTTCTGCGTTGACGGGTGGCGAGGTCCTGGGATAGGAAGCTTTAGCGTGCGGTGGGTTCGTGAATGGCGCTCGCGTGGGTCAACAAAGCAACAGGAGAAGGCCGATGAGTGAAGTTCGATTCGATGGGCGCGTAGCGATCGTGACGGGAGCCGGGGGTGGCCTGGGCCGTACGTATGCGGAAGAGCTCGCGCGTCGCGGCGCGAAGGTCGTC
>Ga0315331_10002706_pt1 | contig 13381 bp, 8 predicted proteins | sample M160m34915metaG_FD_203456 | JGI IMG/M metagenome (GOLD analysis project Ga0315331, IMG submission 203456) | Ammonia-oxidizing marine archaeal communities from Monterey Bay, California, United States - M1 60m 34915 | ecosystem: Environmental > Aquatic > Marine > Intertidal zone | place: USA...
CTGTATCGAAAGGTGGAGTACAACCCGGGTTAAACGTTGTCTCACAGTGGATCCCATCGTTACCGAGGTCGTTACCATGCATCGCCTTGCATTATCTGCAGTCTGTCTCATTGTTTTGTTTTCCTCAACGACCGCCGTTGGCGCCGCAGAAAAGCCGACCAGCATCGTGCTGATCATGGCGGATGACGTTGGGTATGAGTGTTTCAGCAGTTATGGCAGTGAGACTTTTTCGACGCCTGTTCTTGACGGTTTGTCGAAAGAGGGAATTCGGTTTACCAACTGTCATTCCACACCGCTGTGTACTCCCAGTCGTGTCAATCTGATGTCCGGAAAGTCCAACGTCCACAACTACCAGGACTTTGGAATCTATCCCCAGGGAGAACCGACGTTTGCCGATCACTTCAGAAAGTTCGGCTACAACACCGCGGTTGCCGGTAAGTGGCAGCTGGCTGGAAATAACAGTGGAATTCTGCCGGATGAGGCCGGTTTCGATACTCACTGTCTCTGGAATATTCCTGGTTCCGAACGTCCAAGATACTGGGATCCGTCATACGTTCTGGACGGCGCGACTCTGGAACTGCCCGCGGACACTTACGGTCCCGACGTAATGACCGACTTCGTTATTGATTTTATTGCCCAAAACAAACACGAACCTTTTCTTGCTTACTACCCGATGGTGCTGGTGCATAATCCTTTCCCGCCAACTCCGGACAGTGTCGATCGGCTTGAAAAAGACGCTGTCAAGAACTTCATCGACATGGTCAGTTATATGGACAAGTGCGTTGGTCGCATCGTTGATGCTCTTGAAAAACACGGATTGCGCGACAGCACGCTCCTGATCTTCACGGGTGACAACGGTACCAATCATGTACTGAATTATCCGTATAAGGGCCAGCCGTTTACAGGGGGTAAGGGTTTTACGCATGATCGTGGTACCCATGTACCTCTGATTGCCAGCTGGCCGGGGCAGATTCCGCCCGGTCAGGTGAATGACGATTTGATCTGTTTCTCTGACTTCTTCCCGACCATCGTGGCAGCAGCGGGACTGCAGCCGAAAAAGATCACCGACGGCGACGGTCAAAGCTTCTGGCCACAGTTGCAGGGCAGGGTCGGCAACCCGCGTGACTGGATCTATGGTTACTACTTCCCGCGTCCGTATGCGAAAAAATTTGACGACATGTACAACCATTGGGAGGTGCGTTACGCCCGTGATAAACAGTTCAAGCTGTACGGCAGCGGGGAACTCTATGACACAGTCCGGGACGTGCTGGAACGCGATGTCATCTTAGTAAGTCAGGACACCGCAATGTCCAGACGCGCCAGAATGGAACTTCAGGCTGTTCTCGAGAGTTACCCGGAACAGGGGCGCGCGGTGGACCGAAGTCTGGTTAAGGGAGTGCGCAAAAAAGCTCGATAACCGGAGACTCGGATACGTTCCGGTACGACTTACTTGTTTGCACGCGCCAAAGTCCTGCTTTGTCTGTTGATTGCCAATTTTACTCAGAACTGGATTCCCAGAGTCTTCCGTGTGATTCCGGTCCTGTGGCAATTTCATGCAATTCATCACTCTGCCGAGGAAATGGCCGGGCTGTTCGGTACGACATACGTTCCACGTCACTGGCCCGGCGAATACGGGCTGTGTGGCAGGGGGAATGTACCGCCAGGCTGGGTGCGGCATCTGTTGTCGCCTTTTCGTCGTAACAGGCAGTGAGCAGCGCGGCGGCGAGAACAACTTCCGGCCCGTGCATCGAACTCCCTGGCTGCAGGACGTCCCATCCGCCTTCTGAGTTCATCGAATCTGCAGGCGGAGTACGCGGTGATGTCCGGTGTCGACCACGTAGATGGATCCGTCCTCGTGGACGCAAACGCCATGAGGACGCAACAGCCCGCGTCTGGGTTTCTTAACACCGCTGCCCAGAATACTGGTCACGCTGCCATTGTTCGGATCGTAGAGACGAACTCGCTTATTCTGGTCGTCGGCAATAATGACGTTATCGTCAGCGTCGATGGCGACATGTTTGGGGGAATTTAACTCCGCCGTCAGAGCGGCTCCATCGGCTCCGCCCGCTTTACCTGTTCCGGCGACGGTGCGAATTCTGCCGTCCGGTGTTACGACGCGCAGAGCGTGGCCGCCCCGCTCAAGGATGTAGATGTTGTCTTTCGAATCGACGGCTACTGCGCGCGGATCTATCAGAGGGCTTTCCGCTGCTTTGCTGCCGTCAGTGGGAACACCCTTTTCACCGTTGCCGGCGACGGTGCTGACGTTGCCCGTGCGCAGATCAACCATGCGAATACGCAGGTTTTTCAGATCGGCCACATACAGTTTGTCATCGTCTGAATTCAGCGAGACGCACATCAGAAAGTTAAACGTCGCCTCAACCGCTGGTCCGTTGTCACCGCTGAAGCCCGGTTTGCCCGTGCCGGCAATCGTGCTGATGATTCCTGTTTCACCGTCGATCCGGCGAATGCAGTGGTTCCAGCTGTCCGCAATATAAAGATCACCTGCGGGAGTGACCGCCACGTTGTGCATGCCGTTGAACGTGGCATCTTTGGCAGGGCCGCCGTCACCTGTGTATCCTTCGCTGCCGTCGCCCGCAATTGTCGTGAACTGACCGGCTGCATCCAGTTTGTGCACTCGCCCGCCCGTCAGCTCGACAATATACATGTTGCCCTGTTTGTCGAAATCAACTCCAAAGGGCATGTCGAGCCTGCCCGGTTTGGGCTCGTCCACGTCCGCAAGCGATTCACCGATGACGACGGATGAACGCTGTGCCATGGCAATATCAGTAAGGCATACGACAAACAGACAGCAGATGGACAAACATGATGTTGATCTGATCATACCTGGACCTTTAAGGATAATTTCTGGCGGCTTACGAGGTGGGGGACGCGGAGACGGAATTGTCTTTCAGCGAGCGACGTTTACGTCCGGAATCGTTTGCATTGTGAGTCAATTGATGTGAACCGAATTCGGGACTTTCCCCAGCCATTCAGGAACGCCCTCGCTGCGAAGTCTTTCAACCTTGCGACCAAACGTGTCTGTGCCTCCGCCGCTCATCGACGATGGTACGACGTCATCGGTCGGCATGTAAGCGCCGAGCTTCTCTTTGATTCTCGCGAGCTTGGGGTCATCGGCAAGATTGTGGTGTTCATTCGGATCGGATCGGTGGTCATAAAGTTCCTCCGTTCCGTCTCGATAGCGGATGTATCGGAAGTTAAGACTGCGCGCGGCGTGGTTCCTGTAATGCCATGTGGAAATGGCGGGCTCAATGCGACGGGTGGACGGATCTTCCAGTTGCGGCAACAAACTTATTCCCTCAAGCCCTTTGACAGCCCGCAGGTTGCAGAGTTCCAGCAGTGTCGGATAGATATCCAGCAGACTCACCGCTCGATCACATATCTGACCGCCATGGAAGGACTTCGGCAAGCGGATTGCCAGGGGAACACGAGTTGCTTCTTCCCAAAGGGCCTGCTTGCGCCAATGCCGTTTCTCGCCCAAATGCTGACCGTGATCCGACCAGAAAACAATGATGGTGTTGTCGGCGTAAGGGCTGTCTTCGAGTGCGTCCAGCACCCTGCCCGCCTGTGCATCTGCGAACGACACGCACGCCAGGTAGGCGCGGACCATTTCTCGCCAATAATCGGGGCCGACGTCGAGAACATTCTTGTGGTCGCCGCCGTTGATGGTCCCGTAGGCGATGGCCTTGCCCAGCAGCGGAATATCGTCCATCTCATCGTCGGGCACGTCCGGTATGACAACGTTCTCAGACGGATAAAGGTCGAAAAATTCTTTTGGCGCCGTGAACGGTACATGAGGTCGAATCAGGCCGACGGCAAGGAAGAACGGCTTGTCGTGTGTCTGCCTGAGTCTTTCCACGGCCCAGGCTGCGATCTGTTCGTCGGGCATACCTTCGGGGGGCATGTCCGACTTCTCGAGCGCTCCCCAGCACAAGGACTGGCCGTCGACGCCTGATTGAAATTTCTGGTAGATCGCACCACCATCGCGGGGGAAGGGATAGAAGTGCCCGCCTTTGTCGCCCGCGTAACCATGGCCGCGTTCGGCCAGTTCTTTGGGCCACCTGTATTTTGGACGGGACTCATCCCAGTAATCGTAATCTTTGATATCGCTGGTTCCCTTGTGGAACACTTTCCCTGCGGCCATTGTCTTATAGCCATTGTGCTTGAAGTGCGTCGGTAGCGGAATGGTGTCTCCCAGAGCTTTTTCATAGCTCTTCCTGCTCTTCGATGCATTCGTGTACCAACCGGTTGTCGAAGGCCGCAGTCCGCTCATCAGGGCATGCCGGGAAGCACTACACACGGCCGCAGCGCAGTGGGCGTTTCGGAAGAAGACGCTGTTCGCAATCAGTCGGTCCAGATTGGGGGTCTGCGCCTGAGGATGTCCACCCAGCGCACCAACCCAGTCGTTCAAATCGTCAATCGAAAGAAACAGCACGTTGGGGCGTGATGCAGCGCTGCTCAATGAGTCCCGCAGGGACGCCGGGGCTTTGTGAGAAATCTGCGGCCTGGTCTTTTCTTTGCTCCTGCCATCTGTTCTGCGTGTCTCGGCTTTCACGCTATCCAGAAAGTTGACCATCATGGAATGCAGTTCGGTGGTCGTCTCCGGCAGTTCGTCAGACAGGTCATGGACTTCGCTGAGGTTTGTCGACAGGTCGAATAATTCCAGTCGGTTCTCTCTCCATGTTTTGACCAGTTTGTGGTTTCCGTGAATCAACGCCGTTTGCGGCGTGCGATCGACGGCATGGTGAAACAGCAGGAACGGCTGATTGCGAGAAATGGTACCCTGTCCACGGTTAAAAAGAACTTCCGCCATGCTGCCGCCGTCGAGAGTCTCCGGCAGTGGATTCGGGTAGTTTGCCAGCCGGGCAATGGTGGGAAAGATGTCCAGACCAGTCACGGGAGTCCGGCTGACACTTCCGGGCAGAATATTCGGGCCGATCGCGATGAACGGCACACGAATGCCGCCTTCGTACATCGTGCCTTTGCCGTTCCGCAGTGGATGGTTGCGAGGCAGCTCTTTGCCCTTCTGACCGGGCATCGTCAGTCGGCCACCGTTATCTGACAGAAAGAAGATGTAGGTGCTGTCCTGCAGTCCGAGTGACTTGATCCGGTCGATCAGCACGCCAATTCCGGCATCCACATCGCCGGTCATCGCGGCGAACTCCGGTATCGTGTGCTTCTTTCCTTTGGGACGCTGGCGTATATTCGCAAGCGTCTGCTCTTGATAGAAAATGTCCAGGTGGACAGCGTAGTGAGAGACCTGAACAAAAAACGGATGTCCGGATTTTGCCTGCGTCTGCATAAAATCACATGTGCGGTCGGTGATGCCCAGGATAAGTTTAGGATCGTGGCTGGCGGCGGGACCGCCACTTCCCTTGCCCCCACCCGTGCCGTTGCCGGTGTAGCCGTCACTGACGTCGTAGCCCATCTGTTCCGGCGTGACCTCGTCGGTTCGCATGTCCCACTTACCGAAGTGGGCTGTTCGATAATTCGGATTGGCTGCCTTCAGCATGCGAGGAAGACTGAGCTGTTTTCGGTATTCTAAAGGCCAGTTTTTCTGGTCCTTTTGATAAATGTGCCGAGCTGGTGTCTGGCCAGTCAGCAGACTGCGACGTGTAGGGCAACAAAAAGGCGCCGGTGCGTATCCCTGCGTGAACCGCATTCCCATTTCTGCGAGACGCTCGATATGTGGAGTGTGAAAGTAATCGCTTCGTGATCGTTCGTCGTCAGGATCGATAAGAACCGACGAACCGACCCAGCTCTGATCGTCCGTCAGGATCACTACAAAATTGGGAGACGTCGCGGCCCCGCTGGCTGGTCGGACCGTGAACCCCAGGAAGAGGGACGCGATATGAGACAGCATTAAGAAGTGTCGATAAACGATCATGAGTACATTCGATCATTATTAATTGTGCGATTCGTAAGCAAGACCGTATGAGCCCTGTCGCTCGTTGACTGTCAGCGCCACCGTGGCGACGCATTGGCAACCGACACGATTAAGAACAGTCTCTTGCCAGCATCAGCGATGCGTGCTTCTTTTTTCCTGCATCTGCGTGATTGCCTCAGCGAATCCTTTGCCAATCTGAGCCATGATTTTGGCTGATCCCAGGTAATGGTACTCAGCGTTGGAAACGCCCGTTTTAAGAATCTCCAGTTCGCGATCGCTGAATTCTTCATTCCGGAGTTTTTCCTGAGCCGCCTGCTGATCCTCGCGACTGAGCCTGCGTCCTGATTGAAGTTCCCTGGCCTTCCGTTTGACCTTCGCATCCCTTGCCCGTAAATCCACTAACTGCATGTCCCAGTAGTCTTCTGTCAGGACGGTCGCGACGTTGCCTGTGAATTCAGGCAGGTCTGCCGGCGCTGCCATGGCACTGCGAAAATTGTGATGAATTCCCGCGTAACGCTGCTGTTCCGGAAGATACTTGTCGATGGGACCACCGGCGCCCATTACGCCGATCACAAATGGAAGCAGGGGCGCAGAAAGATCCTTCCGCACGTCTCGAATGAAACACGCCAGCGTTTCACTGTACTGGTCATAGCCGCCCGGCTTGTCTCGACTGGGATAGACACCTCGATCCACCATGTCGTTCCAGCCCTGAAACCAGACCAGGCCGGCCAGTTCATATCGTTGATCAGATTCGTAGTCCGGATACACCCGATCGATATTCGCCAGCACCGTCTTTACGTGATTGATCGTCAGCCGGTAGTAATGCCCCGTTGCTTTCGCCCGGTCGGCTTTAATCGCTTCGATATCTTTATCCTGTTTCCGGAACCCTTCCAATTGTGTGTCATTGAATTGATATGGTCCGGCGCTCGGTGATCGGAAATCCGTATGCAGGCTTTTCCCGCCCCAGGCCGTTTTGATGATAAGGATCGGCTCTTTCAGCATCTTCTGCATGTAAATACCGAAAGTCAGCTCGGGGCCGATCTTGTTTTCGTCGGCTCCGAATCCAGCGGTCAGTTGTCCCCGTTTCTCGCCACTACTGGAAAGATACGAAATCCATACGTCCCTGCAGACGCGTGCACCGCCGTTGTCATCCCGCATTTCCCGCAGCAGCGGTGCCGTTTTCGGGTCCATGCCGATGTGTTCAAGAGTGCGTACGTGAGCATGTCCCTGCATGTTGGACTGACCAACCAGTATGAAGACCTTAAGTGGCTTCTGCTCTGCTTCTGCGTTCTGTCCGAAAAGTCCAAGGACGCAGGCAGCGATCAGTTGTTTCATTTGCATTGGTCGTGGTTTCTTAGTGAAGTCTGTATCGATCTGTTTTTCTAAGAAGGTCCGTTTGGCAAGTCCGAACCCGATCTCGTCATGAACAGGAACATGTTTGCTTTCTGTGCATTCTTGTCCTTTCATCCCAAGAACAAAAGTCTGTCGTCCGCAACGCTGCCAGCGGACCGGACGACAGGCTGAACTTGTTGACTTGCCGGCCGCAGTACCAGGTCGTATCCGGAGCTGGGGTACTCCGGTTCTTCCGCATTTCCCCGCGCGTACCTGATCTAAGCCTTTGCTGTGCGCTGCCGGGTAAACGGTCATGCCGCACGCCACAGCAAGTATCGATGTTGCCTGTCTCATGGCTTCAGGGCTTGATTCCGCTTCTGCTTTGGCGCGCGTTTCGGTTCGAACGGCCATTGCTGAACACCAACGTGATTTGCCCAGGACTGCCACTTGCCGATCAACTCATTCAATTTGGCGGGGTTGGAAGTCGCCAGGTCGTTGAGCTCAGTGCGGTCCAGGTGCATGTCATAAAGTTCCCAGCGTGTGGGTTGATCCCTGCGATATGCAGATACGATCTTCCAGCGGCCGTGACGCAACGCAAGATTTCCATGATGTTCAAATCCGATTGCTGCGTGACGTGAAATGGGTTTTCCGGAAAACGCCGGATCAAGGCTGACCCCTTCCATGGGCCGGATCGAATGATCCCGGTATTCAGTCGGGTACCGGGATCCGGCTGCGTGCAGGAAGGTAGGCATCAGATCAATCAGATGTGCCGGATCGTCAACGATTCTGCCACGTTGGCTCCGGGCGATTCCTGTCGGCCAGTGCACAATCAATGGCGTGCTGATGCCACCTTCGTAGCCGTCGTGTTTGTAACCGCGAAATGGTGTGTTTGACGCGTTGGCCCATCCCGTGCCATATGCCACGAATGTGTCTTCTGTCCCGGGCATGGTCTTTGGTCCCGTTCGCACCCAGTGACCGTCGCGAGTCTGCATTGGCGGCCAGATCTTTGTCTGCAGGTCATCCGGCCCAAACGGCTTAAAGTCGAACTTGCTGCGTTTCGCTTCATTGTCTGCGCGTCCGTACCCTTCAGCGCAGCCACCGTTGTCCTGCAGGTACACGATAATCGTATTCTCCACCGCGTTTGCCTTCCTGACTGCCTGGACAACCCGTCCGATGCCCTGATCCATCCGGTCCACCATCGCTGCATAGACTTCCATACAGCGAATATCCCATTCCTTGTGCTCGAATGTTTCCCAATTGACGGCTCCTGCCGACATCGGCCACTTGTCGCTGATTACACCCTGATCGATTGCCTTGTGAAGACGAGACTCCCGCATGGGGCCATAACCCCCGTCATAGACGCCTTTGTATTTGGCAATCTCGGCAGCGGGGGCATGCATCGGCCAGTGGGCGCTGGTGTAGGCGACGTACAGGAAGAAGGGTTCGTCGCTATGGTCACGAAAGTGATCCGCTACGTACTTCGCCGCGTTGTCACTTATCGCATCTGTGTAGTAGAAGCTGTCGGGCTGGTACTCGGAGTCGTTCACGGGAGTGATATACGTGTTGCCGCGACAGAGTGTAGCCGGATCGAAGAAGCTGCCTGCACCGGTGATCGTTCCGTAAAAGCGGTCGAATCCTCGCTGCAGGGGCCAGTTGGAATTGTCTGCATTGGGTCCGGTGTGCCGAGTGACGTGCCATTTACCGGACATATAATTGTGGTACCCGGCGGGGCGAAGGGCTTCCGCGATGGTGACACAGCTGCGGTTCAGGTCTCCGCGATATGCATTATAGCCACGGTCACCAGTCATTAACCCGATGCCGGCCTGATGCGAATACAACCCGGTCAGTAGTGCGGCTCGGGTCGGACAGCAGCGTGACGTATTGTAAAACTGCGTAAACCGAACTCCGTTCGCAGCCAGTTCGTCCAGTACCGGAGTCTGAATTTCACTGCCATAGCAACCGATGTCGGAGTAGCCCATGTCATCGGCCATGATCAGCACGATGTTTGGTTTCTCTGCCGCGTTCAGTGTTTCGGTGAGGGTCAGGATGAGCACCACGAAGCGGGCCGGAATTTTCATCTCTCAAATCCTGTCCAGGAAAAACACTTTGTCAGAGTCGGCGCACCCGGAAATCATTGACGGGGCAAACGGCACGCCGAACAGTTGGCACATATCTGCTACAGCTTCAGCTCTGCCAGGAAGTTTTCGAAGGCCTGCATAGTCAGACGGAAATACCTGTTGTCTTCACGACCGTAGTTGAAGAAGCCATGACCGGCGCCAGGATATTCGATGAAGTCGCATTCGCTGCCTACTTGTTTCATTCGCTTCTGGAACGCATGGATTAATGAAGGAGGAATGAGACCATCATCGCTGCCGCTGAGAATCAGTGTGGGCGGCAGTCCGGCACGAACATGATGCGCCGGCGAGAAACTCAGCGGTGTTATGCCGGCGGTTTCACATTTCTTACGACCGCCTGTCCAGCCATCGACCAGATCGATGACCGGATTAAACAGTACGTAACCTTTTGGCAGGTTTTCGACAACCGGGTCATCCTCCAGTGATATGGTGCTGAGTGCCAGTGACAGATGACCTCCGGCAGATCCTCCCGACACAACGATTCGATCCGGGTCGATGTGATGTTCGCGGCCGTGTTCGATAATCCAGCGCCAGGCTTTTCTGGCGTCTCGCAGTGTGTCCTTGGGCGTAAGATCACCTTTGGGCGGTCGGAAATGGATGGAAACGGTCGCGTAGCCGCGTCGCTGCAGATAGACGCTTTGTGCCGCCAGACCAGCGGGGTTGCCGCCCCAGCCACCGCCATGGATAAAGAATACGCAGGGACGAAGTTCTCCAGGTTGAACAGCCAGCGGCGGAAAGATCCACAGACGCTGTTCTTCGATGTCTGAATCACCGTACGAGAATTGATGTCCGGTTGCCAGCAGTTCGGCGTTGATCTGATCCGTTTCTTTTCTGTCGGCCGGCACGAGGAAAAAGTCGTGCTCCACTTTGCCGTGAGCGTCCACCAGCGGAGGTTCCTCTGAAGCGGACATCATGTGGTCTATCACAGTGGCCAGCTTCTTATCTGCCGACTGGTCTTCAGGCGTCATGTGCAGCAGATTCACGGGGATCTCCTCGAGTGGTCGGTCCGTCAGACGGAACAGCCGACCATCTCGAAATCGTTTGTAGTTCCTGTTCACTGCAAAGACGCTGCGGTGAAATCGTTCCTTGTCCCAACCCGGTCGCGGGTCGTACCAGAAGAACGCAGACTCACGAGTTCGCCCTGCTCTGCCGAACAGCTGCGGCGCGAAACTGACTCCGTCTGTGACATCGTTGACTGACAGTGCAGAACCGCCGATTTCCAGCAGTGTGGGCAGAAAGTCCGACGCATCGACGATGTCATCGCACACTCCGGGCTGAATGTGCCCTGGCCATGATGCGATTAACGGTACGTGGATTCCTGTCTGCAGTGGCTCGCCTTTGCCGCCCTGAATTGTTCGGCCGTCCTTCAGTTCTGAAAATACCTTCCGATGGAAGCCGTTATCTGCGTAGAACAGCACGAGAGTGTTCTCACGAAGCCCTCTGGACTGCAGCCCTGCCATCAGACTGCCGACAGTCGTATCCATGTATTCGACCATGTCCGTGATGAATTTTACGTCTTCTTCCGGAATGTCCTTCGGGTCCCAGCCCCGTGTGTTCGGCGTCGGTTCGAATGGGCGATGTGGCAGAGCCATTGGGTAATAGACGAAAGTTGGCTCATTACGATGGTCGTCAAAAAAGTCAACAATCTTCTCTACCCACACATCTTCGCCATATCGGCCGGCATAATTCCTGAGTTCGCCTGGTGAACCGGCTGCCCCTTGCAGCATCGTGGGGTTGGCAAAACGCGAACCTTTGTCTTCTGTGTGCAGCGAATGAAACAGAGCATATTCGTCAAAGCCTGCGTCTTTCGGATGCATGCCCGTGCCTCGGCGATCGGCCGCGTTGGGCAGATCGGGCGGGTCATAGGACTGCAGTTGCCATTTGCCGAAAATTCCCGTGGCGTAGCCGGCTGCTTTCATCTGATGTCCGAAAGTCGTGGCAGACGGATCGAGTATGCCGAAATACTTCCAGTTTCGATTATTGTAAAGTCCCGTCATGATCTGCACGCGGGTGGGCGTGCACAATGGCTGCGAATACGCCGTGCGGAATCGCAGTCCCTCAGCTGCCATTCGATCCAGGTGAGGAGTCCTGTAAGACATCCCTCCGTAACAGCCAAGACCCTCGACGCCGATGTCGTCGGCCATGATCAGCAGAATGTCCGGCTTGTCCTTTGCGGATACTGAGTCGACGGCACAGAACACAAGGCATGAAAGAGAGATCCACCGCATTTGGATACCTTTGAATATCACACTAAGACAGTCTGCCATCGCCAAAGCGAAAGCAGAGGAACAACGAGTGTCCACGAATGATAATCGCAGACGCCTCTGATGTGCCAATCATCGTACGAGCGACGTCCTTCGCCGGATTCGAGGTAAGTCGCCGCTTCCCGCAACGGCCTTCAACCACTGTGTCCTTCCGCCGGCCGCGTGGAATGAGGGGCGTGCGGATCTCGACCACCGCATCTCGCAATTCTGTAGGCCCCTTGCAACGCGGCGAGCTACGAATCCCGGCCATTTTGCCGGCTCGATGTGCGAGTCATCGCTCTGCAGGCAATTCAGCCCGCATCGTCGTGTTGTGTCGCTGTGCCTGTTGTACACGTGCTGAGCCAGTGTCCGACCCACAGCAGGCCCAGGAAGCTGCCAGGCATCACAATCGAATCGTCATAAGTCAGGTGGGCGACGATCGCGCCGCCCCAATAGGCTGACGACATCAACAGTCCGAATATGGCTGTACGAGGAATCAGCAACAGTATGCCGCAAACGATGGCAGTGACGCTGATCAAAGTGACGTGTTGAATCAGGTTGGCCTTCTGCAGGCCTTCGATCATATCTTCCGCACCATAATTCAGCAGCTTAAGTCCACCGGCCAGAATCAGTGCAATCGCTACAGCACGCAGGATATACCGTCCGGTGGTGCGACTGCTTTTGCTCATAAACAGATTCATTTGATTCCCACGATGTAGCACAGCCAGACGGGGTTGCTGGGCGGATCTTCACTACGCTGCCACTCACCGGAATCTTCGCCGTTTTCGTCTTCCAGTTCCCAGTAAACGTGGCTCTCGGAAAAACCTGCTTCTGCCAGCATCTCACGGACTTCGGGAATGGTCCAGAACCGCCAGTGGTACTCGAATGCACGTTTCATCCGGCTTCCGTCAGCAAACTTAAAGTGAATGTAGAAGCTGGCGTCCGCCGTGGCGGGATTGTATCGGGCCTGCTGCCAGCGATATTGAAATCCCTTTTTTCCTTTCCTGATCGTGCGTTTGTCTGTTTTTGTTTCGTCATAACAGGCTCCACCGCCCATCATGTCCATCACCATGATGCCCTGTTCGTTAAGGTTCGAGTAGGCAACTCGAAAATATTCGATGACTTCCTTACGAGTCTTGAAAATCCAGAACGAAAAGTTCTGTGCGGCCAGTACGTCAACTGTTGGTTCATCGTGTACACGCACATCCTGTTCCAGCAACTGGATGCGTTTTGCCTGAGACTTCTTCAGTTGTGACAGATTGTTGTCTCGTCCCCACTGCAGCGTTTCGGGACAAAAGTCGATGCCTATGGCCGTTCGTTTCTTGCCGCGTTTTACCCATTCACAACAAACGGCGAAGGTTCCGCAGAAATCTTCCCGCAAAGACACAGGCTCGCGTTCAAAAGCATCATCGAACGCCTGGTCAAACATGTCGATTTCGTGATCCGGCGACTGCACTGACTGTTGGTAGCACAGGAACTTGTCGGCGGTCTCGGCCATGCTCGGCTTGTCCGATCTTAATTTTGGTTTTTCCCTGGCCATCGCTGGTGTTGTGTTCCCTGAGTAGTCAATTTGCAAAAATTTGGCAGTGAAGGCCGCGCTGCGGCCAAGCTCTTCACCGCAAAAATGGGAATCCTACACAAACGTGGTGATACGGGAAGTGAATGCCGAAGTTCTTGCTGCAGCAGGACCCAAGTGCACCGAAATCGAGGGTAAGCGGCTCTCGAGCGATGAGAACGTCCGGATTTCGCAGCGATCAGCAGTGCCG
>Ga0315331_10002707_pt1 | contig 13374 bp, 7 predicted proteins | sample M160m34915metaG_FD_203456 | JGI IMG/M metagenome (GOLD analysis project Ga0315331, IMG submission 203456) | Ammonia-oxidizing marine archaeal communities from Monterey Bay, California, United States - M1 60m 34915 | ecosystem: Environmental > Aquatic > Marine > Intertidal zone | place: USA...
GGTATATCATCCTCGTTTCGTTCTACCGATCACGCGCGTTAACAATCACTTCACAATAAATTGGTTAATTTTTGGTATACCGCAGACCATATTTAGCGGGAACGTCCGCCCTAACGCCGGCGTTAACCATAATGTCGCGGAACTCCCATCTGCGCGAACAACCGTCTGGGGACTGAAATGTCGAACAAAAGTGACCGTAAAAAACAGGAACTGGTCGATAAGATTGTTCGCGGCGCCCGCCGCGGTGCCGGCAAACGCGCAGACGATATCGAGCGCTTTACAAGAAATTTCTTCGCGAACGTATCGCCGCTGGATTTCGCGGAAACCGACGGCGATTGCCTTCGCGGCGCCGTAACGTCGCTGTGGAAGTTTGCCCAGACCCGCAAACCGGGGCAAAGCAAGGTCCGTGTGTTCAACCCCGATGCCACAAAGGACGGATGGCAGGCGGACCACACCGTGGTGGAAATCGCCAATGACGATATGCCGTTTCTTGTCGATTCTGTTACGGCCGAACTGAACCACCGGAACCTTACGGTCCATCTGATCATCCATCCTTTGATGGCGATATCGCGCACCGCGACGGGAAAACTGTCAGCGGTCGCCGCCAAGGCCGACGCCACGGATGTGCCGGCGGAATCGGTAATGCATCTTCAGATCACCGAACAGACCGATTCCGGGCACCTTAAAGATCTTGCCCGGTCGATCGAAGACGTACTCAGCGACGTCCGCGCGGCCGTCGAAGACTGGCGGCCGATGCGAGTCCGCATCGCCGACGTTATCGCCGAGCTCGACTCCACGACCTCGACAGCCAGCGTCCCAAAGGACGAAATCGAAGAAAGCATGGCATTCCTGCGCTGGCTGGACGACAACAATTTCACGTTCCTGGGGTATCGCGACTACACCTTTAAGGGTGGCGCTAAGCGACAGACAATGTCGATCGTGCCTAAATCCGGCCTCGGCCTTCTGCGCGACAACAAAGTCAGCGTGATCGAAGGCATTGCCGACAGCGCGGTCCTGCCGCCCGACCTGGTGACGTTTATGAAACGATCGTCACTGGTTCTCATCAACAAGGCGAATAAACGCTCAACCGTCCATCGCGGCGTTCATCTCGATACCGTCATGGTCAAGCAATTCGACGCCCGCGGAAATACCATCGGCCAGAGGCTGTTTGTCGGGCTGTTCACATCTACCGTATACAACCAGCAGGTCGAAACCATCCCGGTCATCCGGCGCAAGGTTCGGCGGCTGATTGACGGATCCGGGTTTTCGCCGAAAAGCCACGACGGCAAGGCACTGATCCATATCCTGGAGACCTTGCCGCGCGATGAACTGTTCCAGATTGGCCAAAACGAACTACGCGGTATGGCGACCGGCATCCTGCATCTGCAGGAACGCCAGAAAGTGGCCATGTTCGTCCGTCGCGACCCGTTCGGACGTTATATATCCTGCCTCGTCTACCTGCCGCGCGAGCGCTACACCACGCGGCTGCGGCACCAATTGCAGGATGTGCTCGCCGCCGGATTCGGCGGTCAGGTAACGGCTTTCTATACGCAGCTTTCGGATGAAGTGCTGGCAAGGCTGCACTTCATCGTCAAAACCGAGCCCGGCAAGATCTTTCCGAAGAAAATCGCCGACATTGAAAACGATGTCATCGAGACGGCGCGCGATTGGGCCGATGACCTGGCCCATGCGCTGGCGCAGGCCCATGGCGAAAGCATTGGCGTAGAAATATACGAACGCTATCGCCACGCATTCCCTGCGATCTACCGCGAGCGGACACAGCCTGCTGACGCGGTTATCGATATTGCCAAGATTGATGCCGTGACCAAAACCGGTCGCATAGGCATGGACCTTTTCCGCCCAGCGGGAGAGCTCAAGTCCTCGATCAGGTTCAAAATATTTAACCAGGACAACGCCGTACCTCTGTCGGATGCGCTGCCAATGCTTGAAAACATGGGGCTTCGGATCATCGATGAAATCCCGCATGAAATCCGCGATTATGGCGACGCCAGCGTCTGGATCCACGACTTCGGGATGGTTGCCCGTGACGGCACCGATATCGATGTCGAGTCAATCAAAGAAGCATTCGAGGAAACATTTGAACGTGTCTGGCGCAATCATGTGGAAGACGACGGCTTCAACGCAATGGTGGCATCAAGCGGATTGACCTGGCGCCAGATTATTATTCTGCGGGCCTACGCTAAATATCTACGCCAGGCCGGCATTCCGTTCAGCGAGACTTATATGATTGAGACGTTGTCCGGTAACGCGGCGATAGCTCGCGATGTGATTGCGCTGTTCGAAGAACTGTTCGACCCGGCGCGGCAGGGTGCCAAATCGGCCGCGAAAAAACTGCGGGCACGTATCACAGCCGCGCTCGACAAAGTGCAGAACCTTGATGAAGACCGAATTCTCCGGCGATTTGTCAATCTTGTGGAATCGACTCAACGAACGAACTTCTATCAGCCCGATGTGGACGGCGCACAGAAATCATACGTCTCGTTCAAACTGGACAGCAGCAATATCGATGATCTGCCGCTGCCCCGTCCGATGATCGAAGTGTTCGTGTATTCGCCGCGTATGGAAGGGCTGCATCTACGCGGCGGGAAGGTCGCGCGCGGCGGTATTCGCTGGTCGGACCGGCGCGAGGATTTCCGCACGGAAATCCTCGGACTGATGAAGGCGCAGATGACCAAAAACGCCGTGATCGTGCCGGTCGGCGCAAAGGGCGGATTTGTGCTCAAGCAGCCGCCGACGACGGGCGGCCGCGAAGCGTTTCTGGAAGAAGGGATCGCCTGCTACAAACTGCTGATCAGCGGCATGCTCGACATCACAGACAACATCAAGGGCGGTAAAATCATCCCGCCGGCACAGGTTGTACGGCGCGACGACGACGACCCCTATCTCGTTGTCGCCGCCGATAAGGGCACGGCCACGTTTTCGGATATAGCCAATGGCGTGGCGCGGGATTGCGGGTTCTGGCTCGACGATGCGTTCGCGTCCGGCGGCTCTGCCGGCTACGACCACAAGAAAATGGGCATTACCGCGCGCGGCGGGTGGGAGTCCGTCAAACGGCATTTCCGCGAGATGGGCATCAACACCCAGAAAGAGGATTTCACCGTTGTCGGTGTCGGGGATATGTCGGGCGACGTGTTCGGCAACGGCATGTTGCTGTCGAAGCATATCAAACTGATCGGCGCGTTCAACCACATGCATATCTTCGTCGATCCCGATCCCGATCCGGCATCGAGCTGGAAGGAACGCAACCGGCTGTTCCGGATGGGACGGTCATCCTGGTCGGATTACGACAAGAAACTGATTTCAAAAGGCGGTGGGATCTTCGACCGGACCGCCAAGTCGATCAAACTGTCGAGCCAGGTTGCCGAACTCTGCGGCCTCGGCAGCAAGGATACGGTGACGCCGAACGATCTGATCCGCGCGATCCTGCTGTCCGACGCGGATTTGCTGTGGTTCGGCGGGATCGGGACCTATGTGAAAGCGTCCGTCGAGCCTGATTCAGCCGCGGGTGACCGAATCAACGATCCGCTTCGGGTGGACGGACGCGAATTGCGCTGCAAGGTAATCGGCGAAGGGGCGAATCTCGGCATCACCCAACCTGGCCGGATTGAATTCGCCCTACGTGGCGGCAGAATCAACCCGGATTTTATCGACAATTCTGCCGGTGTGGCATCTTCGGATCACGAAGTGAATATCAAGATCTTGCTGGGCAACGTTATCTCGGATGGCAAACTGACGCTCGCCGAACGGAACAAAACCCTCGTCAAGATGACCAACGACGTCGCCGCGCATGTGCTGATGGATAATTACCGGCAGAGCATGGCGCTTACACACGCCGAAGCGGTGGCCGGCGAGACGGTCGGAGAGGCCGCCCGGTTTATCCGATCACTTGAGCGATCGGGAGAGCTCGACCGCACAGTTGAATTTCTGCCGGACGACGAAGAGCTCGAAGAACGCAAGTTACGTAAGCAGGGACTGACACGTCCTGAGCTCGCCGTCCTGCTCGCCTATGCCAAGATAACACTGTACGAAAACCTCCTGAACAGCGATGTGCCGGACGACCCTTGGCTGATGCGCGACATCGGGCTGTATTTTCCGCCGCTGCTCGCCGAGAAATACGGCAGCTATCTGAACCGCCACCGGCTGCGCCGCGAGATCTCAGCAACCTATATCACCAACAGCCTGGTGAATCGGGCGGGCCCGACATTTATCAACGAACTGATGGATGAGACCGGTGCAACACCCGCGCGCATCGCCCGGGCTTATCTGATCTGCCGCCGGGTGTTTGGGCTGCCGCAATACTGGGCCGAGATCGAGGCGCTGGACAATGTAATCCCCGCCGATGTGCAGACCACGCTTAATCTCGACATTCTCAATCTGACCAAACGCGGCACAATCTGGTTTATTGAAAAATCGGGCCGGTCGCTGGATGTGTCGGATTCGGTCCAATCGTTCGAGCCGGGGATCGCGGAACTCACCAAATCGCTGGACGCATACCTATCCGAGGAGCTGACCGCTTCCGTCGATCGCAACACAACGCGCTATCTCGAACAGAACGTGCCCGAGAGCCTGGCCCGCGGTGTTGCGCATCTTGAAGTGCTGTTTGCCGGGTGCGATATCGTGCGGATAGCCCAGCGTGTGGGCGAAAGCGTCGGGAATACGGCGAAGACGTATTATGCGATCGGCGCACGGTTCGGCTTCGACTGGCTGCGCGAAACCGCCCGCAGCGTCAGTGCAGAAAACGAATGGCAGACCATGGCGGTCTCAGCGATGGTCGACGAACTATACGACCAGCAGGCTGCCCTGACCGGCCGGATCATTGATACCGCCGGCGGTGCCGATGCTGTCGATATTGTGCTAGAAGCATGGGAGGAATCCCGCGGTCACGACGTCGCCCGGGTTAACCAGACGCTTCAGGATTTGCGTCGTAGCGATACGGTCGATCTGGCAATGCTGTCGGTCGCGACCCGTCATATCCGTGCCCTTATCGAAGGATAGTTTTCGACGCTTCGGGTCCGCGCAGAACGCTCAGCCCTGATTGGCGCTTTCCGCACGGATGGTTTTGACCGTCCGGTGTTTCAGGTTATACGCCTTGCGGTCGATGCCATCGAGATCGACCCCAGTTACTCGCACGAAACGCGCGTTGTCGGGATACTGGATCGAGTGGATCACGCCGACATCGAACAGGCCGACTTGGCCGGGATCGAGCCGGTATTTTTTCGTCTCTTTCATTGCAATGGCTTCATCGTCCGAGCCGTCATCGACGCGATCCCATTCCGTCATCACGGTGTGTTCGGTGGCCTGTCCATAGATTGCCCAGGAATTTCCATGATCATGCGGCGGCGAGGTCGTGCCTTCCCCCATGACATGGGACAGCACGACGGCGCCCGTGGTTGGGTCTTCGTTCAGCTTGTACACCCCCGGCGGTTTATTCGGCCCGCAGAACTGTCCGATAAACGTCTCATTGGAGAGAAGCTGTTCCATCTTCGCGCGCACTTTCTCGCGGCCCTCGGAATTGTTCTCTGCCGCCAGTATCTGGTGAATATCCGCGCAAAAGTCCTGAAGCGTATAGCTCATGGCATCCGTCCCTATCTTCAATTTCTGATGCGATCATAGCCGGATTGAAAAACATGCGGAAGTCACGCGGTTCCGGTACTCGCGGCCACCACGACGGTGCTAGGGTGCCGGGATGAATATGCCCGACCCCGCCTCCCCGGACCTCCGCCGTGCACGTATCGCCTGGTGCGTCTATGACTGGGCCAATTCCGCGTTCCCGACCGTCATCGTCACCTTTGTTTTTTCCGCGTATTTCGCAACGGCGGTTGCCGCCGACAAAGCAGCCGGCACGGCGCAGTGGAGCCGCGCATTGGCGATCTCCGGGCTACTGATTGCCCTGCTCAGCCCGGTTCTCGGTGCCATCGCCGACCGGTCGGGCCGGCGAAAACCCTGGCTGGCCACGGGTTCCGCGATCACGATTACAGGTGCCGCACTTTTATGGTTCGCGCGGCCGGAGCCCGATTACGTGCTCTATGCGCTAATCGTCTTCGCCATCGCCAATATCGGGTTCGAAATCAGCCACGTGTTTTACAATGCGATGCTACCGACGATCACACCAAAAGAGCGCATCGGCCGTCTGTCCGGGTGGGGCTGGGGGCTCGGCTATGCGGGCGGGCTGTCCTGCCTGGTCATTGCTCTGTTCGCCTTCGTTCAGGGAGATCCGCCGCTCCTGGGACTCGACAAGGCAAGTGCCGAACATGTGCGGGTGATCGGGCCAATGGTGGCGATCTGGTTCGCTGTGTTCTGCATTCCGCTGTTTCTGCTCGTACCGGATGCGCCGTCGGCTGGCCTGCGCCCCGCGGTTGCCACGCGCGAAGGCATCGCAACACTGATCGCAACACTGAAACGCGTGCGCGACTACCGCCAGGTCGCCTGGTTCCTGCTAGCACGCGTATTCTATGTCGACGGCATGAATACGATGTTTGCGTTTGGCGGTATCTACGCTGCCGGCACATTCGGCATGACCATCGCCGAAATCATTCAGTTCGGAATCGCGCTTAACATTTCCGCCGGGCTGGGCGCTGCCGGATTCGCCTGGCTTGACGACCGGATGGGCGCAAAGAAGACGATTGAGATCGCGCTCACCGGGCTGATTGCCCTCGGCATCGCGCTGCTTTTGGTCGACTCCAAAATGTGGTTCTGGATCATCGGCGTGCCGCTTGGCCTGTTCATGGGCCCGGCCCAAGCGTCTAGCCGTTCGCTCATGGCGCGGCTTGCCCCGGCGGAACTGCGCAGCGAAATGTTCGGCCTGTTCGCCTTCTCCGGCAAGGCGACCGCTTTTATGGGTCCCGCGATCCTCGGTGTGATCACGGTCGCCATGGACTCACAACGCGCCGGCATGGCGACGATCGTTGTCTTCCTGGTTGCCGGTCTGGCGATCCTGCTGTGGAAGGTCCGCGAACCCGCTTAACCGAAACGGTTAGTGCCGGAAGTGGCGCATTCCCGTGAACACCATGGCGAGCCCTGCATCGTCGGCGGCGGCGATAACCTCTTCGTCGCGGATGGACCCGCCCGGCTGGATCACCGCGGTGGCGCCCGCCTCCGCGGCAGCGAGTAGGCCGTCGGCGAACGGGAAGAACGCATCCGACGCAACGACAGAGCCTTTCACCAGCGCTTCCGACGCGCCCGACGCCTCGGCCGCATCTTCCGATTTACGCGCCGCGATCCGTGATGAATCGACCCGGCTCATCTGGCCAGCACCGATACCGACGGTCGCTCCGTCCTTAGCGTAAACGATAGCATTGGATTTCACGTGTTTGCCGACGGTGAAGGCGAACAGCATGTCGCGAATTTCCTGTTCCGTCGGTTCACGCTTCGTGACGACCTTCAGGTCATTCGCGCCGATCCGGCCGGCATCACGTTCCTGTAGCAGAAATCCGCCGGAGAGCAGCTTAGTCATCAACCCGGGCGCCACCGGGTCAGGCATGCCGCCGGTTTCCAGCACGCGCAGGTTTTTCTTCGCCGCGAAGATTGCCTTCGCCTCTGACGAGATCTCAGGCGCGATGACGACTTCGAGGAAGATATCCTTCATCGCCTCCGCCGCCGCGGCATCGAGCGGCCGGTTGACGGCGATGATGCCGCCGAACGCACTGACCGGATCGCAGCACAGTGCCATCGCGTAGGCATTGGCGAGATTGTCGGCCAGCGCGACACCGCAGGGATTTGCGTGCTTGATGATCGCCATGGCCGGGCTGTCGAATTCGGCCGCAAGCTCAAACGCGGCATCGGTGTCGTTCAGATTGTTGTAGCTCAGCTCCTTACCCTGAACCTGAGTCGCGGTCGCCACACCGGGGCGATTGTCGTCGGTCGCGTAGAACGCCGCATTCTGGTGCGGGTTTTCGCCGTAGCGCAGGGTCTGCGCGCGCGTTCCCGACAGGGAAAACCGCCGCGGGAACGGATCGTCATTCTGTTCCGCGAACCAGCGGCCGATTGCTGCGTCATAGGCGGCGGTGCGGGCATAGGCGGTGCCGGCAAGCCGGCAGCGCAGCGCCAGGGAAGTCGCGCCGTCATTTGCCTTCATGTCGTCGATCAGGGCGGCATAGTCTTCGGCGTCGGTAACGATGGTGACGCTTTTATGATTTTTCGCCGCAGACCGGATCATCGCCGGGCCGCCGATATCGATGTTTTCGACACAGGTTTCGTAATCCGCCCCCGCGACGACAGTCGCCTCGAACGGATACAGGTTCACCACCAGAAGATCGATCGGCCCGATATCGTGTTCTTCCATCGCCGCCAGATGCCCGGCATCGCTGCGGCGGGCAAGAATGCCGCCATGAATTTTCGGATGCAGCGTTTTCACCCGCCCGTCCATCATTTCGGGAAAGCCCGTGTGATCGGCAACGTCGATGACATCGACCCCGGCATCGCGTATCGCCTTGGCGGTACCACCGGTCGACAGGATCTCCACGCCGTGACCGGCAAGAAATTTTGCCAGGTCGACAAGGCCGGATTTGTCGGAAACGGAAATCAATGCCCGCCGTATGGCGGGAGCAGTGTCAGTCATCGTCAAGCCTCCGTGGCGGTCACGGTCTCAGCCGGGCGCCGCCTCTCATGAATTATCGTTATCGGGTGTTTGGAATTCGGGAACAAGGCCCTGCACGATTGCGCGGGTCTTTTCACTGTCGCCTGCATGGGCAGCGGCAGTCAGATCGTCAATGGTGCGGCCCAGCGCCGCCAGATCGGTCGCCCTCGGGGCTGCCAGCAGAATACCGGGATGAGGCGTCGGTACGAGTTCTTCGGACGCATGCAAGATTTCTTCGAAAAGCTTTTCACCGGGGCGCGGCCCGGTGATTTCGATTTTTACGTCGATATCGGGCTGGAACCCGGCAAGCAGGATGATCTGACGTGCCAGATCGATAATCTTCACCGGCTGACCCATATCGAGCACATAGATCTTGCCCTGGTCCGCATTGTCGGCGACGCCTTGGACGGACGCCTGAAGCACCAGTTCGACCGCCTCGCGGACTGTCATGAAATAACGTGTCATATCCGGGTGCGTTACCGTGAGCGGCCCGCCCGCCGCGAGCTGCCGCTGGAACAGGGGTACAACCGAGCCGGTCGACCCGAGCACGTTACCGAAACGGACGGTGACGAAATGCGTACGGTCTTCGCCGCGCGCCGCTTCCGACAGATCGAGCGCCTGGCAGTAACTTTCGGCAACGCGTTTGGTCGCCCCCATCATGCTGGACGGGTTGACCGCTTTATCCGTGGAAATAAGCACCATCGCCCGAACGCCCTGCGCCCGGCAGGCATCCGCTACGATCCGCGTGCCGGCTACGTTGGTCAATGCGCCTTCATCCGGGTGAAGTTCGACCATCGGCACGTGTTTCAGCGCGGCGGCATGGAAGACGAGTTCCGGGCGTTCGACCGCGAATATCCGGGCAATGCGATCCCGGTCCCTGACATCGGCTAGAATCGTACGGCGCTGCAGATCGGGGGATGTCTCCCCGATTTCCAGATCAATGGTGTAAAGCTGATATTCGGAATTATCGAGAAGGACAATGGCCGCCGGGTCGAACGCGGCGATCTGGCGGCACAGTTCCGAACCGATTGTGCCGCCCGCGCCGGTCACTAATACCCGTCTACCGCCGATAAGGGCGGCCATACTGTCCCGGTCGAGCAACGCCTGAGAGCGACCGAGCAAATCCTCGATCCTGATCGGCCTGATTTCCGGGCTTTGATCGATGTCTTCGTGAAAATCATCGAGTTGCGGCATCCGGGCAAGGCCGATACCGAGATCTTTGGCGATCGCCAGAAGACGCTGGATCTCATCGCTATCGATATGCGATTTCGTCACGATTAGCCGTTGCGGGCGCCGGCCCTGATGGTCCATGCGTTCAACGATCTTGCGAATATCTTCAATGCCGCCAAGCACCTGAACGCCGTGGATATTTCGCCCCACCCGGCGTCCCTTTTCGTCGATGAGACCGACCGCATGCCACGCCGATTGCCGAGCGCGGTTTATGGCCCGGATGAAGAGCTCGGCCGAATCCCCCGCCCCGATAAGGAGGACCGGTATGCGGCGTTCGCCATCGCGCTCTGCGCTGTCATTGGCCCGGCGATCCTTGAACAGCCGGTAGATAAAACGCGGGCCGCCGAGCAGGGCCAGTAGAACAAGCCAGTTGATCGGCAAGGTAGATCGCGGGATGAGTTCGAGACGCGAAATAAGGAACATCGCAGCCAGGAAGATCAGCGTGATGGCTGTTACAGCGCGAACGATCGCGACCAGATCTTCCATCGACGCATACCGCCAGACCCCGGCATAGAGCCGCATAGTCCAGAAAACGGTGGCAGCTATGATGGAAAATAATGCTGTCGCCTGGACGACAAACTCGGCGGAAAAGTAGTTGATATCGCCGCCGACCCGCAGATACAGCGCCGCCACGAAAGAAAGCGCCGCCACGATAACATCGTGCGCGAACGCAATCCTGGCGCGTGTCCCGCGCAGAGAGAAGGTTTTGAGGTCGGGCAATCGTCGCATTGGCTGAAATCCGGGGCGGACGATAGCACACGGGGAGCGACTCGCCCACAAGGGCCAGCTGCGTCGCGGTCGATTTAATATGGGAGAGAGCGGAGAGGCCAGTCGATCGCGCGGTGGCGCGCGACCGTAGCGGCAAACCCCTGGGCCGCTGAGAACGGCGGAGTCCAGTCAAATGTCTCGCAGAAGAGAGACGGATCGACCTGGAGTGAGCCACAGAGCCTGTCGGCGGCGGCGCGTTTGCCGGCCATCGCAGCCAGTGCGGCGATCGCCTGGCCAGGAACCGGAATACCGCAAACAGACCGGTTGAGACAGCGACGAAGGTGCCGGACAAGATCGGCTGTCGAAAGATCATCCCTATCGCTGAGCAAAAAGGTTCCTGACGGTATTTCACCTGCCGCGACGACACACTCAATCGCCTGCGTAAGATTGCCGAGAAACAGCAGGCTACGACGGTTTGCAGTAATGCCGGTCAGTGGCACCGGCAATTGGGAATCGCACAGCCCTATCAAAGACGCGAAATTCGCACGCACTCCGGGGCCGTAAACCAACGGAATTCGTAACGTCGTCACCGGCAATTGCGTTTTGGCGGATATCTCCGCCAATGCGTTCTCCGCCGCAAGTTTGGAACGCCCATAGGCATCTTCCGGTGCGGGCGGATCGGTTTCCGTAAACGGCGCGGCCGGAGTCGCCTCCCCATTTACTTTCACCGAGCTTAGAAAAACAAAACGGTCGACACCCTTCTCTGCCGCCACCTGCGCCAATCTCCGCGTGACGTCGGCGTTTGCCTGTAGGAAGGCCGCCTCTGGATCGGCCGTGGTGTCGCGCATCATATGAACCCGCGCCGCCAGGTGGATGACAACATCCATGCCCTCAACTAATGGGCCGAAATCGGAAATGCCGGTCAGATCGCCGGTGATCCGGGTTTCCATCCAGGCTGTCTCGGGCGGGGGGTTTCGGAACTGCCCTACAACCCCGTATCCTGCCGCGGCGAGACGCCGGCATAGGGCATCGCCGACAAACCCCCCGGCGCCGGTTACCAGTATGTTCATCGTCACGCCGGTAACATCCCTAGCTATCTGCCGGTCGATCGAGATTGCGGCAGGCCAGCACAGTTATCGCGGCGATGGCAAATAGGCTCGACAGCCACCAGCTCTGCCACGCGCCGAAGCTGAGCATGGCGATGCAAAACGCGCTCGCGACCGTCGCCGTGCCCGCCGCCTGCGCCATTCGGTTCCGTCCATAGCGCTGCGCGCACACGATTGCGACCACGAACAGGGCCGCCCCAAGCAGCGCCCCGAGAGCGCCGAGCTCCAACCGCCATTGCAGCGCGGCATTGTGCGGGTGCAGGGGCAATGCGGCTTCATGCTCATCCAGTCGTTCCTTACCGCCGGGAATCGCCCGCGATGTGTTGAACCCCCACCCGAGTAGCGGGCGTTCGGCGATCCTGTCACCGGTGAACTGCCACACCAAAAGCCGATGATAGGCAGAGCGCGGCAGGTTAAGATCTTCAAACATTTCTTTCGGTTCAGGCAATATGTGGTCAATTGTCGGCGCTAGAAGGATAGATATGCCCAGAAGCACACCCGTAACGGGGGCCATGATCCGCGGTGCGATATAAACGCACACGAATATAAATGCGCCGAAGGCGACGGCCGCTATCGCCGCGCCGGTTTGGAACGTCGCAAAAACCCCCAGACATAGAACCACACCGGTAATCCCGTATGACGGGCGTTTGTTCGCCAGGATTGCAACTGCCGGCCAAAGCATAATCGCAAAAAGCGATAGCGGGCGATTAAACATATTCAGAAATTTATCCATGCTGCTATCGATCAGATCGGTGCGGATCAGGATTTCACCGATCACCCGTTCAGATACCAGTACGACAAATGTCAGAATGACCCCGAACAGGAAGGCTTTCGATAAGGTTCGGGTCTGCGCGCTCTCGAGACCGCTCATCGCCGCCAGAAGAACGATTCCCATTACAGCGATCATCGCGGTCCGGGGTAGCTTTTCCCAGGTCAGTTCGGCCGAGTATGACCATCCGGCGCTCGCCGCCGCCGCTCCGACGATCGCAACCACGATGACCGTCGACGGGATATTTAACCTGAGACGCGGGGTACCTGTCACAATCCGCCCAATAATCGCAAAAACCGTCAGGACGGGAAGAAGAATCGCGAGCGAAAGCGGCACATGCAGCGCCAATAACGGCGTCAGAAAAATTGCCAACCCCATAAGCAGTGTCGGCCAACCGTGTCGGGCCTCACGAAATTTGATGGAAAGACTCTCTGAGCTCATAAGATTGATTTTGTAAGCGAAGCGGCTGCGCCGAGCGAGGAAAACCGCCGGCGCGAGATCATTTCAGTTCCCCGCAATCGAAACGGGAGCCCCCAAGTCAACGGCTTCATGTGCGGCGGCACAAATTTCGACGACAAGAACACCCCGCTCAAGATCCTCGATTCCATCCGAATTTTGCCGTATCCGGTCCGCAAAATTCTCAAGCGCCGCATCAAGCGGCGGGGCATACGCCAAGCTCACGGGCTCAGCGTGTCGGGCACGCTCCACGATCAATGACCGTTGACGGGCTGCCGATTCGGCATACGTCAGCGTGACGTCACCGCTTTGCACATTGAATTCGCGACAATGGCCGTCGAAGGCATTTCCAGTCAAAATAACAGCCTGTCCGCACCGACCGAAATCGAGACTGATCTCGTAATTCTCATATACACAGCCATCGCGCTCGATGGAACGGTCAATTCGCGCAGCAACAGAATGCGGCACCGATCCCATAACCGCGAGGCACATCGCGATATCATGGGGCG
>Ga0315331_10002708_pt1 | contig 13363 bp, 14 predicted proteins | sample M160m34915metaG_FD_203456 | JGI IMG/M metagenome (GOLD analysis project Ga0315331, IMG submission 203456) | Ammonia-oxidizing marine archaeal communities from Monterey Bay, California, United States - M1 60m 34915 | ecosystem: Environmental > Aquatic > Marine > Intertidal zone | place: USA...
CTATCTCAAGTAAGCACCGTTCAGAAAGACCGCCGCCATGGCCGACAAAGATGCCGCAACAGGCACAGTCACAGCCGCTATGCTTGTGATTGGCAATGAAATCCTGTCCGGACGCACCCAGGACGCGAATATCAATTTTGTCGCGACAGGATTGAATAAAATCGGAATTCAAATGCGTGAAGTGCGTGTGGTGCCGGATATTGAGGCTGAAATCGTGGCGGCAGTCAACGCGCTCCGTACAAAGTTTGACTACGTGTTTACCACCGGCGGCATTGGCCCGACCCATGATGATATCACAGCGGAATCGGTTGCGGCTGCGTTTGGCAAGGAAGCTAAATATCACCCGACCACCTATGCCATGCTTGAAGCTAACTATAAGAAGTCCGGCCGCGAGTTCACTGAAATGCGGAAGCGTATGGCCCTGACGCCGGAAGGCGCTGACGTGATCAAGAATGATCTTGGTGTGGCTCCGGGGTTTGTGATGGAAAACGTTTTTGTGATGGCAGGCGTCCCGCAGGTGGCGCAGTCAATGTTCCGTGCCGCTGCGCCATTGCTTCGCCGTGGGCGTATGATGAGGTCCAGATCTATAGGCACCCATCTGGCGGAAGGGGTGATCGCAGCAGGTTTATTGGCAATCCAGAACGACTATCCAGAATCGGATGTCGGTAGCTATCCCTTCTACAACACGCCCGGCGGCCATGGGACGACACTTGTCGTGCGGAGCTTCGCTTCGACTGATCTTGACGGCGCGGGCGATGCCATCCTCAAACTGATTGCTGATCTGGAGGGCGAAGCGCTCTCGGACGAGCGCGGATAAGCCCATGAGCATTCTTGGCGCGATATTAGGCGGTGCGGCGGGCTTTGCAGTTGGCGGCCCAATCGGCGCGCTTGTAGGGGCGGCTGGCGGATACGCCGTTCAGCGGTTCGGCGAAGGTGAAGCTGCAGACGCTGAGGCTTCGCCGCTTGGGAAAGATGCGACCAAGCAAGGCACGTTCACTATTGGTGTTATTGCGCTTGGTGCCAAAATGGCGAAGGCCGACGGCCATGTAACGCTGGATGAGATTGCTGCTTTCAAACGCGTTTTCCGAACGGCCCCTGAAGATGAGAAGGATGTAGCGGCACTTTTCAACCGGGCAAAGCAGGATACAGCAGGGTTTGAAGCGTATGCCCGCCAGCTCGCCCGCGTTCTGGAAGGGGCGCATGAGGTCAAAGAAGAGGTCATTGACTGCCTCTTTGAGATTGCGATTGCCGACAGTGAGGTTCATCCGAGCGAACTTAAATTCCTGGAAGATGTTGCGGAGATTCTGGGCCTCAGCACATCAGATTTCGCCCGCATTCGTGCAGTGCATATGGCGGCGGATGGCGGTGACCCATTTGTTGTTCTCGGCCTACATCATGATTCGGAGGATGCAGAGATCAAAGCGCGCTACCGCCAGCTTGCCCGCGACAATCACCCAGATAAATTGATGGCAGAAGGCCTGCCGGAGGAGGTCATTGCGGTCGCGAACCAAAAGCTGGCACGCATTAACGCTGCTTATGACGATATCGCGAAGTCTCGTGGCATTCGTTAACATCGCGCGGTGTCCAGCGGTTTTTCGGTACTAGATCATGGCCGTCGCCGCGCAAGTTGTAGCTGCTGAGGATTTCAGCCCTGCCGCGCGTTGGCTGGCCACGCTCGCGGTTTTATCTGCGTTCTTTACGTCCATTTTCACCGGCACCATGGTGAACGTTGCTGTGCCCGATGTGATGGGCGCATTCGGCGTGGGGCAGGGGCAGGCGCAGTTTCTATCGTCAACTTTCCTGGCGATGAACACGACTGGACTGCTGGCTAGCTCTTGGGTGATTAGCAAGCTTGGACAGCGTAAAACGTTCATGCTTGTTATGCTCGGCTTCGCGGGTGGCAGCCTTGTTTGCTATTCGGCCCCGACACTTGAAGTGCTGATTTTGGGCCGCGTTTTGCAGGGTTTTGCAGCTGGAATTCTGCAGCCCTTGGTCATGCTAGTGCTATTCCAGGTGTTTCCAGTGGAAAAGCGCGGGCTGGCTATGGGCATGTTCAGCATGGGGGTCACAGTCGCACTGGGGCTGGGGCCATCAATTGGTGGAATGACGATTGACGCCGTCAGCTGGCGTGCGATTTTCCTTGCACCGATCCCAGCTTGCATGTTGGCTATCGGCCTAGGTGCGCTGTTTCTGCCGCCAGAGGAACAACGCATGCCGACAGGCAAGTTCGACCTGCTAGGCTTCGGGCTGATTAATGCCACGGTATTCTGTTGGTTCACTATGTTAGGTAATGGCCAGAAGTGGGGATGGGCGTCTGACAATATTTTGCTGCTGGCTTTGGTGGCGATCCTAAGCGGCATCGCGTTTATCATGTCGCAGAAGCGGCCCGGTGCTTCACTTCTGGACTTGACCTTGTTCCGGAACGGAGCGTTTGTCGCAGCCTTGATCATGTCGTTTCTATTTGGTTTTGGTAATTTTGCGAGCGTTTACGCGTTCCCAATATTTGGGCAGATCGTGCAAGGGTTCTCGCCGTCTGTTGCTGGGTCAATGCTTTTGCCAGGTAGCCTATTCGCAGCCGCTGTATTGCCGCTGACGGGCCGCGTCTCCGACAAGGTCCCTGCACCGTATGTGATGATATTTGGACTTTCGATCATCGCCATCAGCATGTTCATGCTAGCGGGTGCGGATACGAACACTGTCTTTGCGTATATTGCGTTTGCGCTCCTTATTGGGCGCGTTGGGTCAGCATTCGTATCACCAGCGCTGAACACCACGGCAATCGGTGCCCTTTCCCCGGCGCAGATGCGGCGAGGGGCAGGTGTCGCAAACTTGTCGCTGATGCTCGGTGGATCAACCGGTATCAGCATTTTTGTCATTCTGCTGGAGATGCGGACAGAGTTTCACGCCGTTAACCTGGGTGCGACGCAAACGACATCGAACGGTGCCATGATCGAGATGTTGGGCAGGGTCGCAAACCAACTGTCTGTAGCAGGATTGCCGGATGCGGCGCAGCAAAGTATGGCCATGTTTTATTTGGACCGTGTCGTTTCCGCCCAAGCGCAGATGCTTGGCTTCCAAGATGGTTTTGTAACGCTGACGTTGATCGCGCTCGCGCCGTTGATTCCGGTTGCCTATTTTCTGCGGCTGCGTTCGCGTAAACTATAGATTGAGTTCAGGCAGCTGCCCGGTATTCCAATGCCCGTTCACGCGGTAGCTTACGAACATGGCCTGTCCCGGATATCCCTGGAACAGCTTCAATGATATCACCAGCATCCAGCAATTTTTCCAGGTCAATGCCTGTATGAACGCCCATGCGGTGCATAAGATAAACAAGATCCTCGCTGGCAATATTGCCCGTGGCACCGGGAGCAAACGGGCAGCCGCCAAGGCCAGCTGCGGAAGCGTCGAAGCTGCGAATGCCAGCGTCGATGCAGGCCAGCACATTGGCGAGGCCGAAGCCTGCTGTATCGTGACCGTGAAAAATGAAGTCCGCATCGTCGCCAAACTGCGCCAACGCTTGCGTCGCGAGTGATTTAACCCGGTCTGGCGAGGCAATGCCCGTTGTATCACTGAGTGCAAATTCCAGGTTCGGGCGGAATTTCAGCATGCGCTCAATATTTCGCAGGACAACCGTTTCATCAGTTAGGCCTTCGAACGTGCAGTGGAATGAGGTTGCGAGGCCAATCCGCAGGAATAGCTTGTTATCAGGATCAACGTCCTGGAGCAGGTATTCCAAGTCAGTGATGGAGTCTTCGGTTGGCCGTCCGACATTGCTTTGATTATGAGATGTGGACATAGAGATCACCATCTCCAAATCCATTACGCCAGCAGCAATTGCGCGCCGGGCACCCTTGGAATTCGGGACTAACGCCATGCCCATCACATCTGGCATTGGGCGCAGATTACGCACAACCTCATCCATATCCGCCATTTGTGGGATCGCCTTTGGACTAACAAAGGAGCCGATTTCCATACGCTTATATCCGGCGTCTGCCAGGGCGTGAATCAGTTGGATTTTGATGTCTGTCGGCACGGTCGTTGCAATGTTTTGCAGCCCATCTCGTGGGCCGACTTCGACGATTTCAATGCTGTCCATAGTGCGCGTCCTCATTGCTCATTCGTAGGCGATTGTGTAGCGCTTCTGAACGTTCCGTACAAATGCTGAAGGCCAGTATGTCATACCAAAATTCCACTCAGCCGTTATCCGGATACCGTGTCGTTGACTTGACCCGTGTGCTTTCCGGCCCTTTTTGCACACAGATTTTGGGTGATCTGGGCGCAGATGTTATCAAGGTCGAGGCACCCGTCGGGGATACTGTGCGTCGGCAAGGCGATAGCCGGAATGATTTCAGCTGGTACTTCGCCAACTTCAACCGCAACAAACGATCCATGGTGTTGGATTTAAAGACGGCTGAGGGTAAAGCGGCGCTGGAGGCATTGATCAGCTCTGCGGATGCGTTGGTCGAAAATTATCGGCCGGGCGTTCTAGCCAGGCTGGGCTTTGGGCCAGATCGGCTGCATGCATTAAATCCGGCCCTTATCACATGCAGTGTTAGTGGTTTCGGCTCTGATGGGCCTTACCGTGATCGTCCGGCGTTTGATTTTATAGCTCAGGCCGTAAGCGGTTTTATGAGTTCCAATGGGCGGGAAGATGATCCGCCGCTTCGCAGTGGATTACCGATCAGCGACTTAGTGACCGGTATTTACGGAGCGCTTGGGATTACTGCCGCATTGCTTCGCCGGGAGCGGTTTGGCGGTCCTGAGCATGTTGATGTCAGCCTTACGAATTCAATGATCAGCCTGTTGGCTTATCTAGCGTCCAACTATTTTGCGACGGGCCGGATTACGCCAAGGTCAGGCAATGATCACCCCATTGCGGCCCCTTATGGCTTATTCGAAACAGCAGATCGCCCAATAGCGGTAGCACCCAACGATGACGTTTTCTTTGGCCGTCTCATGGATGCGTTGGACCTATCGGCGCTCAAAGATGATCCCGATTTTGCGTCCAATCATTTGCGCGTGGAGAATCGGGATCGATTGAATGCGGCCGTGCTTGAACGCTTGGCGACGGCAGACGCAGATACATGGGTTGAGCACCTAAACGCCGCCGGTATCCCGTGTAGTCATATTTATGATGTTGCTGGTGTTTTTAATGATCCGCAGGTCCAAAGTCAGGATATGCAGATTACCATAACACACCCGAAACACGGCGATATGGAGGTGCTTGGATTCCCTATTAAGTTTGCTGCAGCACCTTGTGACGTCCGTATGCCGCCGCCTGATTTGGGCGAACACACGGCTGAGCTGCTGGCTGAATTATATCCCTCTGGGGATTAGAATCTATTTCGCCGTCTCCAGGATGTAGCTGAACAGCCACCGCTTCTGGCCGTTACCTGGAACAGGTTCAACTCCGTGGAAGGATGTGTCTGTCTTGAAAAAGCAGAACGCCGTATTCGGGGCGTATTGCATTGTCGCCACTCGCTGGACTTTATCGAAGCTATGGTGTGGGCCACAGGGGCACGTGAAGTTCGGGTCTTTTGGCAGACAGGGGGACATGCCTAGCTCTGTGTTTGACGCGGAGTGCAGCATGTAAAACAGCGCGGCCGAAACGCGTTCCACGCGGTCAGTATGCGGCCCAAGGGCATAATTGTTATTATCTGACAGCAATATCGGCGTTGCAGAGAAACGCATTGTACCGACTTCGTTCCCAAAGCGTTCGGCTATCTGGGGCAGGATTTTGCGCAGTATGGTGAGCGCCAATTGTTCGCTGCGGAATTGCTGGCCGATTTACCGCCAGAATTCAGCAAGTTCGGGGTCGAGGCGGCCAAGTGCTTCAATGGAGAATTCCAGGACGCCACGCTCGCTTTCGGTTCCTGCGGCACCTGATACCCAACCCATATCGGTAATTGATGTGAATTTGGGGGGCTCCGGCATACGCGCCATGAATTGGGCTTAGATGTTTGATAGAAATACTTCATTCCCGCACCAATTCGGGGCCGGGTCCAAAGCGACGGGGGCTTCTGCGATGTTTGCTGTCACAGCTTTAAACGCTTCAACGGCAGAAAGATCTGCGACTTTCAAGCCGGCAGAGCTGATAGTGGTAGGAGCTACTGGTTCTTCTCCTTCTGGAATCGCGCGCAACCGTTCGGCACCCTCTGCCTCGCGCCAGAATATGATATTGCCAGCTCCCTTAAAAAAAGCCCTCTGTCGGTAATGATACAGCACGCTGACGGTCGTCCACATGGAAGCCAATTTCAGCCATATGTGTCGTGACTGCCTGGTGGACTGGCAAATTGCAATTGATTTCCATCAATACGAATTCAAGCGCCGGGTGGTGGAGCCTACTTGCCATTCCTGCAATTACGGCATGCTCCAAGCCGTCTACATCAATCTTGATATGGGTTGGCGGCGGGGTGCCGCCTGCTCGATTATTTCGTCATCTGGGGGTGGCAAAGTAGCCTTGGCTGAATTGGACTTTTATTGGTGCCATATTGGGTTCACCCGGTTCGCCGAATCTATGGCAGGAGCCGCCACCTTCAAACCGGCCAAGGTAGAATTTGTCGAAGCCCGCATTCTCAGCAATTGCCATGCAATAAGCTGAAATCTGCTCAAACAGGCCATTACTGAAGATGTTTTGATTTAGTAGTGCACAATTTTGCGATCCGGCCTCGAAAAAGATTACAGAAATTCTGCGTCTTGCCGAGGCCCATATGGACTACATGCCAACATTAGCGCCGATATCAACCAGCACATCATCTGCCGCGAATGTCTCAATCCACGCAAGCATATCCCGTTCTTTCGAATGGAAGGTCTGAACACGCGATTGGGTGAGTTTGTTTGGCGTTGCATATTTAGCAGCCCTCCCAAAATAGGGAACCTTAGAGATATCTTGAGTCGCGGCTTGCGGTTTGGCCGTAGTATTAGCTTGGGCATTAGCGATGGCTTGCAAAATAACCACAGCTTTTCGTGAAATTACAGAATTCACGCAGACCTTGAACCGCATACGGTTAATGCTGCGCGAACCATGTTTAAACTGCAGAAATTGGTTGCAACTGCGCTTGTGCGCCTACTGGCGGTCGGGCTAGCCTTTCAACAGATCAAGCAATCTCATATTTTGGAGAATGACGATGGGCGAAGCTGCCTATGATGTTGTTGTTGTTGGTGCGGGGAATGCAGCGCTCTGCGCTGCAATTTCAGCCCATGAAAATGGCGCACGGGTACTCGTGCTGGAAAAAGCGCCGGAGGACGAGAAGGGCGGGAATTCCTATTTTACAGCTGGCGGCTTCCGCTTCATGCACAACGGCCTAGAGGATGTTCGCGAGGACGTGCTGGTCGATATGTCCGATGAAGAGGCGGACAAGATGATCCTGCCAACCCATGACCGGCAGTTCTTCTATGAAACGCTAATGAAGGTAACGCGTGGCCAATCCAATGAAGACTTGGCCTGGACGTTAATTGATGGCTCCCGGCCGGCGATGGCTTGGTTGCGTGAGAACGGTGTGCGCTTCATTCCAATGTATGGCCGTCAATCCTTTCTGGTCGATGGCAAGCAGCATTTTTATGGCGGCGTAAATGTTGAAGCAGTCGGCGGTGGCGCTGGACTGGTTGATTTTCTGATGAAGCGCTGCAGCGATCTTGGCATCGAAATTCGATATGGCACAGGTGCTACCAAGCTTTATCAGCAGGATGATTACCGGATTACCGGCCTGCAGGTGCGTGCACCCGGCGGGTATGAAGAGATCGACTGCAAATCCGTAGTTTTGGCCTGCGGCGGGTTCGAATCCAACCCCGAAATGCGTGTGCGCTATCTGGGGCAAGGTTGGGATCTGGCGCGGGTGCGTGGCACCCGGCACAACACCGGCGACGGCATTCAAATGGCGCTTGATATTGGAGCTGTGCCATACGGAAACTGGTCCGGGTGTCATTCCGTCGGATGGGATATTTCTGCACCACCGTTTGGTGACCGCTGGGTGCTGGATAACTTCCAGAAGCACTCATATCCGCTCGGCATCATGGTCAATATGCACGGTGAGCGGTTTGTTGATGAGGGCGAGGACTATCGGAACCTCACATATGTCCGCTTCGGCAAGGCTATTATGAGCCAGCCACACTATACGGCTGTTCAAATCTTCGATCAGAAGACTGTAAGCCAATTGCGGGATGAATATCGCATCAAAGAGATCACCCGTGTTGTCGGCAATACAATTGAGGAACTGGCGGAAGGTTTGGATATTCCAGCCGACAAACTCAAGGAGACAATTGAGGCCTATAACGCGGCTTGCCCTGATCAGGCGACTATCGACGCGCAATACAATCCGGCCATATTAGATGGCATTGGTACTAAGGGTATTTCACCGGCCAAATCCAACTGGGCTCTGCCAATCACCGCCCCCCCCTATGAGGCCTGGGTCACGACAACAGGCGTCACGTTCACATTTGGCGGGCTCAAGATCGACGATAAGAACACCGTGCAGGACAAGGCGGACCAGCCAATTCCTGGATTGTACGCTGCGGGCGAGCTAGTCGGCGGCTTGTTCTATGAAAATTATCCCGGCGGCACTGGCCTTATGTCGGGTTCTGTCTTCGGGCGCCGCGCTGGCCAATACGCTGCTGAACACGCGCGCACTCTAAACGCTTAAGGACAATGAATAATGACTGAGCCAAATATGCTCGGATTCGTCGGCGTCGGCGTCATGGGCGAAAAGATGTGTCAGAATATGGCGATCAAAGCCGGCAAGCCGGTGCTCGCGTTCGATCAGAACAAGGAACCGTTGCAGCGCTTGTCGGAACATGGCGTTGAAAGCGCAAATAACCTTGCGGACGTGATGGCCCGGACAGACATGGTGTTCCTCTCGCTCCCTGGCGAGCCGCAGGTGCGCGCTGTCGTGCTGGGCGAGGGCGGGTTGCTGAAAAACGCGAAGCCCGGTCAGATCATTGTGGATTGCTCGACTTGCCCTGTGGCTCTTGCCCAGGAGATCGCTGAGGCTGCAAAGGCCAAAGGTGTATTTTTCCTTGATGCGCCGGTATCCCGTGGCACGAAGGCGGCAGAGAACGGAACGCTCAATTTTATGGTTGGCGGCGATCAAGCTAGCTTCGATGCGGCCAAGCCATATATCGAAACCATGGGTGTCGACATCCTTCTTTGCGGCGGCCCAGGGGCGGGGCAGGCGGTTAAGCTGATGAACAACATGATCGTTGTTCAGACCGTGCGCGCGATCGCTGAAGCGCTGAAGGTTGTCCAAGAATCGGGCGTAGTTGATGGCAAGGTACTGTTCGAAACATTGACAACTGGTTCTGCCGACAGCTTTGTTCTGCGCAATCATGGCCTCAACAGCATGTTGCCCGGCACACATCCGGCCAAGACATTCCCGGTCAAATACATAAAGAAGGACCTGGGCTACGCGCTTGAATTAGCGGAATCCTGCGGCGTTGTGATGACAGGAGCGGAAACGACCATGGACCTGCTGAACAAAGCCGAAGCCATGGAATTCGGTGACCGCTACTACACGATTATCATTGATGCGCTGGAAAAGCGGGCATGATGCAGGTTTTGAAAGCCTAGTCATTCTAATATGTCAGCATGCCGTAGCACTATGAGCACTAACTGCCAACGGAACCGTAAGGAATTTAGCCAATGAGCGACGTCTGGAAGATTTACGGCATTCGATACACGACCCAGCCGTCGCGCCCGGCGCATCGGACGTTTTTGTTTGGGGAGCCGGATGAGGAGACGGGCGGGCTTGATTACTATTCATGGGTTTTAGTCTCTGATAACCGCGCCATTGTGGTGGATACAGGTGCGGCAGAACAGAAGATGAAGGCCCTAGGCCGGGATTGGTTCGGCACGCCATCCGCAGCGCTGAAGCGCCTAGGCGTCAACCCGGATTATGTGGAAGACCTGATTATTTCTCACGCCCACTGGGACCACGTTGGTAATCTGGGTGCTTTCCCAAAAGCGCAGTTTTACATGAACGACTTGGAGATGGAGAGCATCACTGGTCCAGATATGAGCTACAAGGTCATGCGCGAGGCCTACCATATGGATGAAGCGCAGGAGATCGCCGGGCTCGTCTATGAAGACCGGCTTACGTTCCTGCAAGGCGATGGGACATTTGCACCTGGGGTCGACTACACTTTGATCGGTGGTCACAGCGCTGGCCAGCTGGCGCTGACGATCAGTACCGAACGCGGGCCAGTCGTACTCGCAACGGATGCCATTCATTTCTGGCAGGAAGTTGAGCAAGAACGCGCGTTCCTGATCTTCCACGACCTTCGCCAGATGTTGGCTGGATACCGCAAAATGTACGCCATGGTTGGCGGAGACCTTGGGCGGCTTATCCCCGGCCATGACCCACTCATCGCCAAACGCTATCCTGTCGTCGAGACACTAGCGGACGGGTCGCCGTTCATTCTAGATTTGGGCGCAGCACCGATTGCATGGTAGTTGTATGAGTCATTGCGCCTGTGAGGCGTAACCTCATATAAATACGTTTTACAAAACGAGCCGCAGATATATGACGGACGCGGGTACAATCAGTAGGGCAGGCGGACAAGCATATGGATGAGAAACGTATCGTCGAAGCGGTAGATTTAAAAATTCATTTTCCGCTTGAAGACAACACGGTTAAAGCCGTCGATGGTATAAGTTTTCATATTGATCGTGGCGAGACGCTGGCCGTCGTCGGTGAGTCTGGCTCCGGCAAGTCTGTGACGGCCATGGGGCTGATGCGGTTGAATGATTATGCTGGTGGCAAGATCGTTGGCGGGTCCGCCCGTATTCGCCAGCCGGATGGCAAGGTCGTCGACATCTCGACGGCTGATCAGGATGAGATGCGCCTTATTCGCGGCAACAATATCTCCATGATCTTCCAGGAGCCGATGACAAGCTTGAACCCCGTCTTCACCGTCGGCTTCCAGATTATGGAACCGATCATGCTGCACCAGAATAAATCAGAGGAAGAAGCGCGGGAAACGGCGCTGGAGATGCTCCGCCTCGTGCGTATCCCGGAGCCTGAAAAGCAGATGCAACAGTATCCGCACCATCTCTCCGGCGGTATGCGCCAACGGGTGATGATAGCGATGGCGCTGTCCTGCCGCCCGGATGTGCTGATTGCCGATGAACCAACAACCGCGCTCGATGTGACCATTCAGGCACAAATCCTTGACCTCATTCGTCATCTCCAGAAGGAGATCGGCATGGCGGTGATGTTTATCACCCATGACATGGGCGTTGTCGCTGAAATGGCTGACCGCGTGTTGGTTATGTACAAAGGCAACGTGATGGAGGAGGGGACGATCGACCAGATTTACCATGCTCCGGAACACCCCTACACCAAGACGCTGCTCAGTGCCGTGCCAAAGCTTGGATCGATGAAGGGCAAGACCAAGCCAGAGCCGTTCCCGGATATCGTATTTGATGAGAGCTTCAAGGCTGTTAGCTAACAAGTTTTGATTTAAGGATATTTTCGATGAATGTGATGGCATCTGACGAACCAATTATTGAGGCCCGCAACCTCACCACTCGCTTCGATATCCGAACGGGCTTGTTTGGTCGAGTGACGGGCCGTGTCCATGCGGTGGAAGGCATTAACTTCCATGTGCGGCCTTCCGAGACGCTATCCCTGGTGGGTGAAAGTGGGTGCGGCAAATCCACGACAGGCCGTTCGCTGTTGAAGCTAGTTGAGCCAACGCGCGGCCAGATCATGTTCGAAGGCAAAGACATCACGTCCTATTCCTCGAACCAGATGCGGCCGTTGCGGCCTCGCCTCCAGATGATCTTCCAGGACCCGTTTGCCAGCTTGAACCCGCGTCTCACCGCCGGTGCTTCCATTGCTGAGCCAATGAAGGTCCATGGCATCGCAGCTGGTTCCGAGCTATCAGACCGGGTCGCTGCATTGCTGAAGCGCTGTGGTCTGCCACCGGAATACGCACAGCGCTTTCCCCATGAATTCTCCGGCGGTCAGCGCCAGCGCATCTGCATCGCCCGCGCCCTTGGCCTGAACCCGAGCATGATTGTAGCTGATGAGGCGGTTTCCGCCCTAGACGTGACGATTAAGGCCCAGGTTATCAACCTAATGATGGAGCTTCAGGACGAATTCGGCATCGCCTTCCTGTTCATCTCCCACGATATGGCTGTTGTTGAGCGCGTCAGCCACCGTGTTGCCGTCATGTATTTGGGCCAGATTGTAGAAATCGGCAGCCGCGAGGCCGTATTCGAAAACCCACTGCACCCATACACAAGAAAACTCATCGCCGCAGTCCCCGTCGCTGACCCGCGCAATCGCAACCTAAACCGCGCCCTAAACGCCGACGAAATCCCAAGCCCCGTAAAACCCGTTGGCTACGAACCACCCGGCACCGCACTAGAAGAAGTAGAACCTGGCCACTTCGTAATGCCGCACTGACAAGTGCTTGGGGTTAGTTTCTGATTTGACTCTTTTTTCGATGGGTTATGCGGACTGAGGTGATTGCCTTAAGTGTTTTGGGATTTGAAACAGCTTTTACAAGTTTTTCAACCCACTGGGCAAAGTATCTACGGTGCTTGTGGTCCTTATTGTAGATGCAAAAGTTACAATTTTTTCAGGAATATTATTTTGCCGTGGACCGAGTTTAAAATAGAGGCATGTTTGTGTATGCTTGTCTATTGAAAAGTCGGCATCAAATCTCTCTTAAACTCGATTTACGACCTCCTTCGCGCGATGAGGAAAATGTTCATCTGATAGAACTCGTTTTACCAATATATTATTGATTTTTTTGCCTTCGACCTATTTTGGAAAGATAATATATTGGTTGGCCGTCTGACGGGTAGCTGCATTGTGTGTATAGAACATAAATACTACTCTGAATCTAATGGTTCTGATTCGCCAGTCATCGTTAAAAATTTAATAAAATGCATCAATCTCAGCAGAAATATCAAATTTATTGAGTTCTGTGAGTTGTTGAATTTTGAGTTTACTAAATTGTAGGACGAACAAAAGGTTGCTCGATAGATTGAATGACCGACCAAAAAAAGAGCAAATTGTTTTTCATATTTTAAGCAGTAGGCCTAAAAAAACCCTACCAACGCACACACTCCAGAGAAGGAATTGTTCGGTCGGTCCCGGGTGCTGGTAATGGTATTTAGGCTGTCAATAATCTATTTAATTAGAGGGATATAATCTGCGTAGGAGATAGCTGAGTTATGGAGTGCGAGGCTCTCTATTCTAAAGGCTATTTATTTTTCTTTGCAATATTAAAATATCAGGTAAGTCTATGTGATATTAGCTAGGATGCGGGCTCAATTAATGCAGCATCTGATTGTAAAGATTTGTACCATGGAGAGGAAGTTTCTGGCGGTTTTCTCGAACCTGGTGGCCAGGCGTCG
>Ga0315331_10002709_pt1 | contig 13358 bp, 10 predicted proteins | sample M160m34915metaG_FD_203456 | JGI IMG/M metagenome (GOLD analysis project Ga0315331, IMG submission 203456) | Ammonia-oxidizing marine archaeal communities from Monterey Bay, California, United States - M1 60m 34915 | ecosystem: Environmental > Aquatic > Marine > Intertidal zone | place: USA...
AGGGGCTGATGAGCCGGGTCCGGGCCTACTTGTCAGAAGGTCTAGTATCGGTGGTGTGGAAAACGCAGCTTGAAATTCCTATCCCCCTCGCCGACCAGTTCGGGACGCAGCTCGAGGTCCTGGCCAGCGCCGCCGGCCTGAGCGAGGTCTTCGAGGCGCTGGGGCGGCTGCTGCGCCTCGATCCCGGCGTCTGGCCCACGAAATATCGCTGCGCGACAGTGAACGCCGACGAGCTCGCCGCGCTCCGGCGGATCGAGGACGTCGAGCGCGCGGGCCGCGTCGAGCGGATTGACGGTGCGAGCCTCCACTTCGCGCAGTGCACGCGTGTATTCGAAGAGTCCGTCGAGGAGATTCTCTATGTGGACTGCACGGCGGACGGGCTCGCCAAGCGCCCCCCGCGGCCGATCTTCGAGGCCGACCGGATAAGGCTGCAGTCGGTCGGCATGTGCCAGCAGGTGATGAGCGCTGCCGCGATCGCGGCGCTCGAGCTGCGCGAGCCGGATGACGCGAAGAAGAACGCAGTCTTCCTGCCCGTGCCGCACCCGGTCGTCCCGGCGGACTTCCTGCGTTGCACGCAGACGACGATCCGCAACCAGGATCGCGCGGTTCGGACGCTCGGCCTCTGGCCCTTGCGTAAGCGGCTCTCGGCGATCCATCACATGGGCCTGCTCGGCATCCTGCGCTTCGCGCTTCAGATGTGGCGTCAGCCTGTCCCTGACGACGCGCAGATCGAGGTGCTGATCGCCGCTGGTTGAGCCCAGGAAGAAGCCGAGTAAGGGGCGGGGCTGACGCGTCGGGTCAGGATTGCTTGCGAGAACGCCTATCATGGGTGGGGCGACGCAGCTTGAATTCCCTATCCCATAACTAACTTCCTGCCTCCTCGCTTTCCGTTTCAGTCAGAATGGGCACCTACTTACTCATCTCGGGAAGGGGTTTTTTGTGCAAAAAATGATTTTGGCAGCGGTGTTCGTTTTGATGGCGGGCGGGGCGCAGGCTTCGTCGTATATGGATGTTTACGGGACGGTTCATGATCCGATCTTGACTACGAGCGGAATGGTCCATGCATATTGGGGACCAGACCTCGAGTTCAACGTCAGCGCAATCGGCGCAAGCTTATCCAACGCGAATCTGGCCTTTGCAGACCTGTCCTATGCGTGGATGCCGGGCGCGAATCTTTCTGGTGCGGACCTGACTGGCGCGTACCTCCAGTACGCGAACCTGAGCAGCACGAACCTCGGAGGCACTAATCTCAACGGTGCTTATCTCGCGTACACCGACCTCTCCGGCGCGGACCTCTCCGGCGCTAACCTGTCGAGTGCAAATCCTCAAAACGCGACTCTATCGGGGGCAGATTTATCAGGCGCGAACTTGACCGGGATGCGCCTCCTTGGAACGATCAGCGGTATTCCCAGCTACGACGCCCTGACGAACTTCACCGACACGTGGGTGTACTTCGGGCCATCAACGCCGATACCGGATACTCCCTTCGACCCCGTAGCCGCAGGCTGGAACTTCATTCCCGAACCGAATACGGCCGTGCTCGTGGGAATTGGACTTGTGGGAATCGCCGCCAGGAGGCCACGGACGACAGCTCGCTGACCCAGGAAGGGACCAATTCGCTGGGTCAGGGCACACTTGTCGGAATGCCTGCTCTGGGTGGTACGGGAAACGCAGCTTGGAATTCCTATCCGCGTTCGTTAGATTGAGCGCGAGCTTGGCAGCCATGCCGGTACCAAGGCGCCCCAGGTGGACGATCAGCGACGCATAGCATGCCAGAGCCGGCCGAAGGCGTTCGACATCTCCGACCTCGCCTCCCAGCATGATGGCGAGCTCCCCCCTCAGTGCGGCTGCGGGACCTCCCGTCACTGCTGCCTCGACGACACCGATCGACCGCTCGAGCGCCTCGGATGCGACTTCGTCGAGCCCAGGAAGGGGCTGATGAGCCGGGTCCGGGCCTACTTGTCAGAAGGTCTAGTATCGGTGGTGTGGAAAACGCAGCTTGAAATTCCTATCCCCGTATCACCTGCCGCTTCGGCAAACCGAGGGATTCGTTGCTTCAATCTTTGATCTCATCGACCTCCACCTGGATATCCCTGACCACACCACCCTCTCCCGCCGTAGCAAAATCCTGAAGATCAAGTTGAAGGCCAAGTCTCACGTCGGCCCCATCGACCTGATCATTGACAGCACCGGCCTCTCTGTCTTCGGTGAAGGCCAGTGGGCCGCCGCCCAACACGGCTCCAGAGGCTTTCAAGGCTGGAAGAAGCGACACCTCGGAGTCGATGGCACTGGGATCATCGCCGCCCAAGCGCTCGCCGGCCCAAACGTCGGTGACGCCAAAGCCGGAGTCAGGGTGATCAACAAGGTGTGGCTAGAAGTGAAGGCCGTCGTCGGCGATGCGGCTTGCGATTCCAGAGAGATTTACGAAGCTGCCGAAGAATTCGGAGCGCGTGCTGTCGTGCCGCCGATCAAGAACGCGCGGGTCAGCAGGCATGCGCCGCGGGCGAGGAATCGATCAGTCAAGCGCATCGAACAGATGCGTCGCCTATGCTGGAAACGCGAGGCCAGATATCACAGGCAGGGCAAAGCCGAGAATGCCTTCTTCAGATACAAATCGATGATCGACGACCGACTTTGATCTAGGGATCCGGACTCCCAGAAAACCGAAGTGATCCTCGGTTGCAACATCCTCAATCGGATCTTCGAGTGCGGTCGCCCGAGGTCCGTCGCGATCCGGGACTGAGACCTGCATTGCATCCTATTAGGCTGGCTTGCAATTCATTCGTGCAACAACGCCGCTGCCACGCGTGAAACAAGAGGCGCCGCTTGCCTGAACAGGCAGTCATGCTTCGTCAGGGACCCAGCTATCGAAACACCTGAGATCGATTCTGTGGAAAACGCGGCTTGCATTTTCTATTCCCCGCTGCCATCGATGTAGGCCTGAAGCCATTCGTAGGCTTCGGCTCCGATCGGATCCCCAATGGCCTGACCCGCCGGGATCGAATCGAAGAAATGCACACCCGCCCAGAGGCGACTGATGCCGCAGTCGTCCGCGAATTCATCCCAGGTCGACCAACCAAGCACCGTCCGGGCAGAGGGGGTGACCCCGGGCTCGATGATCGAAGAACCCGGCACTTTGTCGAGGACTTCGAACTGGGGCGGCAGAAAGCCGGGGGCCCAGAACGTCAAGTCGTTCGCGGCGGCCGCGCTCAATCCCGCTTGATCTTCGAGGTAGAGCTTCGTCGCGGTGGAGTGCGCGCGGCAGAAACTAGCGCTCGCGGAGGGATACTCGGGGTGATTCGCCGACTGGAGGTAGGGGCGCCAGCGGTTGCCCGTCATGTCGTCGATGATGCCCTGCCCTGGCCCGCCCCACGCAGTAATCGATTTATTTCGGTAGATCACACCGATCGCGGTAAAAGGACGAACGGCATCGAAGCGCCGCTTGTTAAGCCAGATCGTGATGGCTGTATCGAACGCAGCGACGTTCACGAGGAAGTCGATCTGGACGAACTGCTCGAGGCTCAGCCCGTGATACAGCGAAGCGGCCAGGGTCGAAAACCCGAGACTATTGATCTTGTTGTCGAAGAACTCCGCCATCAGCTTCTGGCGATCGGTCAGTGAAACCTGAGCGGACAGAACTTCATCGGCCTGCTCTATGTATGCCCGACGCGGCTTGCCTTTGCGCTTCACCGCGTAGCTCTTTTTCGGCGGAGCGGCCTTGCGCGTCACCCGCTCATAGCTAAAGGGCTGTGTGACTCCGAGTTGCGGGGTGACGAATTGCTGGGAAAAGAAGATGCCGTTGCCGTTCGTGAGTGTGTCCGGTTGCCAACGTCTGGCGTCGCGCAGCCGTTCGGCAGAATTGACCGGCCGATAGCCCGTGTAGTCCGAATAGGGCCGCCGGTGATACGGGCTTCCCTCCTCGTCTCCCAGTTGATTCATGCCGTCTCGTTCGCGCGCACTCCCCACGGCAGAGCCAGCCTGGTTGCCGATGCCAGCCGGCGAGTCATCCATCGCGTCGTCATTCGGATCGAGTCCGACGGCCGCCATCATCGCGTTCCAGTCATCGGCGAACTCGGGCATCAGGCTATGGAGCACCTCATGGCTCGCGTACATGATGGCGATATTGCGTTCGGAGTCGCCGTCGCCGGTCGGGAGTCGACCCAGGTCCGAATGCACGCCAACGGCGCTGGAGCTGTAGGGTGCGATCGCGTCGAACCAACTCGCAGTGATCAGCGTCGTCGTCCGCAGGATAAAGGGCGCATCCCCGGGCGCGACCTTCGACAGAAGCCGCGGAACGGTGAATTCGATTACCGTGGCTGGCGCACAGATATTGGGTGCGCCCGGCGGACAATTGAATGCCTGGGCGTTCGAAACCAGAGCGAACTGGGCCAGTAGGATGACAAAGAGACGAAGTCGAAATAACCGTTTCACTGCGTGCATTTCCTCGGGTTGCGGGCACCTCGTGGGATTGTCGATTTTACACGGCGGACTCACCCTCTTGTGAAAAAAACCCGCGCTGAGAAAATAGAAATTTCAAGCTGCCTTTTCGGCACCGCCCATAGTAGGCATTTTGACTACTCCCCCCCGTCTGGGCGCATCAGCCCCTTCCCCGGCCCCTTCTTCACCACGAATCCCTTCAACTCCTCTGGGCAGGGTCGGCTCGAGATCGATTTCTGGACGAGGTCCCGAAACGGAGAAGAGGGTGAGTCCTACCTCGTGAAATACTTCGACGGCACGAGCTACCAGACGATCTCGACCTGCGTTCAGGGCACGGACGATGTCCACAATGAAATCCAGAATCGCACGGTCGTCATCGACATTTCCGACTACATCATGTCCCCCGAAGCCCGAACCCTTTTCGAGGCGTCGGGCTCGGGGAACAGCGATGACTTCTACTTCGACCAGATTCACGCATCGGGCTTCTCGACCGTGCCTGAACCGGGTATGACCCTCCTATTGATGTCGGGTGCCGAAAAGACAGCTTGAAATTCCTATCCGCCAGCCCAAGCCACTAGGCCGACGCCCGCCCACCCGCGTCCCCGCAGCTCCCGGTCTCGCAAGCTGTTCTCAGCCCGTCCAGTGCAGGCGGTTGCGCGCAACGAGGCAGTACGCAGCCTCCCCCGCGGATAGAAATTTCAAGCTGCGTTTTCCGCACCGCCCATACTAGACATTCTGGCAAGTAGACCCGACCCCAGCTCATCTGCCCCTTCCTGGGAATCGACCGTCTTTCGCGTGAAAGCGAGCAACCTTCCCGATCTGTCGGCACCGGAGGACCCGGACGGGATTCAGCGGAGCCTGATGCGTTCCGGACCGCCATCGTGGGCCGCCATATCGTCGTCGGGCACGTCCCAGCACAGGACGTGCGACGTCTGCTGAGCGAGAGGCAGAAGATCTTGGGGCTCGCCGACCCCGGCATGTCCATGGGCTCGCCGGGTATGGAACATCCTGACCCGACTCGGGACCTGGCGTATGCGGTGATGGCTTTCGGGATAGATGGAGCGAAGGTGTTTGCGCGCTACGAGCCTTAGGCACCTGATCCATGACCCTAATCATGGCCAGTTGGCAACGTACGACCAAGCCGGATGCTTCACTCAGCTGCTGTCGTCCCATTCGCGCTTCGGAACCCGAGGGGCTCCTCGCGTGGGCAATCGGGACCCCGTTGTCCGAAGACCACACCGCTGCGATGTTGGAAAAGCAATTTGTTCGCTCATCCACGTACATTCATGAGAGGATCGGGGCGGGCGACTCAGTATTCCGTAGTCGCCGCGTCCCAAGAACGAGACAACCGGGACTCCGCCTCCGCCAGGCTTTTGTTCCAAGCCCGCGTCGAAGACGCGGCAGAGCCGAGGAACTCCTGATGGCAGGAAGAATACGATCAACCGCCGCTCATTGTCTTCTGGTATTGACGTTGACGTGGACCGATGGGGTCGCGGCAGAGACGCTCGAAGTCTTTTCGCAAAAATGCGACGCAGCAACCGGCATCACGGTCCCGGACTTCGATTGTGATCTCGGCACACTCGTACCTACCACCCACTTCACTGGTGGATACCCCAACGGAGATTGCGACAGGCCGAACCGGCTGAATTCCGAATGTGATCCAGGAAGCAGATTCCAGGTTCTCACAGACAATGGCAGTGCCTATGCGGTCGCTCATTGTCGGAAGACGGGTCTCGGCCCCGGGCAATTCAGCGATATCGCGGTCATTCAAACCAATCGTGACAACGGTGCCACCTGTTTCTATCAGGCGCTGGCGAGTTCGCTAGACGGAGATGTCGAAGCGCCCTCCAAGGGCACAGGAACTTTGCCCTGGCTCACCCCAGCTCAGACCGAAGCCATCGACTGTGTGCGGTGCCACGACAACGGACCCATCGTTCGCTCACCCTACTTGGCACAGCTCGATGCGGGTCCGGATGCGCTCCCGGGTGCGGGCGATGATTCATTCAACAGCAATGAGCCCTATTGCTTCGTTGGCGCCGACTTTGCCTCCTGGAAAGTCTTCGAAGTCGAGGTCGACGGCAATGTGTGCGTCAGTTGCCATCGCCTGGGAGTAAGCAACCGATCCGGCGGTGTCTCAGGAACAGCGATCAATTTCGCGATCCGGTCGACAGCACCCACGGAATCACACAAGAATCCTCACTCCAGTGATTCTCCCATCTGGATGCCTCCTTGGGGAGTTTTGTTCGACCAGGGTTACGCTGATTCCGCAACGGAGATAAGCAATTGTGCGAAGAGGATCGACGAGGATCCGTTACCGAACGCTGCAGACTGCCGCATCGCCGAGTACACCACCAACGCCACCGACGCTGACTGTGACGAGGACTTGAACGGCAACGACAACTGTCCCTACGACTTCAATCCAGATCAGGACGACCTCGACTTCGACGGCGTAGGCGACGTCTGCGATCCCGACATCGACAATGACGGCTGCAACAACGAGGACGACCAGCATCCCGAGAGCTCGACCGCAAGATCGGGCATGGCGTTCTACTCAGCCACCTGCATCGGGACGAACGACCCCAACACCTACGCCTACGAGGGCGGAGTCGACTCCGACTCGGACGGCCTGGTGAACTGCGCAGACTACGACGATGACAATGACGGGCTCTGCGACGACAATGTGATCCTACCCGAAAACGCGGCGCTCGGCGTTCCTAGCGGCGGCTGCGTCGGCCCCGATCCCTGTCCGCTGACCTTCGGCTCGGTTTGTTTCACGTTCATCGACTGCCCGGAACAGCCCATCTGGTTCCTACGGTGCCAGTTCAACCCCGGCTGTTACGAATTCTTCGTGAAGCTGTTCGAGGTGATCAACCCCGATCCCTTTGTCACAGAATTCGATGACATCTCGATCGTCAACCAGAGCCTCTACCTGTTTCCGACCGCCGGTATGCCGCTGATGGAGATGGGCAACCTGCTCGCCGGAATCGGACACGGAGGCGGCGGCGGGGCCAGCAAGAGCGGCGCGGGCAGCGACGTGGAGCTGCGCCTCGAGCTATGGCGCAGGGGAGATCCGCAAGCCGGCGTCGAAGACACCTACGAAGCGACGATCGCCGAGTACCATTCGTCCGACGCCGTGCTGGGCGACCTGTCGAGCGGCGCGGCGCTCCTGGTGGAACTCATCGATCCATCCAGCAGCTCGATCCGGCTACAGCCGAGCTGGGGAAGCGGCGCCGGGGTCGGCGACGCCCCCGTGGACAGCGACGGCGACGACTGGCCCGACCCCTTCGACAACTGCCTGAACGTCCCGAACGACCAAATCGACACCGATGGCGACCACTTCGGCAACCGATGTGACGCGGACTACGACAACGACGGTACGGTCGACGACGACGACGAGGAGACCCTCGTTCGGGCGCTGGGCGCCAACTGCGACGGCTCGTTCGACCCCGATCTCGACTCGGACGACGACTGTGTCATCGGCTCGAGCGAGCTGGCGCTGCTCTATGCGCAGCTCGACGGCCCACCCGGGCCTTCGGGGGTGATCTGTTCGCCCGGCCAGGGGGCTGTTTGTCCCACCGCGCTGCCCGAACCGGGGAGCCTTACTCTTCTCTGCTTCGGTGTCGCCGGCTTCGTCGCGCTGTGTCGCCACCGCGGGGACAGACGGAGATCGTGACGCCCGAGGGAATTTGAAGGAGGTTCACGGGCGATGCAGAGCCCCCGTTCGTTCCTCTCCGGACATGCCGTCCGGCTCAGATCTCGTCGCCTGCGCTTTCGTCATCCATTCGATGATGGACCCCATCGTTGGATCGATCCCGTTCTCGACCCGGTCCGTGGGGTAGCGGAGGCGCGGGTCGTCGCCCTCGATGCGGCCGGAGTCCATGAGCGCAACCTAGTGCTTCTTAGGCGAGCCGAGTCCCGGCGTGCAGACGACCTGAGTGGGGTGCCGTGTCGATCTCCTGCGGGCGACTCCGGCGGGGCGATTTCGAGTGGCAGGCCGGTTGCGAGGGGGCCGGCGACCGGGTCAGAGCACGTCGGGCGCGACGCGTCGTAACTCCCGGGCGTAGACCCCGAGGAGCGCATCGGCGTAGGGCTGCGCGATGGTGGCGAGGTTCGCCGCGTGGTCCTCGGGGAAGGGAATCCCTGTCATGCCCATGGCCCGCACCTCCCAGGCTTTGCGGGCGCGATGCTCGAAGCACTGTGCACGGAGCAGCGCGAGCGAGATGCTCTGCGCCGTCACGAGCGTGCCGTGACCGACGAGGATCGCCATGTCGAGGTCGCCGTAGGCCGCGGCCAGCTCGGCCGCGGCGTCGCGTGAGTCCACGACACCGCCGTACTCGTTGTAGAGGCCGGCCCGCCCGCCGCCGCTTGCGCCCGTTTGGTCGTAGAGCGGCGGGACCTCACCGGCGCTGGCCCAAATGTTGCCGTAGGGCGGGTGATTGTGGATGGCGCACACGATGTCGGGGCGGGCCTTGTGGAGCTCGAGGTGGAACACGATCGTGGGGTTCAGGTTCCCTTCGCCTTCGACGACCTTTCCGTCGGCATCGATCCGTACGATTTCGTCTTCGGAGAACTCACCCCAGCGTGCCCCCACGCGCGGGACCAGGAGGGTGCCATCTTCACGGTCGCGCACGCTGACGTGGCCCGCGAGCTTGTCGTCGTAGCCCTCTGCGGCCAGGGTTCGCACGGCCACCACGATCTGTTGTCGGGTACTCAACTCGTCCTTCATCATTCGACCTTTCTCGTTGCGTGCAGATGCACCCTGTCCGTGGGTGCCCCGGGCCGGCGGCGATTGGAAGCCGGCAATCGACCTTCGCCTACAGGTTGTAGACGCGAGCCGCCGTGCCGTGAAGCACCTTCTTGCGCACCTCAGGGGTGAGGGTGGCGAGTGTTGCGGCGACGTCTGCGGTCATCCGGTCCGTCAATGCCGTGCCATGGGGAAAATCCGTCTCGAACATCACGGTGTCCGCGCCCAGGAAGTCGATGTGCTCGGCCAGAGCGACTTTTTCGAACCAGAACGAAGCGGTGAAGTTGCGCCGGAAGACCTCGCTGGGCCTCATGCCCTTCCAGACGTCGCGCTTGTCCTCGGATTCGATGTTCTCTTCCCACTGGAAGTCCATCGCCTCCAGGAGGAAGGGCAACCAGCTGATGCCGGATTCTCCTGAAACGATCTTCAGCCGGGGGTGCCTCAGCGGAATGCCGTTGAAGATGAGGTTGGAGATGAGCCAGGAGTTACTGAAGAAGGAGTTGATGGTGTACACGGCCAGGTGTACGCCACGACCCGTGGCCAGCTTGCTCACGGCGTCGACGCCGGGTTCTACCCACGGCTTGTGGGCTCCTCCGCCCGGCGGGCCGATGTGGAAGCTGAGCGGTACGTCGAGGTCCTCGCAGGTCGACAGGAAGCGCGCCCACTCCGGCTGGTTAAGGGAGGGCAGGCCGTGGACCTCCGGCGCGGTGTGCATGGTGGGGCCGGCGGTGAGGCCGAGCTCGACGGAGCGCCTGAGCTCCTTCTCGGCTTCCTCGATGTCCCACCACGGGAGCTGCGACAAGGGCACCAGGCGTCCACCGGTCTCTTCCTGCATAGCGGCTGCAGCGTCGTTGTAGGTCCGTATGCAGACGTTGCGGAGCTCCGGGTCGGCGACCTTGGTGAAGAACATCTGGCTGCTGAAGCCGCCGGTGTTGGGATACATGACCTGCCGGGAGATGCCGTGGTCGTCCAGCCACTCGACGCGGGCCTTGGGGTCGTAGGAGCCGGGGTGCACCTGCTCGAAGAAGGGCAGCGCCCTCATGTTCCCCGGCGCCTTCGTGCCGTCGGGTCGCACCATGTTGAACCCGATGGAATCGAAGGGCTCTCCATCGACCACCCACTCCGGCATGCCCTCCGCGTCGTCGGCGATGCGCGGCACCCGCTCCTTGAACTTCGCGGGGGCGTGCGCTTCCCAGAAGCCGGGGTGCGGTGAGTAATGACTGTCTACGTCGATGACCTCGATGGGATCCGTGGTGTAGCTCGTCGCCATGGGTTCTCGGCCTCCTGGGCAAGTCAAGAGTAAAATATCAGATCGAACGCGCGGATGGGGATAGAAATTTCAAGCTGCCTTTTCGGCACCGGCCATAGTAGGCATTCTGACTACTCCCCCGCCCGTCTGGGCGCGTCAGCCCCTTCCTGCGAAATTCCACCTACAGCGCAGTCGCCGGGCGGGACAACAGGCCCGTCAAATTCGTCAGCTGGGGCGATTCCCTGCGCTTCGCCAACTGGCTCCACAATGGTCAGCCGACGGGGCCCGCGGATTTTACGACGACACGAGATGGCGCATGTCTGTTCCCGCATCGAGTTCGGGCCCGCGCAAGTCCGGAGCCGCGTTGTTCGTGCCGAACGACGACGAGTGGTACACGGCGGCGTACTACGATGCGCTCTCCACGAGCTTCTTCGACTTCCCGGCGAACTCGAACCTCCAATCCGGCTGCGCGGCAGGCGGGGCGACACCGAATACGGCGAACTGCGGAAACGCCGTGGGCAGTCTGACGTTCCTAGGTAGCTACACGAATTCGGAGAGCCCGTACGGGACCTTCGACCAGGGTGGAAACGTGTCGGAGTGGAGCGAAACGCTCAGCGGCGGGTTCCAGGCCGGCAGGTGGGGTGGAACATTCGATGGGAGCGCAACCGATCTCGCCGCTGCGAGCCCGCCTCTGTTCGACCCCACGCTCGGGTCCATCAACTCTGGTTTTCGCGTCGCGAGCCCCATCTCCGAACCCACCACAGGTCTGCTGCTCGGGCTGGGCTTGATGGGCTTCGCTCGGGTGAGGCGCGTATAGGCTCCACCTGACAGTTACGCCCAGCAATCCCAGGCCAAGCAGGAGGCGAGTAGAGGGTTCGAAGATTACGACGATCGCTTTGGGCGCCAACGAGCACTGAAGGATCCGAAGACCGCAACGTCTAGTGCGAGCCGGTGGGGCGGTGGGGCGGTGGGGAGGCGGAGCTGAAACCGCAGCCTGGATCTTTCGATCGCAGGATTTTCGCGGCGAAACCGGCTGCGGTCGCCTAGATCCGTTTCCGCTTCTGGCGGGCGCTCAAGAAACCAAGCCACACCAGGCCGGGGACGAGACCGATCGCGAACGAGGGCTCGGGAACCGTCCGGCTCAGAGCGTTCCTCATCAGTTGATTGAGAACCGGATCCTTCACCAGGCTGCCGCCGAAGGTGATGGAACCGGCCGACAGGACGAGCCCTCCGGCGGGATGATCGTAGTAGGAGAGTTCGCCGGGGTTGTGCGGGTTGCCCCCTGGATCGATGGCACTCCCTGGATCCATGGCGCCTACGGCCAAGACCTGGACTCCAGCGGGGGCGGGGTCCGTAGAGGCTCCTGCCGTGGACCAATTACCGCCACAGCCGATCGGCATTAGTGTCGCGCCTGGCCCCGCGTGCGTGTCCACCTCAAAGCCCGACGCGCCCCCATCCGCCGGGACTCCCGAATAGATGCCGGCGTGAAAGGTTCCGACCCACTTCCCCCCACCGGTGTTCCAGCCAGTCGCGCCAAAGAGAGCCCCCATACCCATCGTGATTCCGTCGAAGAGGGGGTCTTCGGGAAGAAGGGCCACAAAGCCCCTGGGTTCGACGCAGGACTCCGTCGCCGCACCGAGGAGGGGGAGTTCGGCGCGAGTGGACATCCGGAAAGTCGCCTCCCTCCGGTGGCTCAAGCCCGGAACGACGTCTTCTAGAAACCCCATGCCCACGACGGACCCTTCTTCTTCTTCGTAGATACCGCGTTCGAAGATGCCATTGCCTCCCAGGTAGAGGAGCGAGCCACCTCCGTCGAGAAAGCTCTCCAGGCGGTCATACATCCCGTCGGTCCAGTACTCGGGATGCGTCCCCACGATGAGGGTGGTGTACTCGGAAAAGTCGACGATGCCGTCGTGGAAGTCGATATCGGTGTAGAGATCGAAGCCATAGCCCTCGCGCTCGAGCCAGCCGAGGATCCAGAGTTCGGCCCGCGCCAGGTGATGACCACTCAAGTTCTCCGCGATCGGCGAGGCCCTGAAGTTGGGTCTCTTGAAACTGAGCGGCGTCCGACCATCATACTTGCTGTAGCCCCCCCAGTTGTTGTAGGCCAACCACGAATTCACGTTGGCGAGCACGGCCACACGTGTTTCGTCCGGCGCACTGGGGCGCACCACGAAGGGGATATGCGCGGACACGTCACTGTATGAAGCCGAGAAGACAGCCGAGTAGAGCCCCGACGGCCAGCCGCTTGGAATCGTGAGCGTGTAGCTCGGATCCCAGTCGAGCCCATTCTTCCAGGCAAGCGACGTGTAGCTCCCCATAGGAATCGGGATCGGTTGGACACCGGGCGTGTAGCTATCCGTCGCCATCACTGTGCTGTCGACGTTCGGTCCGGTGGAAAGGTGATGATAGAAGTTCACCGTGTGCGGCCCGCCGACGGCGGGAGTGATGGCGGGCGATTCCGAGCTCGACACGTGGAAATCGATCGTGCCGCCGGTCGGTGCCGATTTTGGCCATGCGTAGCCAATCCCGGTGGGACCCTGATTCTCGAGCAGGATCAACTTGCCCGACGTCGCGTCGTAACGGACGACGTCGTTGCCACCCTTGTCGTCGCCGTTACCCGAAAATCGCGCGGCCAGAACACCGGAATCCGAGCCCGGCAACCCGCCCCCCGACGGCGCACAGAAAGGCGGGGGGGTTCCAAAGGCCGTCGGCGCGCAGTACTCGGTCTCCGACCAGTAGCGAAAACAAGTCCACCAGAAATCGTCGTCGCCTTTACACGACGACTGGCCCCCACCCGAAATCCCCACCCAGACCTTCGCGTCCTCGCGGTGGTGGAAAACCACGTCGTCGAGATCGTCGAACTTGTTCTGGGCCACCCGCCCGGTGGTGAGATGCCAGCCCGAAGCGGGTGTCATCTTGTGCCAG
>Ga0315331_10002712_pt1 | contig 13343 bp, 16 predicted proteins | sample M160m34915metaG_FD_203456 | JGI IMG/M metagenome (GOLD analysis project Ga0315331, IMG submission 203456) | Ammonia-oxidizing marine archaeal communities from Monterey Bay, California, United States - M1 60m 34915 | ecosystem: Environmental > Aquatic > Marine > Intertidal zone | place: USA...
CGGTGCCGGTATTGGATTACCTTAAAAGACGGTCGAACCCGCCTTTTTAGACAGCGAATTAACCCACCTGGAGTTTCCAGTCGGGCGCGGCATCCATCGCGGCAGCGACGCGCACGGCGCTCCATAGCCCATCTTCATGAAAACCGTTGCGCTGCCAGGCACCGCAGAACCAAGCATTACGGCTGCCCTGGATTTCCATGATTCGCGCCTGCGCCGCTACCGCCGCTGTATCGAAGATCGGATGGTCGAATTCGAACGTATCATAGACCAGTGCCGGGTCCGGCGGGCGCACTAGGTTCAGGGTTTCGATCAGCGGAAAGCGGGGATCCAGCGATTGCAGCCGGTTCATCCAGTAGCTCATGGTGACGTCGGCCGGCGCGGCGCCCTGAAGATCATCGGCCTGGTTCTCGACCAAATAGGTCCAGCTGCACCAGGCGGCCCGGCGTTTCGGCATGAACGACACATCGCCATGCAGCACCGTGCGGTTCTTCTGGAAGCGGAATGCCGACAGGACATCGCGTTCGGCGGCGGTCGGATCCGCCATCAGGGCGAGCGTCTGATCGGCATGACAGGCGAAGACAATCCGGTCGAAGCCGAGGCGCGCACCGTCCGCAGTCGTGATCTGCACGCTGCCGCCGCCGGTGTCTGCGTCTCGCGTCACCCGGGTCGCCCCCTGGCGGACGATCGTGCCGCCGGCGGCGCCGAAACGCGTGGTGAGGCGGCTGACATATTCCAGGGCGCCGCCGGTGACGGTGTACCATTGCGGCTGGTCGGTGAAGGTCAGCAGGCCGTGATTGTGGAAGAACTGCAGGAAACTTTTGGCCGGAAAATCGAGTATGGTGTCGACCGGGCAGCTCCAGATCGCCGATCCCATGGGCAGCAGGAAATAGCGGCGGAACCAGTCGCCGACCTGCATGTCATCTAGGCATTCTCCCAAAGTATGGCCGGTAGTGCCGGAGTTGTACTTTGCACCGCCAGGCAGGTAATCTGGGGCTTTTTCGAAGAATTTCCGAACGTCTCCCATCATCTGCCAAAAGTAGGGCCGCGCCAGATTCCGCTTCTGCGCGAAGATGTTCCAGAGTTTCGGCGTGCCGTATTCAAGCCAGCCGTTATCCGCCGTCAGGCCGAACGACATATCGGATTTATGCACCGGCACATCGAGCTCGGCAAATAGTTGGGCGAGCAGCGGGTAGTTCCGGTAGTTGAACACGATAAAGCCGGTATCGACTGGAATCTCGATCCCTTCCTGGGGGCGGGCAGTGACCGTGCGCGCGTGGCCGCCGAGATAGTCGTTCTTTTCAAACAGGGTGACTTCGTATCTGCGCGATAGCATGTAGGCTGCCGAGAGCCCGGAGATCCCACTACCGATAACCGCAATCTTCATCGATCTGCACCGCCCCCGTTTTTGCACAACGGCTACGAGGCGCCATGCCGACTATATGAATTCTAAACTGACTACGGACGCGCGGAGGTAACGGATTACCCGCCGGGCGATTTATCGACGACAAAGCGGCGCCCCGACCCGATCGGAAGCGCCGCTTTGTCGTCTTTAACAGGGCGGCCCTAGCGTTGGACCAGCACCTGGAACGATTTAAGCACGATCCCCTTGCCGCCCCAGCCGATGTTGCACTTGCCGGCAACGACTTTGCCCAGGTGCGTGCCACCCTTATAGGACGCCCGGCAGACCCCCAGCTTGCGGCCGCGCTCAGCGCCGCCATAAACGTATTGCGCGGCATCCTGCCCGTGCTCGACGCCCATTTCACGGAGCCGCGCGAGGCCGTTTGCGTCGGCTTCGACTTGGTCGGCTTGGAGGCCTTGTTTGGCTTCACCGGCCCGAAATACTTGGAGCATTTCGGATAGGTATAGGCCGCCACCGTCGACGACACGCCGCTGGGATCGGCGATTGCCGTGATCTGGGCAGCTGCCCAGATCATATCTTCTTCGGTGACGGCGTTCTTCAGGGTCTGGCTGGCATTATAGCTCTTCTTGACCTTGCCGGCCGCCTGCGCCGCCTTGATAGCCTTCTGCGGGCCGGTGGCGGCTTTCATCGCTGCGTCCGAGCTGCCGAGGGAGCCGATGAACAGCGCCATTTCGCCGACAGCGGCCACCTGGCCGAAGGTGATCGAGGTACAGGTCTTGGAATCCTTCGCCCCCCATATCGTAATTGACACAGCCCTTGGGCTTGTCCGCCCACCCTGCTGAATTTCAACGCCGTTGCGGCGGGCGGCCATACCTATCATGTCAACGCGGCGACCTTCGGCGACGTCACCTTCACGCAGCCGAACAACCGGTTGTTCACATTCGGCGAGGATTTTTATCCGACCAACGGTCTGGCCTCCGGGTATCTGAACCAGAACTGCTGCGGCCCAGCGGGCCTCGGCTTCGCGCGGCGCAGACGCATCGCCTAACGTCCGAAACATTCGGCTTCGAAACGGCGGTCTTTTGGACCGCCGTATTCGTTTGCGCCGGTTTCTATCGGGACCGGAGTATGCTTTATGAAGACGGCCACACCGATATATCAAAAACACCACGGGACACAAAATGGACCGGCTCAAACTCAGCATTGCGACCACCGATTACGATCATTTCCGCGACTTCCGCACGGGCGATGTACGTGCCGAAGGAATCGACCACACTTGGTCGATGCTCGGCCACCACGAGGTGTTCGCGCGGTTTACAGCCAACCGGGAATGGGATGTCGCCGAACTGAGCTTCGCGAAGTTTTCCGCGCAGATCACCCGCGACGACTGCGACATCGTCGGCCTGCCGGTCGTCTGTTCGCGGCTGTTCCGCTTTTCGTCGTTCTACGTCAACAAGAACGCCGGCATCAAAACGGTCGAGGATCTAAAAGGTAAACGCATCGGCTCGCCCGAATGGGCGCATTCGGCGGCGGTCTACATGCGTGGCTGGATGCATAACGATTGCGGCGTGAAGCTGCCCGACGTGCACTGGTATCAGGCGGGCGCGAATTCCCCCGGCCGAGTGGAGAAAGTGGAACTGACCCTACCCTACGGCGTCGAGATCACGCGCGTCGCCGACAAGTCGCTGTCGGAAATGCTGGCCTCGGGCGAGATCGATTGCGCCATCATCGCGCGGCCGCCGACCTGTTTCCTCGAAGGCCACCCGGATGTCGAGCGGCTCTATCCCAATTACCTGGAGATGGAAGAAGAGTATTTCGAGCGCACGAAAGTGTGGCCGATCATGCATATCATCGCGATGCAGAAACACATCCTCGACGCCAACCCGTGGGTCGCGCGCAACCTGTTGAACGCCCTCAACGAATCCAAGCGGCGCAGTCTCGAGCGCCTGCTCGACCCGGCGGTATCACGCTATCCGCTGCCCTGGGTGCCGACCTACGGCCGTAAGATGCAGGAAATGTTCGGCGACGATCCGTTCCCGTTCGGGATCGAGGAGAACCGCGCCACCTGGGAACAGATGCTGCTCTATACCCATCAGCAGGGTATCGCGCATAAGCACGTTGCGCCCGAGGATATTTTCCCCAGGGGCATCATGACCAGCGTGGTGGTCTGAAGCGTTTGATATCTCGTCGGTGCCGGACCCTTCCCTCCCGGCCGCCCATAAGGATAATCCCGTGGGTGGCCGGGAGGGGGAGAGGGCCGGCGCACTATCCGCGTAAGCGGAAACAATTTAGCCGGTCTTTTATTCGGCTGCGATAGCCGCGGTGTTCAGGCGGAAACCGTATTTCCGGTCCAGCTCCAGACGCGCAAGAATATCGAGTGCGCCCTGAAGCCCGGCCGCGTTCATCGGCTGCAGCGGTTTGCGCAGCGGCCCCGCCGGCAAGCCGACGGCGCGCATCAGGGTTTTGACCGCCACCGGGTTGATCGCCGAATAGGCGTAATGCAGCACATCGAGATTTTCGAGCCAGGCATCGCGGCAGTTGAACGCATCGTCGCCGGTTTTCCACGGCGTCGAGATCACGGCCATTTCCTGGGGAATGATATTGCCCGTCATGTTCGCGGTGCCGTGCCCGCCGAGCGCCATGGTCGGCACCACCAGCCCAAGATTGGGCGAACAGCAACACATGATCGCCATGTCCGGTTCCGCCGCGCAGACCTGGGCGACCTGCCCGACCCGGGTGGTCGATTCCTTGAGCACGACCATGTTCGGGTGGTCGGCCAGTTGCAGAATATCGGTCCAGTGCAGATCGGTGCTGACCCGCGGCGGGTTGTTGTAAAAGCCCATCGCGAGGTCGGTCGAATCCAGCACGTCGAGCGCAAATTCGCGGATTGCATCGTTGTCGGCGCAGATGTAGGCGGGGGCCGCGATGATCGCGCCGTCGGCGCCTTCGGCCTTGGCATATTGCGTGTATTCGATCGTCGACTGCGTGTTGTTCCCGGTGGTGCCGTAATAGAACAGCATCTTTCCGGAATTCATTTTCGCCGTCTCGGTAATGATCTGGCGGCGCTCGTCGGGCGACAGCATCGACACTTCGCCGGTCGAGCCCATGATCAGCACGGCCCGGGTTCCGTTTTCTTCGTGCCATTGCAGCAGCGTGCGGAAACCTTCGAAATCGATCGAACCGTCGTCGTTCATCGGGGTGATCAGGGCAACGAAGGAGCCTTCGGGCTTGATATGGGCCATGACGATTTCCTCACAAGAATGATGACACGATGCCGACGGCAGCGGGTTGAAGGCCGCCGGCGTTTCTGTGGCACATCATAAATTCCAATGCCGGTTTGTCATTAGAATTCAGGTCAGGTTCGGAAATGTCGCAGGTCGGCGATTATCGCGGCGGGAGGTTTAGTCGGGCATGAACTCGTAAAGCGCATACACTGCCGCGACCCCAACGATGAGCGACAGCACCATGATCGTAATAAGCGACATGCCGCCCGACGATGCGGAAGATGAGCGGGCGGCTGCCGGCATACGGGCCTGGCGCTGGCGCTCTTTTTCGACCACGCGGTCCGGCTTCGCCGGTTTGCAAAAGCTCTTTTCCTTGGCGGCATTGAACTTCACGCCGCCGCGGAAAACGGTTTTGGTATCAGTCTTGCCCGTGACTTCGTTATACTTTTATTCAACCACGCGGATACCGGCATAGCGTTTGGTTTCGTCGAGCCGCGTGGCATCGTGCATCGCAAGTTCGAGATCCTCGAAGCCCGCCATCATTGTCCACTCGGTCTGAGTGATATCGTTTTTGAGGGTACGAAGCTCGTAGGTAATCATGCGTGGTCAGATCGTCGCTGCCAAAAATCCAATCGTCACCGTTCCGCCCCAAAAAACGCGAGCGGGACATTACAACCCTAGGATAGAAAGCTTTATGGATTATTAACCGCCGCCGAACGGCAACGCGGTGGGGAGAAACTGGCCGGATTTCCCGGCGTTTCGGGCGCGATCTACCCGAGCGCGTCCACGATGATATCTCGGTATTCCGCCCGGTCTGGCGCCCGCGGAGCGGTTGCGTTGAAATGCACCTCCATCGCCAGGCCGGCAAGAAAGTCCGGGTCGGTATCGGGGTAGCCGAGCGCGCGGACCGAGTTGGACAGGCCGAGCCGGGTGTTCAAATCCGCGATCGCCGCCGCGATATCCGCGCCCGGCGCCAGTCCCATGGACTCGCGCAGCCGCGCAAGCTTTGCCGTCAGCGCGTCATCGGCGTTGGCCGCATAGAACCGCATCACCGGCGGCGCAGATGCCGTGATCAGGGCGCCATGGTGCAGCGGGCTGTTGGCAAAGAAGTGGCCCAGCGTGTGGATTGGGCCGAGCCCCATATAGATGGCAAAACCGCCCTGCAAGGCAGCCATCATCATGTGCGAGCGGGCCTCGCGGTCGCTGCCATCCGCGATCGCGCGTTCGACGTAGTCCATCACGCGCACGATGCCGTCGAGGGCGATGGCCTCCGCCGGCGCATTTTCATTGATCGACAGAAACCCCTCGACGCAATGGCCGAACGCGTCCATCCCGGTAGCCGCGGTCAGGGCCGACGGCAGGGTAAGCGTCAGGTTGGGGTCGCAGATCGCGAGATCGGGTTTCACATGGGAGCTGCGGATGCCGAGCTGATGGGCCCCGGGTTCGGGATGAATGCCGCCGCCGAACGTCACCTCGGCCCCGGTGCCCGCCGTGGTCGGCACCGTCATATAGGGCGCGACACCGGCGGTAATTCGGGACGGGTCTCTCAGGTAGTCGACGATCGGCCCCGGATGTGTCGCCGCCACGCGCAGCGCCTTGCCGGAATCGAGCACCGAGCCGCCGCCCAGCGCCACGATGCCGTCGCAGCCGCGCGCGGCATACATGTCGGCTGCCGCCTCAATCCCGGCGACGGTCGGGTTGGGCGGAATGCCGTCGAACACGGTAACGTCCGCCTCCGCCGGAAAGGCCGCAGTCAGCCGCGCGACAATGCCGAGCTCGGTCAGACCGGTATCGGTGATAATCAGCGGGCGGGTCACACCGCGCGCCGCCAGTTCGGCGGGCAACGCCGCCACCGCACCGAAATCGAACAATACGGGCGGAAAACTGGGCAGCATCGGCATAATGGAATCTCCCTGTTGCGTCGCTCGATCCTAGTAACCCGGCCTGGGCGGAACAACGGAACCTGCTTCCCGGTTGCGGGTGTTGGTCTCGCCGAGCGCTTGAACTAATATCCGCGACACCAAGGCCCCTTTGCCAAAGCCACATCGCAAACAGGAAGCAATACGCATGACCGATTCAGCCACCTACACCCCGCCCAAAATCTGGAAATGGGATACCGAAAACGGCGGCAAATTCGCCTCCATCAATCGGCCGACATCCGGTGCCCAGCATGAAAAGGACCTGCCGGTCGGCGAGCATCCGCATCAGCTCTATTCGCTGGCAACGCCGAACGGCGTGAAGGTCACGATCATGTTCGAAGAGCTGCTGGCGCGCGGAATCGAAGGGGCGGAATACGATGCCTGGCTGGTGCGTATCCACAAAGGCGAGCAGTTCGGCAGCGGCTTCGTGTCGGTAAATCCGAATTCGAAGATCCCGGCGTTGCTCGATGTCAGCACCTATCCGCATAACCGCGTGTTCGAATCCGGCGCGATCCTGATGTATCTGGCGGAAAAATTCGGCGCCTTCCTGCCGACCGACGCGGCCGCCCGGGCCGAATGCCTGTCCTGGCTGTTCTGGCAGATGGGCAGCGCGCCCTATCTCGGCGGCGGGTTCGGGCATTTCTATCACTATGCGCCCGAAAAATTCCAATACCCGATTGACCGTTTCACGATGGAGGTAAAACGCCAGCTCGACGTGCTCGACCAGAACCTAGCCGACCGGCCGTTCCTGGGTGGCGAAGACTACACCATCGCCGATATCGCGACCTATCCGTGGTACGGCAACCTGGTGCTGAACAATCAGTACGAGGCCCAGGAGTTCCTTGAGGCCGCGAGCTATAAAAACGTTGTCCGCTGGGCGACGGAGATCGAGGCCCGCCCCGCGGTGCAGCGCGGCCGCCGGGTCAACAAGGTGATGGGCCCGGAAGAGCTGCAATTGCCCGAACGCCATAGCGCGAGCGACCTCGACTGACACGGGCATATCCGAAAACGTTCAGCGGCGGCCTGACGGGGCCGCCGTTTTTCGTCTCAATCGGCGACACGCGAGTCTCGAAACGACACGCAAAACGTCGTTAATCTTTACATCTTTTCGAAGTGTTTCAGTGGGGGGGCTATCTAACCCATTGAATAACAACACTTGTTGTTTCTGGCGCGGTTCTTGCATCCTATCCCGCACATCTAAATAGTCAGTGTCAGTAGAGCGAGTAGTGATATGAAATCAACCCTTCTTGCGGCCCTCGGCAAGGTTAAGATGGACTGCATGAACGGCAAAGTCGAACAGGCCTATAAAGCCGCCGCCGCCCTGAAGCTGAACCCGCAGTCGGCCAACGCCCCCTAGTTTTCCGGACCCCCACCGCTGCACCCCAAACAGCCCTCGGAAAACCGGCATCGACACCCCGGAGGACATCCCGCCGGGGTGTTTTTGCGTGCGCCCGCCATTGCCGGATCGCCTGCGGTCAGATGTCGGAAAGTTTTACACTTCCCGGGTTTGGCGCCTGGTGATTGTTCGCTAATACATTGAAAACATTGAAAATCCCCAATCTGGCACAAGTCTTGCTCAAATTAAAAAAATGCCGGTGCAAATACCCGACGTCGGGTCCGAACGCTTGGTAGTTATGTAGAACCGTATAGAGTACAGAGCTCGTCTCATAAAAATAAATTTGAAATCCCTCTTGGTCGCCGCCGCCGTTTTCCTGCCGGCCTCGGCCAGCGCCGTCACGCTGGTCACCACCAGCGATCCCGGCTTTTATAATGACAGTATCGGCACCGTCCTGAATGGCACCAATGGCGGCGACACCCCGACCGGTATGTTCCCGACCCTGAACGATTCATCGGTTTCATTCCCGACCGCCCCCGACCTGAGCACGGCCAGCGCCGCGCTGGGCAACTGGCTGACCAATCCGGGCAGCCTGAATGCGAACTGGTCAGCCGAAGCATCCATCCCGAACAGCTGGACGCCGGGGACCGAGGTCGCGATCATCTATTAGTTTGATACCCTGGGCGCGACCAATGTGGTCGCCAATTTCGGCGTGGATAACGGCATCTTCGTCTGGCTCAACGGCAATTACGAATTCGGCGCCCTTGCCGGCGGCGGCCCGGTGCCGGGCGAATACTCCATCAACCTCGGCGATCTTACCGCGGGCACCCATTACCTGCAGCTTCTGCTCGAAGACCATGGCGGATCCAACGGCTATATCGTCGACATCACCGCCAACCAATTCACCCCGGGCCACCCCCGACGGCCGTCGCAGAACCCGGCACGCTTGCCGTGCTCGGTCTCGGCCTGCTGGGTCTTGTCTGTGCAAGGCGCCGCCGCGCCAACTAATCGTCCAGCGCGGCACGCGAAATTCAGACGGCGGTCCTTCGGGGCCACCGTTTTCGCTTACGGGCGCTGGTCCCGCCGAAGCCGCCATGCGATAGTCCCGCCACGAAAACAGCCGGGAAGAGAAGGCATGATGGTTCACTTGAGCGCCATGCCCGAACACCTGCGCGATGCGCTGGTCAATCAGGAGCTGCCGGAATTCGGGGCGGCCCCCTGGGTCGCCGCCAGGCCGCTGGCAGAAAGCCGGGTTGCGATCATCAGCACCGCGGGGCTGCACCGGGCAGAGGATTCGCCGTTTGTCGCCGGCGCCGGCGATTACCGGATCATCCCCGACGACACCGATACCGACACCCTGCTGATGAGCCACGTGTCAACCAATTTCGACCGCACCGGTTTCTTCCAGGACGTCAATACGTCGTTCCCGATCAACCGGCTGCACGATCTGGTCGATGACGGCATCGTCGGTTCGGCCGCGACGCGCCACTATTCGTTTATGGGGGCGACGCCGCCGACCGCTATGGAGCCGGTGGCGCGCGATCTTGCCGGGCTGCTCAAACAGGACCGGGTCGACGCGGTTCTTCTGGTCCCGGTCTGACCGCAATGTACGCGCGCCGTGGGCGGGCTTGCACATTACATCGAAGACGAAGGCATTCCGACAACCCAGATCAGCCTGATCCGCACCCATACCGAAAAGATAAAACCGCCGCGCGCACTGGCCGTGCCGTTCGAGCTTGGCCGCCCGCTGGGCGCGCCGAACGCGCCCGACTTTCAGCGCCACGTGCTGCATGAGGTTCTGAAGCTTCTTGAAAAACCTGCCGGTCCCGTGCTCGAGGATTTCCCCGACCCGCCGCCGGGCGACAGCGCCGATGTCGACACCGAAGGCTGGACCTGCCCGGTCAATTTCGCCGCCTCGATGGACGATCTCAGCGATGCCAATCTGGTCTACCGGTCGCTGCCGCAGGAAGTGAACCTGCTGCGGCCATGGTACGAAGAAGCGGCGAGGACCTACAAGCGGTCGTCATTCGGCATCTCCGGCGCGACACCGAAAGAAATCGCCCGGGTAATCGCCGATGTGCTGATCGACCCCGACGGCAGCGCGCCGCCGATCGCCGGCGAGACCCTCGGCACCGGCTTCAAGCGGATGGCCGACGACATGCGCTATTTCTATACCGAGGCTGCCATCGCGCGGCCCGACCAGCGCTCGACCGACCTCGAAGTCGCTAACTGGCTATGGGGAGAGACCACCCTGGGCAAGGTGCTGGCCGCGATCCGCGACGCCTCGATGGAAAGCGACGAGCCGTCGCTCAAACGCCTGGCGCCGACCGCCATGGTGCCGTACCACCAGCGCCACCGCACGAAGCACGGCTAGGACGTTTCATATTTTGACGGCACCGGCCCTCTCCACCTCCTGGGCACCCATAAGGATAATCCCGTGGGTGGCCGGGAGGGGGAGAGGGATGGCGCGCTTCCGCGATAGCGGAAAATACTTCTCTCAGAGATTCACGCCGTCGCGCTTGAGGGCCTGTTCCTTTTCGGCGGACAGCCCGGCGCGCCATTCGGCTTTGGCGCAAGGGGCCGGCAACGCCCGTCCGTATTCGGTCATCTGATCGGCTTCGATATCCTGTAGAGACATCCACACGTCTTCGCGGCCAACCGCGCAGATTCCGCGCCGCCTTTTCGGCGACCTCCGCCATCAGGCCCGTCTTCTGCTCGACCGTGCGCCCAGCGCGGATCAGGCCGTGGATATAGACCTGGGTGCTGTTGTTCAGACAGCCGCCGAAGAAATGGTCGCCGACCGCGAAGGTCTGGAAGAAGACCTGGGCGAAATAGCCGGGTGCGCCAGCATTGCCGGCATGCGACGCGGTGATGAGCTACGCGATATCGGATTTCTGTTCGGCGGACAGGGTTAGTCCGACGGTGGTGACGTTATATGTGGGCATGGAATCCTCTTGGGTTTCGGTCGGGCCGACGTGCTTACAGGTAAACCCAGATCGATCTAGCGGTCGAGCCTGTCGCCTTCCAGCGCGGTAATTTGATCGACCAGTTCCGCCGGGACCGCCGCCGATTTATGCGTCGCCTGATCGGTGTTCACCCAGACAACCTCGCCCGTTGCGCGCAGATCGTCGCGCCCCTGCGGGTGGATTTCCAGCAGAAACGTCAGCGACGACCGCCCGAGGCGCGACGTGCGGACGCAGACCTCGATATCTTCGTCGAACACGATCGGCTGGCTGTATTCAACCAGCGTGCGCACGGTGTGAAAATCCTCCCCCGTGCGCGCTACCTGCCCCCGGTAATCGTAGGGCAGGGCGCGGAAATATTCGGTGATCGCGGTGTCAAAATAGGTCAGGTAATGGGCGTTGAACACGATCGACTGGCTGTCGACTTCGGCATAGCGGACGCGAAACGGCCAGGCGAATTTGAAATCCGGTTTCGCCATGGCTCAGTCCGGCTTGCGCGCGTGGACGAGCCGCGTCAGCCCGGGGATCATGTCTTCTTCCTGGATGTTGACGAAGCCCGCCGCCTTCATGCTCGTGCGCAACCAGCCCGGCGTCACCGAACGCGCATCGGGCGTGAACGCCATGTGCTGCAACTGCCACAGTGCCGCCATGGACGGCCCGGTGCGGGCGTCCTCGACCATGAAGTCGTGGATCATAAAACGCCCGCCCGGTGTGAGGCAATCGAACGCATCTTCGATCAGGCGCGGCACTTCATCGCCCGGAATGCCGCTTAACAGATAGGACATCAGGATCGCCCCCTGCGCCTTCGGCCATTCGGCGACCAGCGCGTTCGACGGAATGTAACGGATGCGGTCGATCATGCCGGCCTTGGTGATGAACTTCCAGCCGATCTCGGCGACGTTGGGGAAATCGATGATAGTCGAGACGAGCTTGGGATAGGCTTCGAGCAGGCGGATGCTCATCGCACCCGTCCCGCCGCCGACATCGAGCAGCGTTTCCGCTTCATCCAAGTCTACCAGCCGCGCCAGCGTCCGCCCCGGTCCGAGAGAACCCGCGTGCTGGGCTTCGCAATAGATCAGGGCTTCTTCCGGGTCGGACAGCCAGTTCTGATAGGAATCGATGGAATCGGGGCCGAGCGTGCCGTCGAGCACGTCGTTCAGCTGGTCGAGCAGCGGATACATCTGCTGGTCGATCTGATAGCGGAGATAATCGCCGAATTCGTATTTGGAGCCTTTGGCCAGGAACGCCTCGGCGCCGGGCGCGTTGGAATAGGTCTCGTCCGCGCCATGGCGTTCGACCAGACCGACCCCGGTCAGCGCCGTCATCAGCGTAGTGACCCGGTTGACCGGAATTCCGGCCGCCTTGGCGATCGCATCGGAATTTATCGGGCCCGCCGCTAGGTGGGTAAAGACGTCTATGTGCAATCCGGCGAACAGCGCTTTCGACGCCATAAAGCCGAACGCGATCCGGGACACGTCCTCTGCCGATTCCACCAACCCATCCGTCATCCACTCTCTCCCTACTGACCCAACCCGCCTGCCCCGCGTATCGGACATCATTCAAAAACGCATCGACAGGCGGCCGGTCCGGGAAAGACCTCCCCGGCGCCGCATTGCCTGCCGACAATGTTGGGATGTTGTTATGAGCGACCCAGCATAAAGCCGCGCCCGGCGTTAGTCGATTCCCGCCGCGAGCGGGCCGGACGAGCCGCTTACGCGTCTGCCCAGACCTCGTCCGCGACCTCGACGACGAGGCGCAGTTTGGCTTCCTGGATGTCGGGCGTGATCGGATTGCCGGTCGACACGCTGGCGAATCCGCATTGCGGGCTGAGGGCGAGGCGGTCGGGGTCGACGAATTCCCCCGCCGCATCGATCCGGCGCTTGAGATCGTCCTTCGTTTCGAGATCCACGGACTTGGTCGACACCAGGCCGAGCACTACCGACTTGTCCTCGGGCAGGTGGCGGAGCGGGGAGAAATCGCCGGCGCGCGGGGAATCGTATTCAAGAAATTAGAACGGGAAGTCGAGCGCGTCGAACAGCTTTTCCGCGATGACGTCATAGCCGCCCTCGGCATGGAAATGGCCGCCCCGGTTGCCGCGGCACAGATGCATCCCGATATGCAGACCGGCCGGCGCGCGCGCCAGCACCCGGTTGGTGACGTCAATGTACAGATCGATGGTTTCCTGCCAGTCCTCGCCGCGCGCGGCCAGCACGGCGCGCACATCCGGATCGGCGAACTTGGCAAACGCGGTCTCGTCGATCTAGACGTAGCTGCCCCCCGCCGCCGCGATCTCTTCCAGCTCGCTGGCATAGGCGTCGACGATGTCGGACCAAAACGCATCGATATCCGTATAGGCGCCGTGGCGTAGGATCTCCGGCGATAACGTGCTGATCGGGGCCCGGGGCGACGACACCAGCGGGGCCAATGTCGGCTAAGCGCATCTGTTCACCGCCGAGGTGACGGTGACGGTGGCGGTGGCGGTGGCGGTGCCCGAACCCGGATCACTGATTCTGCTGATCGGCGGGGTCGCGGGGCTTGCAG
>Ga0315331_10002713_pt1 | contig 13342 bp, 11 predicted proteins | sample M160m34915metaG_FD_203456 | JGI IMG/M metagenome (GOLD analysis project Ga0315331, IMG submission 203456) | Ammonia-oxidizing marine archaeal communities from Monterey Bay, California, United States - M1 60m 34915 | ecosystem: Environmental > Aquatic > Marine > Intertidal zone | place: USA...
GCAGCGACAGCAGTCGACACGCTAAAGAACGCGTTTTCATGGTTTGTACTCGTTGTGTAACATCGCGTTTCGTAGCTCTGCTGTGCATAATCCGATTACCTTCTACTGCGGACTCCTGATGCGGGCCTTGCCAGTGGCCTCATTCTACGCGTGGCTGACGCCGATCCGAAGCGATTCGTCGGAATTGTTCGCGGCTTGCTCCCGTCTTTTCCTGCCAAATCTGGAGCTCTCAACGCATTGCCCGCGGACAGTGGCTCAACGAGGGACAATGAGGTATTTCACGGCGAGGGACAGTCCTGGAAAAACAACGAAGTCTCCACGGCAGTGACATCGCTGCCCCAACTGCCTGAAACGGCATGCGCGCAGCTGCGATTCAATCGAACGGGACTTCGTGCATCACTAACCGATCATACAGCGAATCCCAACTCCTGACCGTGGCCCGCGTCTGCCATGTTTCCCCGCGGGACAGGTAATCCAGCGAATCGTTGCTGGATTCCCAGGCAAACAGCTGCACCTTCTGGTCTGAGCCGGCAATCCGGCCGATGACAGTTCTCCCGTTTTCAAACGCGTCATCGTCACCTGAAAATCCGAAGGTCGTTGAAACCCGATCGATCTGTATCACAACATCGTAGGTGTGTCCGTCGGCCGCCGCCACTATTTCCGATCGTTCATTGCCAAAACGCCCCGCCTGATCGATCTCAGCGACAACCGCCAGCAGAGGCGCCATACTTTCACCAGCACCGGCGTCATTGTTGGCCACGGTGCCGGGTAAATCGGCCTCTCGAAATTCTGACTCTGCTCTTGACGCAGTGCCAACAGCAGCGGGCGGCACTGACGTGTGGCCGGACGCAGATTGAGACCGCCCACTTCCGGAGTGTGCGGGATCATCAAGAAACTCGAGTGGAACGACCTGCAGTTCAGCTTTCTGCGTCCAGTCCGGAAATCGGGGGATGTCGATTCGCACCTGAGCCGACCATGTCACCTTGTTGTCAGACTCTGCGATACTCCATGCATCTGTTTCAGGAAAACTGACTGTAAACTGTTCTGAGAATTCTTCGCCGGCCAGCATCGCTCCGGCAGGATGCAGTGTGTGAGTTTCTTCGTGCAGCGTATGACGATGAGTGGTGCTGTTTGTACCGCTGCCGGACGTGGCTGTTTCCTGAGCAAAGACCTTCACCGTAATTCCATTGACAGGAAATGTCTTCTTGGGGGTGAAACTCAGTTCAACAGGCCAGTCTTCCCCCGGACCAACGACCAGATGCGGCATCTTCAGCTTCACCTCTCCGACCCGACTGGCGATCATTTTTTTCCAGGCCCAGTAGATGCCCCCGCCGACCAGAAGTAAGGGAATCAGCACAACGCTGAACGCAGCGAACAGAACCATAAACAGAGCCACAATGACGAACAGAATAACTTTTACAATTCCTTTGGCTTCGGTGACCTCTTTTTCAAACTCAATGACTTCACCACGACCGCCGGAGAATTCCGGCGGTCGTTCCCCTGGCAACAGGATATATTCTTCCTCGTGTTTGGGGTCGAACGACCATGGCACATCGACGCCAACGTGCACGAAGTGGTCGACGTTGATGTAGTGACCATGGTAGGTCAGAGGCCAGATTTCCGCTACGAACTCAAACGGGAAACGCAACTCTTCGCCAGCCTGCAGGGGCACACCTGACGTCAGCTGAATTTCGTGCTTCTTTCCGCGATCGGTGTTACCTCGACCATGTGTTCTCCAGTAATGAAACAGCACAATACCGTTGCAGCGGATATCCTCGTTGACCTGAACGCAGACTTCACCCGCAACAGTATCACCTCCGCAGTAGGTGCGGTCCGGGCTGTCAAACGTAATCTGAATGTCACACTTAGCCATCGTGGCTCCTTCTCACGTGTCGCCGCACAGATTTTACAGATCCGTGACCTCGCTCAAATTCTGAAACGCCGTATACAGGTGATGCAATATGCCGCGTATATTCGCCGCGTATTGCTGCCGCAGGCTATCTGCTGTTGTGATTGTGATCGAGGGAACCTGTCCGTCACAGCGACGGACCCATTCAATTCTGGCATTCAGCAACTGATGAAGTCGTTCAGTATCAGTGCGTTGTTCAACCTCAATCGTCTCCACAACTCGCCCGGCACGCCGAAGCTTCTGTTGAAAGTCACGGTGAGTTCCCAGCACCAGAGGTGTGTTGGACCGAAACACCTGAAACTGCTGCCATTGAGTCAGTCGCTGAGCTTCGTCGATCAGAAGCGGACAGCCGAGAGGAACAGGAGCCCGTTCGCCTTCCGGAATGTGTACATATCCGGCCCCGCTCAATCGCGACCGAATCGCCAGCAGGTGAGTCGTCTTGCCATAACCTTTTTCGCCGACAAACTGAACAGCATACCCGGGTTCATTCATTCGCGCGATAATCGGATCAATATCAACCAGTGCCAGTGCCGCTTGTTCATCTGCTGAAAACTCGCCGAAAGGATTTCGCCGAAGATTCAGGTGTGCGTATGGCAACGAGTACGTCAATTGTGGAACTGACATGCTGTAATTCCAGCCTTTTCTTGACCGACCGGCATGACCACACATTTCGGTATTCAGTCAATTCTAAGACATTGAGCGGCTGGCGAGAATACATGCTCCGGCCACAGGGCTGGGCACATCCACAACGTATTCGGGACGGATTCCGATCTTGCCCATAACAGCGGCTCTAAATGCTGGCTGATTCAGCAGCACTCCCCCGGCAATACCGAGGCGATATTCCGTCGCTGTAAAACTGAGCTTGCGCGCGAGTGTGATGACCATCTCTGACAGTTCCGTACCCGCTGTATTCAGAATTTCCTGCGCAACATCGTCATGCTGTGCAGCTTCGAAGACAACTTCGCAGCACAAGGCCAGCTGCTGACGCGACAGGGCGGCTCCGTAGACGCTTTCAATCAACCCTGCGGGTGTCGAGAGGTCGAACCGTTCCATAAAACGACTCAACAGCATCGTCTGTTCTGCCCGACCATCGGTGGCCAGCGTCGCGGCGCGAAGTCCGGCGATAGCGATCGAATACCCACTGCCTTCATCGCCCAGCAGATGCCCCCAGCCGCCAACTCGGTCCAATCGCCCGGAGGCACTGCGTCCCAGTGCCAGAGAACCTGTTCCGCTGATCAGGGCGATGCCAACGCCATCGGACGACGCTGCCGCCAGAATCGGCTGTGCGTCGTCCGTCACTGTCACGCAGTCCGCGAAGCCCTGCGAATCAGCCCAGCCGCTCAGTTGCTCCTGTTCTGTCGCACGCCCCGCCCCCGCCACGCAAAGACAAAGACTCGCAACCCGAGACGGCGCCAGAGCCGCATCTGCAAACGCTGAGCTGACGGCAGCCGCGATAGCCTGAGTCGCGGCCGCAAAACCAACAGCACGCGGATTGCCGGGCCCCGCGTGCCCTTTGCTCAGTGGTGCATCAGCGATTGTCCCGCCGACTTTACTGAGCCATGCAAGCGTCGATGTCCCGCCCGCATCGACACCGATGACCAGATTGTTATGCGAAAGCGTCACCATGTATCTCCGTCAGCCGTTTGCAACGCCAGACGCAGCTGGTGACCACAATCGTTAAGAATTTGGCGAGCGGTGTCCGGAGCAACACGGCGTCTGATCATCACGACGGTGGTCTTCAGTTCACCGTCACACTTCTTCAGTTCTTCCTTCGCATGGGACTCGGAGATCCCCGCCAGTTGGGCCACAAGACGGCAGCTTCGAGCAACCAGCTTTGTGTTGGACGCTCGCAAATCCACCATCAGGTTGCCATAAGTTTTGCCCAGCTGCACCATCGTAGCCGTGGTGAGCATGTTCAGCACCATCTTGGTGGCGGTGCCGGCTTTCATGCGCGTCGAACCGGTGATAAGCTCGGGACCGACCACCAAAGTGATCACCTGGTCCGCGACCTGCGACACCGCAGATCCTTCGTTGCACACCAGTCCGATCGCGAACGCTCCGACTGTGCGAGCATACTGAAGCCCTCCAATGACGTACGGCGTGCGGCCACTGCTGGCGATACCCACGACGACGTCAGCATTTGACAGTTCGACTGCCTGCAGATCTTCGATGGCCGTTTCCGGGTGGTCTTCAACACCTTCCGCCGCTTTCCGCAGGGCCGAGTCTCCGCCGGCGATCAGCCCCACAACCATCTCTGGCGGAGTGTTGAAAGTTGGCGGACACTCAGACGCATCCAGCACACCCAGACGGCCTGACGTGCCCGCTCCTGTGTAGATCAACCGTCCTCCGTCGCGAATGCGCTGCGTAATCACAGTAATCGCGCTGGCGATCGATTCCGCTTCCCGCGCGATCGCCTGAGAAATCCCGGCGTCCTCCGCATTCATTAACCGCACGATTCCCAGCGGTGATAACGTATCAATGTTCGCAGAGGCAGGATTCGCAGCTTCTGTCGTCAGGTTCTCGGTCGAATCGCAATCAGGATCAGATGTCATTGCTTAGGGAACGTCTGTTCGGGAGGCGGTACACTATGTGAACCAGGCGTGTTACGAGCGAATGCCGACACGTTGGTGTACAGTATCGTTACAGACGCTGACAGATTACAACTCTGGAACTGGAGGGAATTTATCAGAGTGAGTGCAGATCTTGGCATCGTTGACATTGTGGTTCTGAGTTCGCTGCTGCTGGCGGCGATCGTCGTCGGTTTCTGGTCCGGCCGAAAGAGCAGCGACGTCGAATCATACCTGCTGGGGGGGCGTTCATTGCCATGGTGGGCAATTCTGGGCTCCATCGTGGCCACAGAAACAAGCACCGTCACCGTGCTGAGCATTCCAGGGGCGGCCTACGGTGAAGTGGGAATGCGCTGGCTGCAGATTGCGATGGGCTACGTTCTGGGCAGGGCCGTGGTTGTCCGCGTCTTTCTGCCGCTGTACTTCAAAGGCAAACTGTTTACGGCTTATCAGGTGCTGGATAATCGATTTGGCCACGTCACAAAAACAGTGGCATCGGTCCTGTTCCTGGTGACTCGTAACCTTGGCGACGGCCTGCGCCTGTTTCTGGCAGGGCTGGTGGTTCATACGCTGCTGGGCTGGCCGTTTTCATGGAGCGTCGCTGCCATGGGTACTGTCACCATTATCTATACCGTTTTTGGTGGTCTGCGGTCTGTTGTGTGGAATGACTGCATTCAGTTCATCATCTACATGCTGGGCGGAACCGCTGCCGTCTTTATCATCGCCAACAATCTTCCGGGCGGCTGGAATCAATTGTGGACATTCGCCGAATTATCCGGCAAGTCCCGATTATTCGAGACCACGTTCCTGCTTTCTGATCCTTACAACATCTGGGCCGGGCTGATCGGCGGAGCCGTACTGACAATCGGCACGCACGGTACGGATCACATGATGGTGCAGCGATATCTGAGTGCTCGGAGCGAACGCGAGGCGGGATGGGCCGTCTTCCTGAGTTCCTTCGTGGTTTTGTTCCAGTTCGCACTATTTTTGTTTATCGGTATCGAACTGGCCTGTTTCTATTCACTAAAAGGCAACGTTGCTCCCGCCGAGGCAGACCAGGTGTTTGCCCACTTCATCGTCCACAGTTTTCCCCAGAACACAGGACTGATCGGGCTGATGCTGGCCGCCATCCTTTCGGCAGCCATGTCAACGCTGTCGAGTTCGCTGAATGCCTCGGCGTCGGCACTGTTGAATGATTTCTATCTGCCGGCGTGCAGAACTCCGCCTGCGCCGGAACGTCAGCTGTCAATTTCCCGCTGGGCAACGGTAATATTCGGTGTCACCCAGATCGGTATCGGAATCTGGGCAATCACTTGGGAAGCAACAGTCGTCAGAAATGCACTGACGATTGCCGGATTTTCTGCGGGAATCCTGCTGGGGATATTTTCGCTGGGGGTGCTGTCCCGTCGAGCCGGTCAGACCGCCGCACTGACAGGCGCTGCCGCAGGACTAGCCGTACTTCTGTTTGTTCAGTTCATTGCTCCGGACGCCCCCAACTTCGGCTGGAAGATCGCATGGCCGTGGCTGGCTCTTATTGGTTCAGTAACGACGTTTATTGTGGGTGAGTTGACTGCAGTTTTTTTCCCCGGAACAAAAGGATCCGAATGATGATTCGTTTGACGCACGTCTTTGCGTTCGTTGTTCTTCTGACGGGGTTCGCCTGCTCAGCTGCAGACAGTGTTATGTGTGGTATCGACGTTCTTCAGCAGAACGGTTTTCGCCAGCTGACAGGGCAGCGTATTGGCCTGATAACCAATCACACCGGGCTGAATCGTGGTGGAGTCAACACGGTTAAGTTGTTGCATGACGCACCGAACGTATCGCTCACGGCACTGTTCAGTCCGGAGCATGGATTTGAAGGCAGACTGGATATTTCAAACATCGATGATGCTGCCGATCAGGCGACGGGACTGAAGATATTCAGCCTCTACGGAAAAACCCGGCGGCCCACAACCACGATGCTGAATAACGTAGATACGCTTATTTTTGACATCCAGGACATCGGCGCCCGGTTCTACACGTACGTTTCAACAATGGGCGAAGCGATGCACGCCGCCGCGGAGCACGGGAAACGATTCGTCGTACTGGATCGTCCCAACCCCATTAACGGCGTCGATGTGGCAGGGCCGATGCTGGATGCTGGTGAAGAATCATTCGTCGGATTCCATCATCTGCCCGTACGTCACGGCATGACCATCGGGGAACTGGCACTAATGATTCACAGCGAACTCAAGCTCGATCTTGAACTTGAGGTCATTCGCTGTGACGGCTGGAAACGGAACACACTGTGGGACGCAACGGGACTGGTGTGGGTTAATCCGTCACCAAACATGCGGTGTCTGACGCAGGCCCTGCTGTATCCGGGCATTGGATTGATCGAGACCACAAATATTTCCGTAGGACGGGGAACAGACACGCCCTTCGAAGTGCTCGGTGCTCCGTGGATTCAACCTCGTGAACTGGCAGGGGCATTGAACGCTCACGGCTTTCCGGGGGTGGCATTCGTACCGATCCGCTATACGCCGTCATCAAGCAAGCATGCCAATCTTCCGTGTGGCGGCATTAACATCGTCATCACAGACAGAGAACAGTTCAGACCGCTGCTCACGGGATTCGGGATTTCAGTGGAACTGCAGCGGCTTTACCCGGACGACTGGAAAGGAAAGGACGCCATGCGATTGCTGGGGAATCGACGGACTCTGGATGCTATTCTGGCGGGGCAGTCTGCCGACAAGGTAAAACAGACGGCGACTGCAGGCCTGCCGCAGTTTCTGAAGCGGCGACAGACGTTTCTACTGTACGATTGATTCACCTTGCCAAATCACATCCGAACCGGACTGGACAGCTTTCTGGCTGTACCACCACCAGAGGTGCACGGCGCACGACTGGGGCTGCTGATGAATCAGGCCTCGGTGAATCACGAATTCCGTTACGCCTGCGACCTGTTGGCCGAACGATTTCCCGGTCAACTGCGAATGCTGTTCTCACCGCAACACGGTTTACAGGGTGAGCAGCAGGCCAACATGATTGAATCGCCTGATTCGCGATACGCTCCTCTGAACCTGCCGGTCTGTAGCCTGTACGCAGAAACGCGACGGCCCCCAGACTCAATGCTGGCTGACATCGACTGCCTGGTTATCGATCTGCAGGACGTGGGCACGCGAGTCTACACATTCGTCTGGACAATGCTGGAATGCCTCCGCGCCTGCGTTCAGAACAACGTCCGCGTTGTCGTACTTGACCGGCCAAATCCGCTGGGCGGCGAAGTTATTGAAGGGCCCATGCTGGAAAAGGACTTTCGCAGTTTTGTGGGCGGCAGCGAAGTTCCCTTAAGGCACGGATTGACCATCGGTGAACTGGCCCGACTGCTGAACTCAGAAGAGAGAATTGACGCGGAACTCACAGTCGTCCCGATGGGCGGGTGGGACCGAACGATGTTGTTCCCCGATACGGGTCTGCCGTGGGTTCCGCCGTCGCCCAACATGCCACGCTGGCAAACAGCCCTGTTATATCCGGGGCAGGTCCTGCTGGAAGGGACCAGTCTGTCGGAAGGTCGGGGCACGACCACTCCCTTCGAAGTCATCGGCGCACCAGCCCTGGACCCGGATCAGTTACTGGCCGCAGTTCGCAGGGACGAACATCCGGGTATTGCTCTGCAGGCGATTCGTTTCCAGCCAACATTCGACAAATGGCGACGTCAGATCTGCGGTGGCCTCGCGATTCATGTTCTGGATGCAGCAGCAGTTCGCTCCGTCGGCCTGACCATCACACTGATCGATGTGGCCCGCCAACTGGCACCTGACAACTTCACATGGCTGCAACCGCCATACGAATATGAATACAAGAAGCCGCCAATCGACATACTGTTCGGCAATGACCAACTTCGAAATCGTTTGAATTCAGACGATTCCATCGATCGCGACGAATTAACCCACCTGCTGTCGTACGGCAACGAAAACTGGCGGGAACGCGTGTCTATGCACCTGATTTATGCGGACAGAGCAGGGTAGCGAGGTTCATGACGACACTCGGATACTGCAGGTCAGATCAGCAGCAACAGATTTCACGAAACAAGCGGCTGCGACCAGGTTTGCGGCGCGCTAAAGACATCAACGGCTTTGCACCTTTGGCAGAGGCACCTGTTCCCACTGATCTGTCTGAGTAGCGGCCTCCAGCAGCGCCGGCAGTCCCGCATCGAACGCAGTAGAGAATTCTGCGGAAATATCGCCGGCAAGTCGAGTCACTGCGACAGGACTCACATCGAAGGATCCGGCGTCCGAGGAAAAAAACACCACCGGTGGATTGGTCATCCATTGCGCCAGGTGATCGGCAATTCGATCAGTCAGTTCGTCCGGAGCACCAGGAAAAACGCTGTCCGTCAGGAAAACAAATTGAAACGCCTTCTTTCGCAGGCCCCACAACCGGTCGCAACCTCGCTGTAACGCTCCACAAAACCGATGCCGCAGGAACGAGGCCTGTTCGTCGAACTCCATGCTGCGGTATCCGGCAAGATCATCGTCCTGTGATGCCAGCAGGGGAAACACCTGCTTGTCGAATCCAATTCCGCCAGCTAGCCATCTCATACGCCTGGTATCGATGAGAATTGTGAGCAGGACAGGTTCTTTTTCGGCCATTGGTAATGCCTTCGTCCCGACCGTGGACAGAAAATTGTTACAAGAATGGGTCTGCCTGAGACGCGAGCAACCGGCCACGATCCACCAATGGCTTCACTGCCGCAGCATCATCGCCGTTCAAGTCGCCGGCCTCCACATGCTGAACGACATCGTTTGCAAACGACTTCGCGTCATGGGCAAACCGGACTCTTGCGGCATGTTCGTCGTACCGTTTCGCAGCGTGCTGCAGGACATCAATCAGCTCGTCCGGATCCCACGGCTTGGTAATATAGCGATAAAGGCCTCCCGTGTTGATGGCTTCGATGACGGCCTTGATGTCTGCATATCCCGTAAACACGATGAGCACAGCATCGGGATACAGCGTCCGGGCCTGTCTCACCAGCTGCGCCCCCGTCATGCCGGGCATCCGTTGATCAGTCATAATGACATGAATCGTGTGCTGTCGCAGGATCTCAAGTGCCTGCTCACCCGACTCAGCAGTATACAGTTCAAAGTCGTGCCTCAGGAGTCCCTTAAGGGAAAAGAGAACATCTGGTTCGTCATCCACGATCAGTATGGGATGTTTGGTACCCGTCGACATAATTGTCCCTGTGTCTCTCACTATGAAAACAACCGCACACAGGATGCCGCGAACGGCCTACATTTTTGTCAACACGAACGCTGAGAATCGGGCAGCATAACACGAAAGGTTGTGCCTTTCCCAGGCGTTGACTCAAATTCGATGGAACCGCCGTGTTGTTTTATCACGCCATAACTCACAGCCAGACCCAATCCCTGTCCGGAACCCACGGGTCGCTTGGTGTAGAATGGTTCAAACAGCCGCCGCCGCGTTGTTTCGTCCATCCCGCAGCCATGATCTGTGATCTCCACGCACACCGAGGAATCATTCCGCAGGGCGGCGACCTCAAGGGCACCATTCGGCCCGCTCGCCAGAACGGCATTCAGCAGGATTGCATGGAAAACCTGCTTAAGACTGGCTGGCTGGCAATGAATGATCAGACTGTCACCAAAGTCTGTCCTGACCGTCAGCTGCCGGGCCCGCAGGTCCGGGGCCAGAATCTCCAGCGTCGACTCGAGTGCGGCAACAACGTCCATTTTGTCAGTCGATGCCTGATCAAGGTGAGCAAAGTCGCGCAGGTTGCCGACGATTCCCCGCACACGAGTCAGGCCATCAAGAGAAGATCGAAACAGCTGAGGCAGGTTTTCCTTCAGCCATGGCAGATCACACTCGGCCTCAGTCGTTTTCAACTGGTTCGCCAGATGCTTATCTTCCCGTTCCACCACAGGCAGGCACGTCACATACTGATCGAGCAACTTCATCAGTGACTGCACATCCCGCTGCAGAACGGCCAGATTATTCGAAACGAACGCGACCGGGTTGTTGATTTCGTGCGCCATTCCGGCCGCCAACTGCCCGACGCCTGCCAGCTTTTCGCTCTGAACCAGCGCTGCCTGCGCTGCCATCAGCTGTTTGTTTTTTCGAATCAGGGTATGCTCAAGTTCAATAATCCGTTCGCCGGCACGTAAGCGAACGCGCAGTTCGTTGGGATTACAGGGTTTCGCAAGAAAATCGTCCGCACCCGCGTCCATGGCTTCGACAAGATCTGCTTTGTCAGATTTGGATGTCAGCAGAACAATGTAAACGTACTCAACGTGATCGGAAGCCCGGATACGGCGAATCAGGTCCAGTCCATCAATGTTTGGCATCATCCAGTCGGTCAGCACCAATGAAAAATGACTTTCCTGAAACTTCTCCCAGGCCTGAGCACCATCCTCAACTTCAGTAATCTCGTAATTCCAGCGCCCCAGTTGAGACACAAGCAGCTGCCGCATGGTGAGGCTGTCTTCTGCCAATAGCACTTTCATGTCTGACGCCTTACACGATGATCGCCACGATCATGCGGTGTGTGATGAAACACACAGGAAAACGGAACTGAATCGAAACGCCTCCGCGAGAGGCGAAACACAAAACATCAATAGATCCAACCTTCCTCTGGCAACGACAGCGCCACAGAAACAGCCACGGCTATCGCTCACAGCACCATCATCGCGAACTGTGCAGAGCTGACTGCATTTTCAGCCGAACTGACGGTCGAAATGCGCACATGACCGAACAACTCTATGCGGTCCATGAGCTGTTGTCTACGAGATTGGAAGAGGGTATACGACGAGAATCCACATCGGACGACAGACCGAACACTTCCCAGTGGCATTATACCTCGCCCCCTTGCGTCGCTGCAGCGACATTGGCGTCTGCAGCATGGACGAGACTGGATCACTCAGCCATAATTGCATCAGCCACGCACCGACCGACTCAACCACAATTCCAGACCATTGCCATGACCTTACATGTGTGCCGAAGCATATCGGCAGCCATCATCCTTGGCGGACTATTCGTCACTGCCCAGGCCCGGGACTGGCCCCGTTTTCGGGGCCCCAATGGCGCCGGCATCAGCGACGCAACGACCGTCCCCACGGAATGGACCGTCGCCGATTACAACTGGCAGCTGAATCTACAGGGTCGCGGCCATTCGTCACCGGTCATCCAGGACGGTCGCCTGTTTGTGACATCGTGTGATGAGGAGTCGGCGACGCGCCGGCTGCATTGCGTCAACACTGACGACGGCTCGCCGATATGGACCCGAGAATTCGAATTCGTGAGCCACAAGAAGCACAAGAACAACAGTTTTGCGTCAAGCACACCGTGTGTCGATAAAGACCATGTCTATGTGGTCTGGCACTCAAGACAGTCGTCTCCGCTGCTGGCCTTCGACCATCAGGGCAACCGCATCTGGGAATACGACCTGGGCCCGTATTTGCATGGTCAGGGAGGGGCTACGTCGCCCATTGTCTACGACGATCTTGTGATTCTGGCCAATGACCAGAAGGACCCCAGCTTTCTGCTGGCAGTCGATCGCATGACGGGCCAAGAACGCTGGAAGATTCCTCGCGAAGGCAAGCGAGCGTGCTATGGAACCCCGTGTGTACTGGATTCCGGTACACGTCCTGCAGAGGTCGTCTTCACGCACTGTTTTGAAGGAATCACTGGCGTCGATCCGAGAACCGGGCAGCAGACCTGGCATATCGACGTATTCGGCAGAGCACCGCAGCGAGCTTTAGGGTCGCCTGTTCTGGCCGACGATCTGGTGATCGCAACGAGCGGCGGAATCGGCGGCGATCGTCAACTTGTAGCCGTTCGACCATCAGGTTCAGGTGTCTCAGTCGAAACCACAGAGGCGTATCGCACAAAACGACAGACGCCACATGTCCCAACGCCGATTGTCTACAAAGACTGGCTGTTCATGTGGAGCGACCAGGGTATCGCGAGTTGCCTGGACAAATCAACCGGTGAGGTCATCTGGCAGGAACGGGTCGGCGGAAACTACTTTAGTTCTCCGATCTGCATCGACGGAAAGCTATACTGCGCCGATCTTGACGGCAAAGTCGTTGTTATCGCCGCAGCGGATAAGTACACACTTCTGGCTCGCAACGATCTGGGCGAACCGACGAAAGCCACCCCTGCTGTCAGCAGTGGCACACTGTTCCTGCGAACCGAATCACAGCTGTACTCCCTGGGCGGACGCAGGCAGCAGTAGATGCTCGACACCGGCACTTACCCGCCGGAAGCAGTTTGTTGTTTTACATTCAGGATCGCGGCTGCGACGGGTCGAAGAAGTTGCAGCTGCCATCCAGCAGACCAAAGTACTCATCAAATCCACGGTCGCTGGGTCGATTGGAGGCTGTGCTGCCCAGGTGCCACTGTCCACTAAGCACTGTGTGATAGCCGCCGCACAGAACTTCCGCGATGGTCGTCATATTACTCTTCAGCAGCTTTCCGCTGCGGCGCGGGTAGAATCCGGTGATCAGAGATGCGCGGGTCGTGGTACATTTGGCATTGTTGTTAACCTGAGTAAACCGCTTGCCGTCACGCGCCAGTCCGCCTATGTTCGGCGTTCCAACCTCACCGCCGTAGCAGCCAATATCAGAGACCCCATGTCATCACACATGATCAGAACAATGTTGGGCTGTCCCGCTGCGCGACCCTGGGGCGCGTGTACCAACAGGCACTTTTCGTTGGGAGTACTGGTTTAAGCGTCCGGCATATGCAGTGCGACAGACAGGGTAGTCTGCCAATCCCCAGAAGGGATAAGGTATCGCTGGACGCTGGGCCAAACGCAGCATGCAGTGACAAACGGGCCGTCAACGACCAACAGGAAGACATCATGGTAAAC
>Ga0315331_10002714_pt1 | contig 13328 bp, 8 predicted proteins | sample M160m34915metaG_FD_203456 | JGI IMG/M metagenome (GOLD analysis project Ga0315331, IMG submission 203456) | Ammonia-oxidizing marine archaeal communities from Monterey Bay, California, United States - M1 60m 34915 | ecosystem: Environmental > Aquatic > Marine > Intertidal zone | place: USA...
CAGCCAGTCCAAAGCATCAGCCTGTTTTCCGCTCACAGCCCGGTGGACGAAAGGGTCGACCCAGCGATAAACATCAGGGTGACGTACCAGATCGCTGAGAGTCGCGAAATCAGGTGCCTGGCCATCGCGTGCTGAGGACAGATGATTCGCAGTTCCGACCAGGGCTCGATAGGGGCGTGTGTCCTTCAGCTGGAAACCGACGGGCCAGCGACCGGAAATTCCGGCGTCAGCAAAACGCTGCAACACCGCCGGAACTAATGATTCGTCGGCGATGCCGACCGCGATTTCGTCTGCCCTCCGAGTACCATCAAGGGCGGCAATCTCAGTCACGGTGAGCACCGCCTGTTCCTCCGGATCTTCGGCGATGCGTGTTGCATCCAGCGGAATATTCAGTTTTCTGTCGGTCCACGCTTCAGGCACCAGACAACCGTATTCGTCGAAAGATTCGCCCTCGTCGGCAGGGGCATGCACAACGGCCGTCACGCGGTCGGCAACCTGGTCCAGCATCTGCTTCACCACACGATTCATATCGACAGTGCCGACCATGAAGATGTCAGATTCAGTCTCGCACTCTCTATTCTGAACGGCCACGAGGCGAGCAGCCTCGCGATCCCACTGGCCGAGTCCGTCCATCTGGACCAGGTATTCCGATTGAATTCTTCTCAGCGCCCGCCAGCGTTCGGCCTCAGACGTGTTGCCCATGCGCGACAGAGCCTCTGCAACTTCGTCGAATTCCATCCCCTCTTCCGCCAGTTCGTTGTGCTGTGAACGCAGCGATTCGCACAGCGACATCCACGACGGCACGGCTTCATCGCCTGGAATTGCAGGTAATGCAGCCTTCAGCTGGCCGGCGGGAATAGCACTCAGAGCCTTCTTCCAGACCAGCAGCTGAGTCAGCTCGTCCGCCAGCTTCTGCCTCTGTGGGTACAGCATCTCGGGAAATCGCTGGAAGGTGACCATGCGTGGTGGCATGAACGCCGGCCAGCGAGAGGAAGCCTTTTCCAGCAGTAATTCCAGCATTCGCCGCGCAGCCCGCCGGCCCGTGAACACCATAACGACGTGTCGCAGGTCGAGCTCGTCATCAGTGGCATAGCGTTCAATAATCAACTCGGCAGTCGCAGGCAGCACGGGCTGCTCCCAGTTGATAAAATGTCGTTGAATTGGCATGTGACGTGTCAGAGCATCCGTTCAGAAATGACAGGCTTAACCGAGACCGTACCCGGAGCAAACGATTTCGCACGTCGCCCACGCCCGTGCCTGCAGCTGCCGCAGCACAGCCTCTTTGTTCGGCAGGATCCGGTTAGTAGGACGGCACACCGTGTGCACCGTCCTGAGACAGCGAATTGTAGTACCCGAGGTCACGAATATAGAATGTTCAGCGGCATACAGTTTTAAAAATACATTTCTGATCGTCAGAACTTCTGCAGATCGCTCTCGATCATAAATTAAAGGACACGTGATGGTCATTCTTAACAGGATTTATACACGCACCGGCGATGGCGGCGAAACTGGAATCGGTGACGGTTCACGTGTATCCAAACTGGATACACGAATTGTAGCCGGTGGTAGTGTTGACGAAACGAACAGCCACGTAGGTGTCGCCGTAACCCTTTGCAGCGATTCAGCCACACGTACCGCACTGCAGAAAATCCAACAGTGTTTGTTCGACCTGGGAGCAGACATCAGCTGTCCGTGGAATGCCGAAGCGCCCCGGGACAATTGTCCACGAATCACGGAGGCACTGGTGGCTGGACTGGAGTCAGAACTCGACCGTCTGAATCAACATCTGGCGCCGCTGCAGAGTTTCGTGCTGCCTGGTGGTAGTCCGCTGGCAGCGGCTCTGCATGTCGCGCGCAGCGTTTGCCGCCGTACCGAACTGGACGTACTGAAGCTTCAGCAGACGACAGACATCAACCCGCAGGTCGTGATCTATCTGAACCGCCTGTCAGATCTGCTGTTCGTTCTGGCTCGGACAGCAAACAATGACGGTGAAGAAGATGTGCTGTGGATTCCGGCAGGTTGAATCAGGCGAACCACCCTGAACATCGTCGGTGCCCGGATTCACGTCAGTCCTTTAATAATTCAAGCATCGCATTACCCAGCGCATCGCCGACCAGAAAGTAGCTTTCGGCATTTCCAAACCAGTGATGCCCGTGACTCCGATTGGGGCTGAGTTCTGCCGGTCGCGCATGCGGATGGGTCACCACAAACCTGGCATCAGCAATTCTTTCTGAGCCAAGTTTTTGCGCCTGCCGGAACTTCTGCATTCCGCTGCCTTCCGCAGCAGGGCCACCATTGCCAAGTTCTCCAATCACAAAGGGCAGCTTCGGCAGTTCGAACTCCGACCGCACGTCTCTGGCCAGGTTTACCAGATTGTCGGCGTATTCCTCCGTGGCTGGTTCCGAAACCATGTCGTTCCAGCCCTGCATCCACACGAAACCGGCGATCTCGTACGGCCGCCCGGCCATCCCCGCCAGGGCTTCACGGATCTCAGCGACCATCTGCGTGTAGCAAGGACCTGTGTCACCCGCAGAACCGGGCGGCCGAAAATCCACATGCAGACTCTTGCCGCCCCACGCAGTCTTAATCAGCAGCACGGGGTCATCAAAATGATTACCGATAATGTGCCCAAACTGCAGTTCCGGGCCAATATGGCTGCTGCCGCCGTAGCCCGTAAAACCGACGGTCAACATTCCCCTGCGCACATTGTCTCGAAACTTGTAACGAATCTCGACATCATCACGCACAACCCATTTGTCGTTAACATCGCGCAAGTGCACCATTTTTTCTTTGCTGACTGAGTGCTTCATCGACCAGACCAGGTTGCCTTTGCCACCGTTATAATCTTTCGGGTCATCCATGGCGACGACTCCCTGTCCCTGCATATTGGACTGACCGGCCAGCACGAACACCTTCACGGGGGGCCTCGGATCGGCCAGACACGTTAGCGCCGTACACATAGACACGACACAAATGAACGAGACAACGATTAGACGATTCATAGAAGGCCTCATACCCGACACCACTGCCATATCACACGATCAATCAACAGAACAATGTACACAATTCATCACCAACAGCGAACAGTGTCACAACGCCGTTCATCGGAAACGGAAAACAAATAACACGCCAGAACCTTCATGGAATTCGTCCCAACATCAATCGTGCGCCCACCGAAAAAGGGCAGCTCAGCGGAGGCAGAAAATATCTGACCATCGACACACAGACTATGACCGACATGTTCCTGATCGTCTGAATGCACCCCGCCAAAGATCGTCGCTGTCGCAGCCACCCTGCCCGTATCCAGCGGGGGAGGGGCCGAACAATTGCACTCTTGCCGGTGACCCCCAGAACAGGGATAATGCGCAGGTTCCGAATTTCTCAATCCGCTCGTCGTGGCAGAAGTTCGGTTGTAGTGTTTCGTCGGTTTGATCTGTCCCGAACAGACTTACATACCCTTATTCTTGGCTGACATCAGCCCCACAAGAACGCCTGGTGGTGTTACGACAACTTGCCCCATGGTTACACCCAACACAGATTTCACGCAGCGAGACAGATCAATGACATTGTCCAGAAGAAGATTCCTGAAAACAAAGGGTGCCGTCCTCACGTTGCCATTCCTGCATTCACTTGCTGGCGCAGCAGATCCACCGGCCAGCGGGACGAAGCCCGGCAAGAAGCTGGTCATGATGTATGTCCCGAACGGCCTCGTCCGGCGTTGCTTCTTTCCCGGCGAGGAAGAGGGAGAACTTCCAGGCTTCGTCGGCGGCTTTAATGCAGATAAAACCAAGAGCGCAAACAGACACAACAACGATCCCGGCATCTATCCGCTGGAGCTGACATCAACGATGCAGCCACTGGCGGATCACACGAATGACATCACACTGGTGACCGGTCTTGATCGAACTTTTAAGAACGGCCAGGACGTCCATGCTCAGGGAGCGTCATGCTACCTCACAAGTTTGTCTCCGGGGCAAGCTGAAGAGCAGGGAATTCGTCACCCCAATGGAAGAAGTCTGGACCAGGTGATCGGCGACGCCGTCGGCCATTCCACAATATTCAATACCCTGGAGATCAGCTGCAACGGCTTCACCGCGGGTAAGGAATCCATCTACTTCAACAACATTTCATGGTATGGACCGGACCAGATCGCCCCTTCCATCAAGGATCCGAAGAAACTGTACGACCGACTGTTTATGGCCGATAGTTATCGGACGCACGTCACCGACGTTACGGGCCTGGTACTTGCAGATGCCAGGACGCTGTCACGGAAATTGGGGCAGAACGATCGCCATACGCTTGATGAGTTCATGCAGATGATTCGGGAAATCGAAACCAGAATTGCAAAACTGCAGAAGCTGGTGGCCGGTGCCGACATCAGCGAGCCGAAGAACGAAATTCTACCGCGAGGAGAATACATCAGATTGCAGGCCGATTTGATGCTGCTGGCCCTGCAAATGGGAATCACGAACGTCTGTACGTTCATGGTGGGACCGGAAAGGTGGGACGCTTCACTCATGTACGAAGGCGTCTTCGACAAACCTGTGCAACACCACAACATGACGCACAACCAGAAAGGCGACGGCTACAAAGAGCTGCAGAAAATCGACATCTTTCATATGCAGCAATACAGCTACATCCTGTCGCGTATGAAGACCATCAAAGAATCCGACGGCAGCTCACTGCTGGATAATTCCATCGTAACGTATGGTGCCGGGCTGGGTGACGGTGCCACTCATCAATATTTCGATTTGCCGCTCATCATCGCAGGAAGAGGACAGGGGCAGATCAAACAGGGACGCTTCATTCAGTGCAAAAGTGGCACGCTCAACTCAAACATGTGGCTCACTATCGCCCAGCTGATGGGACTGGAGACTGACTCCTTCGCTGACAGTTCCGGAGTTGTTTCCGATCTGTGGACGTAAATGGTGTATCCACCAACTGCTTCACAGTTGCGTGGTTGCCCGCACTGCATTCTGGTCAGTCACCGCCGCATTCTCGGCACAACGTCTTGATGTTTCAGAGGCTATTGTTCATGTCCGCATGTAAACTCGTTTATCAAACCTGCCTGGTAGTTCTGGTCGGCGGCATCGGGGCCGAGTCTCGCGGCGGCGACTTTGAACAGTTCCTGAAGCCCCTTCTCGTTCAGAAATGCATTAAGTGTCACGGCGAAAACAAGGTGAACGGCGAGATCAATCTGACACTGGTCACCACGGAGGATCAGCTTCTTGAACAGCCGGAGCTCATCGAGCAATTGTACGACGCCATCGCTTCCGACAGCATGCCGCCGGAAGATGAGCCCCGGCTGGAACAGCAGACGCAAAAAAAACTTCTGGCACAGTTGAAAATGATGCTGGTGCAGTCGGTTTCGGGCCGGGAGGTGCAACAAGTTCAGGTCCGTCGGCTGAATCGTTTTCAATACAACAACACAGTCAGAGATCTGTTCCAACTAAAACTCGATGTGTTCAGTCTGCCTGAAAAGCTCATGACCAGGCATCAGCATCATCTGAATCTCCGCGGGGACAAGATGCCGGACAAGGTCAGGGTGGCCTCTCATGCACTTGCGCCGGAAACAGGATTGAAACAGGTAAATGCATTCCCAAAAGATCTGCGAGCATCTCATGGGTTCGACAATCAGGCCAATCAGCTGAATCTGTCGCCGTTACTGCTGGACGCTTTCCTGCGACTGAGCGTGTCCATCGTCGAGAGTCCGGACTTCACTGCACAGAACGTCGGAATCTGGAATGAGTTCTTCGAGGCACCAAAGGTGACCAATGAACTGGCCAGCGAAGTCAGGACACGACTGGATCGCTTTCTTAAGATCGCCTTTCGCCGGCCAGTGGAAGAAGAAACGCTGCAACGGTACACGGATTACACTGTTGCCAGGCTAGATCAGGGACTGTCGTTTACGGAGGCCATGAAGAAGGTCGCGTCAGCAGCTTTGTCCTCACCTATGTTTCTCTATCGATCCGGAGCGCCTCATGGCCGGGAAGCTCAGTTCGAACTCGCCTCGAACCTGTCCTACTTTCTGTGGGCCAGCGGTCCGGACGCGGAGCTGCTGCAGCTGGCCGAAAGCGGCACGCTTTCCCGGCCTGAACTCCTCGGCCGAACAGTCACAAGAATGCTGGCCGACACGAAGATCGAACGCTTCCTGGACACATTCCCGGCCCAGTGGATGCAACTCGAAAATGTCCTGGCGGCAACACCGGACCCTCAAAAAAACAAGTACTTCAGCCTGGACAAAAACAACCCCGCCAGCCTTCAAATGGTACTTGAGCCGTTACTTCTTTTTGATGCTGTCTTCGTAGAAGACCGGCCCATCGTGGAGCTGATATCGCCCACGTTCAGCTATCGGAGTGATTTTCTGAAGACATGGTACACGTCGGACCTGCGTCCCCGGAAAGTGAATGTCGCCAGGATCATTGAGCAGAACCGGCTTAATGACGAGCGGCGTCAGACACTGAAAGCGACCGTGCAGACAGTCAACTCGGAACTGAATGCATTGCTCACTCCGGCAAAAACACAGATTCTGGCCGCCCGAAAAAAAGATACGGGCGAAAAAGTCCCGATAGATTTGAAGCCCTATGCCGCGTGGGAGTTTAACGGCAACCTGAAGGAGTCCATTGGATCACTTCATCTGACCGCTCACGGTGACGTTCAATTCACGGACGGCATCATCACGCTCAACAAGGCTTACCTGCTGAGCGAAAAGCTGCCGACGGAATTGAAAGCCAGGACTCTGGAAGTGTGGTGCAGCGTACCCGATCTGAATCAGCGCGGCGGGGGCGTAATGGGTATTCAGGGCCCGGGCGACTTCTTCGACACAATTGTCCTGGGAGAACGGAAGCCGCGACACTGGATTTCCGGCAGCAACGGCTTCAGTCGCACAGAAGATTTCCCAGACTCCCAACCCGAAAGCAGTACCGACGAACGACTGCACCTGGCGATGGTTTATGCAGACGACGGCACGACCACGCTCTACCGCAATGGTATCCCTTATGGCAAGTCCTATCGCAAAGGTAAGGGCGCCGCGACGTTCCCAAAGGACAACACATCCGTCATTTTTGGTTTGCGTCACCTGCCGGCCGGAGGCAACAGATATCTCACGGTGAATCTGGATAAGGCTCGTCTGTACGACCGTGCGTTGACAGCAGACGAAGTCATCGCATCGGCAGGCGGGGAAAACCTGTACATTTCAAACGATGAGTTGGTGCAGGCACTCACGCCGGTGCAGCGTCAGAAACACAAAGACCTGCGGGCATCACTGGAACGGGCTGAGCTCGCATTGAAAGACGTTCCGAGCGTCGAGGATCCGAAACTATTGCAAAAGAACGCCCAAAAAGAACTGGAAGATAGAATTCGCAGCATGGTCCGGTCACAGTCCTTTGAGCGAGTCGCCGTAACGGACCCTCGCTATGGCGGCGTCATTACTAATGCTGCGATGCTGAGCATGACCTCAGGCCCGAAACGTACGCACCCGATCGCCCGCGGTGCGTGGATAATCGAAGTGATCTTCAACGATCCGCCGCCGCCGCCGCCAAATGATGTGCCGCCTCTCAATGAAGATCAGTCTTCCAATGACTTGACCATACGGGAGAAATTTGCCCGGCATCGAGAGAATCCGGACTGCGCAGGCTGTCACGCACGACTCGACCCGCTTGGATTTGCCCTTGAGAATTTCGACATTACCGGGCGTTGGCGCGACAAGTACGAAAACGGGCGGGATGTTGACTCAAGCGGTACTCTGCTGAAGAAATACGACTTCGACAGCATTGTCCATTTCAAAGAGTCTCTGGTCAAAGAAAACCGACGTTTTGCCACGGCATTCACTCGTCACCTGCTGAGATTTGCGTTGGCCAGAGAGCTCCGACCTTTTGACTCACTGTCAGTCGATACCATCGTCAATAACGCCGAGCCGGGGAATTTCCGACTGAGATCATTGATCAGAGAAATCATCCTGAGCGACAGCTTTCATCCGCAAGACCGGACAGCCGATCCCTGAGACACTGGTCAGGCCCGCCGCAGCGGCCACAGGGCGGCCGATCATGCAACTTCCGAAAAATGGGCGATTCCGCAATTTTCCGGCATTGGTCGTCTTCTTGTTGATCCGTCACCTCGTCCAAAATGCTTAACTGACAGGGCATGGATGTTCAAATCCGGAAAATTAAAAAACACCAGCAGACACGGTGATTAACCTGACACAACCAATCCGGACAGTCAGGATCAACTACTGACACAGCTTGTTGCGCAAGAATGCAATTGTGGAGTGGTCGCCCACAAACAGAAGGTGAAGCACGACTTCCAGTACCTTGACACTGTTCGGTTCACTTATTTCCTGATGGATATTGAACTGCTGTCCAGCCGCAATCCGGCAACCTGGCGAACATCGATCCGAATCTGTACCAGACACATGACTGCGCCGGGAAGACATCTCTGTTCCCGTTTGAGAGTCCGAAGCAACTGCGTAACAGAAACGTGCTGGTGGAGGTCATTGGCCGCGGAAAGACTAAACGAGCCGCGTACTGTTCCAATTCGCTCACAGTGCAGCTGTCCGACAATTACGGGCAGCTTCCGGCGACCGACGATACAGATCGCAACTTGCTGCCGGGAGTTTACTTGAAAGCGGGTGCAGACGGGTGATACAGGTAGCGTCGCCAGCGCATCCATCATTCGCCAAAGGCAACCGAATCCGTAATACCACGCTGTTCCGGTACGTTGAGTCACCACAACTGTGATACGCTTCCTGACGAAGGATGCCACATGAACAAACCGTTTCCAATTCCTCAAAACGACGATCTGTCCAGACGATCCTTTGTGCTTGGCACGACGGTCGCCACTGCAGCCCACGCCGTTGGCGCGCCGAATGAAGCGGCACGTATTCCCATCATCGACACGCATATCCATCTGTTCGATGCAACTCGGCCCCAGGGCGCTCCCTATGCCGGGCCTGGAGGTGAATCGCCACGCGTCTCGCTGCCACCGCACTACCGGAAGCTGGCCGTCCCTCCGGGAATTGTGGGGGCGATCAAAGTGGAGGCCAGTCCGTGGGTGGAGGATAATCTGTGGGCGTTGCAGATCGCTCAGACCGATCCGATGATTGTGGGAGTGATTGGCAACCTGCAGCCTGAGAAACCGGAATTCAGCGAGTATCTCGATCGCCATCACAGGAATCCATTGTTTCGAGGGATTCGCTACGGCAATCTGTGGGGTTATAACCTTGCCAGACAGGCCGGCAATCCGGTCTTCGTTGAAGGCCTGAAACGGTTGGCGGACGCTGACCTTGTGCTTGATTCTGCCAATCCCAATATCGAACTACTGCAGGGGATAATACGTGTCAGCGATCAGGTACCCGATTTGAGAATTGTGATTGATCATCTACCAGCCATGGAACCAACGGCCAATTCGCGTTCGGCGTATCACGCGGCACTTACGGAACTGAAACAGCGCCCCAACGTCTTTGTGAAACTGTCGACCGTGATTCATCGTGTAAACGGACGTGTCTCAACCGATCTGAATTCTCATCGCGATCGTCTGGATAAACTGATGGAGATATTCGGAGAAGATCGAGTGCTCTTCGGCAGCGACTGGCCCAACAGCGACGGCGTGACTTCGCTGGATAAGATCGTAAACATTGTCAGTGAGTATTTTGCCGTACAGCCACGTACGGTTGCAGAAAAATATTTCTGGCGGAATTCGAAGAACGTTTACAAGTGGGTTCGCCGAGCTGACAATCAGCCGACTGCCGCGAACTGATGACAGGCATCTGGCACGCCGGTCGCCACGCATAATTCGAATGAACACATCCATACCTCGCGGGCAGACACACACCGGCAGGCCGTACACCGCAGGAAGGTCGATTCATGACAGCCAAGACACGAATTCTGGTTTCACTTGCCTGGTTCGTACTGGTAATCGCAATTGGAGTCGGTGGCGTGTTCTGGATTCAATCGGACACTTCAGACAGCCAGGAACGAACCCGTCGCGCCGGCATACTGGGTACAGGTCTGGGATGTCTGGGAGGCATCGGACTGGGCGTACTGTGGATGCCATATGCCTATCGCCTGGGCAGGAAAAAACGTGCGGAACGTGAGCAAGCAGCCGGCAAGCAATCCGACAACAATCGCAGAACCGGCAAGAAATTGTCCGCCGGCCGCAAAGGCCGCAAAGGCCGCAAAGGCAAAGTCGGTTCACGTTCACGAGGCCGCAGGAAATAGGATTCTTTCCGGTTCGGAATATGATGGAATACGAAACTCAGTCGAAGGCACCAATCGCATTCAAGTGTGTCAATCGCTCCATGGGACAGTCTATTAAATAAGAGTCGGTTCCGCTTCGGGCGACTGCAACCCGTAAGTCGCTCCAGCCCGGAAACTGAACAACTCACTTGACCGTGTCGGTGCTTCCACGAGTGCTGCATCAGTCACCAGCACAGGGGATTGACAGAATCGGCGGCCAAAGAAGCTGTCTTCCGCAAACCCACGATTCCTGCGTCGCACGAAGGTGGATGTCCCCGGTGAAATTCGCCAGACTCAACACTCTACTGCTGACATCAACCAGGAGGAGTCCATGCGATTCACTGTTCTGGCCGCAACGCTGACCGTCACGACGGCACAATTCGTAAATGCAACTGCTCCCAACGTGATCCTGATATTCGCGGACGATCTGGGCTACGGCGACGTCGGCTGTTTCGACAAGCACTGTCCGTTCAGGACACCGCGAATTGATCGCATGGCAGCCGAAGGCGCAAAGCTGACAAGTTTCTACGTGCCGACTCCTTATTGCGCTCCGTCCCGGGCCACGATTCTGACTGGTCGGTATCCGTTTCGACATACCGTTGTTCGCAACCCGGCACCTGATGTGGGTGAGTCAAACTTTGGTCTGCCCCGGTCAGAAGTGACGATCGCGGAGATCCTGAAGTCGAGGGGATACGCAACGGCCGCGTACGGAAAATGGCATCTTGGCCATAAGGCACAGTGGCTGCCACGTACCCAGGGCTTTGACGAGTATCTGGGCATTCTGTACTCCAACGACATGTTCCCCGTTCAACTGGTCCACAATGAACAGGTTGTCGAATATCCGGTTGTCCAGGGCTCGCTCACACAACGGTACACCCAGAAAGCCGTGGAGTTCGTGCGGGCCCACAAAGACAAACCGTTCTTTCTGTATCTGCCGCACGCCATGCCTCACAAACCACTGGCCGTGTCCGATGATTTCTACACACCCCAGACACGGGACAATCTGTACGCCGACGTCATCGCCGAACTGGACGCCAATGTCGGCAGCATTCTGGATGAACTCAGTGACCTGGGAATCGAACAGCATACGCTGGTCATATTTACGTCAGACAACGGCCCATGGTTTGGCGGGTCAGCGGGCGGCCTGCGCGGCATGAAGGCACGCACATGGGAAGGCGGGCTGCGAGTCCCCATGATTGCCCGCATGCCAGGTACGATTGCCGCCGGCCTGACCTCCGACGAACCGGCTGCGACGATCGACGTACTGCCCACAGTGTGCAAACTCACCAATGCGTCTGTGCCCGCAGATCGAGTCATTGACGGGCATAATATTCTGCCTTTGCTGCAGGATCCCGCTGCCAAGACTCCTCACGATGCTGTCTTCGGAATGCAGGGAGACAATCTCGCCACGATTCGTTCGGGCCGCTGGAAGCTTCACGTTCGGAGTCCGGGGGCCCCCCTGTTCAGCAGTCTCTCGCCACAGGAACGAATGAATTACGTCGATCCCCGCGGCCCCGACGGTGTCACATTGCTGGCGCCGTTTGAACAGGCAAATCTCACGCAGCATCCGGGACTGATTTCGGGAGATATACCCAAAGCGATGATGCTGTTCGATCTGCACACCGACCGGGGTGAGCAGATCGATGTGGCAGGCCAGCATCGGGACGTTGTGAAACGATTAAAGGCCAGATTCGACACAATCCTGGCGCAGGTTCCGTCATTTCCGGCGCCGCCCTCTGACTATCTGTTCGATGCGCCTCCGCGCGGCACAACACGAACCCTTATGCGATTAATTGGTGGCGAGTTACGCTATGATCGACTGCCAGCGTCGCAGCGGTATCTTATGCAACGTACACCCTAGCCACGCATATACGACCGGGCAATTCGCTTCAGCGGTTCCAACTGGTCAGTCACGGAGCTCCCCTTTGAAATTAGTCATTCACCCGCCCATCGACGACATCAGACTGCGGGCCGTGCAACGTGCTGCGGACACAATGCGGGTCATCAATGCTGAAACCTCGGACACAGCAATCATAGAAATTGCTGATGCCGACGCATTTTTCGGCAAGATGACACCGAAACTGCTCGCTGCAGCCGGTCAGCTCCGGTGGGTACAGTCTCCCACGGCCAGTCTGGAACATTACCTGTTTCCGGCACTGATTGAACATCCATGTCAACTCAGCAACATGCGAGGACTGTTTTCCGATGTGATCGCCGATCACGTGATGGGGTTCGTCCTGTGTTTTGCACGCAACCTGCACACCTATATTCGGCGTCAGCAGCAGTCACAATGGGCTCCCGTCGGAAACGAGTCCCTGACAAAGTTTTCAAATGATGCCGGCCCGGCCACCGTCTCTGCCGTCGATGCCGCGCACATGCATCTTGCCGATGCGACCCTGGGGGTCGTCGGGGTCGGACACATCGGTCGCGAAATATGTGTACGTGCCGCCGCCTTCGGTATGTCCGTCATCGGCGTTGATCCTGTGTGCCGCCACGTGCCGGGCGTTGTCGAAGAAGTTCGCGACCCTGATGGCCTGCCGGACCTGCTGGCGCAGTCTGACTTTGTCGTCATCGCTGCTCCACACACTCCACAAACCGAAAAAATGTTTCGCACAGCGCAGTTTCAGCAGATGAAAGAATCGGCATACCTGATCAACATCGGACGGGGGATCATCGTCGATCTGCGGGACCTGACGACCGCTCTGCAGGGCCGGCAGATATCCGGCGCAGCCCTCGACGTTGCTGAGACCGAACCTCTTCCGCCTGACCACGCTTTGTGGCAGATGGAAAACGTGCTGATCACTCCGCACATGGCCGCAGCATCGCCACGAATTTCGGAACGCCACCTGGCAACGCTGCTGGAGAACGTTCGGCGCTTTGCTGAAGGTCGGCAGCCCGGCACACTGGTCAACAAGTGCCAGTGGTTCTGAATCTCGTGTCCCGCAACAGGTCAAAGCGACGACATCGCGCCATTCGATCTCTCCCCACTCGTCCACTGCGGCAACGCCGTTTGATCAAACACTGCAAAACCACCACAGTTGCAGAAAAACAATGCCTGCAAAAATTTCCCCAGCAGACCACATTCCGATGGCGGCA
>Ga0315331_10002715_pt1 | contig 13323 bp, 9 predicted proteins | sample M160m34915metaG_FD_203456 | JGI IMG/M metagenome (GOLD analysis project Ga0315331, IMG submission 203456) | Ammonia-oxidizing marine archaeal communities from Monterey Bay, California, United States - M1 60m 34915 | ecosystem: Environmental > Aquatic > Marine > Intertidal zone | place: USA...
CCTTGGCCAGCAGCCATGTCAACGATCACCGAGCCGGGCGACATCGCCTTACGCATGTCGGCATTCACCAACATCGGCGCCTTCTTGCCTGGCACCAAGGCGGTCGTGATCAACACGTCTGCATTGGTGATGTGTGCAGTCAGGATCTCGCGCTGCTTCTTGAGGAACTCCTCGCCCGCCTCTTTCGCGTAACCGCCAGAGGTCTCAGCGTCAGGCGGCGAACCCGTATCGACGAACTTGCCGCCGAGCGATTCGACTTGCTCCTTCACCGCCGGACGAATGTCGTTGGCTTCGACAACCGCACCGAGCTTGCGCGCAGTGGAGATTGCTTGCAGCCCCGCGACACCCGCGCCGAGGATCAACACGCGCGCCGGCTTAATCGTGCCAGCAGCGGTCATCATCAGCGGGAACATCTGCGGCAGGTGCACAGACGCGAGCAACACCGCGCGGTAGCCGCCACAGGTAGCTTGCGAGCTGAGGATGTCCATCTTCTGCGCGCGTGTGATACGCGGCATGAACTCCAGCCCAACAGCCGTCACCTTGGCGTCGCGCAAAGCTTTGATCGAATCGAGTGCGTTGCCCGGGGTCAGCGTGCAGATGAGCATCGAACCAGCCTTTTGGGCTGAACAATGCTCAGGCGTCGGCACTTGGATGCCGAGCACGATGTCCGCGGCCTTGCGCCCATCGGCGTCGACCAGGGTGGCACCCGCTTCTTCATAAGCGGTGTCGGGAAAGCCTGATGCCAAACCGGCACCACGCTCAACTTGCACCGTCACGGACAGCTTTTGCATGCCCTTAACGGTTTCAGGAACGGCGGCGACACGGGTCTCACCGGCGGCCGATTCCTTCGGCACAAAGATCACAACCATGGAGAAGTCCTGCCTCAGTCAGTCGCGAGAATAGAGCAACAAGAGGAACAGAACGGCGCGGTCGGCGCCACCGCCAATCGTGTCCAATCCCGCTAGTCCTAGCGTTCTCGGTCATTTCCCTGCGCAGACTGTTACCAAATCAGCGCGAGAAGACCTCTGGGATGCGCTCACCCCACCTGTAACCACTCGTTCTCAACTAGCCACAAACCATGATTTTCGGACATGCCACTGACGAGCACCACCAAACCGACCCACACATAGGACCGACGCCATATGCGGGCAGCCAAACGGCAGCCGACTAGGCAAACAAGATTGTCTGCACCTCTAGCACGATGCCCCCACGGTCAACGCATGTAGCTAGTGGTAGCGACATAGTCGTCACTGCAATGCAAAGGACGCCGCGTCGATGTCCACCAAGCCAACCGCATCACCACGAACAAGTAGTCCGCGCACGTTCACCGGATCAGTCCAAGGCACATCAATCGGAATCAAACCACCTTCATACATGGTCGCCACACGCGCGACTTTGGTGTGGCCAACAACGATATGCCTAGCCTCAGAGGCTTTCAGAATCGCTTGGAAGTCAGTGTTCGTCGGTGTTGGACCAAAGTCCTGCGCATGTCGCGGGAAATACCCTCGATACCATAATGGCCCAGACCGACTCCAACTGAGTCGCACGGCTTCATTGTTGGTCAACGTCTCTGGCCGCACGCCCAAGACCGAGCGTACCTTTTCATTGATGCCTTCGTAATCGAGCGCATCGCCCACCACCTGCGGCGACAATCCCGCATGCACAAAGAGATAGTCGCCAACCCGCTCGATGCAGTTTCGAGTACGTAACCAACGACCAATCACGGTGTCCGCACCGATCAGGCCTTCACACGTCACGCCAAGCATCTTTGCGGCATGGAAGTACTTCTGATTCGTATACCGAACGTCGCCCCCCATCATCATCGCTTCGTGGTTACCTAGGATGAAGTGCACATGACCGCCGGCGGCATTGGCTTCGAGAGAGAGGCGATAGAACAGCCACAACACCTCGGTGACTTGATCCCCCCGATCAACCATGTCCCCAACCCCTACTAAATGGCCATTGCCGTAGGCCCAGTGGCCTTTTGCGTCGACCACATGATTGCTGGTGAGGAACTTCAGTAGAGAGTCGTATTCGCCTTCGACATCACTCAACGCCAGCATTTTCGTCGGCGCACCCCACTTGCACTTAGGCGATGTCGGAACCTCAAGCAGCAACGAATCACCAAGTAAGTGCGCCCATTCCTCCAAGACAACCGGTTCGCCTTTCGCAAACTGACGTGTCTGCATCGCGCCATTGGTAATCCAACGCGCATGCACGCCACCGTCTGGCTTCAAGAACAGATGCGGTGCTTCTTGTAGAAGCGAGGCGTCGAGCTTTGGCTTCGGTTTAGACACAGACTTCGGCTTCGACACCTGACTAGGGTTCGGAGCAGGTTCGGGCGAATCCTTGATGGTGCTAGGTACGTTTGACCCACATGAAGCGATCCCCAACAAAAGAGGAGTGCTCAGCGCTAAAGCCACACGCCGGAGAAAGATGCTCATTGTGTCAACATGCAGTGGGTTGAAAGGAACAAGTGGCAGCAGACAAGTCTTCGGCCACTACGAACTAGCACGTGACTCGACAGCATAATCCGGCATGCCCGCCAGTTCTGACTTGTCGAGTCGATACTGCTCACAAACAAGACTCAACCGCAGGCCAGGCGTCTCAACCTTGTCGATCGAATGCTGCAGATCACCGTGAAACTGCAGCAACAATCCCTCGACGGGTGCAACGCGGCCGAGAAACTTCTTACCCCGTCGCAAGACAAGGCCACCACCGCGCAGGCCCTTGGGCACTTCAATGTAGAGCACACTAACTTCGAGCGGCGGCAGCACATCCGCGACATACGCATGCAGACTACGGTCAATATGCGGCGCGACGTGCGAGCCTTCAGTCAGTTGCAATGGGTTGAGGTAGAATGCATTGCAGTCGTCCCGAAGCGCCAACTTCATGTAGCGCTCCAACCAAGGGAACTGCTCAATGACGCGCCCCTGCGCCGAACGGCGGAACACCACGGAGAACCCACGCGTACCAACAAAGTCGCGGTTGAGGTTATTGACGGCAAAGTAACGGCTGCTGCGAATCTGCTTCTGCAGTTCGAACAAGTAGTCCGCGTCGCATGCGTCCGCCTGCAATGTGTGGCCTAGCTTCGAAATGGACCTCGGCATCTACACCCCAATACACGCAAGCAACTTCCAATAAACAACTTGTGGATCCACGCGCAGACAGCCGAGGATGCCACAAAACAGCCACAGCCAACTAGGATACGGACGAGACGGCTTGTGTTGTCACGCCTTTTTGCACAAGGCCAAATCGCTGCTGCCGGACGACGCACTACAGACGGTTGCTGGCACACATTGATGCGCAGCACCTTCCAGACGACCGCTTGCGGGAACCGCGCACCACACCCGGCGATGTGACGCAGCAGCAAAAAAATACCGCGCTCAATGCCAGCCGTGGCAAACAAGATCAAGGTCGACTTCCAGGGGTATTCAGGGCCGCAGCCGCTTAGATCATGGCTCGAACAGGTCCAAAGCGACACGAGGCCCCTAGCCAACCGACCATTCTCACACTTTGGTGACGTGAATCCCTAAGGCTCACACGTGTTCCATTGTCACCGTGTGGCTAGTCTGTCGCCCCGTGCAAAGCTTCGTCGGTGATCTCGCAGAACGTGTTCTCGGTGGTATGTCCCCGATCGTCATTGGCCTCGACCCAAGGTTGTCCGCGTTCCCAGAGCAATTGATGCCTGGAGCCGCACCCGCGGCACGCATCGTTGCGTTCTATGGCGAAGCACTGCCAGTGATCGCGAAGCATGCACCAGCGGTCAAACCCAACATCGCCTTCTTTGAGAGCTATGGCTCGGATGGCTATCGAGCCTACGAAGAGGTCTGCCGGATGGCACACGAAGCCGGGTTGCTAATCGTCGGTGACGTCAAACGTGGTGACATCGGAAGCACAGCAGAAGCCTACGCCGAGGGTCACTTCCGGATTGCTGACTCGCTAACCCTTCATCCCTACCTGGGTAATGACTCCGTCGCACCGTTCTTGAAGTGGTGCCCACCAGAACAAGGTGGGCGAGGTGTCTTTGTCTTGGTCCGCACCAGCAACCCTGGCGCAAAGGACTTCCAGGATTTGCAAATTGGTAACAAACCCCTATGCGATGTAGTTGCAGAGGCCGTTAACCAGTGGGGGAGCCAACTACCTCAAGAACACGGCTACCACGCGGTCGGTGCGGTCGTTGGCGCAACGTGGCCCGAAGAGCTCGCCCGCCTGCGTAAGCTATTACCCAACTCGTGGCTGCTATTGCCGGGAGTTGGAGCCCAAGGCGGCAAGGTAGAAGACCTCGCGGCAGCCTTCGACGAACAAGGCCTCGGCGCACTGGTCAACCAGAGCCGCGGCGTCATGCAATGTTTTGCCCCGGCACAGAATGACTGGCTCGATCGTATCGACCAGGCATGTGCCACATTTGCCGCAGAATGCCGGGCAGTGGCCGTTCCCAATCGGTGATTACGAGTAGAGCTGAATCTTTGACCTCGACCCTGCGCCACATTTCGTTCCGCCGCCTCGGCACATCTGCCGTTCACCAGCGTTATCTGGAGGACGACCGAGACCTCAGTAACTACCTGGGCATGCGTTCACAGTCCGTCGAAGATCTGCTGAAGCGGGCGCCGACGGGAGCCAACCGAGTAATCCCACGGGACCAGTTGGTCGAATCGCTGACCGCATATGCCAAGCGCCACGATGCGCCACCCGAGGTCTTGGCCAATGCTGAGGCGCTACTAGATCCAGAAACCCACGTCATCGTCACGGGCCAACAGCCAGGTTTATTAGGTGGACCATTGCTGTCCCTGCATAAAGCTGCGACTGCGATTCGGTTGTGCAGAGAGATCCAAGAGCAAGGTGGGCCGCGGTGCGTGCCATTGTTCTGGAACCATTCAGACGATCACGACCTCGAAGAAGGCAACCGCGCGTTTCTCGTAAACCAACAACAGGAAGTCCAGCGCTTCCGACTCGACATCACTCGCCACAACGAGTCGCTGCGCAAAATTCATGTCGGCCGCGATGTCGAGCGTCTACTTGAACAGATCGCTCCGCTACTGCCTCAGACCGAGTTTCACGATGGCCTGATGGAAACTCTGAAGCCAAAGCATCCAGACGAAGCGATGGGGGACATGCAAGCGCGATTGATGTTCGAAGTCTTCGGCAAGCACGGCTTGTTGGTGATCGAACCGCGTGACTTACCAGAGTGCGCGTTCGAGCCCCTGAAGAAGTGGTGGGGCAAGTCCGACGAAATCCGCACCAAGATCACGCAAACTTGCGACGACCTAACAGACCTAGGCGTCGATATCACGCTCGATCCGAGCGCGACCATGATGTTCGCGATGAACGCGGATCGTCGAGAGCCACTAGCCGATGGCGAAGACATCACCGACCACCGCAACCTATCGCCAGGCGTTCTGCTGCGACCGTTATGGCAAGATGCATGCTTGCCAACGATCGGTTTCGTTGTTGGTCCGGGCGAACTTAGTTATCTCGCCGCAGTCGCGCCGCTCTACCGGTTCTTGGGTGTGCCGCAGCCGGTGTTTGTGCCGCGGTCGTCACTGACACTCGTCGAGCCATCGATGCAGCGTTTGATGACACGGTTCTCGCTCGACCTACCAGAACTCGATGACACGCCGGAGAAACTCGCGGAAAGACTGCTGCAGGACGACAACGGCGAAGGCGATATCGAAGACAAAGTCGAGAGCATCAAGACGCGCCTGCGCGCCGACCTAGATGCCGTTGAAACGATCTTAAAGACAATCGACAACTCGATGGTTGGCGCACTAGACCGCGCCCGCACCAAGTCCGCAGAAGAACTCGAACGCCTACAGACCAAAGTTCGCAACGCACGTCAAAACCGAGAAGGCACTGGCATCAAGCAACTGCGCCGCTTGTGCAACTCGCTACGGCCACGCAACCGCGTACAAGAGCGAGTGTTTGGGCCCATCAGCTACCTCAACTCATATGGGCCGCGAGTGGCCGAAGAGTTGATCAATGCAGCAGACCCGTTCGTCATCGAACATGGGGTGCTTGAGCTATGATGACGATCACGGATCCATCGAAGCTCCCTTCATGCGACGTCTTGGCCTTCGGGCCACACCCCGACGACATCGAGATCGCCTGTGGTGGCACATTGCTACTGCTACAACAGAAGGGTCGAAGCGTTGCAGTGGTGGATTGCACGCGCGGCGAGATGGGGTCGAATGGCACAGCCGACGACCGCGACCGTGAAGCAGAAGCAGCAGCCAAGGCGTTGGGCGTCACCGCGCGGTGTAATCTGAACTTGCCAGACACCGGTATCCGCAATGATGACGAAGCAACCAACCGCGTCGTTGCTGCAATTCGCTCGGTCCGTCCGAAACTGATCTTCGCACCACACGCGCGCGATGTACATCCCGACCACACAGCCGCCGCCGAACTGATCGGTCGGTCGCACTTCCTATCGGGACTAAGCAACTACCAACCGAGCCTTGGCACACCTCACCGTGCACGCACATTGCTTCGTTACCCCGGCAACCAACCAGTCGAGCCAACATTCGTCATCGACATCAGTGACGTCTCCGGCAAAAAGGCTGACATCGTGCGTTGCTACGCTTCCCAGTTGAATCCACCGGACACACAACACTTGGTCCAAGGACTTGATCTGCTTGAACGCACCGTCGTGCGCGAGCAAGCAGCAGGAGCGATGATTGCCGTGCGCGCCGGCGAAGGATTTTGGCACGACGGGCCGTTGGCCGTGGGTGAGCTGGACTGGTTGCTCGGTTAGAGATTTCAGAACTAACGAGCCCTCAACGCACACTGTCAATGCGTGACGCGACGCCACACTCGGTAGCGGTGCAGTTCATCCAGCAATAGGCACTGGCCAGCACCCCCTTGAACACCAATGCTCGAGATCAGGCGGGTGAGACTCCCAAGCCTGGCGCTACCAATCGTCGTAGCAATCGGCCGCGAGCCCAAGAAACCGACGCGGAGAACCGCGCAACCACCGTTTTGAGATCGGTTGGCCGAAACGCGCCGATCTGCATGGCCGTGATATTGGCAACATTGGCCCGCAATTGAAGCCAACAGCAGAATTGGCCTCGCGCCATTGGAACCAGTAAGCGAACATGCCAACTGGGAGCAATTATGAAGCGCATCGCGGTCATCAATCAGAAAGGTGGCGTCGGCAAGACAACCACCACGGTCAATCTGGGCGCAGCCCTAGCACATCACGGACAGCGGGCACTGCTGCTCGACCTGGACCCCCAGGCGAACATGACCGTGCACGTTGACAAGCGGCCGGACATGGAAAGCAACACGCTGACCAACCTGCTGATTGACGACACACCACTTACCGAGCTGGTGCAGGAGACAGCGCTACCAAATCTGAGCGTCGTTCCCAGTGACACCTCGCTTGCTGGCGTAGAGCAAGTTCTCGCCAACCGTATTGGACGGGAGACGATCCTTCGCCGTGCGCTCGACAAAGACAAAGCCGAGGACAAGTTCGACTTTGTACTCTTCGACTGCCCGCCATCGCTCGGAGTATTGAGTGCCAATGCGCTAGTAGCGGCTGACTTCGTCGTCATCCCAATGCAGGCCGAATATCTGTCGCTGCAAGGCATGGCCAAACTGCTCGAGATCATTGACCTCGTAAAAAGCCAACTCAACCCCAACCTTCAGATCGCGTGTGTGCTGCCTTGCATGCTCGACTCGCGCACCAACCTGTCCATGGAAGTGCTCGCGGAGATCGAAGAGCACTTCGGCGACCTTCTAACGAAGTCGCGTATTCGCAACAACGTCAAGCTAGCTGAAGCACCAAGCTTTGGTCGGTCTATCTTCGAACACGCACCCGACAGCAATGGTGCCCAGGACTACGCCGATTTCGCGATTGAGTTCATGCAGAAGATTGGCATGAATGACGTCGCGGCAGCAATTCTTGCGGCGTACGAAGAAGAAGAGGAGGAGGAGGAAGAAGAAGAGGAAGAGGTCGAAGATGACACCGACGTGGAAGAGTTTGACGTCGACGATGAAGAAATGGATGAGTCCATCGAGGATGCGCTAGACGAGCCAATCACCGAGGAAACAGCCACGATTGCGCAGCATGAGCCAATCGAAGATGCACTAGATGAAACGACTACGATTGCGCAAGACGAGCCAATCACCGAGGAAACGGCCACGATTGCGCAGAATGAGCCAATCGAAGATGCACTAGATGAAACGACTACGATTGCGCAAGACGAGCCAATCGCCGAGGAAACGGCCACAATTGCGCAGAATGAGCCAACCGAGGATGCGCTAGACGAAACGATTGCGACTACGCAAGACGAGCCAATCGCCGAGGAAACGAGCACGGTTGCGCTGGATGAACCGATCGAGGATGCACCGGACGAAACGACCGCGGCTGTGACAGATGCACCTGTGCAAGTGGATGACGCCGAGACTAGGTCAAACGAAGTGACGGAAAGCAGTCCCATCAGCAACCCTAGTCTAGAGTCCGATACTGTCGGACGTTCGGACGAGCCACCGACGGCAACCGAAGCAGCTGCCAACTCATAGTCGCGCGTGCCCGGCAACAACGCTTAGCGATAGCTAACGCACGGGCATGGCTCTGTTCAAAGGAGCGCAACACCGACGACTCGCGCCACTCCTAACAAGAATAGTTGCGTTCGTGTGGTTGCCACTTCATCTGGTGCCACAACTTTGCCGATAGCACTGGAGACATGGCATCAAATGACTCCGACCTCAACAAGCTGACCGTACTGATGGGCCAGTGCCTTGGCCGGATTGACCAAGAGGCCTTTCTCCTCCAAGAGCATGGCACAGATGTCGACTTCGCCACTGCCGACCGTCTCGATAGTGAGACTGGGACACTATATGGGCTGGTCGATTCGATGCTGTCCATCGAGACAAACTCGAACGAGACAAACGTCAACCAGATCGTCACGAGCGTGACTCGGTCCACCCTGCAAGAACTGAGTGTGCCAGTCGTGCTGCGGCAGACTCTGACAACCGAATCGTCTCAGGTCCAAGCTCCAACTGCGCTGGTCAACGTTGCCGTGCAGCGTGCGATGGCGTTAGCAGTGAAGCCCCTCGGTCCAGGTGATGAACTATGCCTGACCACCCGGATTGATTGTGACTCGGTTCTGATCGAGATCGAAAGCCGCGGTAGCAGCATTGTCAGCTGCGCAAGCGACCGGGTTGAGACTCTGAGAGAGTTCGTCGAGGAGTTCGACGGAACCTGCCAGATGCGCCAAGAAGGCTCAGACCTATTCTTGGTACTAGAACTGCCACAAGTGATGGCGACGGATAGAAGCGAATCGCTGTAAATCGCGTAAGATCTGCACCATGCGGATCGGCATCGTTTGTTACCCAACCGTCGGCGGAAGCGGAGTCGTCGCCACTGAGATGGCTACAGCTCTCGCTGCACGAGGGCACGAACTCCACCTGCTGAGCTATGACAGACCCAGTCGGCTGCGCGGGGGCATCCCGGGCCTGCAATTTCACGAAGTAACGGTCTCTGCTTACCCCTTATTTCGCTACCCTCCGTACGATTTAGCATTGGCAACACGCATGCTCGAGGTGCGTGAAGAAGCCAAGGTAGACCTGTTCCATGTGCACTATGCCATTCCACATGCAGTAAGTGCCTTCCTTGCACGCAGCATGTGCGGGGGGAGCTTAAAGTTCGTGACCACCCTGCACGGTACCGACATCACCGTTGTCGGCAGTGACCGCGCATATCTAAGGCCCACACGATTCGCACTTGAGCAATCGGACGCCATCACTGCCGTCAGTCAGCACCTCGCGGACGAAACCCACCTAGTGTTTGGGGTAAAGAAGCAGCTCGATGTCGTGCACAACTTCGTCGACACAGAGCGCTTCAAGCCGACCAACCACAAACCGTGGTATCAACGAGAGGACGACGAGCGGATTATCGTGCACGCATCAAACTTCCGGCCGGTCAAACGAGTCGCCGACTTGGTGCGCGCCTTCGCCTTGATCCAAAAGCAGTTGCCGGCGCGGTTGCTTCTCTTGGGCGATGGTCCAGACCGGGAGCATGCACTCGCAATCGCCTCCGATCTGGGCTGCAAGCACCGGGTGGAGCACCTGGGAATGCGCGATGATCTCGAACAAGTTTTGCCAAAAGCAGACCTGTTCTTATCAGCTTCGCAGACCGAGAGTTTTGGCTTATCTATACTTGAAGCAATGAGTTGTGGCGTCCCCTGCGTCAGCACGGACGTCGGCGGGGTCAGCGAGGTTGTGGGTGATACAGGCACCTTGGTGCCGTTCTCGGAGCCCGAGTCGATGGCCGCCGCGGCGATCGAACTTCTAAGCAACCCCAAGCTACATGCGAGTCAATCGCACGCGGCCCGCCAGCGTGCCATGAACAGCTTTGCAACCGACCAAATCGTCACCCAATACGAGTCCATCTACGAGCGTGTGCTTCGTTGAGCGACACACCTAAAGGTCCCTGGTTCTGCGACTTTAACGCAGGAGCACCTGTGCTGCCCGAGGTCTTGGACGAGTTCGTGGCAACCGAACAACGTTGCCCTGCCAATCCAGCTAGTAGCCATGCCGCTGGCCGGCGTGCCCGAGGCGTGCTGGAAGAAGCCCGCGAACGCATTGCAAAGCTGTTCGAACTGCCTGGCGGCGATGTCGTATTCACCAGCGGTGGAACCGAAGCCGCCAACATGGCAGTGCGCGGTTTAGGTAATCAAGAATTGCCCGTCTTGATCAGCGATGTAGAGCATCCAGCGATACGAGAATCTGCTGAGCAGCGCGGCACTTCCAAGTGGGATATCAGCGAGCACGGAGCGGCAATTGTCACAGCTCCAATACAAAAAGTCGGACTTGTTTGTCTCGTTCATGCGCAGAGTGAGATCGGCACACTACAAGACACCCAGACTGCCATTGAGGTGGCTCGTAACTGCGATGTACCGATCGTCATTGACGCAGCACAAACACTCGGGCGTGTGAGCATCCGCGAATTGCTCGCCAGCGGTGCCATAGTTGCTCTGTCACCTCACAAAGCCGGTGGCTTACGTGGACACGGGGTACTTCTCGGTAAGCGCTTAGAGGACCAGCTACATCCTCTCATGTTGGGAGGTGGACAGGAGTTTGGTCTTCGGCCTGGAACCCAGAGTCCATCACTGGCAGCTGCAAACGCCTTAGCAATCGAGATTGCGATGACCGAACAGCCACAACGTGCGGTCACAATGGCACGCAACCGAAAATCGTTCCTAGAGGCCCTAGAAGGCCATTCGTGCTCATTTAGAGTTTTGACACCTCTGGCCGAAAGTGTCCCAAACACCTTGATGTTGTGCTTTGAGGACGTCGACGGACGCTATTTACTGCCAGCATTGGATTTGGCCGGAGTGCAAGCGTCGCACGGATCTGCTTGCTCATCCGGGTCAATGACTGCGCCTAAAATCTTGACAGCAATCGGTGTTGATGATGCACGCGCACGCGCTTGTGTTCGGTTTAGTTTCGACTGGCAAATCCGCGATGAGGAGTGCGCGCACGCTGGCGAAGTTGTCGGCAACGTGTTGCGTCGTTTGCGCAAAAAAAACTAGCACGAATTGTGACGCGAGAATGCGATAGCAACGACGACTCCAAGTCGTTGTTCTTCCCAGGCTAGACGTTCACAACACGTCAGTTATCTGTTGGGAAACGTGAAGGTCGCGACCATCAAAGTTGCTTGAGCAGACTTGCAACAGTTGGGGTGCCAGATAGAAAAGCGGACGTCAGTCGCGAGCTAGTGTGTCGGTCGCCTAACCATCACGTCAGCTCCAAACCACGCTCTATCAAAGAGCGCGGATATTCCGTCAGAACCATCCTGTCTCAACACTCCAGGAACCATTCAAAGCGATTGGGACTGCAAAGCTCCCAATCGGCCTGTTTGTGAAGGACCGAGAAACCTCATGCCAACACTCTGCACTCGGGATTACGCCTAAATCCTGACGCGCTCTAAGCCTGGCGCGTAGCCCGCAGCTTGTTGATCTTTGACCACCCAAACCAATAGCCCTCAACCACACCTAATGGTGGCCCAAACCCCAAACCCCTCCAGTCAACCGAGTTCCTCCCCTGGGAACCATTCCGATAGCCAAGCCACGGCTACGCAACCCACTGAAACAACCGATTCATCGGTAACGGGACAATCCAGCGACAATCGCGAGTTACTTCAGCAACTTCTCAACCACCTCGTAGTTCGCGTACGCCGCGAGCAACTAGAGACATGGTTCCGCTCCCTAATTGTGGCTCGCGCTGACGACACGGAAATCGAGTTGTCCGTCACGACACCGTTTGTCCGCGATTGGCTAGCCAAGAACTTCTTGTCGGAGATGCAGGACGCTATCGACTCACTTGGCACACCAGCCGGCCGTCGACGCCTCGTGTTGACACACCGTGCAGAGGATGGCCAAGACAGTCTCAGCCTAGTGCAAACGACTCCCGCCGATGAGATTGAGCGCGTGATGCGCAACACGACCGAAGCTCGCTTGCGCAACATCGATGGTTTGCCTGTGCCGCCACAAACGCGCACAACGATGCCGAGCGAAGTAGCACAACCTGTGAACAACAAGGTTCATGCGCAACCTCGCGACAATCAATCAGGTCAGGGTCACCGTACCGGTCACCCGCTCAACCCAAACTATACGTTCGACCGCTTCGTTGTTGGGCCTTGTAACCGTCTTGCTCACGCTTCGGCACTAGCCATCGGTGAGAATCCGGGACACGCATACAACCCGTTGTTTGTGCATGGCAATGTTGGACTCGGCAAGACTCACTTGCTGCAGGCCATCTGCCATACTGTCTTGCGTCGCGATCCAAACGCTCGCGTGCTCTACATGAGCTGTGAGGACTTCACCAACTCCTACATTCAGGCAATCCAAGCTCATCAAATCGATCATTTCCGTGATTACCATCGCGGTGCCGATGTGCTCGTTATTGATGACGTGCAGTTCCTGGCTAACAAGGAAAAGACGCAGGACGAGTTCTTCCACACGTTCAACGCCCTGTTCGATGGTCAGCGTCAAATCGTATTGTCGTCAGATCGTCCGCCAGTCGAAATCCCCACGATCGAAGAACGGCTTGTGTCACGCTTCAAATGGGGCCTTGTCGCTGAAGTAGAGGCGCCATGTGTCGATACTCGCAAGGCAATCGTTAGCAGCAAGGCCGCTGGCCGTGGTGTTGACTTGCCGGATGATGTTGCCCATTTCCTTGCTGAGCGCGTGACGTCAAACATCCGTGAGCTCGAAGGTGCCGTCATCAAGGTAGTTGGCTTCGCTGCGATCACTGACCAACCGATTACCCTTGGTCTCGCCGAGAGTTGCCTGCGCGGGATGCCAATGCGTCGCGCCCAAG
>Ga0315331_10002716_pt1 | contig 13322 bp, 8 predicted proteins | sample M160m34915metaG_FD_203456 | JGI IMG/M metagenome (GOLD analysis project Ga0315331, IMG submission 203456) | Ammonia-oxidizing marine archaeal communities from Monterey Bay, California, United States - M1 60m 34915 | ecosystem: Environmental > Aquatic > Marine > Intertidal zone | place: USA...
GGGCGCGCGGCCCGATCAGTGGTCGATATAGCCGAGCGCCTCGAGCCTCTCCGACATGTGTGCAGGGATTTCGGCGACGTGCTCTGCGGCGTCCTCGACGAAATGTTTCGAGGCTTCCTCGACGAGGTACGCGACCCGATCCGGCTGCGCGATGGCGATGTCGTCGTGCATGCCAGGGTCCTGAGTGAGGTCGAAGAGCTTGGCAGACCGCGCCCCTTCCGTTCGGTTCCAGATCAGCGCTTCGTCGCCTCGGCGGTAATAGCGCCAGTCGAAGGCGAAGTCTCCGCCGACGTTGCGCGCCCAGAACGGATTGCGCCAGGCCATGGCGAGGAGAGGCTTCGTGTCCGCCCGCCCGGTCTCGATCACCGGAATCAGGGATCCCTCCGTGCTCTCGATGCCCGCGAGGTCGAGCAGGGTGGGGTTCAGGTCGTGTAGCTGTACGGGCCCCTCGATGCGTCGCCCAGCCGGGAGGCGCCCGGGAGCCGCGAGGATCATCGGGATCTCGAGCACCTCGGGGTAGACCGACGCCTGGTGCCCGATTCGCCGCCGCTCGCCGAGAGCCTCGCCGTGATCGGACGTGACTGCGATGATGCCGTTCGGAGAGGTTTCTACCCAAGCCTCGAGGATGCGGCCGAAGCCGAAGTCGGCGCCGCGAACACCGGCGTCGTAGAGACCGCTGAGCGTGTCGAGACCGTCCGATGGGATCTGGAGATCGCCGCGAAAATAGTGAACGATCCCGGGCATGTCGTCTCCGGGGGCTCTTAGGTCGAGGTGAAAGCCAGGGACGTGACGGTGGTCTCCGACGAGGTAGTCGCGAGCCCAGGGGGGCGCCGTCGCCTGGTCGAGCAAGCCGGGCTGATCGACGCTCCACGGGCCCACGCCATCGCAGTAGGGAGCGTGGGCGTACATGAGATTCACGAAGAGGAAGAGTGGTTTTTCGTGATCGCGAGCGATCTCGTCGCGCGCGGCGGTCACCACCGTCTCATCCGAGCGGAAGACCCGGATATCCTGGAAACCGCGGGTCAGTCCGATGTCGGGGGAGAGCCAGGGGTTCGCGGCGAGTGCGACGGTCCGGTAACCCGCCTTTGCGAACTTCTCGGCCAGAGTGGGAAGGTCGGTCCGCATGGCGGTGACGCTGCCTTGGCTCGGAACCAACGCGTGCTCTGAAGCGGTCTCCGCGGCTTCGCTCGCTGCTCGCCGGGCACCGTGAATCCAGGGTGGCTCTCCGGTAAAGAGAGAGGCGTGGTTGGGGTACGTCCACGAACCGGGTGCGATCGCCGTCTCGAAAAGGACGCCCGCCGCCGCGACCTGGTCGACCTGAATCGTCGTCGGGCGGTCGTATCCATACGCGGACACGCGGTCCGCGCGCAGCGTATCGAGAACCACCAGCATTACGTCAGGGGGCCCTTCGGGAGCGGGTTCGGAAGGCGGCGTGCAGGCGGCGGAGAACAAGACGAGCGCTAAGCAGGTCGACGCAAACCAGTGCTCGCCTTGTTGCATGTCGTTCTGCTCCTGTAGGGGAAAAGCCTGAGAAACGAGGCGGCAGGTGTCCCGAAATGCCGACGCAGATTCCTCATCGGCGTGACGAGGTGCCGTCCTGACAGGCTAATGCGCGTCGACGAAGTCGTTTGATCGGCGAGCGCCTGGATTGAGCTGAGCGGCCGACGGTCGGCCGCTCAGGAAGCGCGGCCAATGCCCCGAGCAGGGCCTACTTGTCAGAAGGCCTACGATGGGTGGTGCCCCAAAAGGCAGCTTGAAATTCCTAGCCGCGCCCTTCATCCAGCCCGCCGCAGAATCCCATCCATCACCTACCCCCAACCCCCGGCCGGGCTGGTCGAGCAGCCGGTTGTAGGTCGACCAGTGCATGCCCTTAGGCTTGTCGGGCTCGTCCATGCCGTCCTCACTCCCGAGCGTTTGCCCGGATCCGCTGGGCGCGTATAAGTCGCTGGGACGTCGCGGGCATGGGGGGGCGCTTCAGGTCGAGCGCTGATCGGTCCTCTGAGGCACGACCGCTTCATCCCAAACGCGGTGAATATGCTGGAGTAGGGGCTCGTTGCGGCCGAGCACGAGCGAATCGCGGCCCGCCTCAAACCCTTGCTGGCATTCAGCGGCGGCGACGAAGTCTTCGCCGCGAAGCAATTCAATCGCGAACTGAGCGCCCTGAAGATGCCCCTCGCGCTCTTCTTCGGTTGCGGGGCCATTGAGCATGTAGCTGAATTGGACCTGCGCTTGCCCGGGGTGGCTACCTGGGTAGACCCGGATCATCTGCGAAGCCGTCGATCCCTGGACGAGGACGCAACTGGGAAACAAGAAATAGACGACCGTGCCTTCAAAACAGTCTGGCCACGCTTCTTCGGGCAATTCGCGCAATCGACTGATCGATCGGAGCGGGAAGGCCCAGCGACCGTGACGATCGAAGAGGTCGAAGGAGGCGTTTCCCAGGGCGATGGGATGAAGTGAGTTCTTGTGAAGAAAGGGGAAGTGGTAGCCCTCGAAGTTCACGTCGACGACGAGCTTCCAGTTTGCCTCGACTGTGAATTCCCACGTTTTCAGGTGTTCGTAGTCTTCATACCGGTACTCGAGTGCGTGAGCGACCGAGTCAAGATGGCCCTCGACCTCAACGCCCTCCTGAAGCCCGACGACGACGAGCCCCCTCTCCTCGGCCAGAGGAAGCGGCTTGAGGCCTAGTCCTGCTTCGTCAATGCCACCGAAGTGTTCTGAGCCGGGCCGAGCGACGAGCCGGCCCTTCTGGTCGTAGCACCACGCGTGGTAGCTGCACTTGAAGCGCTGAGCCTTGCCTGCGCCCTTTGCCACGCAGGCACCACGATGGGCGCATGCGTTGAGAAACGCGCGGAGTCGGCCGTCGTTGTCTCGCACCAGCAAGACGGGAATGCCTGCGACGGATCGTGTCCGGTAGTGGCCGCGTTGGATCTCGCCCGCGTACGCGATCGCGTGAGGCGACCGAGCCATGAGTGCCTGGTCTTCAAGGAAACGCTCACGCTCGATGAATACAGAGCTCGGGAGTTGGCGGGGATCCGGCGCGCAGTCCAAGGTATTGCGGTCAAGGAGGTCGAGCACGCGCCGGGTAGTGCGGACCGTGTCTTCTCGGTTCATGTATGGTTGTCGATCTCTATCGGGTTCGTATTGACTAACATAAGATGCCTGCTCATTCCGCGAAGCCGTGGGAAGCCATCGGTTTCCTCACTGGAGGACGGTGCAGAGGGCGTGGGTCCAGTAAAGCACATTCGTGGATTCGGCCGCTCTGTTAGTGTTTGCGCCGGACGCTGAACAGAAAGGGGCGCGATCAGTATGACGGCAGATGAAACGAAAGACCTCCTGCACCGATGGTATGGCGAGATGTGGGGGCCGGGGAACGCGGACCTCATCCCGGAACTCGCGGGTCCCATCTATACACGACACGAAATGGCCGGCACACGCAAGGTCACCGCCGAAGAGTATAGAGATCAAACCGCCCGGTTTCTTTCAAAAATCTCGATTGAAGATCTCCACTACGGCTTGGTCGCAGAAGGCGATAAAGTCTGTGCGATCGGGAGCTGGCGTGTGGTCGGGCTACCGGACGATGAATCGGGAAACGGGAAACAATGGGATTGGGTTCAGCTCTTCCGTGCAAAGGAAGGGCGGCTCGTTGAAACGTGGCTGTCTGGAATCGGAATGGACACGAATTGGGGCGAAGAAGTCTGGAGTCACGTGCCGCGTTGAAACCGCGATTCACTAAGGACGGCCAGCCGTGCGAGAAGGCACTTCTTGCTGTACTCAAGGCGCAAGTGGGATCTACTTTCGCGCCAGTGTGTTCAGTCGCTTTTCCGAAAGAACGGAGCCCTCTCCAAGCAGCCAACGCGCGCACCGAGGCAGGGGTAGTTGTCGAACGCCTCGTGCCGGCGGTGCGAATAAGGCAGCTTGAACGTCCTATCCGCACCGCCTTTCGGCGGACGAGTCAAAAGAAACCTCGCATCCTAAATGGGCGACAGGCTCCACCAGGTCAAAGAGTCGATTAGCCTCTTGTCCTCATCGGACGCATCCGCATACAGTCGATCATATTCGTCTAGCAGCGAATCGATTTTCTCTTGAATATCTTCGATCAGGCGAGGAACCGTGATCTCGTAGTACTCGGAGAGCCTCTCGAGCTGCCCTCTGAGCATTTCGTCCTTCTCTTTCCAGTCCGCGCTGAGAGAGTACCTGAGAGACCCGCTCTTGATTTCCTCGCGCCAGCCCACGGGGGCTCACTCGAGGCGTTCTAACCAGAGAGGGGCGTGATCGCTTTCTCAGACACAAAGCCAGCTTCCTGCGGTTGTTTCTTCGGCACAGACAATTGCCGCAAAATGGCAGCGATCGCTCACCGGCAAGCACCAGGACGTTTTCAGCTCATTGGCGCCCCCGGCAGGACTCGAACCTGCGAGGCACGGTTGTAGGAAACAAGGGAAGGGGGTGGCGAAGGGCTCTCAGGCGCTTCTGGAGGCTCGGAACTTGGCAAAGGCTGGCACACAAAGCGGGGTCCCAAAACGTCGAGCAGCAGCACCGCGTGAAGCCCGCACCGACTCAGGGCACCCGGACTTCCGTTCTCACGAGTTCTCTGCCCCGCCCTCCACCGGATCGAGACGAACGATGTCACGCCCGATCGGAAAGCCCATCAGAAATCGCATGAAGAGCGGAATCGGGAATTCCGCGACGACGCGATCGAACTCGCCCCCGGTCACGACGACGGCGACATAGGCGGCAACATCGCCGCCAATCTCCACTCGGAGATTCGGGTTGGCGACCAACTCGTGGTACCAGCCGCGCGACCAATGGTGTGCAGATACGTACAGGGGGCCGGCGGAGGATCGGAGGCGAGCTAGACGACGCCTGTTGAGGTTCCCCGCTTCGTCTGTCGTGACGATGTCGAGCATGGGAATACCGCCCCCTTCCCGTTCGAAGCTAGGCTGGAGGTAGCCAAGAAAGACGGTTTCGAAGAGCACCACGAATACGATGTAGATGCCAACAACGCCCGCGGCCCGCTTCAAAATTCTAGACATCGATGAGCCTCCAGCTGGTCATGATGCGTCGGATCTACGAAGCGCTTGAGATTTCGGCGGATGAATGGAAAGCGGGGGAATTCAGGGCTGAATTCTTTGCCGGCTCTCCGGCGCGACCGGAAGTTAGCAAGCCGCGACATTTCATGGTCACAGTAGGCCGCACCCCATGGACTGGGCAGCGCCCGCCGGCCACGCCCAGCGGTCTTTCTTCTGGCTTGGATTGGGATCGATGGGCGGCGGGTTCCTATGGGCTCGGCCCGCGCTACCAATTTTGTCTCCGTTAGGAGAGGGTGGGCTGGTCTCCGTGGGGCATCGGGTCCGGGGGCGCTAGCGAACCGGGACGCTCAGGTCCTTGATCGGGGGCGCAAACTCGGTGAGCTTGATGCCCTCGACGGCTTCCTTGTACTCCTCGATGGTGGGCGTGCGGCCCAGGATCGACGAGAGAACAACGACGGGTGTTGACGCGAGGAGAGACTCTCCTTTCTTGTCTGTGGCGTCGGCGACGACGCGCCCCTGAAAGAGGCGGGTCGACGTCGCCATCACCGTGTCGCCCTGGGTCGCCTTTTCCTGGTTGCCCATGCAGAGGTTGCAGCCAGGGCGTTCGAGGTAGAGTTGGTTCTCGTACTCGGTGCGGGCGATGCTCTTGGGCGCCGTATCGTCGAAGACAAAGCCGGCGTACTCCTGCAGAACATCCCAGTCGCCTTCGGCCTTGAGCTCATCGACAATGTTGTAAGTGGGTGGGGCGACCACGAGAGGTGCCTTGAAGTCGACGTTGCCGTGCTGGTCTTTGAGGTTCTTCAGCATTTGCGACAAGATCTTCATGTCGCCTTTGTGCACCATGCACGAGCCAACAAATCCAAGGTCTACCGTTTTTTCGCCCTTGTAGTAGGTGAGGTCGCGGATCGTGTCGTGGGTGTACCGTTTGGAGGCATCCTCGTTGTACACATCGGGGTCGGCGATCATGGGCTCGTCGATTTTGTCGAGATCCACGGTGAACTCAGCGTAGTATTTGGCATTGTCATCGGGGGCGAGAGGAGGGTTGTCGCCCCCGCGGATGTCCGCGATTCGCGTGTCTGCGTGGTCGACGAGGCCCTGGAGGACGTTCCTTTCGTTGTCCATGCCCTTGTCGACCATGATCTCGATACGGCTCTTCGCGATCTCGAGAGACTTGATCAGGGTCTCGCCTTCGGAGATGCAGATGGAAGCCTTGGCTTTCATCTCGGCGGTCCAGTCGGTGAAGGTGAATGCCTGATCTGCCTCGAGCGTGCCGATATGAACCTCGATTACGCGACCCTGGAAGACGTTGTCGCCCCCGAACTGGGCGAGCATCTGGAGCTGGGTCGCGTGGACCACATCTCGGAAGTCCATGTGGTCTGCCATCTTGCCTTTGAAGGTGACCTTCACGGACTCGGGAATAGGCATGGAGGCTTCGCCCGTGGCGAGGGCCAGCGCCACAGTGCCTGAGTCGGCCCCGAAGGCGACGCCCTTGGACATACGGGTGTGAGAGTCGCCACCGATGATGATCGCGCGATCGTCGACGGCAAGGTCGTTGAGCACCTTATGAATGACGTCGGTCATCGGGTGGTACGAACCCTCGGGATCGCGCGCTGTGATGAGGCCAAACTTCTTCATGAACGTCATCAGCTTGGGGATGTTGGCCTGGGCCTTCTTGTCCCACACGGAAGCGGTGTGGCAGCCGGACTGATACGCGCCATCGACGATGGGGGAGATGACCGTCGCTGCCATCATCTCCAGTTCCTGGCAGGTCATCAGGCCCGTGGTGTCCTGGGAACCGACGATGTTGACCTCGACCCGGACGTCGGAGCCGGAGTGAAGGACCTTGCCTGGAGTAGTGCCGACAGCGTTCTTGTTGAAGATCTTTTCGACCGCCGTAAGGCCCTGGCCCTCGTGGGAGATCTCTTTCGAGCGGGCGTAGACTTCTGGTGCTTCGATCCCGAGCGTCTTGGCCGCAAACGTCTGGAGCTTCTTGCCGAAGACGACGGAGTAGGAGCCTCCGGCCTTCATGAACTCCACTTGTTGGGGCGTGAATGCGCCGGAGACGTCGATCAACTCTTCGCCGTTCTTGTAGAGCTTTTTCTCCGCGGTGTTGATCGTGAGAACGGTTCCGGTATCGACTGAATAAGTCTGCTCGAGCACGGGCTCGCCATCTGCGTCGCGCACGAGGTTCCCGTCGGCATCCTGCTTTTTGACCCAGTTTTTGAGGTCGAGCCCGATTCCACCCGTCACACCGACGGTCGTCAGAAAGATCGGGGAGATGCCGTTGGTGCCCGCGACGACGGGAGCGAAGTTGATGAAGGGGACATACTCGCTGGCCTGTTTGCCAACCCAGAGTGCGACATTGTTCACCCCTGACATCCGGGAAGAGCCGACGCCCATGGTGCCTTTTTCAGCGACGAGCATCACGCGCTTGTCAGGGTGCTGCTCCTTGAGCGCGACCAGCTCCTGTTGAGCCTCCTCGCTCATCAGGCACTTGCCGTGGAGCTCGCGGTCCGAGCGGGAGTGGGCATCGCTACCCGGGGAGAGGAGGTCAGTCGAGATGTCGCCGATGCCAGCGACATAGGTCACGAGTTCGATGGTTTCTGGAATCTCCGGGAGCTTGGTGAAGAACTCGGCCTTGGCGTAGCTCTCGAGGATATTCTTGGCGATGGGGTCTCCGGCCTGAAAGGCCGTCTGGAGGCGCTCGGTGTCTGCTTCGTAAAGAAAAACCTGCGTTTTCAAGACGTGGGCGGCTTCCTTGGCAAGCTCCTCGCCGCTGCCGAGGGCCAGGTCGAGGAGGACCTCGACCGAGGGGCCACCTTTCATGTGGGAGAGCTGTTCGAATGCGGAGGCCGCGTCGATCTCCTCAATCGTGGCTTCGCCGAGGATGATCTCCTTGAGAAAGGCCGCCTTGGTGCCGGCCGCGCTCGTGGTCCCGGGCAGCGTGTTGTAGATGAAGAAGTTCAGCGCGTCCGCGCGGTGAGGGCTCGCCGGGTCCTTGATCAGCACGATCAGCTCACTGACGAGCTCCGCGGCGTCGATCGGTTTGGCGTGGAGGCCGCCTTTCTTCCGGTCTCCGATTTCAGCGAGGTAGCTCTCGTAAAGGCTCATGGTGCTCTCTTCTCTTTAGGCGAGTCCGTGTTTCCCGGATCCAGGGCCCCGCTCGGCTGTAGCGGCCGGCCGACGGCGCTCGTGGATGGGGGCAACCGGTGGTGGAAGGGCCCTCATCTTCACTTGATGGGTTCGCTCTTCCTGAGGCGACGCGCGGGGCGGCCTGCGCCGGAAGAACTGTCCTCGAGAAGATGTAGCCTAGAATCATTCATGCGAATAATGGTTTATTTTAATCAAATTAATCAGTAAAACGGATTATTTATGGACCTGATACACCTCCGCTCTCTCCTCGCGGTCTCCGAGCGTGGCGCCATTGGTGGCGCTGCGAAGGGGCTTGGCATTTCTCAGCCCGCGCTCAGCCGGCGCATCCGCCTGCTCGAGGAGGAGTTGGGTGCCGAACTGGTCGAGCGCAGCGGCCGTGGCATCGCGTTGACCGAAGTGGGGCGACTGGTCGTGGGTGAGGGTCGCGTGCTGGTCGAACGCTACGAGCGGTTGAAAGAGGAGGTGCAACGAAGGGTTCGCCTCGAGGCAGGGGTAGTGCGCGTGGGGGGGGGCGCGACCGCCGTCAGCTTCGTGCTGCCAAACGCGATTGGGCGCTTTCGCCGCGCCTATCCCGATGTGCGCTTCGACGTGAGGGAGGCAGGGTCTCGGGATGTGGAGGACGCGGTGCGCGGGGAATCCCTCGAACTCGGGCTCGTCACCCTTCCGACGGGCTCGAAGGCTCCCGCCGATTTGGACGTGCGCCCGCTCTTTACCGACCAGATCGTCCTCGTTGCGGGGAAGAGACATTCCCTCGCCAATCAGGGGCGGATTCGCGCGAGTGAGCTGCAGGGGCTGAGCCTGGTCGGCTTTGAGGCGGGCACAGCGATTCGTGAGCTGATCGACACCGCTCTGCAGGAGGCGGCCGTCACCATGGAGGTCGTCATGGAGCTAAGGAGCATTGCCGCCATCCTGAAAATGGTGGAAACAACCGGAAGTCTCGCATTTGTCTCGGAGCTCGGAGCGCCAAAGGGCCGAATCATCGACGTTGTGGACCTCAAGGTCGAGCGGCAACTCGCGCTGATCTCGAAGAAAGGCAGGCCGTTGAGTCCCGCGGCGGCGGCGTTCGCGGAGGCCATCGTCGCAGAGGATTGAGCCGCAATGGGAGAGCGCAAATCTGATCGCCTAACGATCGGAGACAGGCTATGCGCAGTCGCACCCAGGAAGGGACTGATGAGCCGGGCTAGGGCCTACTTGTCAGAATGCCGAGTATCGGCGGTGCGGAAAAGGCAGCTTGAAATTCCTATCCGCCGCCCTTCGTTCGAATGATAGAGAGAAAGCCCTACCTACTCTAGAGGCGGCATACAGCGCCTCGACCTGCGGATGGCGGTAAGGCGATTCCGACTGCCTTTTCGGCACCGCTACCAAGTCACATTCTGACACTCCCCATCCTGCCACATCAGCCGTTTCTGGGGGGCTCGAGTTTCTATCCCATCACGAGCCGGCTTTTCGCGGAGCGCGCCGAAGCTGGCTCCATGCGTGCTGCACGATTGGATCGTCCGGCGCGAGCTCGTAGGCTTCTCGCATAAGCCTCAGGACTTCCCCGCTCCTACGCCCCGCCGTTCGTGCGTAGGCGCGTTGCATCAAGCGGTGAGCCTTCCTCGTATCGGCATCGATGGCCAGGTATCCGGTCGGGGCGCGACTTTCCGAAAGACTGCTCGCCTCCAAGAGGCGTTCGATGTTCTGAACCCGAATGGCCCCGCTGAATGCGCCGGGCGGTGCTCGATAAGTCGAGAACTCGAGAACCGGGTCTCCCCATCGATTGACGCTCCCCTCCTCTACGGCTTGTACCAGCGCCTCCCGGTCAGCCATCCAGCCGCGTCGCAGCCAATCGACCCCTCCGATCCCCACCTCCTGTAGGCTCTCCAGCACGAGAGGGGGGACCTCTTCCGCCTGCATGAAACGACGCCCGTCAAGCGGATTTCGAGATCCGACGAAAAATGCGGCACTCGGCGGCTGATAGAACACGTTTAGATGCGGGAAGACCGATGCCGCGGTGCGAACGGTCACATCGAAGTCATCCGGCAGATTTTTCAAACTAATCCATTGAACAAACAGACCATGCTCACTCAGTCTCTTCAAAGCGAGCCCGTAGAATTCCTGGCTGAGTACCTTTGCATTTCCCGCGAAGTGCACACCCTGTTTTCCGTCGGCTACGATCAGGTCGTAGATCGAGTCCGTGCGCAGTAAATAGTGGATCGCGTCATCGACGTGGACTCTGACGCGCGGGTCATCGAACGCCCGAGACTCCTCAAAGAGCTTTGCTCCGCGGACGACGGCTTCGTTGATCTCGACCGCATCGATCCGCTCCAAGGCCGGATGCTGCGTCATCGAGTCGAGCGTACACGCGGATCCCAGCCCAATCTGAAGCGCGCGGCGAATACTTGGGTCTAGAGAAATGGGCAGGTGAGCGAGGAGGATCTGCTTGCTGTAGGTCTCGTGCCTTAAGCCACGGGAAACTCCGATCGTGGCGCCGTCTATACTCATCCCCCGAATGCTGGGATCATTCTTCGCCTCGGCGACATGCACCGTCGAGAGTTCACCTTCTTCCGCGAAGATAATGCGTGATGGAATCTGTCGGCTCAGAGGATTCCAGGGATAAGGTGTGATTGACGGAATTAGTGAAGCTACGACCCCGACAGCCACCAAGCTGAGCGCGACCCGACGCCAGCGTTCGATTCGCGTCCCATGACTGCAGGCGGCGACGAGGATGCCGAGTGAGAGGTTGACTCCGACCAGCAGTTTCGTGCTGCCCATCGTTCCCAGCCATGGCAGGAGGATCGTCGCGGCGCCAATCGACCCCACGATACTTCCGAGGTTGGCGAGCAAAACGGCACGGCCTATCCGCTTGCTGGCTTGAGCCGGATCCGCGACGAATAACCTGCTCGCCAAAGGAAACGAAAGTCCCATCAGTAGCGTCGCCGGCAGCATGATCGCTAGCGCAGCGGCGCCATGAACCATAAGCCTAAGGGGCCACTCGAGAGCTCGAATTCCTTTGCTCGAAACCGACAACGCCGTGCCTTGCGGCGTCTCGATCAATGCGGCCAGGCTCGCCATCCCCGCTGCCGCAGCCAAGGCGATTCCGACCTGAACGAAGAAAAGGCTGCGACTCGGATTTCCCAAGCCGATGACCCTTCGAAGAGGGAGAGCCCCAAGGCCGAGGCCCAGCAGGAACGTGACGAGCACGATCGTAAAGGCGAAGGTGCTTTCCCCGGCGATCGGACGGTAGGCTCGAAACCAGGCAATTTGATAGGCGAGGGTCGTGAAACCCGACACAAATAAAACGCTGCCCGATACCCAACGAGGCAACTCGCTCGATACGGATTCGTCGAGATCCGGCCCTACGAGATCCTGATCGGCTCGGAAGTCGCCTCGTCGATCGATCGCGAAGGCCGCCGCCGCGACGATCAGATTCAACACCACGCCGGCACTGGCCGCGCCGTTCAATCCAAAAGCCGGAATCAGCGCAATTCCGGCAAGCAATGCCCCAAAGGCTGCACCAATCGTATTCCACCCATACAGAGTGCCTAGATGGCGGTCGAGTAAGTCGGAGTTTGAAATGACGACGTTGCAAAGGGCTGGGTAGGTCGCCCCCATGAGTGCCGCCGGCACAAGCAATACGCCGAGCGCCGCAAGCATACGCATGAGCACCGACAGGCCATCACCATATTCCGAAGACGGCGGAAGGGCCGCCGAGAGGATTTCGGGCAAACGAGAGAGGAGCCAGGTCAGTCCCACCGCACTCGCGGCGATCGCACATTCAAGGATCGCGTAGAGTCGAAGCGGGCTGCCGACCCGGTCCTGGAATCGGTGGTAGGCCCACGCGCCAATGCCCATCCCCCCCATGAATCCTGCGACCGTTGCGCTGACACCCAACGTGCTACTCCCAAAACTGAGGGAAAGCCATTTAGTCCAACTCACTTCGTAGGTGAGTGCCGCAGCCCCAGATACGAACGAAAATACATAGAGAAAAGCTGCGAATCTCATTCGTTCAACCGGCTCGGCGCGACGTGACAGCCGTGTCGGAGACTCTGACGCAACACCGGGCGTCGCTGGTGCCGAGAGAAACGGCGAAGCATGGAAGTGATCCTCGAATCCGATTCGACAGGACTGAGAGCGAACTTAGACCGGAGCATCGATGCGATCGCCGCAAGTCAGCCGGATTTCTAGCAGATAATCCAGTGCGTTGTCGGTCATGAAGATCAATCGCCCCCGGAGTCATCGAGTTCGTTGGAGCGACTGATACGAGGCATAGGCTCGCCACGCTGGATCTAGCCCACTCGAGCCCACTCGAGAGGGTGTCGCGTGTCCTCGTTCGGCTGAACATCAGGCGTCGGGCTCCGGTCCGTGCGCCTCCCGACGGAGCGTCTACGATCGAACCAGGGAACTCCTGGTGCGAAGCGACCGACCACGCGCGGGGCTTTTTTGCCCTCTAAGGGGTCGCGCTCAGCTTTTGCTGGCGACAGGGGTCGGCCGCCCGAAGAGATAGAACCCAAACGCCTTGCCATCGGCGCCCTCGGCGGAGCCGTGCTCCCACTGATAGCCCGGGGTGTCGAGTCCCTCGAGGAGTATGTTGAGGTCGGCGTGTCCGTAGACGCGCGGGAGCGAGGCATGCCCGTCCCACGCGTAGAATAGTGGGACTAGGGGCACCACGTAGGTGAAGAAGAGCTGGCGCAAGGTGAGTGGGCGGACAAAGGGGGTCCAAACGAGCGCCGTGACGAACACCATCGGTAGCGCGAGCGGCAGCGAGAGGACCCAAAGAGACGTCGGCATCGGCGACTCCCCCATTTCATAGATGAGCAGCGGCTCACGCTCCGCGACGGCCGAGGCAAGGATGGATCGCGCCTGCGCCGGACGCATGTGGTGGAAGCAGTTCACCATCGTCTTCAGCCCTGCCGGGGCCGCGGCCAGATTCGTCGCGTCGACGGGTTCGGCCTGATAGGCGCATTCCGGGTTTGCCGGGTCGTTGAACGTCGCGACCGCATCGGTGTTGGGGTAGAGATCGGTCATCAACAGTTGGGTACCTGCGAGCCCCGGCTCGCTGCGCACCGCGACTAGCACCTCTGGCATCGAACCCCCGCCGCCTGACCCCAGGTCGATGATGCGGTCGAGCCCCTGCTCGCGCAACGCGCGAGAGACTAC
>Ga0315331_10002719_pt1 | contig 13320 bp, 12 predicted proteins | sample M160m34915metaG_FD_203456 | JGI IMG/M metagenome (GOLD analysis project Ga0315331, IMG submission 203456) | Ammonia-oxidizing marine archaeal communities from Monterey Bay, California, United States - M1 60m 34915 | ecosystem: Environmental > Aquatic > Marine > Intertidal zone | place: USA...
GTTTGTGTTGGTGCACCCGGGTTCTTTATCTTCAATCACCGTGTTGGCTGAAAGGTCAATTTTTTCGGTCATATCAGTTTTTTACTATTCTCTTGTTCCAATTAGGCAGCGTAGCTAGTATGTCAAAGAATGCTTATATGCGGTGTAATGACGATGATACAGAGAGTGGAGTCAAGTATGAAGGTTTTTTTTGTTGGTGGGTAGAAGTACAGAAACTGACAGTATTTGCGGGTGAGTTTCATTATGAAAAAATGGAGGAGTCGATTCTATGGTGGCTAAAGGGAAAACTACTAAAGAACATGATGAAAAAATAGCTAAGATGGTTTTCTCTTCAGTTTATCCCCATTATCTAAACAAGATCTTAAAGAATGGCCGTAGTGAAAAAGAGCTGCAAGAAGTGATTACATGGCTGACGGGTTTCGAAGGTATGGTTTTGCGGGATTTGATTGAGGGTGAAGCCTCATTTAAAGAGTTTTTCGATAAGGCGAACCTAAATCCGGATGCCAGCCTAATTAAAGGTGTGATATGCGGGTATCGTATTGAAGACATTGAAACACCGCTGACACAAAAATGTCGGTATCTTGATAAGCTTGTAGACGAGCTTGCGAAGGGAAGCAAGATGGAAAAGATACTTCGAGCGTGCTGAGTGAGTGCAGTAAAGTTAGGTTTTCTGCCTGTAAACTCCTTCATTGCAAGAGGGTTTTCAATGTAGATATTGAGTGACGTTACAATATTTGCAACCGTGTATTTGCTAAATACTTTATGTCATATGGGAAATAACCTATGAGAATACTTAAACTTATTTTTGGATGGCTTAACAGCTTTTTAGGAAAAGCTAGAGCCGTAATCTTGAATCTTGGCACAGCATTTTTTCTATTTTTTCTGATAGCCTTAATTATCAGCGGATTGACCTCAATAGAGCCAAAAATAGATCCAAGCGGCAGGGTCCTCGTCCTTAACCCGCAAGGTGCAGTTGTAGATCAAGAAGTATCGGTGGGTAACTTCTTAACCAGTATAACTAGCAATGGATTATCTAATCAGATTCAAACCAGAGATGTTATTGAAATAATTCAGTCCGTTAAAGTAGACGATGATATACCCGCTGTATTAATCGATTTTTCCAAAACGGCATTTGCTGGACCAACAACAGCGATTAATATTGCAAGAGAGTTAAAAGCTCTTCGTGATGCAGGGAAAAGAATTATTGCGTTTAGTGATCATCTTTCGACAAACTCGTACTTGATGGCTTCTCAAGCTTCAGAGATATGGGTGCACCCCGTTGGAGGAGCGAGCATTGGGGGTATCGGCGGGATGAGACCTTACCAGAAAGAACTTTTTGAAAATCTAAAAATCAACTTTCATAATTATTCTGAAGGGGATTTCAAATCTGCTGTTGAAGGTAACACTAGGGCTGATATGTCGGCGAATGACAGGTTGCAGCGAGAGGCCTTTACGCTCCCGATTTGGGAGGAAATGAAAGATATTATGTCGGATGGACGTGGAATAGCTCCTGAAGAAATCCAGGTTTTCTCAGATAATTTCATTGGTATTTTCGGCGACTCTGAAGTAACTAACATTGCGTATGCGATCTCAAAAAATATTATTGATGGAACGAAATCCTTTCCAGACTTTCGACAATACATGATTGAAAACTTTGGTGCGAATGAAGATGCTGAAACTTTTACCTTTAAATCCATTTCATTTCAAGAATATGCAGATCAGTTCGGTGACGAGTTAATATCTGAACCGGATGAGATTGCTGTGATAACTGTGGAAGGGACTCTCATGGAGGGCAATAGTTCTCAGGGCGTTGCTGGAGCAGATGAAATCGTAAGACAAATAAGGTCGGCCCATGAAAATGAGGATACTAAGGCAATTGTTCTCCGCGTAAACAGCGGCGGCGGATCAGTTATCGCGAGTGAAATGATGCGTGATGAATTATTGGAAGCAAAGAGGAAGGGGATTGGAGTAGTCGTATCGATGGGTGATTATGCTGCATCGGGAGGCGTCTATATTTCAACGCCCGCTGATTTCATATTTGCTGAGCCGACATCTATCACGGGTTCTATAGGCGTTGCAATTGCTGTTCCCACATTTGAAGACCTGTTGGACTACGTTGGTATAAATTTTGATGGGGTGGTTACCTCTAGGTACGGCGGGTGGGATCCTACTCAGCCCATTGATGAAGACTTAGATCGAATCATAGATAGCTCGGTTTCTGGTGTCTACGAAAGATTTATTCAATTTGTTGCTGATTCTAGGTCTCAATCTGATGATGAGATAAGGGCCATTGCAGGCGGTAGAGTTTGGATTGGAACAACCGCCGAAGAGCTGGGCTTGGTAGATAAAATAGGAGGCATAAATGAGGCGATCGCTCATGCGGCAGAGCTTTCAGAATTAACAGGATATAGGGTTGAGTATTATGGTCAAGAAACGTCCCTTGGAATGAGGTTGGTTGGTGAGTTGCTGACAAGTGCCGGTGTTTCTATTCAAGAACCTAAAGTTTCATCGGCGCTTGAAGGCATGTTAAAACTCTATGAAGCGTTAATCGCAATACAAAACCCTCAGGTGCTTTTAGCCTGCGGAGATTGCCTTGTAAACTTTGATTGAATTTCATGAAATGTCAAAAGCTTAGAGTAATTACTGGATATTTATCTAAAACCATGTTCAAAGACTTGAATAATCCTGTCGGCTCCCCATATTGCCTGCAGGCAAGTGTGCGTTTTACAAATTAATGTCGACAGATTGGCTTAACGAATTAAGAGGAAGAAGTGCATGTCAGGGCAACATTCAAAAGAAATACGATCAAAAGTAACCAGTGATGGAACGATAGAAATATCGATTGCGACCGCCGAGAAACCAGTGCCTGCGGAAGATGAGGTCTTAATCAAGGTTGAAGCGGCCCCGATTAATCCATCAGATCTTGGCCTCCTTCTAAGTTTTGCTGCGGATCTGGATACGATTAATGTTTCGGGCACTGGTGATGAAACCGTAACCTCTATGAGAATACACCCGCGTTTGATGGGTGCGATGAAGCCAAGGCTGGATCAGTCTCTGCCGGTCGGTAATGAAGGAGCGGGTGTGATTGAGGACGCTGGAGAAAAGGCTAAAGAGCTTATTGGTAAAACTGTGGGCCTCGCTGGAGGAGCAATGTATTCTCAATACAGATGTGTTCCTGCCGCGAATTGTCTGGTTATGGATGAAGGAACAAGCGCAGCGGAAGCCGCATCTTCCTTTGTTAATCCCTTAACGGCCCTAGCGTTTATCGAAACGATGAGGATGGAGAACCATACGGCTATTGTGCATACAGCGGCGGCTTCAAACTTAGGACAGATGCTGGTAAAGATCTGCAAAGATGATGATGTGCCTTTGGTAAATATTGTTAGGAAGCCTGAACAAGTAGCGCTGCTTAAAGATTTGGGCGCTGAGCATATATGTGATACGAGTGATCCGGATTTCATGGATAGCCTCATCGGAGCCTTGGTCGCAACGGGAGCAACGCTAGGTTTTGATGCTACGGGCGGGGGTAATGGTGGAGAGCTTCCTAGTCAGATACTTTCTGCAATGGAAGTCGCTGCAAATAAGGTGGCCAAAGAGTACAGCCGCTATGGTTCTGATACCTACAAACAAGTCTATATTTATGGCGGGCTAGATCCATCCCCAACGATTTTGAAAAGAGCCTATGGGATGTCATGGGGGCTTGGTGGATGGTTACTCACTCCGATGATCGGAAAAATCGGAATGGAAAAATTCCAGCAGATGCGAGCTAGAGTCGCAGCAGAAATTACAAGTACCTTTGCTAGTAGCTATGCTGCTGAGATATCGTTAGAGGAAATGATGCAGCCGGATATTATCAAGGCGTACGCAAAGCAGGCTACGGGTGAAAAATATCTGGTTAATCCTAATAAATAATTTTTTCCACTTAAAAAACGTACAAAAAGCAGAAAAGATTAAGGAAGTCGAAATAAAGCCTCGACGGGGCAGTTAAGGATCTTAGCAATTTTTAATGCAAGAACGGTAGAAGGTACATAAATCCCGTTTTCAATTGCATTAATACTCTTTCTAGAAACTTCTGCCCTTTCCGATAGCTGTTGTTGAGTTAAGCTGGCACATTTCCTGGCTTCCTCAAGATTGTTTAAGAGCTTTTTGTGATTTTTCCCCAAAACTATTTCTTTTCAAATTCTTCAACAGCATTCGTAAGCTCTTGACTCGTATTTGGGTATAGATATCCAGCGATCATGGTGCCTACCCCTATGGCGCCAACTAAAAGTCCCGCGCCTTCGACGACAGATCCTAGAGCAACGACTCCGAAAAGATAGAGGCCAATGCCCACAAAAGTGGTTATTACGCCGCCTCTACGATAATCTATGGGCTCTTTTTTTCTTTCTTCAAAGATGCTTAATAGGTCCTCAACCTTAGAGGGATCATCTAAGTGTTTAGCTATCTGCAGAGCAGCGTCTCTCTTGCCTTTTTCTTCGTGATAAAGCCAGATAAACACGGATAACGGGATGATGATTCCAGCCAGTATTCCTAAAATTGGTATGAGTATTTCCACGATCATTTGCCCCTAAACTATGTAACGTAAACTTATCATTAAATATTAGGGAAGTAAAGGTTACATCAATTCGATACACCATAATATTAGTCAGGCTATAATGATCTGAGAAGTTTGTAGTTGCATATGTGTAAGGGTCGACAAGCATCTCTGCTATATGGATAGGAAAACACGAATGAAAAGAATCATGAAATGGACCGCCGGGACAGGCTTAGTGCTGGCTGTTTTAGCTTTCTTTACCCGAGATTATCTCGGCTTACTTTTGATTTCTTTTCTCATGGCCCCTGATCATGCATTTGAGCGCCGGTTAGCGCCTGTAGCTCCTGACTACGTTAAAATAGAGAACTGGGCCGCGTTGCCCGGTCGAAACGATTCAGCTGATGTCGAAAGACCTCCTGAGATTGTCGATAGCCAAAGGGGTGCTGATGTTGATGTTTTTTTTGTACACCCCACAACTTATGTGAGCGGGGAGACCTGGAATCAGCCGCTGGATCATGAGGGCGCTAATAAACTGACCGACGAATGGGTGATGCGTGATCAGGCCAGCGTGTTCAATGCTTGTTGTGGGATATACGCGCCTCGGTATCGACAAGCTACCCTTTTTAGTTTTCAAGATGAATCAGGTAGTGGCGAGAGCGCACTAAATCTGGCATATGAAGATGTTAGATCGGCATTTAGGTTTTTTATTCAAAATTATAATCAAAGAAAACCTTTTATATTGGCCAGTCATAGCCAGGGCAGCATGCATGCGGACCGATTGTTAAGGGAAGAAATTGTTTCGTCTAATCTCTTTTCTCGGATGGTTGCTGCTTACGTTATCGGTTTTTCCGTTGATGAGTCGAACAGCGTACCAATTTGTGAGAGAAGTGATCAAGTGAATTGTCAGGTATCCTGGAATGCCAGCACATCGGATGCGCCGATTAAGCTAGCACAGAGAGGTGATATATGCGTGAATCCTATTACTTGGAAGACAGATTCAGTGTTGGCACTCGCAGCGGATAATTTAGGTAGTGTAACGTTCTCGAGCGAGGGCGGTATCGACCGGGAGATAGCAGATGCTGTTTGTCGGAATGGATCGCTGTTTGTGTCGGAAGTTGATTCTGAAAGATACACAAACAATATGCCCTTTGGTCCAGGGAATTACCACATGCATGATTATAGTTTTTACTACATGGATATTCGAAAGAATGTCGAAGAACGGATTGCTAATTTCAAAGCAATTAACCCCCTATAAGAAAATGAGTTCTTCCTCGTGAAAATAATAGGAATACTCGGTGGGATGTCTGCCGCGTCTACACAGATCTACTACAATAAGTTGTGCGCGCTGACCACGGCCCGGTTAGGAGGCTTGCACTCTCCTGACCTAATCATTAGATCAGTCAATTTTGCTGAAATCGAGAACTTGCAAAGCAGAGGTGACTGGTCTGAGGCTGGCGAGCGCCTTAATAGTGAAGCAAAAAAATTAGAGGCCTACGGCGCAGAAATTTTAGTTCTTGCCACCAATACGATGCACAAACTCAGTGATCAGATGATGCGTGGTTTGCGAATTCCAATGATTCACATCGCCGATGCTACGGCGGAGGAAATAACTGGGGCTGGGTTTAGATCGCCGGCCCTAATAGCCACAAAATTTACTATGGAGCAATCCTTTTATAAAGATCGCCTTACCGCTTTGGGATTGAATCCGGTCCTGCCGGACGCTTCAAGCCGCCAAACGATTCATGACATTATCTATAATGAGCTGTGCCTCAATATTCGGAGTGAGTCCAGCCGGGCTATTTTTGAGTCTATCGCCCGTAAATTAGTGGACGAGGGGGCGGACAGCGTGATCCTTGGCTGCACAGAGGTCTGTATCCTTCTCGATCAAGATAATGTTGACGTCCCTGTCTTCGATACGACTTCGATTCATTGTGAGAAGGTATTAAGGATGGCGCTTGAGAAAAATGATCAGAGCTAAAAATTTAAATATTAATTTTACGCGTCTTAGTAATCGAACGCTTCGTGGGGAAATCATGGGAAAAATCCGGACGTTGGCCAAGGATGATTATGATAATTGGATAGAGATTTATCAATTTTATGCGGAGCATTACGGAGTTGCATTGACAGAGGTCGGTATCAAAACAACATGGGAATGGTTAATGGATCCTGCGAATTCACTCAATGGAATTGCTGTTCAATCTGATGGGTCGATAATCGGTTTGGCCCATTACAGGGCGATGGTGAGCCCTTTAAGGGGAGGGTATATCGGCTTTCTAGATGATTTAATTGTAAGGCCTGGTTATCGGGGTAAGGGGGCCGCTAAGTTACTGTTAGATGAACTGAAAATAATTGGTCAAAGGCAGGGCTGGTCTGTTTTTCGATGGATAACGAAAGATGATAATTATCGTGCTCGGTCGCTTTACGATAAAGTAGCATCAAAAACTGACTGGACTACTTATGAAATGGACTTGGGTGATTAAATTGATGAGCTAAATTTTTTAGCCGCAATATCGCTTGGGCGCACAAATTACTCGAACTGTTAATTCTTTATTTTGTCAGTTTAAGACGTTTGACCCTGCAGCTTCTAACAATGGGAAGGTAACTCTCTGGCCCACATAAATGCTATCAAAATCGATACCTGGGTTATATTGCCTGACAAGCCATAAGGGTGCAGAGTAACGGTTCAGAGCTAGTCGATTGATGTTATCAAAGCGCCGTATTTCATATTCTTCTGCCCCTCTGATTCGATAAGCTGAAAAAAAATCTCGTTGTAAGTCTGAATGGAAGTTGCGGCGAGCAAGTTCAAAATTCTCTTTAGTTACCCTGCTAAAATCTAGTTGTACTGTCCTACCAATAATTATCTGATCTCGAAAATTCATGTTGTTGAGTTCTCTTATATCTCGTGCTGAAACATCGAGCCAATCAGCGAGATGTCCCAGTGTCTCAGAAGCGTGAACCTCGATAGTGCTGTTTAACGCTACCGAATAATCAGAGGGATCTGCATCTAAAATTCCCCCAAAGTTACTATATGGTATTGCGGGGGACGAAAATTGATCGCTAAGTAATGGAGAAGTGGGGAGGCTTGAGGACTCGTTGTTGCTTAAACTTTCAAAGATTGGGTCAGTTAATGTTTGTCCGCGGTTAGCGATGACTGCGGAAGATGCTGGAGTGTTTGGCGTTGAATTAACAAGCGAAATACCGAGGTCGGATTGATCTTGAATAGGAGGAGTGGTGCTTTCTCTCGGAAAATCAGCTAGTTCATTAGGTTGGCTTATTGGTGGAACAACCTCGGCGATCCTAATCTGCTCTTCTTGGTTGCTAAGATTTACTTCAGTAGTCGAGTTCATTGGTAGGAATAAACGCTGACCAATTTGAATATTATCTCTATCCTGGATTTGATTTAAATCAGTAATGAAGACTGTCGTTGTGTTAAATCTTTCCGCGATTGATTGCAGGCTATCCCCTCTCTTTACCTCATAAAGGATATCGGGTAGCTGGTCACTATATTTGTCGCCGTTATTAATTCCTGCGAGCAAGTTGCCTTCCTTAGCAAGCATTTCTGTTCTAACCTTTAATTTGAATCCTCTTGGGATACGTTTTACTCCCTGCCAGACAATGTTGCGAAGAGATGGGTTGTCGGTTTGCAGTTGCTCTAAAGTGGTACCGATAGATTCAGCAAGGGTCTGAGCACTAATAAAGGCGTCAAGACGGACCTCAGTATATTTCGGTGCAGTCGCAAACTGAACATCCTTGAAATATAGGTCGACATCTCGTTCTACTTCATTTACCGCAAGGAATTGGGCATAAAAATTCCGGCCTACGAAGCGGAATCGATTACCTTTGTAGTTGGCAATAATTTCTTCTATTGCGGTTGTTCCGGTTTCGCGGACCGCCCGCGACATGCCTCCAACACCTTGATTATATGCGGTAAGTGCCAGTGGCCAACTCCCCAAAACTTGGTGATTATATTCGAGCAAGTCCATCGCCGCGTTCGCAGAAATATAAGGATCTAGACGTTCATCAATAATTTCATCTATCCGCATAAAACGCTGGCCGGTTGGTCTTGTGAATTGCCACATCCCCGCCGCGTTTGCAGATGAATATGCATCAGGATTGAACGACGATTCTACGTGCGGTAATAGCGCTAACTCTTGCGGTAGATTCTTATCTCGAAGAATTTTAGCTATGTAATCGCGATATGCCCCAGACCTTTCTAAGCCACCTAAAAAGGCATTTGATTGACCTAGCTGGAAGCGAACATTATCTATGGCATCTTTCAGGCGCTGATTGCTAACGTCATCCGGCCAGAGTTTTAGTATTTCTTCCTGATCCAAGGTCAAGTCATTCCTTTTACCTAGTGCAAGGACTGCTAGGTTATCTTTAATTTCTTGTCGGCGGGATTCTATGCTCTGGTTATCACGATTTAACTGTGCGTAGATTATGGATAGATCTTCAGAGTCATGTAAAAACCCGCTGTCTGTGTCTATTTCCGTATAGACTCTTACCCAGAAATTAATCGCGGGTTCTAATTCAGCGGGTCTTGGAAAGAGATCCGCGTCCATTTGCTGTGCGACTACGAAAGTTCCGATGAAGATTGCTTGTACTGCTAAAATTAGGCGCCCTAGCGCGTTATAAAAACCCTTTGACTTATGCCAAGGTAAAATGAATTTAATCTTGAGGAAATTTTTACTAAGAATCTTCATATTTTTCAGCAGTATAGGGCTTTTTTTCTAGAGTTGCTAAGACATCCCGTCTGGCTGTCTATTTCGTTTCAAATATTTAGGATAATCGGCCGTAGGCATCACTTTTACAGTAAAAAATTACTGGGGCGGTAAATTACGGTTAGTCTGGTCATCGAGAAAAATTATAAATTTTTTAGTGTAAGTGACGATTGGCACTGTAGTTAAAGGCGCGACAAGCTGGAATCGGAGTTTACATGATTGAGAAGTTTGCCCGCTCAGGTATGAACTGAGTATAAAATGTTGTTTGCGAAATTTGGGAATTGAAAGTTGTCACAGCAACAGTTAGAGGAAGAATAAAATGTCTGATGAAATAGATCGATCTGTGGAGCCAAAACTTGGCGCTGAAGCGAAAAAAACAGAGGATCTTCCCGCAGGTGTGCGAGTGAGAGCGAGAAGCAAAAAAGACACAAGTACAAAAAAATCTAGTAAAAAGAAGGCGGCTTCGAACCAGAAAGAGCCCATTAGTTCTGATAAGGCAGACGCTCAGAAGGAATCTGAAGGATTGGCTGAAAAGAAGGTGGATGATGCAGTTTCTCGGCTGAGCGTAAAGATATCAGATGTCGAACAAAAAATTGACTCCCTATCAGATCACCTGGCAGGAACGGTTCGCACGATGGAAGACAATGGCTCTAAGCTGTACGAGCAGGAAAGTAAGTTCTCTGAATCTATGGCAGACTTTCAGATATACAAAGATTCTCGACAAAAAGCTTCAACAATAATGGTCGCCTCTTCCGTGGCTGCGATGATAGTAGCGATCATGTTTTTGGTCTTTGCTATTTCAAGTTTTTCAACGAAAACCGACTTTTTTGATTCGGTAAGCACGGCACTCGGAACGCGAATCGTTGACATGAATGAGGGGTTGGACAGTTTTGATTTAGCAAGGGCAGACCTCGCTGTTTTACAAGAGCAAATCGAGGGGCTTGAACTTCGATTGGAGGAGAGCCAGCTCAGTTACGTAAATACTGAGCAAGATATCCAAGGTCAACTTCTAAGTTATACCGAAAATATTAATCAAGAACTAAGCGATCAGACTGCGAATTTACGCGGGAATATTTCAAGACTGGATGGCCAATTCTCGGCTATTAATTCGCAAATTTTGGATTTCGGGGATGAGCTCGAGCAGAGTAAAATGATTCTAAACGAGATCGGTTCCGAAGCGCGATCAATGAATGAGCTGAAAGAAATAATGAATGCGCTACTGACTCTAGAGCGAGAAAAGTACTATGAAGCGATTAGTAGCGGAGTGAGTGGAAACGGTATCGGAGAGGCTGGATCCTCTTCTTCCGAAGCCGGTCCAACTTTCAATAGGTATTACACTCAATAATTTCTCAGGAATTAAGAAGGGGATTCGTTAAAGAACGCCTTAGACACATCTGAGGCAATTTCGTCACCGTGCCGAAGCAGCAACGAATCGCATAAATCACAAATTTCAGATTCAATCTCTTTGTTAATCGAGTCCGAGGAGCTGGCTTTTGTCCCATCACCGCTTTTTTCTGAAGCCTTACGCCGTTCTTTTGCTATTTTTGATCCGATCACCCGAAGGTTTTCTACTCTATCGGCTGGGAGCCAGACCCCGATTTGGCCTCTACTTGTGAAAACTAGCTTCTCGCATTCAAATACAGTGTTCTCGGTGTTTACATTATTGCTCACATCTAAGCCATCCTGGATAAATTTTACTAGGGCTTTTAATAGCGCAATGCCGTATCTCGGCCTTATTTCATCCAGCTCAAGGGGCGTTGCTTGTGTGAGGTCCTCCCTTACAAGACATTTGTAAAGAGCTTGACCGGTAAGACCATAAAAATAGGGGTCATATTGAATCTCTTGCGGTTTGCTTTTTGGGGAAGCTATATCAATTTTTGTGAGAAGAGAGTTGGTCGCGGTCTCCAGCCAGTTTAATTTCCCTACGACAAAAAACAGAAGACCTATAAGGATTACTCCTATCGCGACGGTAATCGTTAATAATACGGATATCATTGGGGACATAATTTATTTTCCAAGTACATTAAAAAAAATATTCCTATCTTTTAATTTAAAGTCAGTTATCTTCTTTAAATTGTTCGTTATTTTCACCGGACGTTAGAAAATCTAGTACAGTTATTTCTTTATTGATACGCAATTCTACGCAAATTTTCTCAAAAATACCTTGTGCAACTAATGTGCTCTTGTCTTCATCAAGAAGGCATTTTTGGTATGAGCATCCCAGCTCGAATATCTCCTTAGCATATTCCTCAGGAATAAAACTTATTATCGTTCCATTGTCCGTTTCAATTAATTTATAGGGCTCATCAAGCTTGGGCTCAATCAGATCATTTATTGGTTCCTGCTGGGCTAGATGGATTTCTTTTAAGCTTTCATACTTCTCTGTAAGCCTTGCTCCGTCTAGGAAGGTTTTTTCGAGATTTACTTTCGCTCGATTAGCCAGTCGAAGCCTAAAGCCTAAAGACATCTTGCTGGTTCGTTCTGTTGCAGACTCGTAATCTAGACGACTTCTCTGTTTTAACTCCTCGACACTTTTTTTTGGCAATATACTTTTTAAGAAAGGGATCGAGACCATTTTTAAGCCACCCTTGCGACTTCTTCACGTAAGTCTTTTACGATAGAACTGAGAATCTGGCTAACCCGAGACTCTTTTACCCCTATGACTGCTCCAATCTCTTTTAGGTTTAGTTCCTCTACGTAATAAAGGTTTAAGACTAGTTTCTTCCTCTCATTCAATTCCGAGATCAAATCGGTGACAATATTGGTGAGTTGTGCATCCTCTAAAAGTTTCATTGGGCTTTCTTTCGGTCCAATCAGATCATCGAAAGCGTCGCCATCGTCAGAGTCTATTTTATCAATCTTAAATCTATCGATATGGGTCCTCTGTTTCTCATATTCGTTGAGAGAGATGTTGAGCTTTTCAGCGATTTGAGAGTTTTTTGGTGAGATGCCTTGCTCATTTTCCAATTCATGTTTTGCCTTGTTATGTTGCTGACTATTCTTTATCGCTAGTCTGGAAATGTCGCTCAATTTCCTAACTTCATCAAGGATCGCCCCCTTGATTCGGCTTTTAGCGTAGTCTTTAAATGCTACGCCCGTTTTATCATCAAAAGTTTCCGCAGCCGACAGAAGCCCTAACATCCCGATTTGAACCATATCGTCGTATTCCATAAATTTTGGAACACGTGCCTTCAAATAACCCGCAATCCTATTGACTAGGGAAATATTTTGGTTGACTAATGCGTGAGCGTTAGTCAATTCATTTTTTTTATATTCGTTAGTCTGCTTCAAAATTTTTACTACTTCGTTGGGTTAAAGAACTGTATTTCACCACTTTTAGGGTTTATTGAGATTTTATCTATTTCATCGACTATTGCTGCAAAATCATGATAACAGGTTGTTGTTTCTCCCATAGATATTGCTGCTTTTCCTTTATTCCATGCTAGAGAGTAATCTGAGCTTTGGGAAATTGAACCTAAAAACTTGAGCGCCACGCCAAGAAATTTTGCGGTAATCGTATTCATTTTTTCAAAAAGTATGCTTCCTTCTTGTTTTGTGACGACTTTGTTTGGAATAAAAATAATATCAGATAGCCCTAGGTTTAAATGCATAAGCTTGATTAGCGCATATGCATCTGCGACGGATGACGGCTCATTAGTTCCAATTACGATTTGGTGGTGGCATGCCGACAGAAAATTTAGAACGCTCTGACTTGCGCCAGCAGAAATATCGACGATCATTATGTCAAATTGGTTTTCTAATGCAGCAAAAGCGCGGATTATGTTGTTTGTGTTTTCATTATCTAAAGCTAAGCTTTCGTCGAGCCCATTCCCCCCGCTGATTATTGATATACCAGTTTCTGACTCAACCAATATATCCTGTATTTCTCTCCTCCCCTCAAGGACATCCACTAGATTGCCATTCAGTTTGTTCCTGAGGGCAATATGAATATTGCCTAGACCTATATCTGCATCAAAGATTAGTACTTTTCTGCCCTTCAAGGCGTGATAGGTGGCTAAATTGATAGCAAAAGTGGTTTTCCCTACGCCGCCTTTTCCACTAGCA
>Ga0315331_10002720_pt1 | contig 13319 bp, 17 predicted proteins | sample M160m34915metaG_FD_203456 | JGI IMG/M metagenome (GOLD analysis project Ga0315331, IMG submission 203456) | Ammonia-oxidizing marine archaeal communities from Monterey Bay, California, United States - M1 60m 34915 | ecosystem: Environmental > Aquatic > Marine > Intertidal zone | place: USA...
ACTTTTAATATCTCACTATTAAACATTATCTGTAGGTAAGCATTTGCAACCATTAATTTTATATCGTCTTTCATATTATCCAGTTGGTACTTACTAGCTAATATTTGAAGATTTGCTCTATGAAGTTGATATACATTCCTTAGTCCATTATATACATCAAGACCCATTCCAGCTCCCATTGAAGAAAACTGTGTAGTATTTGTTTCTAATAGATTAGTTGTAAAATTTGTACTTAAACCAATATTCCATTGGTGTTGTGCTTGAGCGTTAAGGGAAGGTAAGAAGCTCCCAATCGCACTAGATTTACTAAGTTCAGAGTCCTTTAGACTTAACTCAGATTGTTTGATACTTATATTTTTCTCTATTGCCATATTAACACAATCTTGAAGAGAAAGAATCTTCACATCTGATTGAGAAAAAACCGAGGCAATTGGAAGTATCGTAAATAGAATATATTTTTTAATCATCATCTCTAAATTCATCAAAAGCAGATTCCTCAGCTTCTATTTTAATTGGTTCTGTTTTATTCCAGATTTTAATTTTGGTATCCATAGATAATCCTGATAATACTTCAACATTAATTCCATCAGATAATCCTATTTCAATATCTTTTCTTTCAAATTTTTGATTTCCAGTTTGGATTTCAACATAAGGAGCTTGTGTTCTTCTATCAAACTGAAGAAGCGCCTCTGGAATAACCATTATATCATACCTGCTATCAATAACTAAAGATGCATTGGCACTATATCCTGCTCTAACAAAAACTGATTCACTTAAAGTAACATCAGCTTCTATTTTAAATTGGACAGCACCTTGTTCTTCGGTTCCTTTTGGAGCAACAAATTTCAAACTAGCATCAAACTCTTCTCCTGGAATAGCTGCCATAGTAACTATAAGCCCTTGACCATTATAAAGTTTTCCAACTTCTGCTTCATCAACTTTTCCTTCAAAGATCATTGTATTTAAATCAGCAATTATAGCAACAGTTGTACCAGCAGAAAAGTTATTACTTTGAATAACTTGATCTCCTAGCTTAACAGGTATCTCTAAAATAGTACCTGAAACTGTAGCTCTTATATTTGTATTAGCAGTTGCAGATCCAGAAACTGAACCCTTTTTAATTATTTCTAAATCATTTTGAGATGCAGATAAATTCTCTTTCACTTGACTGTAAGAAAGTTCAGCATTATCAAAATCTTGTTGTGAAATTATTTGTTTTGCATATAAGTCTGTAGATCTTTGAAAATCTCTTTCTGCGTTCTTAACAGCAAGCTTTAAATTATTTACCTGACTTTGAACTCTATAAACAGATGCCTCATCAGGAACAACTTTTATTCGAGCAATTAAATCCCCTTCATTAAGAATATCTCCTTCTTCTACAAGAATTTTTTCAATAATACCATTTAATTGTGGCTTAATTTCAACCTCGTCTTCAGGTACTACTTTTCCTGTAACAACGGCTGTCTTTTCTATTGATGAAGTAAATGGAGTAGTTGTATCATATTCTTCTACAGATTTACTGTTAGTTCTAATGAAATAGGCCATAGAAAACAAAAAGCCTAATATTAAAACTGCGATTCCTACTTTTTTTAAGTTCATGATTTATTTTTTTATAAAGTTAAAAATTATTCTTCTCTTAGTGCATCTATTGGCTTAATACTTACAGCTCTTTCTGCAGGTATAAACCCAATTAGTGTACCTAATGTTATCATAGTTGTAAATGCTCCAAAAACAATCAACAGAGGTACTGTTGGGTTTGTAAATGGAAAATCTTCTAAACTTGCTGTACCAACATTTATTAAAAAAAGTAACATTGATCCAACAATTATTCCGATTAATCCAGCTAAAATTGTAAGAAATACCATTTCTAATATTATTTGAACTCTTACCTCTCCAGGAGTTGCTCCAATTGCTCTTCGAATACCCAATTCATTAGTTCTCTCTTTAACAGCTATTAGCATTATATTTCCAATTCCTATTACTCCTGCAAAAATTGTTGCAATTCCAACAACTAAAGATAAGAATACCATCCCTCTGGAGAATTTAATGATACTCTCAAATAATGCTCCAATATTAAATGATCCAAAAGCTCTATCATCATCAGGAGAAACATTTTTTCGAAGTTTTAAATTATCTACAACTAGCTGTTCAAGATATTCTGGGTTAACATAATCATATCCTGAAATGAACATGAATCCAAAATCATCACCTGTATTATAAACCTTTGCAAAGGTTGTAAATGGAATATAAATATCTCCGTCATTACCAAATCCGGAACTTTGTGAATATTTATGAATTCCTACAACTTTAAAATTTATGTCGTTTATTTTTATGTATTCACCTATTGGATCTTCATCTATTTCAAATAACCTATCTCTTGTGCCTTCTCCAATTATAGCAATTTTTCTTTCTAGTCTCATGTCTTCATCATTTATCCATCGACCTCCATCAAAAAGTTTTTTTACTGTTATGGTGGCATAGTTAGGATAGTTTCCGAAAATATTGAAATTATCTGTTTTTGTACCTCTAACTACTATTGGAGCTGAACCACTAAAAGCTCCAAGTTGATGTCCTGGAGAAATAAATTCTATTTCTGGAATTCTTGCTTGAATATAATCAACATCATTTATTTTAAATATTGGTCTGCTCCCTTCCTCATATCCTTTATATGGGATAGATCTACTTTGAGCCCAAAACCCCATTGAATTCTTACTTATGCCACTAAATGCCTGATCAAATCCATTTTCAAGTCCAGTTGCAGATCCTGCAAGAGCTATATAAATAAATATTCCCCAAAAAACTCCTATAGTAGTAATTATAGTTCTTGTTCTGTTTTTTGAAATCGATTCAAAAATTTCATCCCAAGTATCTCTATCAAAAATTTTCTTTAAACTATTCATCTCTTAAGGCAACAATTGGTTTTATTTGAGCAGCTCTTTTTGCAGGAATATAACCTGCTATAACACCAAAAACAATTAATACTATAGTCGCTGTTACTGCTAAACTAAAGTTAACCCCTGGTCTTGTTATAAAGTAATCATGAAGTCCAGTATCCACTGAATTCAATAATAAAATTCCTCCAGCCATTCCAAGAAAACCGGAAACTGCAGTTATAAAAATTGATTCGGTTAAAATCATTTTTATTATCTCACTTGGAGATGCTCCCAATGCTTTTCTTATTCCAAGTTCTTTAGTTCTTTCCTTGACTATAAATACCATTATATTAGAGATCCCTATTATTCCTGCAATTAATGTACCTATACCAACAAATGTTACTATGATTTGGAGTACACTTGCAAATTGCATCGACCTTTCAAATTCATCTGCTACATTTCTTATAAATAAACCACTTGGATCAGTTGGATCAATTGATTTTTTTTTCTTTAAAAATTTTTTTATATCATCTCCTAGTTTAACTGCACCAGAAGCTCCTATTTCAGGATTAAAAGTTAAAACAATATCACCTATTTTATCTGAACCCATTAAAATTTGTTGACGTGTTGTGTATGGAATAAATAGATAACTCTCTTCTACATCCCCTCCACTATCTTGAAAAACCCCGATAACTTTAAATGATCTGCTCCCTATATTAATAAACTTTCCAATAGGATCCTCTTCTTTAAATATATCTCTTGCAACAAGTCTACCTATTACAGCTACTTTAGATTTTTCTTTAATATCTTTTTCATTTAAATATCTTCCTTTCATTAAAATATGATTCTGAATATATTGATTAGAAGGTGCGACTGCTTGAAGTGAAAAGTCGTAAGATTCAAGCTTATATGAAATTCTATCACCAGATCTTATTCTTGGATTTATATATTCTATTCTTGAAGCAAACTGATTACTAATTTCCTCAATATCAGAATTGTCAAATTCAATTCTTCTATTCGATTTAAAGCCTCCAAAAGGTTTTGTTGTTTTCCCAGGAAAAACAAAAACTACATTGTTGGATTGATCTAAAAATAAATCTTTATATGAATTCTTTAGTCCTTCTCCAAGACCAAAAAGTATTATAAAAAGCAGAATTCCCAGAGATACTGTGAACCCAGACAAAACAGCTCTTAATTTATTTTTACTAATAGATTGAAAAATCTCAATCCAGCGTTCAGTATTAAACATCTTTAATTATATTTTGTTTAATTTTTTTATCCTCCACTATAATTCCATCTCTAAGGTGAACAATTCTTTTACACATATTTGCAATATCATGTTCATGTGTTACAACAAGAATAGTTTTCCCTTCATTATTTATTCTTTGGATTAAAGCCATTACCTCTCTAGATGTTTTTGAATCAAGAGCACCTGTTGGTTCATCAGCTAAAAGAACTTTTGGATTTGAGGCCATTGCACGAGCAATTGCTACCCTTTGTTTTTGACCACCAGAAAGTTCGCTTGGCAAATGATCTGACCATTCTTTAAGCCCAACTTTATCAAGATATTCCAGCCCTACCTTCTGCCTATCTTTTCTTGGTAGACCTTGATAATAAAGAGGTAAAGCAACATTTTCTAAAGCATCCTTATAATTAATTAAATTAAAAGATTGAAAAACAAATCCTAAAAATTTATTTCGATAGTTTGCAGCCTTGGTCTCATCCATATTTGCAATTTTTATATTATCAAGATGATAAGTCCCAGCATCAGCAGTATCAAGCATTCCTAGAATATTTAGAAGTGTTGATTTCCCAGATCCTGAAGATCCCATAATAGCAACTAACTCTCCATCTTTTACAGAAAAATTAATTCCTTTTAAAACATGAAGTGAGTTAGCACCCATTTCATAAGACTTATGTAGATTCTTTATCTCAATCAAAACAAGGCGAAATTAATTAAATTATATTTATTAAACCACTGCATAAACAACTATTTTAAGGGATTTGAAAGATATCTTCAACATTACACTTTAAAGTTTTTGCTATTTTAAGAGAAAGAAGAGTTGATGGAATATAAATTCCATTTTCAATAGCATTTATACTTTTTCTTGAAACCTCAGCACTCTCTGAAAGCTCTTGTTGTGTTAAGCCAGCAGATTTTCTAAGTTCCTCAAGTTTGTTTTTAAGCTTTTTATGATCTCTTCCCAAACGCTATTTCTTTTCAAAATTTTCTACTGCTTTATTGATTTCCTCTGTTTGATTTGGATAAAGGTATCCAGCTATCATAGTACCTATACCTATAGCGCATACCAAGAGTCCAACTCCTACAAAGAAAGTTCCCATAGCAAAATAACCGAAAAGAAAAATACCAATACCTACAAAAATCGTTATCACTCCTCCTCTACGATAATCTATCGGTTCTTTTTTTCGATCCTCAAAAATTTTTAATAATTCTTCTAATTTGACAGGGTCATCCAGATGTTTAGATATTTTTACTACAGTTTCTCTCTTTCCCTTACCTTCATGATATAACCAGATAAAAGCCGCCACTGGAATGATGATTCCTGTTAGCATTCCAAAAATTGGTATAAGTTCTCCTATTTCCATATTTTTTATTAATGTAACGCAAACTTATCATTTTTTTTTATGAGAAGCAAACGTTACATCACTTTTTTTTAAAAAAATCATATTATTTAACCTTATTAGTATTATAAATAATCCATATTATTACAAATACCATGATATATGGTATAGACATTAAGTATACTATTCCATTATTAAGACTCTTAGCAGATTCATAAGCTTGTTCTGATTCCATTATAGCACTTAACATAGAACATTGTGAATATGATTCTGCACTAAAAATCAAAAACAATACTATAGTAAAAAGGATTTTTTTCATTATTAGGTATAATAAGGTGAGATCATTAGGTATACAATTACTCCAGTTACTGCAATATATAACCAAATTGGAAAAGTAATCCTAGCTATTTTTTTATGCTTATCAAACATCTTAGATATAGCTCTAACATAAGTTACTAGAACCATTGGAATGATAAAGACAGAAAGAGTTATATGTGTTATTAAAATAAAAAAGTAGATGTACCTGATCAATCCTTCACCTCCAAAAGGTGTAGGGTCTGTAGTCATATGATACAAAACATACATTACAAGAAAAACAACAGATAGGCCGATTGAAATTTTCATTAACAACTCGTGTCTTTTTATATTTTTATTCAATACTGATCTATACGCTAAAATTAAAAGCACTGCAGTCAGTCCATTAATAGTTGCATAAATTGGTGGCAAAAATTTTAATGGAGGAATAGATTCTATTCTAACAAACAGAAGGACAACAACAACAGCAGGAATTAGAACTGAAATAAGTATAATTAAACCTCTATACTTTAATTTGTTATTAGATGTTGTTTCCGGTTTATTCATTGATCAATTTTTTAATATCATATTCTAGCATATCAATTCCTTGAAGATCTATGTTCTCATCATTTATCCCAAGATAATATAAAATTGGATTACCATAATCATCATTTCTAGATCTAATATGGCCTTGCTTGTCAATTAGAGCAAAATATCCTTGATGTTCAAATCCTCCTCCAAAATTAGGATTCTCATTAGCGTATATGTTAAACCCTTTATTGGCAAGATCATAAATATAGTTACGATCTCCAGTCAAGAAGTGCCAATCTTTAGATTTTACCTCTAAATTTTCAGAATATTTTTTTAAAATAATTGGAGTATCATGAGCAGGGTCTATTGTAATAGAGACAATCCCAAAATCATCTAGATCACCAAATGTATCATCCAATTTTTTCATATTCTTATTCATCTCTATACAAATATCAGGACATCTACTAAAGAAAAACTCTAACACGTATACTTTACCTAAAAGATCATCATTGCTTATAAAAAGAGAATCTTGATTAGTTAGTACAAAATCTGGAACCTTCCTGTCTTTTCCATCAATTTTAAGGAAAGACAATTCTTCTTTTTGATGAAGCCTATTAGTATCTATAATGTCTTCATTTGACAACCTATCTATAATCTTTGGTACTGAATAGATTCCAAAAAGAATAATTATTATTAGAAGACCAATATATTTTTTACTTATCATTCTCATTTAAATAAAGAATCATTTTTCTTTAAAGCAAGTCTATATTCAGCTAAAATAATTTTCACATCATCAACCATTTTATTATTTATCTCTGCTACAGACTCAGCATTAAAACCATATAACTTCCCAATATCATCATCATCATCTCTACCTCTAAGATTTAAATCTCGATCTATTATAAAAACATAGGGTGTAGCGTTTTCATCTGACAACTCAATATCAGTAGAAAGACTATTGTAAATTTTCTGGATTTCACTTTCATCAGTAAATATAAAGTTCCATTTTTCAAGATCTGTTCCAACTCCTCTTGTTAATTCTTCTTTAAGGTTGTTGATATTATTCTCTTGGTCTTTTGTTGTTAGAAACACAAATTGAAAATCTTGAAACTGATAAAATCTTTTATAAATTTTTTGATTTAAATTTAATGCTTCTGATTTCCTTAAATTTACATCTCCTCCCCAGAAACCAAGAATTGAGATATTATCTTTTAATGTTATTCCTTTCTCATTACCACTTATGTTTTCAATATCCAAAACATTTGTTGTTAGAATAGGAAGCTTTGCAAAATTGTTTATTCCAGAGGCAAGAAAAATATATATAAAGATTGGAAAAAAGAAGAGAAAGCTAAGAATTAGATACTTCTGAATACTTTTTTTCATCAAAAATTCCAGCTTTTAAATCCACCTAACATAACATCAAAAATATATGAGCCTTCAATTAGTAAAATGAACAGTAAGAATGGAATCAAAATAAGTAAGGGAACTACTATAGAGTTTTTAAGGAATGACTTTTCATCTCTTATATGCATAAAATCCCAAGTAATATAATATGCCTTAATTATAGTCATTATAATAAAAATCCAATTTATAAGTTTAAGGCCAAGAAATTTGTTTAATAAAATTTCTGGCTTTCTTATACCAAGCGCAACCTCAATTATAGTTACAATGGAAAGAAAAATAAGGACTCCCCATATTTTTTGTTGGTTTGATTTGAACTTTATTAGCCCTCTAAATATTTCTAGTTTATGTAAATGTTCTGCCATATTATACTAAATAAAAGAATGTAAATACAAATACCCATACTAAATCAACGAAGTGCCAGTAAAGACCAACTTTCTCAACCATATCATAATGGCCCCTTCTCTCATATGTACCTAGTAAGACATTTATAAAAATTATGATGTTTATAATAACTCCTGAAAATACATGGAATCCATGAAACCCTGTTATAAAGAAAAAGAAATCAGCAAATAATGGATTCCCATATTCATTTCTATATAAGTTGGCACCTTTAATTACTCTAGTTGCTGAGCTTATAGCTACTTCTGCATCCTCTCTAGCTAAGATAATTTTCTTTCCTTTTTCATCAATAGCTTCAAGTCTAACAGTAATATTTTTATTATTATTAAAACCTGTTAAAACCTCATCTAAAGTTATTTCAGGTAATTTGGATTCCTCAACATACCATAATCCAACATTATCATCGTGTGTGAGTCTTTCTTGCTTAATAGATACTGCAAATTCATCTATAGGTATTCTTTTATTATGTTCAAGATCATAGAATTGTAGAATCTTTCCAGTTTGAAGTTCAACTGCTCCATACTCTCCTTTAATAAAGTTTTTCCATTCCCAGGCTTGAGATCCTACAAAAACTGCTCCTCCTATTATTGTCAGTAACATATAGAATGCAACTCTATTTTTATTATTATGGTGACCTGCATCAACAGCAAGAACCATCGTAACAGAAGAAAAAATTAGAATAAATGTCATTAATGCAACATAATACATTGGGGCATCTATTCCGTGTAGAAATGGGAAGTGAGTAAATACTTCATCAGCTATTGGCCAAGAATCTATATTTTTAAATCTTGAGAAACCATAAGAAACAAGAAACCCAGAAAAAGTTAATGCATCAGAAACAATAAACCACCACATCATTAACTTTCCGTAACCTGCAACTAAAGGTTTAGATCCTCCTCCCCATGATCCTGATGTGTTTGTGTTTGATATCGTTGATGAAGCTTGCATCTAGGGCAAATTTTTTCGTTACAAATTTATAATATTTTAGCTGAAGTACTTAATAAAAAAGAATAAATATATCCATAAAGCACCCAGAAAGTGCCAGAATATTAATGCCAATTCAAACCCCAATTTACTTTTCTTATATTTTTGATTATTGAATCTTAATATAACAACTGATAAAACAATTATTCCTGCTAATAGATGTAATAAATGTAATAGAACTAATATATAGACATATGATGTTGTAACTGAACTTCCTGGACCTGTAAAATAAAATCCACTTGAAATGATTTCTTCAAATCCTAAAAATTGAGAGACAACAAAGATAATTGCCAAAATTGCAGTAAAAAATAAATATATATTTATTTTTCTTCTATAGAGTGGAAAAGTATTGTTATTATTTTCAGCATCTGTAACATATTTATCTAAGGTTAGTTTTGCTAAGTGAAAAAAAATACTGCTAAGTATTATTGCAAAAGTACTGATTAAAAACCATGATGGTAAAGAAAAAGAATCTAACCAATCTGGTCTACTACTACTAACAATGAAAGCACTTGTTAATCCTGCAAAGGTCATAGTTATGCTAATCATTCCAAACCAAAGCATCATCTTTTTGGCTTTTCTGTTTTTTATATCCATTTCTATTATATCAGACATTAGATCATAAATTTATCGACCACAAATATAATTTGAATAAAAGTTAAATAAAAGATACTTGCATATTTAAGTTTCGAAGCATTTAAATTATTCATATACAACATTAGATTTATAGCCTTATATAACATAAATAGTCCTGCTAAGAAAATTAATAAGCCTGACGTATAACTAATTGTCAATAATCCCGAAAAACCTGAAAGAGGGATTAGAGAGACTAATATTGTCCAGATAGTATAGAATACTATTTGAAATGCTGTTGACTTATCTTTTTTTCCTGTTGGAAGCATCTTAAACCCTGCTTTTTTATAGTCATCATCTGACAGCCAACCTATAGACCAAAAATGAGGGAATTGCCAAAAAAATTGAATCATAAAAAGTACTCCTGGTTCGATTCCAAATTTATTTGTTGCTGCTACCCATCCCAGCATAAATGGAATAGCTCCTGGAATTGCACCAAAAAAAACACATAAAGGTGTCCTAGTTTTTAAAGGAGTATAAATAAAAATATATATAAGTGCTGATATTAAACCAAAAAAGGCAGTTCTAAAATTAATCAGATATAACAAAACTATACCTGAAAAAATCATAATTAAGCAAATAACAAAAGCAAATTTTGGGCTTATCTTGCCAAGTGGAATTGGACGATTTTTCGTTCTATCCATTAAAGCATCTCTCTCTCTTTCTATAATTTGATTAAATCCATTTGATGCACCAACAAGGAAAAAACCTCCAATTAAGAGGAGCAAAAAGGGTTCAACTGAAAAAAAATCCATTGCAATCAAATATCCTGCAATGGAAGAAAATAATACACTTAAAGAAAGTCTATATTTTGTTAGTTCAAGTATAGCATTAAACATAAATAGATCCTTTTTTAAAAGTTTATAATCTAATAGTTACTTGTAGAAAAAGTATTTCTATTGAAGTCTAAATGTTATTGGAATACTAAATGGAACTCTTACGGGTCTACCTCTTTGTTTCCCAGGAGTCATTTGGGGTAATCGACCTATAATTCTTCCTGCTTCTTGTTCAAGATTCTTATCAGGTCCCCTCATTCTAATATTTGAAATTACTCCATCTCTTCCAATCATAAAGTTTACATATACTCTTCCCTGAATTCCCATTTCTTGTGCAATTTCAGGATATCTAAAGTTTCTTTTTATATGTTGATTGATTTTATCTTGGAAACAAGTTCTTCTTTGAGATTTTGGAACTCTCTCGCATCCAGGGTAAATTGGAACATCTTCAATAACTGCAAATGGAACTTCAATATCATCAAAATCATCTTCAACCTCAATATCTTCAATAACCATTTCCTCATCAGATTCTGTTGATTCAATAATAGTTTCTTCTACCTCTTCTTCATCCTCAACAACTTCAATAATCTCAGGTGCTGGTGGTGGTGGCGGTGGTGGCGGTGGTTGTTTTATTTGTTCAGTAATTGGAATCTCTTCATCATCATCATCATTTACATTTAAAGCTTCGTAATCATACTTTGTTTCATATGTTTTTGATTCAATAGCTTGCCAAGTAATAAATAAAACAGATGCAAGACCTATAACAAAATAAAGGTTTCTGTTTTTGTTTAAATCAGCTTTTGGGTTCTTTTTCAGTTGCATTATTGTATTTTTAGAGTACTAATCTATAAAAAAATATAATTAATTCATATTTATAATTAGTTCTATATATATTTTTTTAATTATCAATCATTTTTTTATAATCATCAGCAGATAAAAGATTTGAAATATCTTGATTTTCAGATATTTCTATTTTAATTATCCATCCTTTATCATATGGGTCCTCATTAACAATTTCTGGAGTAGATTCTATATTAGGATTTATCTCCAAAACCTTTCCCTTGATTGGCATAAATAAGTCTGAAACTGTCTTAACAGCTTCCACAGTTCCAAAAATTTCATTAACATCAATTTCGTTACCAATAGAATCTATATCAATATATACTATATCTCCTAGCTCACCTTGAGCAAAATCAGTAATGCCAATTGTGGCAATATTACCATCGATTTTTACCCATTCATGTTCTTCGGTATATTTAAATTCTTTTGGAATATTCATATTATAATTTATTTAAAGATTCTTTTATTAGTCTCTGTAATTCTATATTTTGATCATTAAAATAGATTTCATTTACTACGTTCTCAGATTTGCTTTTATTAAACCCTAATACCTCTAGGGCTTTTAGAGCCTCTGATTTTACGCTAAATTTTTCTTGGGCCAAATCTAAATCATTTTTTTCAAATATATCTACTTTGTCTTTCAATTCGATTATTAACCTTTGAGCTGTTTTAAGGCCAATACCTTTTATTGATTTTATTGTGTTTAAATCTTCTGATATTATAGCTTCCTGTATTTCAACTGGTGAAATAGATGAAAGAATAGTTCGTGCTGTACTAGGGCCAATACCAGAAACTGAGATCAATTGCTGAAAAAGTTTTCTCTCACTTTTTGTTTTAAATCCAAATAAAATATCTGCATCTTCTTTTCTCTGAAGATGGGTATAAATAGTAATATTTTCATCATCTCCTATTTTTTCAAAAGTGTTTAAAGATATATTTATATCATAACCTATTCCATTTGCTTCAACAACTATCTTGGTTGGTGATTTTTCTATTAGCCTTCCTTTAATATAGGTTATCATGTTTTTCGTATTTTTCTTCGTTGTGAATCAATAGCTGCAATTGCTGCCATATTAACAATTTCTTCAACTGAAGCTCCCAATTGTAAAATATGAACTGGTCTATTTAGACCAATTAAAATAGGGCCAATAGATATTGCGTCATCTAACTCTTTTATTATCTTATATGAAATATTAGCAGAATCAAGATTAGGAAAAATTAATGTATTAACCTTCCTCCCGTTCAAATTAGAAAATGGGAATCTAGCTTTTAACATTTCCTTATTTAATGCAAAATCAGATTGAATTGGTCCATCAACAATAATCTCTGGATTCTCCTTATGTAATAACTTAATTGCAGAAGAAATTTTTTCAGCTTCTTTCGAATCAGAAGAACCAAAATTAGAAAATGATAAGATTCCAATAATAGGCTCAATTCCAAACATTTTAACTGTCTTAGCAGTATTGATTGCAATTTTAGCTAATTGTTCTGAATTGGGATTAATATTCAGAGATGTATCAGATAAAAATAGTGGACCTTGTTTTGTTAACATTAAATTTGTAGCTGAAACTCTTTTAATGCCCTTAGATTTCCCTATTGTATTAAGAATTGGAATGAAAGCTGAGGGGTAACTTCTTGAATAACCTGCAAGCATACTGTCTGCGTCACCAGATAAAACCATCATAGATCCAAAATAGATTCTATCTCTAAGCATTTGCTTGATATCTTTTTGCGTTTTCCCTTTTCTCTTTAAATTTTCAAATAAAACTTTAGAATATTTAGATATTTTTTTCACCTGAGCTTTATCCTTTGGATCTATAATTTTTACTTTTTCATTAAAGTCTATAGATTTCATTAATTTTTTTATCACTTTTTTTCTTCCCATTAAAATTGGTTCTACAATTCCATCTTCTTTACATATTTGTGCAGCTTTAAGAACATCTAATTGGTCCGATTCAGAAAAAATCAATTTCTTAAGTCTAGATTTAGCCCTTCTATGAAT
>Ga0315331_10002721_pt1 | contig 13319 bp, 10 predicted proteins | sample M160m34915metaG_FD_203456 | JGI IMG/M metagenome (GOLD analysis project Ga0315331, IMG submission 203456) | Ammonia-oxidizing marine archaeal communities from Monterey Bay, California, United States - M1 60m 34915 | ecosystem: Environmental > Aquatic > Marine > Intertidal zone | place: USA...
TGGTAGGATTTTTATGGGTTTAGGTTGTTCCATATGTCTCATGGGTTCTCTTGTTTTGATCACTCGCTGGAGTGATACTAACCAGTTTTCTAAATTAGCAGGTATTATTTTAGCTGTAGGTGGAATCGGAGGATTATTAGCTACCACGCCATTATCATATTTTTCAGAATTATATGGTTGGAGGTTATCATTTTGGCTCGCAGCGGTAGTCACTTTTTTTGTAATGTTGCTCTATTATCATATACTGGAAGATAGAGATAAAGGGTTATTTATTAATAAAAAAAATAAGTCAATATCTCTAAAAAATCTATTTTTTGTTCTTAAAGAAAGAAATTTTAAGTTCATGATTCCTATGTCTCTTATGAGTTATTCTTCTGTAGTTGTGATTTTAGGACTCTGGGGAGCTCCATACTTAAAAGATATTCATGGCTTAGATAGTATTGAAAGAGGAAAAATTTTAATGTTAATGGCTATAAGCTGGAATATTGGTTCATTTGTATTTGGTAGGTTAAGAAGTGTATTTGGAAGTTATAAAAGAGTAGTAATATTTGGATCTCTAGGAGTAATTTTTTTACTTTTTGTTCTTTCTTTTATTTCAAATATTAATAGTAATTATCTATATATACTATTTTGCGCATTAGGTTTTTTTGGTGCATTTAGTGTAGCATTAATATCTCATTACCAGGTTCTCTTTGATAAAGAATATATGGGGAGAGCTTTATCTACAGCAAATTTTTTTAATTTTGGCGGAGTATTTTTTATTCAATGGCTTACTGGTAAAATAATTTTTATAATGGGAGGAAACTCTTCTGGTGCTCCTATTGGAGCTTATAGAGTAGCTTTTTTATTTGTAGCTATTTTATTATTAGTATCTTTATGTATTTATTTATTTACTAACGAAGAGAAAAATAATTTTTAATTTTATAAATTTTTATATATAATTTTTCTTACAAAGGAGAACTATTATGATTAAGTCTATAAAATGTAAAGCTGCTGTATTACATGATATGGGTTTACCGAGACCATTTTCTAAGAGTAAACCAGTAAAAATTGAAGAAATAGAAGTTGATCCTCCAGGGTTTGGAGAAGTTTTGATAAAGGTATCGGCAGCTGGTTTATGTCATTCTGATTTATCTGTTGTAAATGGTAATAGACCTAGAGCGATGCCAATGGTTCTCGGTCATGAAGGGTCCGGAGTGGTTGCTGCCACAGGCGAAGGTGTAGATGATTTTGAAATAGGTGATCATGTAGTTTTTGTTTTTGTCCCTTCTTGCGGCAATTGTATTCCTTGCAAAGAAGGAAGACCTGCATTATGTGATCCTGGTTTAGCAGCTGGAGGCGCTGGGACTTTATTATCTGGAGAAAAAAGGTTTAGATTAAATGGAGATCTTATAAATCATCAAGTTGGTGTTTCTTGTTTTTCTGAATTTACTGTTGTTTCTTCAAAATCTCTAGTTAAAGTGGAAAAGTCTCTTCCTTTAGACGAAGCGGCTCTCTTTGGATGTGCTGTTATAACTGGTGCTGGTGCAGTATTTAATACAGCTAATATTAGAGTGGGCTCTACGGTTGCAGTTGTAGGATTAGGAGGTACTGGCTTAGCTGCGTTAATTGGAGCTAAGGCAGCAGGTGCGTCAAAAATTATTGGTATAGATTTATTAGAAGATAAGTTAAATATAGCTAAGCAATTAGGTGCGAGTGCAGTTTATAAAGCCGATGATCCTAAACTTATTGAGGAATTAAAGAGTAACAATAATGGTGGAGTAAATTATTCCTTTGAATGTGTAGGCTCAGAGAAAGCAATGGAATTGGCGTATAAAATTTTAAAAAGAGGAGGAACTGTTGTTTCATCAGGTTTATCTCACCCGGATAAAAATTTTTCTATACAACATGTAGATTTAGTGGCAGGCGAAAAAGTTATTAAAGGGTCTTTTTTAGGAAGCTGTGTTCCTGCCAGAGATATACCTGCATATATTGAGCTCTATAAATCAGGAAGATTAGAGGTTGATAGATTAATGAGTGATCATATATCTTTAGATCAAATTAATGAGGGATTTGATAAATTATCAGAAGGCTCTACAGTTAGACAGGTTATAATGTTTAATGATTAGGAGGTACTATGAATCAAATTGAACTTAAAGCTCGTCAAGATCTTGCTGCAGCATACCGCCTTGCTGATTATTTTGGTTTCTCAGAAGGGATAGATAATCATTTATCATTATCATTACCTGGTCAAGAAGATAGATATTTATTAATTCCTTATGGTTTGCATTGGTCAGAGGTGACAGCATCTTCTTTGTTAGTAGTGGATGGAGAAGGTAATAAAATTTCTGGAGAGGGTTATGCTGAACCCACAGCCTTTTTAATTCATGGTGCAGTTCATGAAGCTAATAAAAAAAATAGTTGTGTCATGCATACTCATATGGAATCTGCTTTAGCTATTACCATGATAGAAAAAGGTAGATTGCTTATGGCAGATCAAAATGCATGTAGGTTTTATAATAATATTACATATTTAGATGAATATGAAGGTTTAGTTTTGGATAAGCATACTGCACAACCAATTGGCAAATCTATGGTTGAATCAGATATATTATTTTTAGCTAATCATGGAATCATTGTTACGGGAAAAAATATTTATGAAGCTTGGGAGTCATTATATTATTTAGAACGAGCTTGCAGAGCTCAAGTTTTAGCAATGTCATTAGGTAAAAAAATAAAATCTATTAACGGTCAAATAGCTAAAAAAGTATCAGATCAAATTAAAGACGAAGCTACTGGAGAATCGGCTAATTCATATAGGCACTTTGAAGCTTTAAAAAGGTTATTAATTTCTAACGGCCATGAAGATTATTTAGATTAAGTAAGTATATTAATATTTAATTTTTTTTGATTTTACTTTTGATTTTTTTTCTGTTTTAACTGGTAAAGAGGAAAATGGATAAGGTTTTTGATCTGTTTGATAAGTAATGTATTCGAATATTTGTAATATGTATAAAATAATTTGATTTGATAAACTTACTAATCTAGCATTAGGAATACCTTCAATTAGTTGAAAACCAAATTGAATAACCGATAAAGCTAATAGAGGCCATATTAAAATATAAGCAACTACTCCAAATGCTACCATGTATAAAAGTCTTAATAGTGCTGGATTAAAATTAGGCTTATTAATATTAAATTTTTTTAAATTACTTATCATATTTATCCATACTTACTTACTTATTTATACTATATAAAAAATTTTGTTGGTCAAATATGTAAATATATTAATTATTTTAATAAATTACTTGTCTCTCTATATTTTTTATGAGAGCATTTTCCTTACATATTATATTTTTATTTCTTGGGAGGAAAAAAAATGTCTAATAACGTAAGTAGAAGAACCTTTATTCAAGGTTCTGCAACAGCTGGTGTGGTCGTTTCAGGAGCAGGCGCTATATTAGCAAATACCGAAGAAGCCTGGGCGTTAAGCACTGAAGTGCTGTCTGGAGATACTGCTCTTTCAATCTTAATAATGGCACGCACACTTTATCCACATGATTTTTTAGGAGATCAGTATTATGCTGAAGTGGTTGCGAATCTAGATGAACAAGCTAAGACAGACTCATCATTAGTTGAAAAGCTCGACAATGGTGTTGAAGAACTTAGTAAAGTAATTGAGTCAGATAGAACATACAATGTTCCTTTCAAAGACCAATCATCTGGACTACAACTTCAGAACCTTAAAAGAATAGATGGAAGTGATTTTTTTGAAACCGTAAGAGGTGCAACTTTAAATGGTTTATACGGCAACCCTAGAGTAGCAGCTTTATTTGGTTGGGAAGGATCTTCTGTTGAACATGGAGGTTATATTAATCGTGGATTTAATGATATTGGCTGGTTGCCAAAAAGTTAAGGGAGAAAGATAATGGCTAAAAAATTTGATTTAAATGATGACAGTGTCGTAGTCATAATAGGTTCTGGCGCTGGTGGTGGTACTCTTGGAAATGAATTAGCTCAGAAAGGTGTAAATGTTGTTTGTTTAGAAGCTGGAAAAAAGCTTTCTCTAGATGATATTGAAAACGACTGGGGTGCTATGTTTGGTAAACTTAGTTGGGTTGATAAACGTCAAGGTACAGGTGATTTATTAGCAGGTTTGCCTTTATGGGTTTGTAAAACAGTTGGAGGGACAACAGTTCACTGGGCTGGAGCAAGTTTGCGATTTAAAGATCATGAATTTAGAGCTCGCTCACAATATGGAGAAATAGAAGGTGCTAATTTATTAGACTGGCCAATTGATCCAAATGAAATGGAACGTTTTTATTCTATGGCAGAAGATAAAATGGGAACTACTGGTACTCATGGAATTCCTAGGTTGCCTGGTAATAATAATTATCAAGTAATGGAATATGGTGCTAAAGCCTTAGGTTATACTGACGTTCATACAGGGAATATGTCAATCAATTCTCAACCAAGAGATGGAAGGCCTGGGTGTCACCAAATCGGTTTCTGTATGGCAGGTTGTGCAATAGGAGCAAAATGGTCCACTTTATATACAGAAATTCCTAAAGCTGAAGCTACTGGAAGATTTGAATTAAGATCAGAATCTATGGTTTTAAAAATAAATCATAATAAAGAAGGAAAAGCGACTGGAGTTGTATATGTAGATGCTGATGGTAACACGCATGAGCAAAAAGCAAGAGTGGTTGCTATAGCTGGTAATTCAGTGGAAACTCCTAGAATACTTCTTAATTCTGCATCTAATATGTTTTCTGATGGAATGGCTAATTCTTCAGGCCAGGTTGGAAAAAACTTTATGCGACATATGACAGGCACAGTATATGGAACTATGCCAGGTGCAGTACATTTTGATAGAGGTACTCAAATGGCTGGTATAGTTATGGATGAATCTGGACATGATGATAGCAGAGGTTTTGCTGGCGGTTATTATATGCAAACTTTACCAGGCTTTGGTTTAGGAGCAATTGCAGGAAATATTGGTAATATGTCAGTTGATTCTCCAGGTAAATGGGGTAGAAACTATACTAGAGAAGTGGTTGAAAATTATAAAAATATGGCAGGAATGTGGCTAGTTGGTGAAGATATGCCTCAAGAGAAAAATGGTATAACTTTACATAGTTCAGAAAAAGATCAATATGGTCTTCCAATTCCAGTAGTTCATTTTGAAGACCATCCTAATGATGTTGTAATGAGAAACCATGCTTTCAAAGCAGGAAGTTCTGTTTATCAAGCAGGTGGTTCTAAAAAACAATATCAATTACCGCCTTTCCCTAGTACTCATAACTTAGGTACTTGTAGAATGAGTGAAAATGCAAGAGATGGAGTATGTTCATCTACAGGAGCTACTCATGACATTTCTAATTTATTTATTTCAGATGGCAGTTCCTTTACTACTGGGGCTGCAGCTAACCCAACATTAACTATAGTTGCTTTAGCTATAAGGCAGGCTGAAAATATGTCAAAATTATTAAGTCAAAATTCTATTTAATAATCATAAAGTAATAATTAAAGGCGCTAATTCATATGTAATTAGCGCCTTTTTTTTTATATTTTTTGATATAAAATTTTTTTAAGATAATATATAAATTAATATTAAAAATTATTAGGATTTCAAATTATGCTTAAGGCTACTAGATCTGATAGACCGCCTTTAGCAAAAAAAGTAATTAGAAAAATAAGTAATAATACAGAAGGGCCTAAAAATTTTAATTCCAGAAGTTTTAGAAAATATATTCTTTATATAATTATCTTTATTTTATTACTTTTTTTTAGTTTTATTTTTTTTGCACCAATGTTTATAAATTTGAAAGTGTGGAAACCAGAAATAATTTCTATGCTTCAAGAAAATACTGGTAAAACAGCCCGTATAAATGGTGATATAAAGTTAAAAATATATCCTTCTCCTCAGGTTAAAGTTTATGATATTAGTTTAGTTGATGAAAAATCTGGAGTTGTTAATAATTTTTTTAGGTCTGATAGTGTTATAGCTAAATTGTCATTTTTTCCTCTCTTAAAGGGAAATATTGAGATTGAAAGAATAATTTTTGATAATTTAACAATAAATTTGCTTAACAACTCAAACCAAAGACCTAATTGGGTGTTTGAGAAAAATACTAGTCAAAAGGATGAGATTGATAAATTTGATGCAAAAGAATTTTCAAAGTTTAATCAAATTGAATATCCTAATATTAAAGTGAATGAATATAATATAAATAAGGGCACTATAATTTATAATAATACCTCTAAAATAGATTTTGATAATATATCTATTATGACTAATGAAAGTTCAAATATTTTAGAGGGTGAAATTAATATAAATAATAATCAGTTTAAAATTACTTCTTCATTTATTAATAAAAATGATAACGTGGATTCATGGCTTGCCAAATTTACATTAATGAATAATGATATTATTTTAAAATCTGACCTTGATGTTTTTTATTCAGGTGCTTTTCCTGATATAAAAGGTAAATTAGAAGTAAGTTATAATAATATTAATAATATATTTAATAATGCTTCAATAAAGTATCTTGACCTAATAGATTATAAAACCAAACTTTCAGGAGATTTATCATTAAGTTTTAATAATAATGATTTATTTTATTCTATTTTTAACATAAATGCCAATATGGGAGTATCTTCTTTTACAGGAGCTCTATCTGGAAATAATGGAACTGCACCAGAAATAGAAATGGCATTTTCTTCTAATAATATCAATTTAGATTTATTTATAGATAAAATAAATAATATAAATAAAAAAACTAAAAGTGAAAATATAGAGGATCACGATAACTATTGGCATAAGCACTCAGGAAAATTTTTGTTGTCAATAGGAACTGCCAAGCTTTTAGACTATCCTATAAGAAACATAAGTATTGAAATAGATAAACATCAAAATAAATATACACTCAAATCTGCTAACGCAATTTTTCCAGGAAATACTGATATAAAATTTAATGGTTCATTTAAAAAGGATTTTTTAATATTTGAAGGAAAGACATCTTTAAAAAGTGATAATATTAGAGATTTTTATAAATGGTTATCTATAGATTTGAAGAATATATCTGATGCTAGATTGAAAAAATCTAATCTAAATAGTGAGGTAGTCTTTAGACGAGGAGGTGCAACATTTGCAGGTATTAAAGGTAAGATTGACTCAAGTAATATTAATGGTGAGGTCAGGTTAAGGTTTGGAGAAGAAAAAAGTGCATATGCTAATCTAAAAATTGATAAAATAAATTTGGATTCTTATTTTATTAAGGGTGAAAAAAACAAAACTGATAATATCAATGAATATGATTTATTAGCTTTTGATATTATAAATTTTGATATTGAGATAGAGAATTTACTATTATTTAAAAATAAATATAAGAATATTATTTCAAAAAATTCACTTAAAAATAATACTCTAACTGTTGATAGGCTAGAAATATTAGATTTTACTGGTGGTTTAGCAAATATTACTGGTGAAATTAACTTTACTAAAAAGGATGAAGAATATGATCTATCAATGAATTTTAATCATAAAGATTTTATAAAAGCTCATGATTTTTACAAATTTCCTAAAATTTTTAAAAGTTTAATTGTTGGTGATGGGTTATTAAAAATTTCGTCAAAAGGAAATTTTAATAATTTAAATAGTAACGTGCAATTTGAAAACTCGAATACAAAAATTGTTTACAACGGTGAAGTTAAAATTCAAGATTATTTTATAAATGAATATAATGGTAAGGTTAGTATTTCAATTAATAATATTGAAAATATATTTGATTTTTTAGGAGAAGGTAAAACTAACTATTCATCAGAAATATTCAAAAATAATAGTGAATTACTATTAGAAAAAATTTCTATTGATAATTCGAAATATAATTTTAATGGTAATTTAGCTATAAATAATGAGGATGAGGATGTTCTGGATTTGGATATAGATTTAGACTCAACTTCTTTAGATATATTAACTATTAAAAATATTTATAATTATTTTTATGAAGATTCTAATAAGGAATATAAAGGAGATATAAAATTAAAATCTGATTTATTTACTATTGGTGGATATGAAATATCTGATTTTGATTTTCTTGTATCTATAAGCGGTGATTTAATAAATTTAAATAGTGCTAATGGAAAATTATTTGGAGGATCCGTATATACAGAAGCTGAGATATCAACAAAAAATTTATATAAGTATAATGGTAAGTTAATATTTAAAAATATTAAAAGCTCGGAATTTTTTAATAATTATTTTTTGTATGATAAGTTCAATTCCGAAATTAATTCTGAGTTAATTGTTAATGGGCAGGCAAATAATTTTGAAGAATTCTTTGATAGTATGCGAGGAGAGGGAGAAGCTCTATTTAAAAAGAATCTAATTGTAGGATTAGATGCTAAAAATATTATTAATATTAATGATGAAGAAAGAGATGATTTACTTAATAATGTTTATAAATCTTTTAGTAATGATATAGAAAAAAGATTAGATGACTTTAAGATTACTTTTACTTACGAAAACTATGATATAAAATTACAGACTTTTGAAGTGAAAATTGATGATTTTTTTGCCTTACATGATGGGCAATTAAATTTTAAAACTAGGAATTATAACTTATCCTCTAAATTCTTTTTAAATGATGATTTAAATAATTTTTTATCTCTAAATTTATCACGTACTAATGATAGTATCTTAAATTCTGCTGAGAGTAATTCTTCTGTAGTAACTAGCGATATCAATGTTAATGGTCAAGAAGAAGCGGTTGCTATAAAACATAATACTCAATTTAATGATGTATCAGACAGTTTATCTGATAAAAATAATTCGTTAAATCTTGATAAAGATCTACAGATAGATGATGAAATAAAAGTAGATAGTCCTTTAATAGATAATAATCAAATTAAAGATTCAAAACTAGAAATTAAGAAGACTCCAGTACCAATGTTCATTAAAAATATAAATATGTCTAATTTTATCAGCTATTATAAACCTAATAGTATAACTAATAATTTATCTATACCAAGATTACCTACAGAAGAAGATATACTTGACGAATTATTAGATAGTGTTTTATCGCCGAGTGATTAAATTAATATAAATATATTTGTAATATAGTTTATAGGTTACTATAGTATTCTTTTGTTTTTATCTTTTTTATTGAGGGGCTTATGATAGAATTATTTACTGCTGCTACACCTAACGGTTATAAAATTTCAATTGCATTGGAAGAACTAGGATTAAAATATAAAGTGCGAAAATTAGATTTTAATGCAGAAGAACAAAAAGAGGAATGGTTTTTAAAGATAAACCCAAATGGAAGAATTCCTGCAATTATTGATCATGAGAATAATGGTCTTTCTGTTTTTGAGAGTGGAGCTATATTATTATATTTAGCAGATAAATATAATAAACTTATACCTCAAGATCCCATAGGTAGAATTAAATGCATAGAATGGTTAATGTTTCAAATGGGAGGTTTAGGACCAATGCAGGGACAAGCAAATGTATTTGGTCGTTATTTTGAAGAAAAAATACCAAGTGCTATTAGCAGATATAGAAATGAGTGTAGAAGACTATACACAGTTTTAGATAAGCACTTATATGAAAGAGAATGGATTTGTGATGAATATTCTATTGCTGATATAGCTAATTGGGCATGGGTAAGAATTTATAAATGGTCTGAAGTGGATATTACAGGTTTAGATAATTTAAGACTATGGATGGATAGAATGCAAGAAAGGCCAGCCTGTCAGAAAGGTTGTAATGTACCTCCTAGGTCTGACGAAAAAACTCAGGTAAATTCTGCAAAAAGCATGATTCAAAAATAAATATTTATGAAATATTAAATGAATCAAAAAAGTCATTTCCTTTGTCATCAATAACTATGAAAGCAGGAAAGTTTTTTACATTTATTTTCCAAATAGCTTCCATTCCTAATTCAGGGTACTCTAAGCACTCTACTTTAGTAATATTATTTTGAGCTAACTCTGCTCCTGGACCACCTATAGAACCTAAATAAAATCCTCCATTATTTTTACAAGAATCAGTTACTTGCTTAGACCTATTTCCTTTAGCTAGCATTATTCTAGAACCTCCTTTTTCTTGAAACATTTTTACATAACTATCCATCCTACCAGCTGTAGTAGGACCAAATGACCCTGTAACCATTCCATTTGGGGTTTTAGCAGGCCCTGCATAATAAATAGGATGGTTTTTAAAATATTCTGGTATTTCTAAACCAGAGTCTAGTTTTTCTTTAATTTTACCATGAGCCATATCTCTTGCTACAATTAATGTTCCTGTCAGTATCACTCTTGTTTTAACTTCATACTTACTTAAAATATTACAGATTTCATCTATAGGTTTATTCAAGTCAATATGTACTGAATTTTCTGATAACTTCGAGTCAGTAATTTTAGGAAAATATTTAGAAGGGTTTTTTTCTAACTGTTCAAGAAAAACTCCATTCTCGTTTATTTTTGCTCGTACTTGTCTATCTGCACCGCAACTAACTCCTATACTAATTGGCAAACTTGCACCATGTCTAGGTAATCTAATTACTCTAATATCATGACAAAAGTACTTTCCTCCAAATTGTGCACCAATTCCAAAATCACTAGTCATCTTTAAAATTTCTTTTTCCATTTCTATATCACGAAAAGCCCTACCTGAATTATTACCTTTAATAGGTATTCCATCTAAATACTTACATGTAGCCAATTTTAATGTTTTCATATTAAGTTCAGCAGAAGTACCTCCAATAACAATACCTAAATGATAAGGCGGACAGGCAGCTGTTCCAATATTTTTAATTAGTGGTTTTAAAAAATCTAATATTTTCTTAGTTCTAATTACAGAAGGAGTAGCTTGGTATAAAAAGGTTTTATTTGCTGATCCTCCGCCTTTTGCTACAAATAAAAAACTATATTCATTATTATTTGAAGAATAAATATCAATTTGGGCAGGAAGATTTGTTTTAGTATTTATTTCCTCAAACATTGATAAAGGTGCTAATTGACTATACCTAAGATTATTTTCTTTAAATGCTCTATAAATTCCTTTTGATAAATATTCTTCATCGTCGAAATCTGTCCATACTAGTGAACCTTTCTTAGCAACAACAATTGCTGTTCCAGTATCTTGGCACATTGGTAAGACTCCACCTGCTGCCGTATTAGCATTTTTAAGAAGCGTTAAAGCAACATATTTATCATTTTCAGATGCTTCAGGGTCTTCAAATATTTGTGCTATTTGTTTTAAATGAGCTTCACGTAAAAAGTGAGAGATTTCGTAAAAAGCAATTTTAGTTAAATCTTCTATAATATCTCTTGATACATGTAATATATTTTTTCCGTTTATCTCAGTTTTTTTAATAGGATCAAAATCTAATTTTCTATAAACTGTTTTGTCTTCGCCATATTGGAAAAGTTTCTCATAATTAAATTTAGTCAATTATTTATCCTTCTTAAAATCTTTAATGTTTACAATATTTATTTTATCCGTTGATTTGTTATTTAGTTTTTCAGTTTCATTGTAATCAAGTTTAGGAAATTTTAAATGAAAATTTGCATATGGATCTGAAAAAGCAATTAGAGAGTTAAAAGGTATTATAAGTATTTTTTTTATACCATCAAATGAAAGCTTTAAAGAAAAATTATTTTCTTGAACAAGTAAATCCCAAAAAGAATTTTCAATGACAATAGTCATTTCATCTGGATAATTGCTTTTAATATCTTTTGGTATTTCAACATTCTCATAATTAGTAATGAAAGTTATATAAAAATGATGCTTATTTGGTAAGCCATTTTTAGATACATCATTTAATACACTTTTTACCAAATTTCTCATAGCTTCAATGGTAAGAGAATCATAATTTATACTAGGTTTATTATTATCATTTTGCATAAGCTTATATTTTATTCCTATCGCTAGAAGTGGTAGATAAATCTACCACTTCCAAGAGCGTTCTGTTGCCAGGTGCTTCATTATACCTCGCCCAAACGGTGTGACGCGCTGGGAGTTTAACCACGGTATTTCTTACTGACTACGCAGCAAGAGCAACCTCACGACTGTTGTCGTTTGCAGTTATAAAATTGGCCCATTACGTAGGTACCATCCCGAGCAAAAGTAAACACCCTTCAATGCATGTCGATCCTATTTCACCCCCCTAAAAAACCTTTGGTGGAGGTGCCGGGTACTGCCCCCGGGTCCATTACATTTATATAATATTCCGTTTATTGCCATAGCTGATATAAACCAGCATTTTTATTATAATTAATAGTAAATTTTTATAAAGGTTTTTAAAATATTTCTTTATAAATATAAAATAATTATTTTTATTAGTTTAATAATCGTTTATATATTTATAATAATATATTAACTGAGGTTAATTGATGAATAATTCAAAAAATAATCTTTCTAGTGATCAACTAAATGAAATTAACTCTTCAATAAATAGTTCTAGTAAGACTATAAGGCCAGTTGCACCAGGTATAGAAAAAATATTATATCAAGTATTTCCAGCATTAGACCATGGTTTCGTTAGAGTGGTAGATTATATGGGAGATGATCAAGCAATTGTTCAAGCTGCAAGAGTTTCATATGGTAAAGGTACAAGCCGGGTTTCTGAAGATAGAGGGCTTATTAGATATCTTATGAGGCATAGACATTCTACTCCTTTTGAAATGTGTGAAATAAAATTGCATGTTAAATTACCTATGTTCATTGCAAGACAATGGATTAGGCATCGTACAGCAAGTATAAATGAATATTCAGCTAGATATTCAGTGCTAGATAAAGAATTTTATATACCAGAAGAAAAAGACTTAGCAGTTCAGTCTAAGCTAAATAAACAAGGGAGGGGTAATATTCTTTCGCCTAAAGATTCTGAAGAAGCATTATTTTTATTAAAAAGAGATGCAGAAAAATCTTATGAAACATATGAGTATTTATTAAATGAAAATAATAAAGGTGAAGTAATTGATGAAAAACGGGATGGATTATCTAGAGAACTAGCAAGAATAAACCTAACATTAAATACATATACTCAATGGTACTGGAAAACTAATTTACATAACCTAATGAATTTTATTTTTCTAAGAGCAGATAGTCATGCTCAATATGAAATTAGAGTTTATGCGGATATTATATATAAAATTATGGAATCTTGGGTGCCAATTACGGCAGAAGCCTTCAATAGCTATAGATCTGGGTCTGTTGAATTATCTGCAGAAGCTATGAACGTAATAAAACTTATGTTAGCAGGCAATAAGGTTGATCAAAAGACCAGTGGATTAAGTTTAAGAGAATGGAATGAATTAAATAATTATTT
>Ga0315331_10002722_pt1 | contig 13317 bp, 7 predicted proteins | sample M160m34915metaG_FD_203456 | JGI IMG/M metagenome (GOLD analysis project Ga0315331, IMG submission 203456) | Ammonia-oxidizing marine archaeal communities from Monterey Bay, California, United States - M1 60m 34915 | ecosystem: Environmental > Aquatic > Marine > Intertidal zone | place: USA...
TCACAGCGAGATGTCGGTCGGTCGCGGGCCGCTCTTCGGCCGCAATACGGGTCGGTGCTCAGCGGTGAGCCATGGCCGCGACCGTCGTACGGGAATCCTCTCCCCGGACGGATTCAGAGACCCACGTCACATTCCGTTCTCCTGGCAACCGGTAGCCCGCGCTGAGCCGAGCGCCAATGCGCCGGGGGGATCGAGTGAAGCGACGCTCTAGACTCGGGCGGCTCTGTGGATGGATCGGTCTCGTGACCACGCTCGCGAGTTCGAGCCTGAGCGCGGCGGAATACGCAGTGTCGGGCCAGCGCATCTTTCAAGACGGGGTGGAGGTCCAGCTCTTTGGAGTGAACTGGTTCGGTGCCGAGACACAGGATCACGTCGTGCATGGTCTGTGGACCCGAAACTATCAGGACATGATCGACCAGATGGGGGGGCTCGGGCTCAACGCCGTTCGGCTTCCCGTTTGTCCTGCGACGCTCGAAGACGTCGTGCCGAGCTCGATCAACTACGGAGCGAACCCCTCGTTACAGGGCATGCGGTCGCTCGAGGTCTTCGATCAAGTGGTCGGCGCGCTCGATGCAGCAGGGATTCACATCCTCATCGATCACCACAGGCCAGATTGTGACGCGATCTCGGAACTACCGGCGATTCCCGGGTATACGCAGGCGGACTGGATCGAGGACCTCGTGTTCGTGGTCACCCGTTACCGGGACGTCGAATATTTCATGGGCATCGACCTGAAGAACGAGCCCCATGGCCAGGCGACCTGGGGAACAGGGAACGCGACGACGGATTGGGACCTTGCTGCCGAAACCGCAGCGGCCGCCGTTCTCGCGGCCAACCCCGACGTGCTCATCTTCGTCGAGGGCGTGGCGCAGAACCCGGTCTGCTCATCGAGCGGTCCGCATTGGTGGGGCGGAAACCTCGAGCCCGAGGCCTGTGCGCCGCTGGACATCCCCGCCGATCGTCTCGTGTTTTCGCCGCACGTCTATGGCCCCGACGTATTCGAACAGCCCTATTTCGACGAGCCGACCTTTCCGGAAAATCTGCCCGGGATCTGGACGACTCATTTCGGCTTCCTGGCCGACCAGGGCCGCATCCTCGCGCCAGGGGAGTTTGGCGGACGTTATGGCCACGCAGGCGACCCGCGCGACGTGGTATGGCAGGACCGCCTCGTTGACTATTTTATCGAGAAGCAGATCTGTCATTTCTTCTACTGGAGTTGGAACCCGAACTCGGGGGATACCGGTGGGCTGTTGCAAGACGACTGGTCCACGGTCTGGCAGGACAAGACCGACAATCTCGGCCGGTTGATGTCCGCTTGTGAAACGGCGCGGGGTGAGCCGGCTTCGGTCCCGCTCTTTCCGCCCGGCGGAGTCGGGTGCCTGGCTGTGCTGCTGATCGGAGCCGGGGCCTCGACGCTGCGCTCGGAGGGTTGGGGGCCCAGGCGACGCGAATAAGCGTTTCGACCTGCGTCGCATGAATTTCGCAGCGCCCGGTCGGTGGGATCGTCTTGTCGCCGAGACCAGGGGCTGCGGTCGTCCCGACCGGACAGATCCCGGTTTGGTCGGTCCAGAAGCGCCAGCACTTGCCGGTCGCGAGCGCAGGCTGACTGCGCTCCCTCAGCGCTCCCGATCGATGCGCTCGGCGCCGCGCGATGCAGCGTCCCGCGGGGCGCGAGCAGTGCCGTGACGCTCCACGGGGCGCGCGCCTAGCGGCGCTAATCCAAGCCGAGTGCAGTGAGCGAACGTTCGATCACCCAGGCGAAGGCGACGGTGCCAATGGCATAGGCCGGCAGAAGTCGCCACTGTGCTGGCAAGCGAGTGTGCAGACCCAACGAGAGCAGCCCTGCGAACGCCACAACGCACGCGATGAACAGTAGTTGGCCGGCCTCGATCCCCAGGTTGAACGCGAGCAGCGCGAGCGGGATCTCGCCAGAGGGGATCCCCGTCGCCTCGAGTGCGCCCGCGAAGCCGAGCCCATGGAGCAGGCCAAAGGCGCAGGCGACCCCGCTTGGGTGTCGAGCGAATACGCCCGGCCGGCCGCCTGCTGTGGCGCTGTTGACGATGTCGGCAGCCAACAGGACGAGACTCGCAGCGATGCAGATCTCGATCAGGTCTGGGTCGACGGCGATCGCGTCCAGGACTGCGGCAGCCAGGGTGACGCTATGCCCAAGGGTAAATGCGGTGATCGTCAGCAGGAGACGCCGGCGCCCGTGGACCAGTAGCAAGAGACCGAGGACGAAGAGCAGGTGGTCGTAGCCCGACAACACATGTCCAAAACCCAGGGCTCCGTAGCTCCAGAAGATCGCGTTGTCTGTCTCACGGGCCGGCAAGACGAGCACGGGGGTAGCCGCGCCAACGACCCGTTGTAGCCGGGTGCCGCCGACGAGTTGTGCGCGCACAAGCAGCGTATTCGGGCGCTGGGACAGGTTTGCGAGGCCAATGGCCTGGCCTGCCAGCGAGCGGCCTGCGCAATCGGCGTCCCACTCGAGAGTGCGGGTTCCGCCGCCCACCCACTCTTGGACCGGGCCTGCAGGGCGGCAGAACGCGGGGAGCTCGATGGCTCCGGCGCCGACTGTCTCGGTACCTCGAGCGGGCGCGCGTAGCGCGAGAGACAAGCGAGCGGGTCGCTGCGTTTCGGTGAGCTCGAGCAGGATCGGGTCGAGCGGGTGTGCTGCGCTTTGCGGTGCCACCCACAGCGCGCTGATGCACGCCAGGAAGCCTGTGATGGCGGCGGTCCTCGTCATCAGTTCCTCGCGCGCCAGATCGCTGGGCGACCGTTGTGCCAGTGCGGGTCGTCGACCTCGATTATGTACCGCTGCGACAGTCGCTCGAGTTGGCGGCGCAGGCGCGCTTCGCCGTGTTGGCGCGAGACCGTTCGAATCGCCCGGGTCCGGGTCACGTCTGTCGGGAGCGGCGCTGCCGCACGTGCACCCGTCACCCGTACGATGTGCCAGCCGTGGCTTGAAGCGACGGGGCCGAACCAGGTCCCGCTAGGCGCGGCAAACACCTGCTGGGCAAAGGCCTCCCCAAAACGGCTCGCAATCCGGAGTTCGTCTTGTGCCCGGAACGAGAGTCCAAGGGGGAAGGGTTGGGACCGTGACTCGAGATCCTGCAGGGTTCGCCCCCTGTCCGGTATTTCCCAGTCCGTTGTCGGGAGTGCCGTGTCCGGCGTCCCAGGCGCGGCGACTGCGCCGAGGAACAAGTGCTCGAAGTCGCGGGTGGCCGGTATCTGGTGTACGTCGACACGGCTGGCAATCGCCGCGTCGATCTCCTCTTGCGCGACGACGCCTTCCGGGTCGTAGCGGAGAAGACGGCGGACCCGTTCGACCAGAATCCTGCGAACGACGATGTCGTGCTCGATCCAACCGAGGGCACGGGCCTCGCCGATCAGCTCCGCGTCGGGCCGACGCGGGTCCTCCGCGAGCGGGCGGTACTTCTCGAGGAGTCGCCGCGAGACACTGGAGTCGCCGCGGTCGAGACCGAGCTTGAGGGCCTCGCGAAACAGCAACTCCTCATCGACCCACGCACGGATCAGGGCTCGCCGCACGGGCGGGCTCGCCTTTTCCCGGTAGCGCCGTTCAAACTGGTCGACCAGCCGCGCGATCGTCGCCGCTTCCAGACGAATCCGCTGCGGCTCCACGTCGTGACGGGTCTGCGGTGCCAGCTGTTCGCTTGCGCCGAACAAAAGGCTCCCGAGCACTGCGAAGTGCAGCAGGGGTCGGTTCTGAAACGCCCTCCATTTCATCGGCGCGTCAGGGGTCGATCCAGATGGGCGACGTCCAGGCGCGCTGTTGCACCACGTCCGGCACGATGTCGCCGCAACACTGCTGGTACTCCCAGGCGCTGTAGCTCCCCGGTAGCTCGCAGACGCTGCCTTCCGGACAGTCGGTCAGGGTGCTGCAACCCTGTCCGTCCGCTCCGTCGCCCGAGCTGGCAGCCCGGCAGGTTCCCATCGGTTGTTCGCAGGCAATGTTGCGTGCGTCGCAGTAGTGCTTGCTCCAGCGACAGCTGGGCTGCTCGAGGACGCGCGCGTAGTAGAAGGCGCGTTCGTCGGGGTCGAAATCAGGGTCCGTCCACACGGCGCAAAGTTGACTGTAGCCTTGCGATGCGGGTGTGCACGAGCTGGCATCGGGCAGGTACGTCGCCGCGTCTCCCGCGTTTCCGTGCTGGAACTGCGATGCATCAATCACCTTCTCGTGGGTCTGTCCCTCGTCGTCGACCCAGCCCTTGATGATCTGGGCCCGCTGTAGGCGCGTGCCCGGACGCCCCGCCCAGCCGGGATCCCACAGCGCGCTGACGGCGAAGCGCGGGGCGTCCTCCGCGTCGTGCCGCCGCCCGACACGAAGCGTTCCGCCCATGGCCACACCGTGTGCGTAGCCTTTGCGGGCGAAGTTACCTCCCCCGCAAATGTCGTCTGGCAAACCAAATCCGCCGAAGAATCGAACGATCGGGCGGGTGCCACTGGTCGCGTAAGTTTCGCGGTTCTTGAGGGCGTGGAAGATGGCATCGCGCGAGTTCTCTTCCGCCCACGCCACCGTAAGCCCGCCCGCGTTGGTCTCGAGGCCCAGGAAGTTCGTTTCGTCTAGCGCCTGGCCTGAGACGGCAAACGAATTGACGCCGTGGCCGCCGACCTTGGCGTATACAGACTCGTTGGTTTGGCCGGGCAGTCCGTTGTGGTTGTCCAGCGCGCCGACGAAGCCGAGCTTGAAGGGGTTCGCGCCGCCCTTTCTTGCCTGGAACTCGATGCCGCTCTGGAGAACGTTTCGTACATAGCTCCGCGGGGGAATGGTCGTTCGGTTGGCTTGATCGCCTGCCAGATAGTTGCCGTTGAGACGCGTGAAGCTCAGGTTCTCGAAATCGCACAGCGGGTCGGCTTCGTCGCTGCCGATTCCCCACCAGATTCCGGTTTCTTCACTGTAGCGACATTCGCTTTGCCCCTTGATCTGTACGATTTCGACCAGTGGTTCGTAGCGGTTGCGGATCCGTGCCTCCTGCCGGTTGAGCGTCTCGGGCACGAACATGGATCCGCCGCTCATGTTCGAGTTGTGCGGGATCGACAGGAACTCACAGTCGTCATCGACATCGCCGGACGAATTGGAGCAAGCGCGCGCCAGTTTGCGGAGCATACGCACCGGTGACGCCACGGGCCCGCGGTTGCGTGGGAGGCAGCGCCTGCCCTCGCCGCAGCCCGTGGGTTGTTCGACGTTGCTGATCGGGAGCTCGACGGTCGTCGCGTTGCGGAAGATGATGTTGCGGTGGAGATTGTCGAGCCCGCCGAGGACGTCCTGAGCGTATGGGGTGTTGCACATTTGACGACCAGGGCAGTCGTCGTCGGACCAACAGGGAAGGCTCGTCGGACGGGGTGTTTTCCGGGGCAGCGAGCAACGCCCATTGTTTGCCATCGCGGTGTATTCGTAGGCGTGGAAGGAGGTGAAACGACACGAAGACGTGCGGTCATAGGCTGCCTCTGCATCGGCGCCGATCTGATCCCAGACCCGTTTCGCGTTGAGTTCGCAGGCGGGCCCTCGTCGCACTAGCGCCGGAGCGCGCGGATTGTTGGGTCGGCAGATTTGCGAGAGCCGCGCGGGGTTGCGAACGCCATCGTTGAGGAGCCCAAACAAGCCCGGGACGGAGCCGAGCCGGAGTCTGGAGAGTTCCTCTCTTGCGAGTTGGCAGACCGAGCTGTCGTAGCCGTCGGGCACACACATTCCGGCAACCGTTGGGAGCGGGTTGTTGCAGCTCTGTCCGGCGAGCGAGCAGGGGGTCTCGGCATCGCAACGCTCGGTGGGCTCGAAGAAGCAGATGTTGGCTTCGCCAAACTGTTCTGCGTGGTCCGTAATAGCGGCAAAGTCGAGGCCGCGGCCGGGTCCCTTCTGTGCCGTACGGGTCGCGGTGTACTGGCAACGCTCTCCCGGCAGGCAATAGGGATGCCCACTCACTGCGCTGGGTTTGCTGGCCGGTTCGGGGGCCTCCGCGTCGGGGATCCGCGTGTCCTGCCACGGAGGCAGGCCGACCCGCTGTCCCGCCGCATAGCGGTAGGCGTCCGCGGGGGTAACCCGGGTGTCGATGCTTACCGCATCCATGGAGTACGAGGTGTGCAGGTGGAGTTCGCCAAAGAAGGGCTGTTTCAGCGGTTCGTAGTGATCGCAGCGATCGCGGTCTTCGGTCAACTCGAACGGTGGCGCGACCTCCTGGTCCGGCGACGCCTCCCCGACCACAGCCATCCAGCAAAGGATCAACCAACTCGAGAGCACAACGTTTCGCATTCGCAGCATCATCCAAACCTCAATGTGAGCAGCATCCGCGAACAGCGTACCGGAACCGCGAAGGGTGCTGCGCCAAGAGATCGTGACGTTCGCGCGCCGGGAGCACGCCCTCGTCATGTCGCTCTCCTTCTCGGGGATGCCTCTAGCAGCAACCGTCGTGGCGCTCCGAGGTGCACAAATGGGCCGCCGTTTTCGTTCGGTGCAGGCCTCCTTGCGGCACCGGTGGCAGCCTCTCCTACTTGGGGGCATCGAAATTTGCGGCTACGAACTATCAGCAGGGTCTTGGCGGATAGGAAGTCAAAGCCGGGTTTACACTTCCGATCCGCCAACCCGAAGCCCTTTTCACCCTTGGTATCTGCGGGGTCCTCGCCCGGGCGGCCCTCCCCGCGCTCGAGGCTGGGGGAGCGCAGGCTTCGGGACTAGACGCGGCGACGAGCGTCCGCAGGTCACGAGACTCCCAATTTCCGCTCCCGTCTCGCTAGACTCCACCGTCCGCCGACCTCCCGTCGCGGGCGAGATCCAGGAGAAGCCCAATGGCCGAAAATCCGATGACCGACAAGGAGTTCCAGAATCTCCGCAAGTTCATCAAGCCCTTTTCGAAGCTCAACGTCCTCGTATACAAGCTCACCGCCGGCCGGCTGATGGGTAAGTTCCAGGGGCGGCCCGTTGTGCTGATCGAGATGACAGGCGCCACGAGCGGAAAGAAGATCACCATCCCGCTCATGTACGTCCCGCACGAGAACGGCGTGATCATCGTCGGCTCGCAGGGCGGCGCGCCGAAGAGCCCGATCTGGGTGAAGAGCGTGCAGAAGAACCCGCAGATCGTCGCCCAGTACAAGGGCAAACGGATGAACCTTGTCGCGCGGCAGGTCGACGACGAAGAGAAGGCCCGGCTCTGGCCGACTTGCGTCGAGCATTACCACGAGTTCGACGACTACCAGGCGCGCACCGACCGCAACATCCCGGTCTTCGACTGCCAGCCGGCGACCTGAGCCAGGCTGTGCCCGATCTACCGCTCGCTTCAATCGCAGTTGCTAGTCCGGACGACTCTCGGGCTGATGCTCACGTTCGCAGCCCTCAATGACAGAACATGATGACGGCGCGATTCACAAGGCGAAGGCAGACACCGATCTTCGTAGTTAGCTAGAAGGGTGGGGAGGAGACGCAAACGAGCTGGGGGGCATCGCTCGCGGCAGTGCCTGCGGGCCGGTCGGAGCGGCTTGGGTGAGATGAAAACCACAAGATGCGCCTTTTCATCTATGCGAGGCCTGCGAGCTGGTAGTCACGATTAGCGTCCTGCTGAAATGCCGCGGGCAGCGGTTTGGAAGCCGGATCCTGGACACACTGGTCCGCGTGTCGCAAGCAGCTCTCTTAAGTTCAACTCGCGGTTCACGAGGGAAATCCCGCGATAAGCCCCTACAAACGACCGGGACTTCAAGAATTTGAGCGAATTGCAAACCGTGCCGGTGCGGTATCCGTCGTACTGCGATGGGAACTGAGTAGGCAATCGGCTGGATAAAAAGCCCCTCAACCAGACGCGGCATGAGCCGCTCCAGCCGGGACACCCGCCCTCGCCTTCCGGCGAGAAGACGGATTGTCCGGCCTCGCGCCGCCCTCTGATACTCCGAACCCCGCCTTAGTGAACCCACCGAAACCTGTCATCCCATCGCGATTCGGATGTGACGCAAAAGCCCGGCTTACACTTCCTATCCGCGGCGGCGGCGAGCCAGGCGTGGGTGTAGGCAGGGCACAACGAGGTCGGCTGGGTTGGGATCGACCCGACCAATGACAAGCTGGTGGACTGGCAGTCCGTACGGGTCTCGGTCGGGCGCGATTACTCCGACGTGCAACCTATGCGTGGCGTGTTCCTGGGCACGGCGCAACAGTCGCTCAAAGTTGAGGTAGAACTGCAGAGGATCGGGTGCGTCCTCCGCGTCGAGCGGCCGCCGCGCCACAGCGCTGTGTCAACTCATGGCTCCGGTATCGCTTCTCAAGTCGCCCTGTCGGTCAGGGGCCTCACATCAGCGGTAACCGAGTGCGCCCAGGCGAGACGGGTGCACGGAGAGCGGGCACAACCAGGTTTCTCACGTGGTGGCCGATTCGGGGGAATGCGGATGCCGGGCCGCGAGGCCATCCGGCCGCTCCGGGAGCCACACCCACGAGAAGAACGCGATCGGGTCCGAGGCACTGCCCGCCTCTCGTCGCCTTCCGACCTGGACCGAACCTCGAGGGTCTGCGGACAGCCCGCACCCCAACGAGACACCTCGCGAGAATGGACCCGGAGTCAGGCTGAAGTACGGCGTCGCCCCGGGTCGCGGTCTCCATCGCAGGATGGGTTGGGGGGGGCCGGGGGGCGACCGCTCTGCGCAGGGTTGACCTTGACGGGTGGGCTCCCGAGGGCGGCCGCGAAGGCGTGGCTCATGCGAGGGCGAACCCCGGTCCTACGCGTGTCCAGGCTCTGGCAGGGGTCCATTGATGTCGTCGTGATCGCGGTCAAGCTGCCCGATAAGCCCGACTCCGACCGTTTGCCTGATGGTTACTCGAGTAATGTTGCAAGTTCATTAACCCCCCGTGGATCCCTCTACCCAGATCGTGCTACTTCCTCGCCGGCCACTCGGCGTTTCTGCGGCAAAGAACGACACGTGGCTCGCTCGTCCAAATCGCGCCTGGCTCCAAGGGGCCAAGTGCAGAACGCAAATCTCAGTCGACCGGGAAGACACGAGGGAATTCCGAGAGAGGTCCGGGAAAGAAGGTTGCGATCGGCCCCAGCGGGGCCGCTGTACGGCCGACGGAGCGCATGGCCCGTCCCCACAGCAACCAGCACCGGACACCACTCGCAGCAGATTGGAAATACCTGTCGAGCGTCCGTTCGGGCCGCGACTTGGCCTGTTCTGGATCCGCGCCCCGCTAGAAACACCTGATGGAAGAAAAAGCTCACAGTGCAGACATCGCGGCCGGCTGGCTCCCGGTCCTCGCCCAACCCCTCCGTCCCCTGACAGTCCCTGGCGCGCGATTCGCGATCCTCGCGACGGTCATCGCCTGGATGGCCTATGTCATCGAGCAAGCCGTGCGCCTCGAGCGGATCTCGCCTTCTCCAGCGCTCTACGCTGAAGCCGCTCTCTACTTCGTAACCGTCACGATGCTCACGGTCTCATGCCTCGCCTACCTGATCTCGAGGCTCGGCCATTTCGAGAGGCTGCGACAGCACAATCGAGTGCCCCGGAGCGTGATCGACCATGCCTTCAGCGAGGAGTCGCCCGGCCTGACCGTGCTCGTGCCCTCTTATCGAGAGGACGAACGAGTCATCCGCTATACGCTGCTGTCGGCCGCCCTCCAGGAGTATTCACGCATTCACGTCGTCCTCCTGATCGACGACCCGCCTTCGCCCCAAGATCACGACGCCCGCGCTCTTCTGGCCGCCGCGCGAGAGCTCCCCCAGCGACTCTCCGAATCGCTCGGGGTCCCTCTCCAGAACTTCCGGACAGCCCTCGGCGAATTCGAGGCGCGAACCGGGTCGGAAACCAAGATCAAACCGATGGAGCTCGTCCGACTCGCCCGCCACTATGAAACTGCGTGTAACTGGTTCGATGAAACGAGCTCGGACATCGCGGCGCAAGATCACGTGGATGAGTTCTTTCAGGCCAATGTTCTCGGACGGATCGGCGAGGACCTCAGGCGCACCGCCAACGCACTCAAGGACGCCTCCAAGGACCCGAAAGCGTTCGTGAGCAAGGACCGAGTTCAGCAACTGTATTCACGGCTGGTAAACATCTTTGACGCCAAGTTCTCCAGCTTCGAGCGAAAACAGTTCGCGTCGCTCTCTCATGAGCCCAACAAAGCGATGAACCTGAACAGTTATATCGGGCTCATGGGCGGCGCTTACGTACAGGTTCCATCCGCGGACGGACCCGTGTTGATCCAGACCACCCCCGCGAACGCCGACCTCGTCATCGCGGACAGCGAGTACTTACTCACGCTGGACGCTGACAGCATCCTGCTCCCGGAATATTGCCTCCGACTCGTCTACTTCATGGAACGCGAGGAAAACGCCCGAGTGGCGGTAGCCCAAACGCCTTACACGAGTTTTCGAGGACCTGAGTCCGAACTAGAACGCATCGCCAGCGCAACGACAGACATTCAACACATCCTCCATCAAGGCCTCGAGCGGCACAACGCGGCGTTCTGGGTCGGCGCCAATGCAGTCATTCGCAAGACCGCCTTGATGGAGCTTGAGCACTTCGAAGACGATGGCGGAATACGAGTCCCACGGTATATCAGCGATCGGACCGTCATCGAAGACACCGAGTCGAGCCTGAGTCTCCGGCGAATGAACTGGCGCATCTACAACTACCCAGAGCGCCTGAGTTACAGCGCAACGCCACCTGACTTCGGCTCGCTCGTAATCCAGCGCCAAAGGTGGGCAAACGGTGGACTCATAATTTTCCCCGAGCTGATTCGTCTAGCCCGATCGAACGACACCGACACGAAAGCGCCAACTCTGATTGAGCTCTTCCTCCGCGGGAATTATCTCGCCTCGATCGGCTGGACCAGCCTCTGTCTTTGCATCCTCTTCTTCTTCCCGTTCGAGAACGGCTTGATGAGCAGCGCTGCGATTCTTACGGCCGCCCCATATTTCGCTTCTATGGCCACCGACCTGCGGCGTGTTGGCTATCGCAGAAGAGACATCTTTCACCTCTACGGACTGAACCTGCTCCTGCTCCCGATTAACATGGTCGGGACCATCGAGTCCTTCGCTCAAATCATCGGGGGCCACAAGCTCGCTTTCGCGAGAACCCCCAAGGTTCAAGATCGAACCCCCAGCCCCCTGCTTTTCCTCGCGATCCCCCTGGTCCTGATGGTTTGGTCGCTCTGGACACTCAAAAACGACGTATTGCTCGGAGATTGGGTTCACTTCGCCCTAACGTCCATCACTCTTGTCGTCCTCGCCTTCGCCTGCATCCGCTTTATCGGGATCAAGGTCTTGATTTCTGATATCATGTTCAATCTCGCGAACTTCGTTTATGTCCCAATAAACGCGACAGCCGACGAAGGGCAAGGCACGCCGGAACCAGACTGGGCATCGATCCTCTACGTCGGCAGCTCGACCGAGGAGCAACGGGCGACGGATGTCGCGTATTCACACGCCACGAGCGACTTCCTCGAAAGCCAGAATACAAGCGGCGGAGACAGCACCCCGAACCGCAAGACCGCCACCTGATCCGATGTTCGATTTCGGGACTAGCAGGCGGATCTCGATACGGCGACTCTTCATTGTGGCGCTCGGCCTCTCCCTCTTCGCGACAGGAGTGGGCTGGCTGCTCGTGACCGCAAGCTCGGAGGTATACGCGAACTTCTTCCGGAAGAGCCCTGCGTGGTTCTCTCCGTACGTGGATGTGACCAGCAAACCCGCAATTCACTTCGAAGGTTTTGACAACCCATTCCTCGCGAACGTAGTCATCGGCAGCGTCGAGGCGCACTCTCCGAAGTCCTGTGAGCCCAGCTGGCGAGGAAAATACGACTTGGACGCCGCCGCGAGGGCCCTCGACCTGGACCGCCGTCTCGTCCGTTTTTCCGACCGAGGAGGCCGACTAGCGATTCGATTCGCGGGTGACGAAACCCATCAACTGGCAGCGGTGTGCCCAACGGCCAAACAGCTTGCCGGGGCCTACACCAAGGTCTTGACACGGTACGGCCCCGAATCCGTCGAGTTCCAGATTCCGCCGTTGGTGCTCGATCAGGAGTCCCGGGACACGCGCGAGCGCCGCCTCCAAGCCCTTCACCTCGTTCTGGCGCAATTCCCCACGTTGAAGATCTGGTTCAATCTACCCGGCAGCCAGAATGGGCTAACGAACAAGGGAATCCAGCTAGTCTCCCAACTCATCAAGGAACGGATCAAGTTCACCGGCATCACCCTCTTTCCGACCCCCGCCTCCGGCATCGCCGAGAACCACGGGGCCTTCGGACAGCTCCTCAAAGAGTCGATCGCTGAAGCCGAGACTCAGATGACTCAAATCTTTGACCGCGCGCAAAGACCTCAAACCGCTCGCCAAGTCCGCAAGCGACTGGGAATTGCGTTCGACATTGGCCGGTCACCACACTACGGCACTCCGCTTCGGCCCATTGATGCCTCCAGTCTAATAAACGACATCAAGTACGAGGGAATCAGCCGGGTCTCGTTCGAATCCCTCAACCGAGATGTGCCGTGCGGCGCCAATGCAGATATGACGCAGGTCCTGCAGACGTGCAGCGGCGTGGATCAAGAGCTCCAGGAGTTTTCCCAGCTCCTGACGTCGATCTTTGCGACACGGGAGCGCACAACGGCGGAGGAGAACCCGCAAAACATCGCCTCCTGGCGGTTCGTGCGGCCCGCGACCGATCCGTCTACCGCGCCGTATCCGGTCTGGCACCTCCAACAGGCGTACGACAAGTCAGACAAGGTCGTCTGGCAAGGGCGGGTATACAAAGCGAAATGGTCGAGTCGAGGCGAGCGGCCGGACGAACCGATCCGGAACGTTTGGGACTCCCCCTGGCGGTACCTCGGGCCAGTCCTACGTCAAGACGAAATTAGCCTCGGCGCCGTGCAGTTAGCGGTGACAGGCCGAACGCCTTGGACTGAGGATCAGGTATTCGTCGCGGGAGACGAGGTCGTCCACGATGACCGTGTCTACCGCGCAAAGTGGTGGACACAGGGGAATCGGCCGGTCACCTCGCCGCGGCAAGCCTATGACCACCCTTGGCTGTACCGGGGCTCGCTCCAGTGTGAAGACGGCAGTTGCATCGAGAAAGGCGTCGGTGCGGACTTGATCGTCGATTTCCTTGGCCTCGATGATGTTGACGTCGAGATCCGGGAAAACGACGGGCAGCCAGGTTCCGCCGGGCGCCTGATCCAGCTCCACCGAAACCAATCGGGCCGCAAGACCTATTCCGTGGTTCGCGACTCGTATGACGTCGTTGTCCGGACTGCCGGGTCACAACTCTTGGTTGACTCCCTAGACTGCCGGGAGAAGAGCTGCACGCTAGACAAGATCACCTCAACGCTCTCGGTCGACTAC
>Ga0315331_10002726_pt1 | contig 13307 bp, 12 predicted proteins | sample M160m34915metaG_FD_203456 | JGI IMG/M metagenome (GOLD analysis project Ga0315331, IMG submission 203456) | Ammonia-oxidizing marine archaeal communities from Monterey Bay, California, United States - M1 60m 34915 | ecosystem: Environmental > Aquatic > Marine > Intertidal zone | place: USA...
TATATCTTTTAATTTTATTTTTAAAAAATTCTTCAATAGAGGGCATTGATAAAAAAGTGACTGAGAGATCAGTTTTTAAAAATTCAGAAACCAAATTATAAATAAATAATTGATCATCAGAACTTGAATCACGTAAAAAATAATTTTTATTTTTTAAAAAGAATTTTTCGGCCACTAAATTATATAGAAATAATTTAGCATTTAATTCTTTTTTATGACTAATTTATCTAATAATTTTTTAAATTAACTCATTTTTATTTTCAATAATCTTATGAATTGCCAAAACAATATCTTTCATATCGTCTAATGTTGCAGGAGGTCTACAAATAATAGTATTAATTAAATCAGTTTCATGGAGTTTTTCTGCAACAGGACAAACTCCTTTACCATATTCTACGTTACCAGTATAATGTTTGAATGCATAGGCTCGTTTTTCAGTATAAATGGGATTAAGATGTAATGGTTCAACATAACCTGCAAAAATTGGTATTCCTTCTGCCTTTAAAGCGTCACAAAAAATATTTCTAGATATTCCAATAACTTTTTCATCAAATGTAAATCCAAACATCCAGTAGACATGTTTAACATGATCATATTTTACATGTTTAAGACCATCAATTTTATTGATTTCTTCAGATAGATAAGTTCCCAATTCAATTCTCTGTGCATTTAATGAATCTAATTTATCGATTTGAGCAATACCAATTGCAGCTTCTAATTCAGTCATTCTATAACCCCAACCTAAAAATTCAGTTTTATAGGTACGTTGTTTCATTGTAGGCAAAACAACTTCCCCATGATTTCTTACCATTCTAGCAACATTTGCAATATCTTCATCATTAGTTAGAAGTATACCACCTTCTCCAGTCATAATTGCCTTGGATTCTTGAAATGAAAAAATACTACAATCACCCATTGTTCCCAATGTTTTATTTTTATATTTACCATCAATGGATTGAGCACAATCTTCAATAATTTTTAAATTATGTTTTTTAGAAATTTCTAAAATTTCATCCATATCACATGAATGACCAAAAAGATGAACTGGAATAATTGCCTTTGAAAGGGGACTGATTAATTTTTCAATTTTATTAGGATCTATACAATATGTGTCAGATTTTACATCACAAAAAACTGGGATTGCGTTATGCATTAATGAAGATGTTGCAGTAGAAGTAAAGGTTGTTGGAGGCACAATTACTTCTTCTCCAGGATTCACACCTACAGATACTACAGCAGCATGTAAAGCAGATGATGCAGAATTAAAAGCTACACCAAATTTTGTTCCGATTTTTCTAGAAAATTTTTCTTCAAATTCCTTAATTTTTTTGCCTCCAAGAAAATTTTCTCCAGGACTAGCAATAAAGGTAGAAATATTACCACTGTCCAATACGTCTAAAACTTGTCTTTTTTCTTCTTCACCAATTATTGGATGTTTAGGAAACGGATGTGAGCGTAATTTTGTTCCTCCATTAATTGCCAGATTCATAATACGAATTAACAATTTTACTTGATTTTATAATTTTGGATTTAATTTTAAAATTAGTGTGAATTAAGTAATTTTCTTCTTTAGTTTAGCAGGGATTCCAGACCAAATTTGATTTTTAGGGATATTTTTGGTTACAAAAGAATATGCTGCGACAATAGAATTCTCTCCAATTGAAACATTTGGCATTATTGTACTATGACTGCCAATTTTACAATTATTTCCTAATTTGACTGGGCCACTTTTTTCATCAATTGTAGAATTTGAATAAATTGAACAATGAGAACCAATTTGGACATCATCTTGAATTTCTACACAAAATTCACTATTGATGTAAGTAAATTCCCCTATATCAAAATTTTTTCCAAGTTTTAGATTTTCAGGGTATTGAACAATGTAATTGTATTTAGTCATTTTACCATGTTTAATGATTGGTTTTTTCCATTTTTCCATAGTTAAATCAAATCATCATAGTTATTTAAAAAAGATTTAGATCAATGAATTTAATATTATTTTTTGGACTCGAAGTAAACCTTTTCCATCTATAATTTTTTTCCCACTAAAGAACATTTTTTTACGAAGTGAAATATTTTCGAGTAAATTTAAAAGATTTGAATTAATATTTTCTTGATTGATTTGTTTTAGACCAAGATTAATACAAAAATTCTCATTCATGAAGGCTTCAGAATATCTTAGTTCATGTTTAAAGGCAGGGATTGAAATTGTAGGTATACATAAAGCACATGATTCAAATAAAGTATTACCTCCATTAGTTATAACAACATCACCTTTAGAAAGAACTTTCCAAATTTCATTAGTAGATTTTATTAATTTAATATTTTGATAAGATTTTATTATTTTATTTAATTGAAATAAATTATTAAATAATGGTCCAACAATAATAGTGATATTTATAATTTTAATATCCTTAATTGAATTTACAATATTTAATGTTAAATTATTTGGATCAGCGCCTCCCATTGAGATTACAACATGATATTTTTGTTTTTCTTTGATATCTAATAATTTTTTTCTAAAATGTAAAAAATTTTTATTTATAATCCAATATTTAGTATTTAAAAATAATTTTGAATTTTTATTAATTGTTTTATATTTATGGTAATCTTTTACATTGGTTCCATTAAATAAAATATCAGAATAAATATTTTTACACCATGCATCATCAAACAAAATTGATTTAAAATTATTTTTAAATAAAAATTTAGAAATATTTTCACTTTTCTCTCTCATATCAATAATTACATTATCAATTTTTTTTTCATAAAGAAAATTTAAAATAAATTTTGAATTATGTTGAAATTTACTTTTTGCTATAAAGTTAAAATTATTTTTTTGAAGAGTTTTAGATATTGTTTTATTATAATCGACTAAAAAATATATTTCAACATTTTTTTCTCTGAGAGATTTTGCAATAGTCAAACATCTACTAAAATTTCCATATCCCTTTTCAGGTATAGTTAAACAGCGAATAGCAATTTTTTTGTTATTGTTTTGTAAATAATTTATTTTATTAGTCAAGTGATATCAGATTTAAGCCTAAAAATCATCCCATTTTAGTAATGTGCCACATTTAATTGGTTTTTTAACAGTTCTTCCAATAATATTATCAATCATGTTTGGTGGTATTCCTATACCAGGCCTAAATAATGAAATCATAGATCGTGTAATTATAGTTCCAGGTGAAATGTCGGATTTAACACCTAAACTTTTTCGCATATTATCTCGAAAATTAATTTCAGATTTAATAATTGTTGAACGAGGAATTCCCATTGCTTTTTCTATTAATTTTGTTTTTGTAGAAAGTTCTAAAAATTCAGAAGGATCTAATGAAAGTTTTTGATCTGGTCCTGGCATATTTTTATCTAAAGTAAAATGTTTCTCAATTACAGATGCACCTAAAGCAACTGCAGCTAAACTTACTTCTACACCAGTTGTATGATCCGAAAATCCTACAGGAACATTAAAAGTAGTTTTTAAATATTGTATAGTAGATAAATTAGCATCTTTTACTAATGTTGGATAACTTGAAACACAATGTAATAAAGTGAATGGACAATTATGTTGTTTTATTATTTCAACAACTTCTGCGATTTCAGAAATTGTAGTCATACCAGTTGAAACCAACATAGGAATTTTCATTTTTGAGAGATAGGTAATTAACTCATGATTAGTGATTTCACCTGAAGCAATTTTAATTATAGGAACTTTAATTTGTTGAAGTAATTTTGCAGATTTTTTACCAAATGGAGTTGAAAAAAAGTCAATTTTATTTTTTTTGCAATGTTTTTGTAATTCTAAATGGTTTTTTTTGCTTAAAATCCAATCCTTTGAAAGCTCATATAATTCAGAATTTATATTTTTTGAGAATAACTCATCGGGAAATATTGTTTGGAATTTAATTCCATTTGCACCACTTGCAGCTGCAGATTCAATCATTTTTTTTGCAATAGTCATATCTCCATTATGATTAATTCCTGCTTCAGCTATAAGATATGTAGAATTTCTAACTCCAATTTTTTTTATATTTTGTTTTAACATAATTTAATCAAATTAATTGATTATTTATAAATAAAAGTGATATTGTAGTAATTTTTCATTTATGTGTAATAAGTATAAAATAATATGTGAATAATTTATTTATCTAGGCACGAATCAATATCATTTTTAGTAAATATATTTTGATCAAAAATAGATTTACCATTTAATAATTCTGCAGACTTTATCTTAATTTGTCCATTTACACAACCAATTATAACATAATTAGATGTAACATCTAGAATTTTTCCAGGATGACAAATTTTAGTTTCAGAAAAAATAGATTTCCAGATAATAATTTTTTGATTTTTAAAAAATGTGAAAGCTCCAGGATAAGGATAAGTAGTTGCTCTAATTAGAGTATCAATTTCTTTACAAGGTTTTGACCAATCAATTAGACCATCATCTGGAATGCGTTTTGGCCAATATTCAATAAATTTTGATTGAATTTGTTTTATTCGTTTTGATTTACCATTTTCTAATAATCTCAAATTTTTAATTATCATCTTTTTTCCTAAATTAGTAATTTTATCATATAATGATGTAGCATCATCATCTGAACTTATTGAAAAAATTTCTTGTGCAAAAATATCTCCATCATCTACACCCTCTTCTATGTAGAAAAAAGTTAATGCGCTTTCAGATAATTCTTTAATTATAGTCCATGGAATTGGTGCACGTCCACGATATTTTGGTAATTCAGTTGGATGTGAACCAATTACACCCAATTTAGGAATTTGAATTATATCCTTTTTTAATAATTGAGACCAACCCATTACTAAAATTAGATCAGGTTTTAATGATTTTAGAATTTTGATATTTTCTTCATCATTAATATTGTCAACTTTAATATTTTGAATCTGAAATTGATTACAAATAGAATCAAACGAAGTAAAATCACTATAAATTGATTTTTTGGAATCACAATAACTAAAAACAGTTGAAATTTTAAAATTATTTTTTAAAATTTTATCCAATAAATGATATCCAAATTTTACACCACTAACATATACAATTTTCATAATATAATTAATTTTTTAAAATTCATATATTTAACTTAACAATATATCTAAAACATTATTAGAGATATGATTAGGGAAAAAATATGAATATTTTAATTATTGCAGCACATCCAGATGATGAAGTTTTAGGAATGGGTGGAACAATTAAAAAACTATCAAAAAAAAATAAAATTCACTTATGTGTAGTAACTGAAGGAGCATCAGCTCAATATAGAAATAAAAATATGATAAAAATAAGAAAAGATTCGTGTATTAAATCAGGAAAAATTTTAGGAATATCTACATTTGATTTTTTAGAATTTGAAGATATGAAACTTGATTCAATTCCATCACTAAAAATTAATCAAAAATTAGAAAAAATTATTAAAAAATATAAACCAGAAATTATCTACACTACTCCAAAAAATGATTTACATAAAGATCATCAAATTGTTTTTGAATCTAGTTTAGTTGTATCTCGCCCATATTCAAGTAAAATAAAAAATATTTTTGCATATGAAATTCCAGGAATTGTGAAAAAATCTTTTACTCCTACAGTGTATGAAGATATTAGTAAAGAGATTTCTTTTAAAATTAAAGCGTTCAAAATGTATGAATCAGAAATTGAAAAATTTCCACATCCAAGATCAATAAAATCAATAGAATCCTTATCCTTACAGCGTGGGATGGAATCAGGTTTAAAAAATGCGGAATCATTTGAATTAATTAGAAGTATCAGAAATTAAATTAAAAATCATATAAATTAATTAATAAAATTTTAATATTTTTTTACTCATATCTAAAAATAGCATCAATATAAATAATTGAAATAAATTTGAAGAATTAAAGAAATGGAAAAGAATACTATTCCAGAAATATTTCGTAATTTAAAAACAATAGACAGAGATGAAAAAATAGTATATTGTAAAAATTGTACCATGTCAAATCAAAGGCCGAGAATTCAATTCAATGAAGATGGTTTTTGCTCAGCATGTATTTACCATGATTACAAAACAAATTACATTGATTGGGATAAACGTGAAAAAGAATTAGAAGAATTATGTGACAAGCATAGAAAAGAAGATGGATCATGGGATGTAATTGTTCCATCAAGTGGAGGGAAGGATAGTAGTTTTGTTAGTTATGAGTTGAAAACAAAGTATGGAATGAATCCACTAACAGTAACTTTTGCACCAACAATTCCAACAGAAATTGGGCAAGAAAATTTATTCAATATGGCTGATTCAGGAATGGATAATATTGTATTTACACCAAATGGTATGATTCATAGAAAATTATGTAAAACAACTTTAATAGAAATGGGAGATAATTTTATTCCGTTTGCATATGGACAAGTAAATATTCCCATACAATGTGCAGTTAAATTTCAAATTCCATTTATTATGTATGGAGAAAATGGGGATTTAGAATATGGTGGAAGTCTTGATGAATATAATGAACCTAAATTGAAAATTTCAACAGTAGATCCTAATAAAAAAATTTTAGGATTACCAACGCCTAACGCAGCATCAAAATTACCTAAAGAAAATTGGTTACCTGATGAAATAAAATTAAAAGATCTCAAAATGTATTTACCACCAACAAGAAAAGAATTGGATGAGTTAAATATCAACGAATATTTTTTTGCGCATTATAAAAATTGGAAGCCAGAATATCATTATGAAATAGCAAAAAAATATTGTGGATTTAAAGATAATTCAAAAAGAAGTGAAGGGACCTATACAACATTTGCTAGTTTAGATGATAAATTAGATGGGTTTCATTATTATCTAATGTTTATCAAACAAGGAATTGGAAGAGCAACATCAGATTCTGCACATCAAGTTAGACAGGGAGTAATTACAAGAGATGAGGGGGTAGAACTAGTTAGAAAGTATGATGATGAATTTCCATCAGAACATTTAGATTTATTTTTAGAATATATGGAAATGAATATGAATGAGTTGAATCAAGTGTTTGATAACTATAGAAGACCAATTATTTGGAAAAAAGAAAATGAAGAATGGAAATTGAATCAGCAGGTAACAAAATTATAAGACCATTACTACCAATTATACAAACTAAATTAATAATAATCCAAATGTATTATTAAGTATTAAATTAAATTTTATAAAATGACAAAAAAAATTCTATATATAATTGATTCAAAAAAAAATTCCGAAAAAACACTTAAACAAATTAAGTTACAAAAAAATTGTGAAATTGTTTGTCTTAATCATATAATTGATAATGAGTTTAAAAAATATAAAATAAAAACATTGAATGAAAAAGAAATTTTAAAAATTTCTGATTACTTAGAAATTGATGAATTAGTATATAATATATCTAAAAAATGGTGTGAAAATAATCAATTAGAAAAAGATCTTACATTTAAAAAAATAAATTTGGGCCTTACAATACAAAATGAATTATTTCAAAATTTATTAAAATATATCCATAGAATTTTTTTAGTTAAAAAAAGTTTAGAAATTATAAAACCCGACTTAGTTTTTACAACTTTTAGTAATGAAATTTTAGATTCAATAGCATATGAAATATGTGTTACAAATAAAATTGAAATTCAAAAATTAGATGAACCGCCAAAGGGATTTGAAAATAAGTTTGATAAAGTAAATTTTGCATTAAATATTTTAGGAAAAAATATAGAATTATCAGTTTCAGAAAATCAATTTAAAATGTTGAAAAAAATTTATGAATTAATTTCAAGCCTAAAATTCAATATTATGACAATTTTTGATAAAAAAGAAAAAATGGAAAAAACAATATTATTTCTAGATTTTAATTTAAATTGGCATGAAAAATTAATTGAAAAATATTTTAATCTTGGATTCAACATTGTATGTTTGAATAATAGAAGGCCATTGTTATGGAATAATAATAGTTTAAAAATTGCAAAAAAATTTAAGATAGAAAAAATTAGTTTAAAAAAATCTGAAGAAGAAATTGATTTTGATAAAATAATGAAAAAAATTAATTTTAAAAATTCAGATTTAGAAAATCTTTTTACAATTAAGGAATTTAATTTTTGGAAGATTTATGAAAATGAATTCACAAATATATGTAAAAAACGATTTAAATATACAATTAATTTAATTATCCAAGTTGAAAAACTATTAAATTCTAGAAAAATTGATCTAGTCTGGACTTTGGATGATTGGGGTTTTGATAAAACTATAGTAAATATATGTAAAAATAAAAAAATTCCTTCATGTTTATTTTTAGCAGGTAGTTTGCAGGTTTTAAAACCAAAAGGAGAATTATGGCCAATGATAATGGCAAAACAAAGAGTTGCAGACAAAATATTTCTTTGGGGTAAAAATGATTTGAATAATTCAATTGAATGTGGAGCAGATCCAAAAAAATTAGTCATTGGAGGTGCCCCAAAATATGACAAAATATTTCTTGATTCAAAAAAATCTGAAGATTATATTTTAATTTTAACAGGAGGATTTCCATCTACACAATATTCTTATTTTAATTCAATTTCTGTAATTAATGAATTTAAAGAATTATTTGAAAAAACACTTGAGGAAGTAAAAAAATTAAATAAAAAAATAATAATTAAAAGACACCCTACACAGGGTCCACAAGAAATACTTGACATTATTGAAATAATTAAAAGAATAATTCCAAATGCATTAATATTAAAAGATGTAAATACTTTAGAATTAATTTCAAATGCATCATTAATAATTACAGTGAATTCTACAGTAATAGAAGAATCAATAATTTTAGATAAACCAATAATCTATCTGCCATATATTAAAAATGATATTGGCATTCCACATTCAAAATTAAATGCAGTAATTGAAATAATCGATCCAGAAAGAATTGAAGAGTCTATTCATAATTGTTTATTTGACAACATCACAAAGAAAAAATTAGAAAATGGAAGAAAAGAGTTTTTAGAAAAAATTATTAGTTTTCAAGGTAATGCAGCAGAAAAACATGTAGAATTATCACTAAAATTGATTGATGGTGCCCAAAAAAACGAATAAGTAATTTATACTCTATTTTACTCATGAAATTACGAATTTGAATATTTTAATTACTGGTGGTGCAGGATATCTTGGTTCTACACTATCCCAAAAATTACTGGATAAAGGACACAAAGTAAGAGTATTAGATGATTTATGGTATGGAAAAGAATCTATTCAAGAATGTCTAAAAAATGATAATTTTGAATTAATTCAAGATGATTTAAGAAATCTTACAACAATTGTAAAATCATTAAAGGATATAGACGGAGTTATTCATTTAGCGTCAGTAGTTGGAATGCCAGCATCTAGTATAGAACCAAGAACTAGTGAAGAAATTAATTATTTAGTAACAAAAAATATAGCAGAATTATGTACATTACATGAAATTCCAACATACGTATTTTCAAGTACATGTTCAGTCTATGGTTCACAACCAGAAAAAATGATCACAGAAAAATCAAAAGTTTCCCCAATGGATTATTATGCAAAACAAAAATATCTATCTGAAAGAGCTATTAATTGGCTTAATACAGCTCCAACAATTCTAAGGTTTGGAACACTTTTCGGATATTCAAAAAGAATGCGTTTTGATTTAGTCATAAATTTATTTATTGCACAATCAATTTTAGAGAACAAAATTACGGTTTTTGGTGGAAATCAATTTAGACCATTTTTACATGTAAATGATGCAGCCCAGTCATTAATTTTTGCAATAGAAAAAGATCTTACTGGAACATACAACGTAATTTCAGAAAATATGACAATTTTAGATGCTGCTAAACAAATTAGCAAACTTTCAGGTTGTGAAATTATAATTTCAAATGAAAATGAAGATAAAAGGAATTATCAAGTTTCAGGTAAAAAAATTAAACAAATGGGATTCAAGCCTCAATTTAAAATTGAAGATGCATATAATGAAATTAAAAAGAAAATAGAAGAAGGAGAAATAAAGAATTACAATGACGAAAAATATAGTAATTACAAATTATTATTTGGTTCAAAAGAAATGCAACAAAGAGTATTTCTTGAGGGAATTTAAAAAATTATTAAAATTTAGAAGAATTTTCGAAAAACTCATTTATACAATCTACTAAATACTGTTTTTCCTCATTGTTCATATTTGGGTATAAAGGCAGTGTTAAAATTCGTTCAGAAACAGATTCAGTCATAGGCAAAGAAATTTTTTCATCTTTAAAATGACGTATATAATAATCCATTAAATGAATGGGTTGAAAATAAATTTTACAGAATATTTTTTTTTCTAAAAGAAATTTTTGTAATGCATTTCGTAGTTTATTATTTTCAAGTAAAATTGAATACATTTGATAAATATTTTCAGGATTCTGTGGAACTTGAATTTGTTTATGTTTAGAAATTTGTTGGGATATAAAAGATGCATTTTCTTGCCTCATTTTGATTAATTTATCTAATTTTGAAATTTGAGAAATACCTAAAGCAGCAGTAATTGATGACATCCTCCAATTATAACCAACTCCCACATATTGTGCATCTGAAGGATTATTAAAATAAGAAATATTCTCTAATCTGCCATGGGAACGAATGGATTTAATTTTATTAAAAACTTCCTTAGAATTTGTAACAATTGCTCCGCCTTCACCAGTTGTTAAAACTTTATTTCCACAAAAACTAAAAATTGCAAGATCTGATAGTGAACCAACTTTTTTTCCATTAACTGATGAACCTAATCCCTCTGCAGCATCTTCAATTAATTTTAGATTATTTTCATTAGTAATTTTTTTAATTGAATTAATATCACATGATGAACCACCATAATCCATAGGTACAACAGCTTTTGTATTTGAAGTAATTTTAGATGTTATAGACTCTGGATCTAGACCAAATGTTTTTTCTTCAATATCACTAAAAATTGGACTAGCATTAACAAATCTAGTTGCATTAACAGTAGAAACAAAAGTAAATGATGGAACTATTATTTCATCTCCAGTACCAAATCCATATGCCAAAAATGATGCATGTAAAGCAGATGTTCCAGAATTTAGTGTTAAACAATAATCAGAACCAACATAATTTTTTATGGATTCCTCAAACTCCTCAATTTCTGGACCTATAGCCCAATTACTACCTCTACGAACAATTTTTGTTATTAATTGAACATCCTCATCATCTGTGTAAATTTTATACAATGGAATTTTCCAATCATTGGTTTCGTTTTTTGACATGATTTTTCTAAAAAATCACTATAATTAACTTGTTAAGTAATAAACTGTGGATTTAAGGTATAATTTGAACTCAAACTTCTTAATAAACAGATTTTTGATGAAAATATGGTACATAAAAACACTATAAAATTTATTTTAAAAAACGGAGGATTTGAGAAAGTTGTTAGAGCAACATGTTTTTTTGTAAATGATAAAATTAAAAGATCCAATATTACTTTTAAAAAAAATAAATCAATTTTAGGAAAATATGAATTTCAAACCATAGAAAATGATGAGGGTATATCTACAGAATTACAAATTTATGAATCACATGAACCATTAACTACCCATTTAATGATTAATGAATTAAAACAAGATATGGTTTGTATAGATTTAGGAAGTAATATTGGATATTATGCAGTTATTGAAAGTAATATGATTGGAGAATCTGGAAAAATTTTTGCTATAGAACCATCCCCAATAAATTTTCCAATACTAAAATTAAATTTAGAAAATCAAAAAAAGAATAATTTTTTAGCCTATAATATTGCAATCGGTGATAAAAATGAGGAAATGGAATTTATTATCAGTTCAAAATCAAATTGGAGTAAAATACGAATGAATAATGAAAAGATTAATCCTGAGGATAAAATTATAAAAATTCCTGTAAAAACTTTAGATTCTTTTGTTAAAGAAAATAATATTACAAAAATTGATCTTTTAAGAATGGATGTTGAAGGATTTGAATATAATATAATACTTGGTGCAAATAATGTTTTAGAAAAATATAAGCCAAAAATATTTGTAGAGATTCATAAAATGTATTTAGGAAAAGAAAAAACAAGTGAAATTTTTAATAAACTTAAAAATAAAGGATATGAAATAAAATATTACATACCAAGAATTTATGATTCTCCAATTATAGGAAAATTAAATGATATTAAAAAAATAACCATAGATGAAATGCTTAAAAAAATACATAATGATTCCATACCTGATGCATTTCAGGTTGTTTTAGAGTACACTAAAAATTAATTTGAGAACGTTCACCTAAAAGATAAACAGATTCATTAGATGTGTTCTTTCGTATTTCTGTTCCATCAGCTATTATACTATTTACAATTTGAAGAGACGCATTAATAATACAGTCATTCATAATTATGGAATTTTTAATAGTACATTTTTCTAAATGAGAATTTTTACCAATACTTACATTTGGTCCAATTACTGTAGATGATTTAATTATAGAATTTTCATCAATGATGACAGGAGGAATTATTTTAGAGTCAGGTTCAATTGTACAATTTTTTCCAATAAAAATTCCATTATTATCATCATCCCTCATACTTTCAAGAATTAATTGATTAGCATGAAGAATATCTTTTGGCGTTCCAGTATCTTTCCACCAACCAGTTACATAATCATGTTCAACGTTGAATCCTTTTTCCATAAGTAATTGTAATGCTTCAGTAATTTCTAATTCTCCTCTCCAAGAAGGTTTCAATTCACTAATAATTTTAAAAATTTTGGATGTGAGGAAATAAACTCCTATAACAGCAAAATTACTTGGGGGATTTTTTGGTTTTTCAATAATTTTTAAAATTTTATTTTCTTTAATATCTACAACTCCAAATTGAGATGGATTTTCTACTTCTGCTAGTAGAATTTGTGCATTACTTGAGGAATTTTGAAACTTATTTACAAAAGAAGATAAACCTGTTCGTAAAATATTGTCACCAAGATAGACAATGAATTTATCATTTCCAATAAAATCTTCACATAAACTTATTGCATGAGCAATCCCTTTTGGATTATCTTGATAAACATAAGTTAAGTTTACATCAAATTTTTCTCCATTACCATAAAATTCCTTTACTTTTTCAGGATAAACATCACCAATGATAATTGCTATATCCTTAATTCCTGCATTGCGAAGATCTTCTAAAACATATTGAGACATAGGTTTGTTAGCAATTTTAAGCAGTTGTTTGGGTCCAGTATGAGTAAGTGGTCTTAATCTTGTTCCATGTCCTCCATGTAAAATAATTCCTTTCATTTAATTACAAAAATTGATAAAATTTCT
>Ga0315331_10002728_pt1 | contig 13304 bp, 14 predicted proteins | sample M160m34915metaG_FD_203456 | JGI IMG/M metagenome (GOLD analysis project Ga0315331, IMG submission 203456) | Ammonia-oxidizing marine archaeal communities from Monterey Bay, California, United States - M1 60m 34915 | ecosystem: Environmental > Aquatic > Marine > Intertidal zone | place: USA...
TATTTCTGATCCTCTGTTATTGAATCTTTATCTATTATAAAATAAGTATGGTCTTCCCTCATTTAATTCTCCTTAAAATAGATTTGTGGGTATTTCTTCTTTACCAAAATCAGTCCTTTCCATATTGCGAGAAATGAACCCTCCATTATCCCATCTATACATCTTAATATTATCTACAGTCACATTTCCACCACTTGTTACAGCAGATGTAAATGTTAAGCCTGTAGTTTTATTAGCCTCTGCATAATGCGTATGTTGACCGTTTGAACTATCAAGTTGTCCTGACGCAGTAGTTCCTACATAAACAAGTATGCTATTGCTACCAGTGCTAGCAAATGTTCCATCGTAAGTTACTTTGTAAAACCCGCCAATTGTAACATTAGCTGTATTTATCATAGAGTTTAAATTAGCCTGGCCTAAAAATGATCCCCCAGAAATCGACCATTCCCCTGCAACACTACCTGGAACAGTCCATCCAGTAGAAATTGATAAATCAGCATTTGGATTATTGGCAAGCTGACCATCATCACCTCTGCCTCGAGCATAACTTTCTCTAAGTGAAGGTAAATCAAAAAACTCAAAAAATCCATCAGAACTTTCACCATCTCCTTTTGTGTCTCCAAATGACCAATAATGGAGAAGACTATTTCGTAATCCAGCTGCATTTGGACCTTTAATCAAAGATTCTGAATGCATAGTAGCAACTTCAGTTGCGCTTAAAGCTTTACTATAGCATCTTAAATCCGCTTGTTTTGAATTTGAAGTATTATAACTATAACCCCCACTCATTCTATATCTCCCTACTGACGTACTTGAATCAATGTTTAGATTATCAGTTGTTGCAGTATCTGAAACATTAAATGTAAGCGTGGCAGCTGTTCCATTTATATACAGCACTATGCCTCCATCTCCAGCGCTTCTGTCAGATGTAATAGTAATATGATTCCAAGCATCACCTGTAAGAGAGGATGTTAGAACAGTCAAGTTGTCGTAAGTACTTCCTCCAACTTTCCATTGCATAACTACAATTCCACTATTGTCAGCTATATAGAGTACAAAATAATTATTACTATCTATATATTTACTAATAGGGGAAATAGAAGCAGCTCCATCTGGTATGTACACCCATGTTGATATCGTATAGTCTCCAGTACCAACATTAAATACATTAGGTCCAGTAAGAGTTTCATTAGTACCTCCAAAAGTTACAGCAGACTTTCCATGCATTTTAACCATAGAAATATTGGAATCAGCAGGGTAGATATTTATATTGTCTTCATCTATCTGCAATGGATTAGGCTTCAACGCTCCTGCTACAATTGATTTAGCTTTCATATTAGTCCTTAACTATACCAAATTTAATTTTTATTGTTGAAGATATAGTATCTGCTGTAGTAGCTAGTCCAAAGAAATATAAACTTGTACTTCCAGCAGCAGCTTTACAAACTGCTCCAATTGAAAGAACACTAGATACATAATCTGCATTACCTACAGCATATCCAGTAGGGATAGGTATAACCGCTTGAATCCCAGTAAAAGTATCTGGATGTATGTTAAGACTACTTATTGCTACACTTGCAGCATCTGCTGTGTCGTCCGCATCATTGATTACTCCCGAATTATTATCACTTATGAATAAATTATGCGCCATGCTATCTCCCTGAGGCATCCAACAACTCACTGATTGTATTAAGCATGTTCCTCCAGGTACTGCAACTGCGTTAGGTATTTCATACGCACGTAGATTCGTTACATATAAAATATCTCCAGCTCCATCTGCTGCTGCGGCTACATCGACTTCAATAACATCGACATCCATTTTGTTAAGTTTTTCTTGTACTGTATACTTTTTAGTATTTGTTACTGCCATAGTTTTCTCTCCTTTGTGCCTTAAAGTCTTTGGCTAGACTGTGAATGCACTTTTATTTCATATTCCAAAATCCTTGACTTATATAGGGTCCTCTCTTTCTTGAGCCAGCAGCCTTTTTCATCTGCTTTCTAAAGCTAGTCATATAATATTCAAATTTTTCAATATCCATCATATCTTCTGCAGCTTTAGCCCTTAAATAATAAACAACAGCATTTGCTTGATATCTTGTTAAATCTAATTCAAAAGATTCATCTTGTATTACATCGATATTTTCATGCACTAGCATAGGTTCATAAAAAGCATTGTAAATATTTACTGTATCATTATTCGAAGCAGAAAATACAGCTGCCTCAGTTATTATATCATTTACTTTAGTTGTAGTTCCAGAATCTTGTATTATATATCTTTGATTAAAGTATAAAAGAAGATCGCTTTCACCTTCATTTAAACTAAAAAATCCCTTTGAAGAATCAGCAGCAGCATCTTGTATAAATATATATTTATTAGGATACTTTTCTTGTTGCTCTTTAAATAAAGCTAACTCCTTTCTATCTGCCGCACTATCGGGATAATATGTTTCTGCAGTATTAAAATCTCCTGCACTTGTAATTGTATTAGGAGTAGCATAAAATTTAGTTTTTAAAACCAATATTCCAGTGTTAGTACCTGCCTGTAAGGTTTCATGAACCCCTTCAAATGGTCCTGAGTTTATATATATTTTTTGATCAGCATCGAATATACTGCTTAAATCTGCATAATCATCATATCCGAACGTAAAAAGAACTAAATTAGTTCCTGTTGATCCATACCCTATAAATCTATGAATTGAAGTTCCATATTGATCTGCCGCTGAAAAATTATATGTAGGTGCATAAGAATACTCTATTTCTAAGCCATTTGTAACTGTCTCTACTGGACTTTTATATTTAGAGTAATCATCAGAATTTATATCGCTATTATCCTTTTGTATTATACCAATCTTATTGCCTTTATTATAATAAGCATATTTCTTAGAAGCCATCTGAATCCTCTATTGCTGGTTCAAAAACAGACCTTGGAATACTTTCGTATCTAGAGTCATCATTATTATGATCTTTAGCTCTTATATCAAGTATTTTAACTACACCTTTAGGTATATCGTAAAATCTTTTATTTTGTATTAAATCTAATCTAATTGTTTTAGTATGTGTGGGAGCCTCTAAAGCCATTTCTTCTAAAGCGTCTTTTATATATGCAATAGCACGCCCTGTACTAACTACTCCAGTTCTTTCCATTATTTCTTTAACTTTCATTATCCAGCTGCCCCTCTTTGTTGTCTAGCTTCTCTAGCTCCAAGCATTAAAAATGATCCATCATATCTTTCTTTTAAATTCTTAAGTAATAATTCAGAGGCTGCAACCATTTCTGAATCTTCTTCTCCAATCAATGCTTCAGACATTCTTGCCTCCACTACCTTAATTGCTGCATATAGCGTTACTAAATACCCATATTCATTTGGAAAATTTGCTATATTAGCTGTAGTCTCACTATAAAGAATGCCTTCATCTGGAGTCACTTGAGTTACATGTATCCGATTATTTCCTGTATTTGTTGCCACAGGCACAGAATATATCTTTCCATCTAATTCATAATATCCAGGATTGTATTTAGATCTATAGTTTAAGCTATCAGTATCTGTAGCTTCAATTCTCATTTCTGAGGCAATTTTGCTTGCAGGCCTTAATATGCTTGTACTATTATGCTCTCTAACTATAGAGATTACAGGTCCAGTTTTTTCTACAAAAGCATCACTACCTGAAGTGACAGTTGAACAAAATTTCATTATTTCAGCAGGTTTAACTTCTATAACTCTATGTATAACGTCATTTACGCCATCTCTTATAAAAGTCTGAACTTCAGTTTGATTTGGAGTGCTATCAACACCTATAGTTAATCCTGTTAATCCTACTATTTCTTCAGTAATTGTTGCCATTATTTACCTTCAGCATACTTATTATTACAAATTCTTATTTTTGGGCCCTTCTTAGTTTTCTTAGATCCATAGCTTCTTCTCATAGAGCCAGTATTTAAGCTTCCTCCACCTCTAGAGCTTGTATCTTGTATATGTCCTATCGTTAATGTATCTGCCATTTTTCTCCTTAATTACCTACCCCCCTAGAGAAGAACCCATCTTCAGTAGGGGAGTAGGATTTATTATTTTCTAACTAGCAATCACTTACTATGTAGTTGCGAATGCCCCTGTAGCAGCTGTACCACCATTACCTTGATTAGTACTTATGCACTCTACGTGCCATTGAGTACCATTAAAGATAAAGGATAACCTAGAGCCGATTCCCCAGCCGCCATTTGTAGCGCCTTCTATATTTAAGAAATCATCTCCAGTTCCATCTGCAACATCTATAGTATAACCCATGCCAGCTGCAACAGCTGTTTGGTTTAATACATAAGATGTATTGGCGAAAAATTCGCCTGATGTACCATATTTATGCACTGCAGAATCACCCAAAGCTGCGATATATAATAGATCTATTCTATCGCCTTGACTTGAGTCTGCTGCAGCAGGTAACGTGTACGCTGCTGCGTCTGTGTCATTAACATGATATTTACGGTTTGCCACCAAAGCACCTGCAGCAGTTAGAGCGGTAATACCCCTAATATCCCTATTGCAAGTCCTATTGATTTCATTAGCCGTAACAGTCAAGTCACTCACTACACCGAAATCAGTTTCCGATATAGTTCCTAACTCTGTTACTTCAGCATCACTTACCTGAGCGTCAGGGTTACCAGCTAGCCAATACTTTGCTTTATCGCCTGTTGGCATAGTCTAACCTCCTTAATGTACAGCGCTGCTTGGAATTTCAGTTGCTAATTGAACTAGCAGCTTTATTTTCCCAGCACTCGCTACTGTGTTAATGTCAACATCTATTGTATCAACCGCAGAGTAATATTTTCCACTACTAACACCTGCTTCAGAAGCACCAGAAGCGCCTCCAAACATTACTATGCTTCCCGCTAATATAGATCCTGTACTACAATCCCAACCATCAATAAACATATCAGGATCGTCTCCATCGCCAACATCAATATCAGCAGAGCCTGCAGTAATTGCAGATGTTACTAATATTTTAACACCTAGAACATAAGCGCCAGCAGGTACAGTGAATACAGGGTAAACACCAGCTGTAGATGTTAGATCTAGTTCGCTTGACTGATACCATTTAGCATTAGCATCAACGGCATTATCAAACTTATTTTGTCCATATAATGGATTTGCCATAATCTAACTCCTTATACCCAAAGGGCGTGTGTTTCAGGACAGCACCATTCCATACCAGCTTCGGTAAGGATTTGGTCTACTCTACGATCGACCCCAGAGTTCTCTAAAGTTTGAACTCCTACGTAGACACCTGTGTCTCTGTTAATACCATTACCAACTAATGGACGATATGCACAATATTTCATGTTAATACCTAACATTTTAACATTTGTACTATCTAAGTGAACATTTCTTGCAACATTCATATCACCATATACAGTTGTTATAGTAGAAATATCTACACCAAATACTTTCTTCTTACCTGATAAGCTCATTTCAGCTCTCAAGTTAGGAGATTGTTGTAGATTGTTCATGAAGTATCCAGATAATTTATGTAGCCAATTGTATGTTGCAGTATCGCAGAAGAATACAGTTGAGCCAGCATTATTATATCTTGGATCTAACATTGCGGATAAATCATTTAAGAAATCATCCTGAGTTTTAGTATCATGAGCTAATAAGAAAGAGTTACCATATGTAGAAATATAGTCAACTGCTCCTTGAGTAGTACCATAAGTAGAATTTTGTCTCCCAAATAATAGAGAGTTTTCAATATCCCATTTATGCTCAATAAGCTTTTCTTTCCATATTCTTGCCCATTCATTACCTTCATACTTAAGAACAGTAGCTCTATCTGTATTATTCATCACTGCTGATGTTTTCCAGATTTGAGTTTGTCCATGTCCAGTACTGTAAGGCTGATCTTGCCATGTTTCTGGGTAACCAGAACCAGCAGCATGAGCAGAACCTACAACATATACTTTAAAAGATTCCATGAACTCAACCGCATTAGAAACAGATGTTATTGAAGCATCGTGCCCTAAACCACCACTTACACCAGCAGTAGTAGCATCGCTAGTAGTAGCATCAGTAAATCTGATTGCACTTCCAGAACCTTTTACACAAGTAGCATTAACAATAGCTTTATTAACTGTTGCGCTATTTGCTGTTGTAGCTTCAGCATACTGATCTAAGTCAACAGAGTTAACTTTCCATATAGTATACCCAGTAACTGTACCTGCTTGTGAGCCTGTTACAGCTCCACTTGCAGCATGAGGTACTTTGATTAATTGACCAGGAATAAAGAATTTAGGCTGAGTACCTTTAACACCCTCAGCATAACTTATTGTTTGGCCATATATGTTCTGACTATTGCCATTTGCATCATAATCAGTAAAGAAACTAAAAGAATATACATTCCCTTCAGCTGGAGTTAAATCACCAGCACTAGGTGCCGTCCCGCTAGGGGAAGCTGATGCAGATGAGCTAACATCACTCATATATGCATATCTTTTAGTATAAGATGATCTTTTTTCAGAAAATTTGAAAGAAGGATCATTTGTAGGTTTTTTAGCAACCATGCTAACAAACCTGAAGAACGGATCTTGGGCTAAGTTTAATTCAGAAACATAATCACCAAAGTTATACTTTCGTCTTAATGCACCTGTATTTAACTGTACCGAAGATTCGCCTCTTTCTATCGATCCAGAAGTATAATTACTTCCAGTTACGTTTAGAATATCAGACATCTTGTCTATCTCCTTATACTTTTAAGTTAAGTTTAGATAGACATATATAAATTATATAAGCCTACCCAAACAGGTTATCTACACTATCATCGAATCCAAGGATTGAATCAAAGACATTTCTGTCTGGTGATTGCGTATCTCCCTGGCTATTCGCTCCGCTAGCAGATGTAGGCATGTTACGAACGTTTTGCATTTGATTTAGCATATCTTTTCGAGTACTTTGTGCTACATTTTGTGCATTTTTGTTCCTATTTACTAAATAATGAACATCATTTAAGGTTAATGTATGAGAAGAAGCTTGATCTTTAAAGCTTGCAAATTCTTCAGGACTCATTCCTTTATCCTTCATAAATTGAAGCTCTTCAGTTCTTTGCTTTTGTTTTTGGCGAATTATATCCGCTCTTTCTTTCTCTACGCCAACCATTTCTTGCACTCTTTGTTGAACTAGCCCATCAACATGAGCTTGTTGCAATTTAGCACTATCAGACTCTGGATCTGCCATAGCTTCTTGTGGGTCAAACTGAAAATCAGGTTTAAGTCCTAATTGTTCTTGTATTGAGCTTGCAGGTTTCCCCCCATTAACTAAATAATCCCTAACATGGTCTACTAGTCCAGCATCATTTTTCATAGCTTCAAGAACAGGAACAAATTGTTCAACTTGTTGATACCTGTCTCTCCACCTAACAGCTTCTCTGCTACTATCTTTGTAGCGTTTTTGCCAGTCTGTGCTGTTGTTAGACTGACTTGCCACATTATTGGAGCCTTTGTCTCGATTGTGGGTTACCTGTTGGGGGCCACTTGGTTGACTAAGGGTTGCCTCAGTGTCTACTTCTTGAATACCTCCATTCACAGCATCTTCTAGCTGATCGAAAAAAGCCTGAGAGCCTTCACCAGTATCTCTTGCATCAGAATTAAATGAATCTTCGCTCATACCTATTTCAGGGTTACTCTTACTTTCATTCACGGAATCTGTCATATTCCCTCCTTTACTCTGTTATTTACATCAGTAGTTTATTCAGATTCTTTGGTTTTATCCAAATTGTTTTTAAAATTTTGTAAAACATCTTGAGTTCTAGCTTTCATAAGCTCTACATTATTAGCTATAGTATGCTGAAGAACTTTTTGTTTTGCTTCTGTTTCTACAAACTTTTCGTTCATTCCAGCTTTAACTTGTTCTTTCTCTTTGGTGATTTCCATTTCAGCTTGCATTACTTTACCTTTAATACCTGCTTGAACAAGTTGTCTTTCAAGAGTTTCTATTGTACCATCTCTATCTTTAACAGCTTCTTCTAATTGCTGCATTTGTCCTTGTAACTGAGAGTACAATGATTTTCTTCTAACAATATTTTCTTTATTTTTGATATCAGTTTCTGCTAATACAGCTATATCATCAACAATTCCTAACTGCATTAATTCTTTCATTTCTTCTAAATAAGCCCATCTATTTACAGGCAATGTAGAACCAGCAGTTATTTGAATATCAAATTTATTACCTGCAATATCCATAGATTTTCCAATAGCTTCACCCATATCATTAAATATAGGAACATTTATTTCCTGATCTTTACCTTCTTGTATATCATTAGGTTGTATAATTCTAAATCTTTTGTTTGCAGTGTAAACAGTTTGACAGAATTGCAATACTGATTTTCCTACCTGCATTAAAGCAGGTTCTATTGCAGATGTCATCCACTGCTTAATTCTTCTTGTTCCGTATTCATCTAAGGCAAGCATACCTCTATAAGTTTCATGCTGTCCTCCAGTATCTCCCATCATCGATGCATATATCCCAGCTAAGTACTCCATATCTCCTTTAGCTTCATTTACAATCCCAAAAAACGCATTAGATAATGGGGCTGGCTGAACTGCTGTAGGAGGAGTAGCTCCTGGTCTTACAGAAAGAAGAGCTCCAGGACTAGATGAATATTTTTCCCACTGCTCTTCATCAATACTACCTTCTTCATAAAGCCATCTTAAACTACTTCCTAAAGATGCATTGTGCACCATTATTTGATGTGCTTTATTAATCTCTTGTTGTTTCCCAATAAGGGGAGAAACAGCACTCATAGGATGAGGTGTTCCAGTCCATTTAAAATGAAAAGGTATTAAAGGATAGTCTGTTATGGTCGCAGGTAAAGTATATTCATATATAAGTTTATCACCTATTACACAAGTTTGCTTTATTCTAGAATCGTGAAACTTAACTACGTCTACAATAGTTTTTGCAAACTCCTCATCTTTAAGTAGCATTTTAAATTGTTTTTCTTCTACAATTTCATTTCCTATTTTTTGAGATGCCTGCTGTATTTGAGCCATGCATTCATTTTGATAAGATTGAAGTTGTTGAGTCATCATTTCTTGAGCTTTTTTCATTTCAAGCTGATATCTCTCAGGAAGCATTTCTTCTTTTTGAACGGCCTCTTCCATTTGCTTAGCTTGCTCTAAAAGCTGTACTTCCATTTCAGCTTGTTGTTCAGCTACCATTTGCTGACATTGAGCTTGCATTTGCTCTAATTCTTCTGGATTTGGAGGTATTCTGTAAAAGAAATTAATATAAGGAACTTTTATTTTTTCATAAACTTCAAAAAACTCTACTAAACTATCCTGTTCTCCAAGAGCCGTAACACCAACTCCTGTTTGCTCATTAGGGTCATTAAATGTAAAAAATTTCTGATCATCATCTCCTAGGGATCTTGTCGTGTATGAATATTGTTGTTGCTCATCACTACTAGCTTTTGCTATCTTTCTTTTATGTTCTGGAAATAACTTCATTAAATGATTCTTTGGAAGTACTTTTCTAATCATTATATATGAAGCATCCTGAAATAACATGTCTCTAGATTTAGGGTCTACATAAACATCAAAAGGCTCAGGTTGCTGAACAACTACTTCACCCATTCCGTTATCAGCGTCTTTGTCAACACTTATTAAAATATATCCAATACTTTTTGTAATACAATCATTAATTGCATTGTTATATAAACTTGAACCATTGGAAGTAGTCCAAACATAATGAGTTAAATCTGAAACTACGGCAGCGACATCAGAGTCTGAACCTTCTACACCAATAGCTTGCCATTTAGGATTATTTGCAGTAGCATAAAAATTTAACATCTCTACAACAGGAAGTATCCTATTAATAGTAAATGTAGGCATCCCTTGTTCTTCTAATGCAGTTTTTTCATCTAAAGTTAACTGCTCATCATGAGCAAATTCATACCCTTTTTGATTTACTCTCTCCCATTGTTTTCGAGTCCAGCTATTAGCTAAATGGTATAATTGACGTACTCTATCGGCTGGTTTTGGTTTTTTAGCCATTAATAACCCTTTTTAGTAACTTTTTTAGTTTTTTTAACTCTTTTATAAGCTTTTACGGCTTTATTTGCTCTTTTTCTGTCTTGTTTTTTTTGTTTTGCCTTCTTATTTGGCATATCTACTCCAGTTATTTGTCTATATTATACAAAATTCCACCAATAAATCCCAAAATTAATATACAAAGTATGAAAACTTCCATATTAAAAAAGGGGATTAGCTTTTAAGTAATGTTCCACTGTACCCTTTCCTCCTTCTGTGTTATAAACTTTTTTCCAGTATTTTGCCCTACCTTGAACAGTACTAGGTATAGGATCTTTATCTCTTCTATATTTTATTCTGCAAAAAAATACTTGAACAGCTATATTTGTTTTTAAACTAAATTCTGGATCTTCTGACATATATCCTAAACTCATTAAAGACTTTTCTAGCTCTGGTCTATATTTTATATAGTTATCAATACAGTCATGCATTGTTGCTGGCTCACATTGAAAGAACCCTAAAGCAGGACCTCCACCCATTTGCTCTAAAGCCATATATCTTGATTCTGCATTTCCTGTCTCAAGTATAAGACTAGCAGCATCTTCACTATATAGATTTGTTTTTTCTAAAGTATCTTTTATTATTGATTTTATTGTTTTTTCCATTATTTCTTTAATCCTTCAATATATTGTATTATTAGTTCTAAATCTTTTTTATTAACAGGTTTTGATAAGCCTCCTGAAGGTTTTGGAATAATTTCCATTAAATCGGAATCTTGATACCTAGGAGACTTTATTTTATAATCATTTAATCCTTTTGACCTCATATCTTCATTTATTTGATGTTTATCATAAAGAGGGATATCTTCTTCAGTTAATTCAATATTACCGTATTCGCCTTCAGTATAAATATTTCCACCTGTGCTCCATATTTTAGATGGACCAAAAGATGTTAGATGCTTCGCACCTGGATCTCTTCTTTCTCTTATCCAATGTCTATGAATTGCTTCTTGCGAACTAGACGTTGATGGGCTATGCGCAGGATCATATCCTAGATCCGCAATTTCATCATAGCCTTCAGGATATGGACCTCTATTTCTTGCTTTTGTATTTTCTATTACCATATCTAATACAGGAGTTTGAGAGCTTTGGTTCAAAAGAAGAGCTGGATCTGTTTGACTATAATATGATAAATTAGGATCGCCTTCCCGCATATTTTCGATTTTTTCATCTTTTGTAGCAGGTGTTATTCCATAAAATCTAAACCAATCATCAATCATTTTTGTAGGTATGTAAACTCTATCATAAAAGTTAATAGGTTGCCCAGAAGCTTGCATTAAAGATGCTTGAACTGCTTTTTGAGGAGCTCTTTCTTTTGCTTCATTTATTATGTCTAACCGATTTTTTATTGCAAGAGTTTCGTCTTCAGTGTTTCCTTCCCAGCTTAAAGGATCAGCTACATCTATTAGATGAGCTTCATCTGAAGATATAGTCCCATCGTTATTTGTATCAAATTCCATTACAAATCTATTCCCGCTTTTATTATACCCTCCTTCTTCAAAGCCAACCGTAAGATCTACATCGTGAAGTGACCATTGCTCTGAATAGTTTCCAGGCTCAAAGTCCCAAATATCAGTCATACTAAAATAATAAGCGTCTTGCTCAGGATCATATCCTAATCCTTTTGTATAATGCCCTAAATTAGCTGCACCTTCTCCAGTTTTAAATGATGCTAATCCTACCATGCTAAAAGCCGTTGAACCTGACCATTGCTGTGCTTGTACTCTACTAGAGTCATCCATAAAATCGTCCAAATTACCTATATCGACTGTTGTGAATCTGTAAGAAGCACCTACGTTTTGAGCCTCCCCTATAGTGGCAACGTTATACAAATACTCATAAACTTGCTTATGAGAAGACCTTATTGCGTTAAAATTACTTTCATCCATTATATCTTTAATAGGCACAGGCATATTATGTTTAGGATGCCAAAAAGTATCTTCATATTTTCTATCCATAAAGTTACCTGCTTTGTCCATAAATATAGCTTTGAAAACGCCTGTATTACTATAACCTAGAATTGATTTCTGAGGATTCAAGACTGTCCAATCCTTTACATTCATAATGTTTCCATCATTATCATATATATTCATAGATTCTAATAATCCCATATCCGCACTATATAAATCTTGTCCTTGCCCAAATACTTTATTTTGCCCGCTTGTAGTATTCATAACAATACCAACATCTAGTCCACTTTCTATCTGACTTGTCCAATGGCCTTCAATAGGTTTGTTATAAGAAGTGGGTGTATGTTTACCCTTAACTAGCTTAGCTCTCTCTTTTGAATAAGGCTTTAAATAAGCTTTTAAAATATCAATTGGTGGATTTTGCGATAGAGTTCCTGGAGCTGTTCCTGCACCTTTAATTGTCCCCTCGCCTTTATATTTCTTAACAGCCCCTTGAACAGTATCTCCAATATCTCTAGAAGCGTGTATCTCTTGGGAACCAATTTCATAAGCCAATTCATCTAAAAAATCTGTAACTTTATTAATAGGTCCTTGAAACATCCCCCAATCATCTTCATCTGCAGCTTCATTAAACCATTCTACTACATTTACCGCTTGTTCTGCAAATGCCAACCCTCTTTCATTAAGTTTTGAAAAACGTTCACCATTAGGGGTGTATTCATACTCTATAAAATTATCTAAGAGCAACTCTTTTGAAAAAAAGCTCTTTAAATCAATAGGTCCTGTTTTCATAACGCCCATTATGCTGTTACCCAACCCTTAGCTCTTTTTTTATGTTTATACCAACCATCTTTTCCTTCATTTAATCCTGTTGGAGGATATGCATATTTACATGCATAAGCCAACGCATCTATTGTATCGTCATGCGCCATTCTTGGTCCAAATGTCATAATCTCTCTATGCAAATCATATTGACTTTTCTTTATATGTATTTGTCCCACAGAAAATCTTTGCGCTAAAATTTCTTGGATTCTATCTCTCTTACTCATTCTAGTACCTGGCTTCTCTTCTTTAAAAGGTATAGTAAATTCATTTCTTCTTCTCATTTCAGCTTGTATAGCTTGAAATACAGGTCTCGACATAGTCGTATCCTCAATAGTAAATAATGTAGGTTTAAAAAATTTAGCATATCTAAATATATGGTCAACTATACCAACTTTTTCCGTTCCTGGAATTCCGAGAACAGGTAATGATCTATTCCTGACATAATCAATAACATAAATATTATTATCGGCTGTAACCCCCACAGCCATAATAACAGAAAAG
>Ga0315331_10002730_pt1 | contig 13300 bp, 9 predicted proteins | sample M160m34915metaG_FD_203456 | JGI IMG/M metagenome (GOLD analysis project Ga0315331, IMG submission 203456) | Ammonia-oxidizing marine archaeal communities from Monterey Bay, California, United States - M1 60m 34915 | ecosystem: Environmental > Aquatic > Marine > Intertidal zone | place: USA...
CATAGAGGGCGGCCCCCGTACCCCAGAAGCCCTCCCGGACCCCCACCGCGTCGGTCGCGTCCACAAAACGGCGGTTCCCCGCGCCCAGATAGAGCCGGTTCCCAGAACCCGCGAACCCACAGGCGAGGGTCGCGCAGGGATCTTCCGGGTGATGGATGCCCGTGATGAACCAGTCGAGTTTGCCGTCTCCGTCGAAATCCGCGACGGCCCCACCCGTCCCGTTCTCGTCCGTTCCGACACCAGCCGCGTCGGTCCCGTCGAGGAAGGAACCATCGCCGCGGTTCCAGAACAATCGACTCGTGCCACCGTCACCCACGACGAGGAGATCGAGCCATCCATCTTGATCGATGTCACTAAAGCGGGAGGAGAAGCTCGCAACCCCCGATGCGCCCCCGAGTTCGACCCCTGCGGCCTCCGTCACATCCTCGAAGTACCCCGGCGCGGACAGCCCACGGTTGCGAAGCAGCCGAGCGCTCGAGGCTGGCGCCGTTCCCCCGGCGACCCCCGGCCACCAAGCCGTCGTATGAAGGTCAAGCCACCCATCGCCGTCGAAGTCTCCGACGGCGATGCTCTGGCCATAGCGCTCGCCCTCACCCTCGACAGCCACCCCTCTCGCGATGGCCTGCTCGTCGAAGTGCCCTGCGCCATCATTGACATAGAGGTAAAAACGCTGAGCGCCCGGACCGGTCGTGGTCACATACAGATCCAGGTCGTCGTCGTTGTCGATGTCCACCCATGCGGCGCCGTTCGAAGGCAGGCTTTCGCCCAACCCGGCTTCGAGTGTTCGTTCGACAAAGGTTCCATCACCACGGTTGCGAAACAAACGGTCAGGCTGTCCCCAACGCGTCACGAACAGATCGATCCAGCCGTCCGAGTCGTAGTCACCAGCAGCCGCAGCCCCCGACATGTACGCGGAGAGAGCGTCGAACGGCGGCGGCGATGGAGGGGCGCTCGAGTCCAACAGCCCAGCCACCGACGTCACGTTTGTCAGGGTCGGCACCACGACCCCACCCCGGAAGATCTCGTTGGAGAAGTCGCTGTCGATGCCGTCGCGGTGCGCTGTCATCGCGACATAGATCCCTTGATCATGGGGGATCTCGAGGTCATAGGCCTGCGTGTCACCGTCGACGGCGAGTGAGCCGGCAACGTCAACCGCTTCCGAGTAGACGCCAGGGCGATCTCCATAGTGGATTCGATATCGCAGCGAATCCACGGACGTCGCGCTCGGCGCCCGCCAACGGAACGTCTCGACGCGGCCCTCCGCGACTCCGGAACTCAGCAGCAACACAGGTAGGACGAAGAGCGTCCACCAACCTTCGATACGCAAAAATCTCAGCATATACACCTACCAGCAGGAGATTCGTGGCATTCAGCATTCACGACAGCGGTGTGTCCCATTCCCCGCGAACATCTTCGGCGTGGTTCCTGCCAGACTTGACAACGCAACCGCCTCCGATCGGACCCCGGCCGGGAGATGTCCCCGGGCCGAGCCCCGCGGCAAGGAAGGGGGCCCCGACCTGCGAGAGTCTTCGGCGAAAACGACGATCAGTAGGTGATGGCCATCACGAATGAGCGATTCATGTGCAACTGCATCTCCGTTGCCGCTGAGATCCCGCTTGAGACCCTGCTCCGACCACTCAGGTCGCGACTTCTGCCGGCCGATGAAGTGCTGCTACGATGAAACGACGCGGTGCTGTGAGGTGGATTGCCGAAGATGATTCGAACTGCCGTGATCGGTGCGGGCCACTGGGGCCCCAACCTGATCCGCAATTTTCACGATAAGCAGCGGAGTGAGGTCGTTCGACTGGTCGATCGCGACCCCACACGCCGCGGGCAGGTCGCGCAGCGGTTTCCGGACATCGAAGTGGCCGGCGACGTGAACACCATCTTCGAGGACCCGTCAGTCGACGCGGTGATCATCGCCACCCCGACGGTCACGCACTACGAACTCGTCCGTGCCGCACTCGAGGCGGGTAAACATGTTCTCGTCGAGAAGCCCATCACGACCAGCTCGGCGGAGGCTCAGGAGCTGTGTGACCTCGCCGACCGCAAAGAACGGGTGCTGATGGTCGGACACGTCTTCCTGTACAACGGCGCCGTCCTCCAGATCAAGGACTACCTCGACGCGGGAGAGCTCGGCCCGATTTACTACATCTCGATGCTCCGAACGAATCTGGGACCGATCCGCATGGACGTCAACGCCGCCTGGGACCTCGCAGCGCATGACATCTCGATTGCGAACTACTGGCTGGATTCCGATCCGATCTCTGCTACTGCGGTCGGAGGAAGCTGGATCAACTCTCAGATCGAAGACGCGGTCTTCGCGACGCTCCGCTACCCAACGGGCGTCCTCGTCAACCTGCACGCGTCGTGGCTCAACCCGCGCAAGGCGCGCGACATCACGATCGTTGGCGAACGAAAAATGCTCACGTTCGATGACGTCGACCTGACCGAGCCCATCAGGATCTACGACAAATTCGTCAGCGAGGAGACGACAAACCCAGCCTACGTCGACACCTTCGCTGCGTTTCGGTCGAGCGTTCGGGACGGCGAGATCCGCATCCCGAAGGTGAACCCAGGCGAGCCCCTGAAGAACGAGTGTGAACACTTCCTTGATTGCGTCTCGACCGCCAGCTCACCGCGAACCAACGGACAGGAAGGCATCCGGGTCGTCCGAGCGCTGGAGGCGATCAGCCGTTCGGTCAAGAACGGCGGGCAAGAAGAGCCGGTCCCGTCTTGACCTCCATCCCGCTCGTCGACCTCCAGGTACAGCACCACCAGATCGAGGACGAGATCCGAGATGGGTTTGCCCGCGTATGCGAACAAGGCTCCTTCATCCTCGGACCGGACGTCACGGCGTTCGAGGCCGCCTTCGCTGCCTTTAGCGATGCCGCACATTGCGTCGGCGTCGCGAATGGAACGGACGCGCTGGAGCTCGCCCTCCGCGCGGCCGGAGTCGACCGGGACCATGAGGTGATCGTCCCCGTCAACACCTTCATCGCGACCGCGCTCGCCGTCGTTCGAATCGGCGCGGTTCCGGTCTTCGTCGACTGCGATCCGGTTCATCTCCTGATCGACCCCGCGAAGGTCGAAGAGGCGATCTCAGAGCGAACCCGCGCCATCGTCCCGGTCCACCTATACGGACAGATGGCCCCGATGGGTCCCCTCGAAGACCTCGCCTCGCAACACGACTTGCGCCTGATCGAAGACGCGGCACAAGCCCAGGGCGCGAAACAAATTGGACGATCCGCCGGGTCGATCGGCATCAGCGGCGCAACCAGCTTCTACCCGGGTAAGAACCTCGGGGCCTATGGCGACGCCGGAGCGGTCACCAGCTCGGATGACAGTCTCGCGCAACGCGTGCGCCGACTCCGAAACTACGGCAGCGAGGTCAAGTACCATCACCCGAGCCCAGGCTTCAACTCCCGCCTCGACAGCCTCCAAGCCGTCGTGCTCCTCGCAAAGCTCAAGCGGCTCACCGCATGGAACGATCAACGACGAGATGCGGCGCTGCGATACGACACGCTGCTTGAAGGGGTCGAAGGCGTCACGCTGCCTGCCACCGCACAAGGGAACGAGCACGTCTGGCACCTCTACGTAGTCCGCGTGCAGCACCGTGACGATGTCTTGCGCTCCCTCCAAGGAGAAGGAATCGGCGCGGGGATCCATTACCCGATCCCCCTCCACCTTGCGGGCGCTTTCGAGCACCTCGGCTACCGCCTCGGACAATTCCCGGTCGCAGAGCGCGCCGCCGGCGAGATCCTCTCGCTCCCCCTCTTCCCCGGGATCGAACAAGCCCAGATCGAAACCGTGACAAGTCGGCTACGGGCCCACGTACAGCAGACCCATAAGGCCCCCTAGAACGCTCTTTCCGGCCTGCAGCATCCCCTTGACGCCCCTCCCCTAGACCGCCCATCGTTGATCGGACCTGCCGGAGAGCAAAATGGCCACCGCCAACCGACCGACGAACACTGAAGTTCACCCGGAGGCGGAAGAGCAACGGCGACTGCGTGTCCTCCGCATCGTCACCCTCGTCCTCGTGACGATGGCTCCGTTCTTTGTGTACCAGTACCTCTCGCTCGGCGTCCCGATCATCTCCTTCTTGGTCCTCCTGACCGTATGCGGTGGTTTACTGAACCTTCGATTTGCCACGCGACGGATGCAAAGCCAGACCGGCGGGTGGATCGCCACCTCCCTGCTCCTGACCCTTCTCGTCATTAGCAACCTGCATTCCGGCGGCTTCTATGACCCGAACTTCGGTTGGCTCTACGTATTCCCGATCCTGGCGGCTCTCCTCGTCGATGCTCGCGCGGGGTGGGTCTTTACCGGCCTTGTACTGTTCTTGTGCGTTGGGTTCTGGATCGCCTCACAGATCGGTGTCCAGATCCCGGATCACATCCCGGCCGACCAGCACGCGCAACAAAGCTTGGCCAACAGGCTCTCGGCCGTAATCGCGATCGGCGGCATTCTCGCCGGGCTCGCGAGCCAGCAACGGGCTGCGCGCCAGACGCTTGAAGCCGCCAATAAAAAGCTCCAAGCCGAGGGCCGCGCGCGCGAGGAGATGCAACAACGCCTCATCCGAACGGAGCGCGCCGCTTCCATGGGAAATCTGGCAGCGGGGCTCGCCCACGAGATCAACAACCCTCTGACCTACGTAATCGGAAACCTCGAGCTGCTCAAGACGGACATCGACGACGGCGAGAGAACCTGGACGCAGGAAGAACGAGAGGACGCGAGCGCCGTGATTCGCGACGCCCTCGAGGGCGCATCCCGCGTCGCCAACCTCGTCCGAGACCTCAAAACGTTTTCCCACGTCGAGGAGAACCACATGGGCGCGGTCGAGATCGCTCCCGTCATCCACCAAGCGGTGCGACTCGTGGCGAACGAATTACGTCACCGCGCGCGTGTCGTCGTCGACTGCGAGGAAGACCTCCACCTGCTCGGGAGCGAGGGGCGACTCCAGCAGGTCCTGATCAACCTGCTGGTCAACGCAGCTCACGCGATCGAGGCCGGCTCAGCGGCCGGAAACCTCGTCCGCGTACACGCTTACAAAAAAGGAAAACGTGTACGAATCGAGGTCTCGGACACAGGCAAGGGTATCCAGCCTGAAACCCTCGATTACATCTTCGAGCCGTTCTTCACGACAAAGCGCGTGGGCCACGGTGCCGGCATGGGCCTCTTCATCACCGACAACGTTGTGAAATCATTTCATGGGACGCTTCACGTGGAGAGCACGCCAGGCGAAGGAACCACCTTCACGGTCGATCTCCCACTGACCAACCCTCCATCCTCACCCACCCCGCACTCCACCCAGGGCCCGAGGCCGCCCGCACCGGGGGGCGCCTTGAAGATCCTCGCGGTTGACGATGAGAGCTCCGTCCTCGCCTTTCTCACCCGGGCGCTCTCGGACCACCACCTCACGACGGAGACCAACCCCCACGCCGCGCTCGAACGGATCCTCCGAGGCGAGGACGAGCTGATCCTGTGCGACCTCATGATGCCCGAGATGACGGGAATCGACTTGTACGAACAGGTCAAGCGACACGACCCAGAGCTCGCTCAACGAATGATCTTCATGACGGCGGGCGTGTTCACAGAAGAGACCAGCATACTCGCCGAGCAGCAGATCACCGGGGGGTGGATCGAAAAGCCCATCCGTGTCGCCGACCTCGAACTCCTGATCGCCGAGCGCCTCGAAGCCCGCAATGGAGCCAGCGAAGCCCACCCGCTGTAGGCGGCAAACCCGCCACCCAAAGGGGGCCCCCGCCAAGGTCTGCGGCGGAGGTCCCGAGCGCCTCGCGCGCCCCTCGGTCCGCGTGGCGGGACGCAAGACAGGAATCCAGTCGACGCGACTCATTGCAAAACCGTGTTCTCAAACGTTAGGTACCCAGGGAGACGCCCACGAGTACGAGCGCTTCCAGTCGCACCCCGCCCCCCAGAAGTTGCGTCGGGAACGGTTCGGGGAGACGCCCCGTCGCCCCCGACGCGCCTGCCCCGAGACCTCCTTGTTTTCCACCCGTGATGCGGAGTTCGAGTAGAATGCGGAGGGTGCCCGACCGGGCTCGCTCGGGGTGGCGCGGCGGCCCCAAAACGGGCCGACAAAAAATCCGGCGCCTACGTCGTTCCCTGCACAGAGAGATTGGACGAAAAGACACATGGACCTCGACCTGACCGAAGACCAGGAGTTCTTTCGGGAGACGACCCGCAAGTTCCTGGAGAGCGAGATGCCCGTCGAACGGGTACGCGACCTCGCAGAGCACCCTAACGGCTTCGAACGCGCATGGTGGAAGAGCGGCGCAGAGATGGGCTGGACCTCCATGCTCGTCCCCGAAGAGCACGGCGGCGGAAGCCTCGAGGGGACCGGACTCCTCGACCTGGTGATCGTGGCCGAGGAGATGGGTCGCCAGATCACGCCGGGGCCCCTGGTGCCGACCAACGTGGTCGCCTTCGCGCTGAGCGAAGCGGGTACACCCGAGCAGCAGGCCGATCTCCTACCGAAGATCGTGACCGGGGACCTGATCGCGGGATGGGCGCTCGAGGAGCCGGGGGGCGCCTGGGGAACGGAGCAGTTCGCCACCACAGCCACCCCGGAGGGGGACGGATACGTGCTCCGGGGCGTGAAGTCGCCCGTGGAAGCCGCCGGCGCCGCGGACCTCCTGCTCGTGACTGCGGCCGGGCCGGACGGACCGACCCAGCTGCTGGTGCCAACAGACGCCGCGGGCGTCGAGCGCACCCCGCTCGAAGGCCTCGACCTCGTTCGGCGCTTCTCGGAGGTGACGTTCAACGACGTGACCGTCCCCGCTTCCGCGGTGCTGGGCGCGCCGGGTCAGGCCGCGGACGGGATCGAACGCCAACTCCAGGTCGCGATCGCGCTCCAACTCGCGGAGACGAATGGCGCGGTGGATCGGATCTTCGAGGTGACGCTCGAGTGGATGTTCGACCGACACTCGTTCGGCCGCCCCCTCGCCTCGTACCAGGCGCTGAAGCATCGCTTCGCTGACATGAAGCTGTATCACGAGGCCAACCAGGCCGCGGCCACGGCCGTCGCTCGCGCGGTCCAGGACGCCGACCCCGAGGCGGGGCTCAAGGCGAGCGCCGCCAAGGCGTACGTCGGTGACCACGCCACCTTCGTACTCCAAGAGTGCATCCAGATGCACGGCGGCCTGGGCGTCACGTGGGAGTACGACCTACACCTGTACCTACGACGCGCCACGACCCACCAGGTCCAACACGGCACCCCAACCGATCACCGCGAGCGCATCGCCCGGCACATTGGCATGGACGAGGAGGCAGCATGAGCGACGAAGGAACCCCGATGGAAGACGTCGAGACCTTCCGCCTGCGCGCCCGCGCGTGGCTGAAGGACAACATGCCGCCGCGGCCCGAGGGGCTCGCCCACCAGCGAAACTTCGACCGCTGCCGTGTGCTTCAAAAGAAGCTCTACGACGGCGGCTTCGCCGGCGTCTGCTTCCCCAAGGAGTACGGCGGCCTCGGCCTCACGCCGGCCCACCAACACGCGCTGGATGAAGAGACGATGGCCTACGAGATGCCACTCGCGCTCAACATCCCGACGTTCGGGATCATCGGCGCCACGCTGGTCGAGTTCTGCAACCACGAGCAGAAGCTCCGCTACCTGCCCCCGATGATCCGGGGCGAGGAGGTCTGGGTCCAGTTCCTCTCGGAGCCGAGCAGCGGCTCGGACCTCGCGTCGCTAACCACCCGCGCCACTCGAGACGGCGACTCCTTCCTCCTCAACGGCTCGAAGATCTGGAGCTCGGGCGCCCACGCGGCGGACTACGGCATCCTGGTCGCGCGCTCGAACTGGGACGTCCCCAAGCACGACGGCATCACCGTGTTGCTCGTCAAGATCGACGCGCCCGGCGTGACGGTCGAGCAGATCATCGACTCCGGAGGCGGCGACGAGTTCTGCCAGGAGTTCTTCGACGACGCGCGCATCCCGCTCTCCGACGTCGTCGGTGAGATCGACAGCGGCTGGGAGGTCGTCCGGGGCCTGCTCGCCAACGAGCGCAACGCGATGGGCAACGCCGCACCGCTGATGAGCGGCGTCGAGGTCACGCGCGCCGAACGGGTCAAGTCCGACATCTTCGAGCTGGCGAAGGAAACCGGGCAGATGCAGGACCACACGGTTCGCCAGCGGGTCGCGGAAGACTTCACCCTGCGGTTCGTCGAGGACGAGCTGGCCGGGCGGATCGGCGGCGCGATGATGAAGGGCCAGCTGAACGCCAACGGCGGCGCCCTGCTGCGCCTGCTCGTGGCGCGCGCGGCGGTACGGCGCGCGGACATGGCGCTCGAGATCGCAGGCCCCACCGCCGCCGCCTGGAAAGAGGGCGCCCCCGAGGCTGAAGCCGGCGTCCGATACATCCGGCGGCAAGCCGCTGAGATGGGCGGAGGCACCACGGAGATGCAGCGGAACTTGATCAGCGAGCGGCTGCTGCAGATGCCCCGCGAGGTCGCAGCGGACCGCGGCATCCCATTCAAGGACGTCCGACACAACGCCAAGGCGACCGAGCGCGCGAAGGGCTAGTTGCTCGACGGCCGCGCGGGACAGCCTGCGCGGCCGTCTGGAGCTAACCCCCAGGCTCGGACCCGGGCGCCCGCCAGCGACGCGTCCCGTACATAGCAACGCTCGAGCAGAGCCCCCCATGCGCGGAGCGCGCGGCGGTTGGCCTCGGGCAGCGCCGCCTCGTCGTAAGACTGATCGAACGCGACGACATAGACCGGCGGGTTCGTCGCCAAGCTCGACACGAACTCGTCGAGATAGCGCGCCTCGAGCGGCGACCCGACCCCCCGCACCAACGGGTACAAGAAACCGAACCGCGTCGAGGCCGGGCGATCCGCCAGGAAGTAGAGCCCCGACTCGAAGCCCCAGACGAGGATCGGGTCGTCAGGCGCCGTACGCGCCGCGATGTGAGTGGCGATGCGCTCCATCGCGCCGAACCCATAGCTGCCCATCCCAAACCCGTCGCGGTAGGCCTGTGCAGACGCAGGGTCTCCCTCCCGCCAGACCGCCACGGCGGCCTGCACCTGCGCCACCGGGCCGCGCGCCGCGAGACACAGGGCCCCCGCGAGCGCGGCGCCGAGGACCCAACGCCCGGCCGTCGTCTCTGCCCGCTGCGCCGCGCCAGCCACCTGCCCGATGCCCAACGCGCAGCCGGCGAGCCAGGGCCAGTAGTGATAGGCAAAGTACTGGTTCTGAACGACCACGAGCCCCGCGCCCGCAAGCCACCAGCCGACGAGCAGCACCCCATCGGCCGGGGAGCGCCGCCAGCCGATCGCCGCGCCAACGGCCCCCAACATCACGGCCGCGCCGACGCCCGGCTGCGCGAGCCCTCCCGCGAGCGACAGGAACACGGGGCCTGCCTCCAGCCCCCGGTACGCGGTCGGGTGAAGGCTGGGGTTGAACACGAGCTGCACCTCGACCAGCTCCCCGAGCGCGCCCGCCACGGCAAACGCCACCCCAACCGCCGCAAACACACCGAGGAGCCCGAGGAGCGACGCCAGCGCAACCCGAACCTCCCCGTCGCGCAGGCGACCGGGATTGTCCGCTCCCGGTCGCCGTCGGGCCTGCAAGCGCAGCGTGACCCACAGGAGCCCCAAGAACGGCGCAAAGAGCGGCTTCAGGAGCCCCGCCAGCGCACAGAGCGCGCCGGCCCCTGCGCTGCGTGCCAGCCCCGGCGCGGGGCGCGCGAGGCACCAGGCCGCGCCCAGCCAGGCCATCGCCGCCCAACCATCCGGCTGGGACACGTGCCAGTGCCCCCCGCTCGCGTAGAGACAGATCCACGCGAACGCCGCGATGCCCCCGGCGATCCGCGCCGAGCGCTCCCCCTCCGCGGCTCCCGCCCCGCCAGGCCCCCCCGCGCCGACACTCCGAGCGGTCCAGCCATAGGCCGCGGCCGCGCTCGCGGCGAGCAACCCGAGGTCGAGCACCCGAAGCCCCCAGACGTCGCGCCCAAAGAGCGCCTGAGCGAGCGCGTACAGGAAGTGGGTGGCAGGGCCCTTGATCTCCCAAGCGTCGCGATAGGGCCAGCCCCCCCGCAGGATCGTGTCACCGACCCAGGCGAAGATCCCCTGGTCGAGCCCGAACGGCCAGCCGAGCGAGGCCACCGCCCACGCCAGCACGAAGGCGACCGCCAAGACGGCGCCAACCGCCCACACGCCCTGCCCGCCGCTCCCGCCGCTCACCGCATCACACCCCCTGCCCCGTCGCCGCTGCTCACACGCCCTTCGAAGCCCCCGCGGAGTGTAAGCGCCGCAGCCCCTTGGGGCCCAACCCCGCCCCCTGTGGGGGCGCTTCGGGGCCTCCAGGCCGTGGGGAGTCACCGGCCCGGGCGTGATAGGGTCCGCGCCATGCAACAACGCCTGGCCGCCATCGACTGGATGCGCGGGTTCGTCATGGTCCTGATGACCCTCGACCACGCCTCGGTCATGTTCAACGGGGGCCGCATCGCGCTCGATTCAGCCTGGCCAGTCGACCCGTTCACAGGCGGCGGCTGGGAGCCGGGGATGGCGCTCCCCGCCGCCCAGTTCTGGACCCGCTGGGTCACGCACTTGTGCGCGCCGACGTTCCTGTTCCTGTCCGGCACGTCGCTCGCCCTGTCGCTCGAGAAGCGGCGGGCCGCGCAGGACGACCCCGATGACTGGGCGCTCGACCGTCACCTCTTCATCCGCGGCGCGGTCATCCTCGGCTGTGAGGCATTTCTCTCGCTGATGGCGGGTGGTGTCATCCTGCAGGTCCTCTACGCGATCGGTCTGAGCCTCTGGCTGATGATCCCCTTGCGACGACTCTCGACTCGGTCGCTCGTCTGCATCGGGATTGGCTGGTTCACGCTCGGCGAAGCCCTCACCCTCGCCGCGGTGCCCGTTGGCGCGGCAGCCCCCCTCCCACTGAAGTTGCTCGTCGCCCCCGGCATCGACCCGCCCGTCATGGTCAGCTACCCGGTGGCAGGATGGCTCGCGATGATGGTGCTCGGCTGGGGGTTCGGCCGCCGGCTCCTCTCCATGGATCCAGCCACACGACTCACCGGTGCGGGGCGAGACTGCCTGACTGCCGGGGTCGCGGCGTTGGCGGTGTTCGCGCTCATCCGCGGCCTCGACGGCTACGGCAACATGGGCCTCCACCGCGACGACGCCTCGCTGATCCAGTGGCTCCACGTCAGCAAATACCCCCCGGCGCTCGCTTACGCCACCCTCGAGCTCGGCTTGATGGCGCTCGGCCTCGCGCTCTGCTTTGCCATCGAGCGCGGCCTGCGCGCGCCCGCCTCGCGCTGGAACCCGCTGCGGGTGTACGGCGAGACCGCGCTGTTCTTCTACATGCTCCACTTCATCGGCCTCGGAGCGGCCGCGATCGCGCTGACCGGTGGCATTGGAGAGCGCGGGCTGCAGGAGACCTACCTCGCCGCCGGCGCCACGCTCATCGCGCTCTACCCGATCTGCCTGCTCTGGCGGCGCTACAAGCGCGCCCACCCCAACGGCTGGGCGCAGTACGTGTAGACTGCGAGGTATGACGCTGCACCGTATGGACCCCGACCGCATCGACCACCACGTCGGCGAGATCGCCGAGCAGGGCTTCACGTTCGTCGAGGACGCCATCGAGCCCGAGCTGCTCGATTCGCTCCGCGACACCATCCGCGACGTGGCCGCCGAGCGCGAGACCGCGCCGCGCGGCAACCCGGCCGAGGGCTACGCGACCCACCGCAACTACAACCTGCTGGCGAAGGACGATGTGTTCCAGAAGATGCCGGTGCACCCGAACGTGCTGCCCGTTGTGGAGCGGGTGCTCGACCCGAGCTGCCTGCTCTCGGGCATGACGGCGATCGACATCGGCCCCGGCGAGCAGCCCCAGCCGCTCCACCCCGACGACATCTGCGCGACCGTCCCCCGCCCCCACCCGCCGCTCATGTGCGTGTCGATGTGGGCGCTCACCGACTTCACCGACGCCAACGGCGCCACGCGCTTCGTGCCCGGCACGCACAAGGAAGACCACCCGCCGGACTACACGAGGACCTACGACACGCTGGCCGCCGAGATGAAGGCCGGCACCGTGATGATCTTCGACGGCGCGCTGTGGCACGGCGGCGGCAGCAACGCGACCGAAGACGACTGGCGCCTGGGCGTGAACGTCCAGTACTGCCAGGGCTGGATGCGCACGCAACAGAACCAGTACCTGGGCGTGCCCCGAGAGAAGCTCGCGAGCATGCCCGAGCGGCTGCTCGAGCTGCTTGGCATGAACCTCTACAAGGGCATCATGGGCCACGTCGACGGCGCGAGCCCCGGCGCCGTTCTCGGCGAGGCCCGCGCCGCCGAGACGGCCTACAGCAACGACCGCGCCACCACGAGCTTCACCGACTAGGGAGACGCGCCTTCAGCGCGCAGGCGGCGAGGCCGCACGTGGGCGCCAGAGGGACCCCGCCACAGACGAACGGGCCCGCTCCGAGTGAGCGGCCCGAACACGAGACCCCAACGAACCGACCACCCGCGCCGCCCCGGCGGCGCCTCACTGGAGAACGACCATGCTCGACCTGACCCCCGATGAGGTGCTCACCACCACCCGCACCGTCCGCAAGCGGCTCGACTTCGAGAAGCCCGTCGAGCGGACGCTGATCGAGGAGTGCCTCGAGATCGCCTTCCAGGCGCCCAACGGCTCGAACATGAACAACTGGCACTGGGTGGTGGTGGACGACCCGGATACCGTGCGCGAGGTGGCGCGTGTCTACAACGAGGGGCTCGACAGCTACATCGCCTCACTCGGGGACGCGGTCGGCGAGAACTACATGGGCTCGATCATCCCGCGCTACGAGAAGCTCAGCGAGTCGACCCAGTACCTGCGCGACCACATCCACGAGAGCCCGGCGCTGCTGCTGCCGCTCATGGGCGGCCGCACCGACGGCGCCAACATCTTCTTCCAGGCCAGCACATGGGGCTCGATCGTCCAAGCCATCTGGAGCTTCATGCTCGCCCTGCGCGCCCGCGGCCTCGGCAGCGCCTGGACCACGGGCCACCTGTTCAAGGAGAAGGAGATGGCCGAGCTGCTCGGTATCCCCTTCGACCGCTACACGCAGACCGGCCTGTTCCCGATCGCCTACACGAAGGGCACGGACTTCCGCAAAGCCTGGCGCAAGGGCACCGACGAGGTCGTCAGCTGGAACGGGTTCTCGGGCTGAGCGCGCGCCGTCGCCGACGACGAGCGCCCTGAGGCTAGAAGCGGTACTGGCCGCCCATCACGAAGCTCTGGTAGTCGAGTCCCCCACCCCCGCCTGTCGTGAACAGATAGGAGTAGGTC
>Ga0315331_10002734_pt1 | contig 13290 bp, 13 predicted proteins | sample M160m34915metaG_FD_203456 | JGI IMG/M metagenome (GOLD analysis project Ga0315331, IMG submission 203456) | Ammonia-oxidizing marine archaeal communities from Monterey Bay, California, United States - M1 60m 34915 | ecosystem: Environmental > Aquatic > Marine > Intertidal zone | place: USA...
ATAAAAGGATCCAATCGATCAAAGGCGCTTTTAGTCGCAGCAAACTGTGTAGCAAAAACGGCAAATTCGTGTGGATCAAGTACATTTGAACGAAAATGCAATTATTACTACGCGGCTCAATTGGCAAGTCAAGCAGGAAATCCAAATATCGCTGCAAAGTTTAAGGCCAATGCACCTACTTCAGATGAGATTTTTAGCAATAATAGTCCTAAAAACATAATGCTTACTTGTTGGAATGTAAGTGTAGATATTAAATAGGATTAAATGAAATTTTTTTTATTTCCACTCTCTATTGTTTTTGTGGGAATAGTGTGTTCGTGTGTCAATGATGAAAGTGAAGTGAAGAGAATTACTGACTTCGAGGATGCGCCAGACGAGCAAAGTCAAAACTTAAAAATGGTATATAGTGACTCAGGGTTAACGAAGTTCCATTTGTATGCCGAAATTTCAGAAACGTTTACCCAGCCCAAGCACATTACTCATTTTAGAAATTTTGTTAAGGTTGATTTTTTCAATTCTGAAGGATCGTTGGTATCAACTTTGACGGCTCAAAGAGGCGTATACGACCATTCTGAAGAATTTGTCGTTGTAAAAGATTCTGTTCGCCTATACAATTATAAAAAAGACCAAACGTTAGAAACAGAGGAGCTTACTTGGAACAAGAAGGACAGTACAATTAGAACAAACAACAACGTTGTAGTGAGTTCTCCTAAAGAGCTTTTAACAGGGAAAGGACTCGTTACAAAACAAGACTTTAGTTATTTTGAAATACTAAACCCTACAGGACGTTTAAACTTAAAGAAAGAAGAATGAATACATACAATAAAATAATGAAAGTGATTTGGTTACTGATGGGCAGCGTCATGTTCATTGCGGTAACGGTAATGTGCTTTATTGATGGTTTTGATAAATGGGTCTTTTATTACCCGCTTGTTCTTCTAGCATTCGGAATGTATTTTTTTAAAGTTTGGATGATGAAGCGTATGGAAAAGCATATTGAGTATATGGCTGAAAAAGAAAAAGAAATAATTTGAACCAAATTCAAAAAGAAATAAGGTTAAATAAATGGGCGAAAATCACTTTTTTCTTGTCTTCATTTTGTTATTTATTCCTTATTAATGCGCAAAATTGTTTAGCTCAAAATTTTGTTAAAGGAACCATATTTGATGAGAGAAATGTACCGATCCCTCATGCCAAGGTTTTTGTAAAAAACGATCCCACTCAACGCACTGTGTCAGACATCAACGGTAAATATCAGCTCAGCTTGATGCCGGGAGAGTATTTTTTGGTGTTTAGCTCAATGGGTTTTGAAGATAGAGAAAGCTACATTTCAATCAGTGCCTTAGATGTAATGAAAAAAATACAGCTGTTCCCAAGTAAAATTCAAGATCTTGAATCGGTTCAGGTGTCTGCAAAGAAATCGAATCCTGGTAGGGATATTATGAAGAAAGTAGTTTCTAAAAGAGATCAAATAAATCCTTGGAATTATCCCCACAAAGTTGATGTATATATTAAGGCAAGAGAAGATATTAGAGGAAAAAACAAGTTGGAATCGGAGGATGATGAACCCGAAGTTGATGAGAGTTTTGATGGAGCAAACCCTTTGAAAGATACGATGAACCTTTTGGAGATTCAGATTGAAAGAAATTTTGCCCCAGGGAATAAAGTGAAAGAATTTCGAAATGCATACTCATTACGAGGGTCCAAGCGTAATCTATATTATACGACGACCGTTAAGTCTAATTTTAACTTTTTTGAAAACCTACTGAGGTTGGATGATCTACATGAAAACCCGGTAAGTTCACCAATATCAATACCGGGAATCTTGTCCTATAAGTACCGTTTGGTTGAGAAGTACGAGCAAAAAGGACAAACGATTTCCAAGATTAAAATACAAGCTAGAAATACGGCAACCTCCACATTACAAGGATATATTTGGGTTATTGACTCGCTTTGGTTGATACAAAAGCTTGACCTAACGATGAAAAAGGGAAACCTATTGGTTTACGATTATTTCAAAATACAGCAGGAATATGAACATCCGGGAGATTCAATATGTGTTCTTAAGAAGCAAGTATTAGATTATGGAGTGAAGTACAAAAGAGAATCGTCAATCTGTAAAACAACTGCCATTTTTTCAAATTACGATTTCAATCCTCAGTTTGATAATAAGTTTTTTAATTCAGAGCTGGCAGTAACAGAAAAAGAAGCCTACGAAAAAGATTCTTCTTTTTGGGAGAATAAACGTGCTGATCAGCTGAGTCCTGAAGAGATCGCCTTTATTATTCGTCAGGACAGTATCAGAGATTACATCAACAGAAAGGAATACCTCGATAGTGTAGACAAGATATTCAATAAAATCACTGTTCTCAAAGTACTTTGGTGGGGGGTAGATCACAGGAATAGGAGCAAAAGAATGCAGTGGACTATCGGGAGCTTGGCGACAACGATACGCCCTGTATACATAGCAGGTCCAAGAATCTCTCCTAATTTTGATTTATTTAAAAAATGGAAAGATGAGAGGACTTTGGATTCTTACACGCAAATATCCTTAGGATTCTTGAACAATGATATTAAAGGAGACACCTGGTGGAAATATAAATTCGACCCGTTCCATCAAGGTAAGATTAGGATGTCATTGAATCATGATTTCGATGTGATTCGTGGATATGATGCAATTACACAAATATATAAGAGGGAGAATTTTATTGAGGCAACAAGTATGAATACCTCTATCGAATATGAGCTTTTTAATGGGTTCTATATTGATGTGGGAGGTGAGTTTACCGAGAGAAGGAGTTTAGAGGGATATGATTTTCTTGAATTTGCCGATGATGTGCTTCCAAATAATGAACCTTCAGATTTTGAGACCTATCAGGCTTTAATTGCTGATCTAACGATCAGCTATACGCCTAAACAAAAATACATGCGAGAACCCTACAGGAAAATTGTATTGGGATCAGCTTGGCCTACCTTTAATTTCTATTATGAACGAGGAATCCCAACTCTTTTCGGCAGTGATATAGATCATGAATACATTCAATTGAGTGTTGATCAAACATTTAAGATAGGTACCATTGGAACCTCGAGCTATCGATTATCGGCAGGGTTATTTACGAGTGCTAATAACTTGAGAGACCCTGATTTTAAATTCCAAAGGAGAAGTGATCCACTATGGTTTTCAAATCCATTATATTCATTTCAAGGATTAGATACTTTATTAAGAACCAATGATATGTCCTTGGAAGCCCATTTCGTTCATCACGATAATGGGGCAATAATCAATAAGATACCATTTATGAAAAATACGCGCATTGGCCTTGTTTTCGGTGGTGGGGCTTTGTATGTTAAAGAACACGATTATTTTCATTATGAGGTGCTTGCTGGTCTAGAGCGAAACTTTAAACTTTCAAGAAGAAGATTAAGAGTAGGACTTTATGGTGTATTGTCTACTGGAAATAAAAGTTCACCACGATTTGACTACAAAATTTCTTTTGCCATTCTTGATGATAGAAGTATGAAATGGAATTTCTAAACGTTTTCCTTTGGGAAATAATTTTTGTTCCTGATTAGAATCATTCCCACTCCACAAGTAATACAAGCATCGGCAAAATTCCAAATCGCAGGAAATATTTGACTTTCACCTACCCAAGGGACCCAAGAGGGCCACGTTACGTTAAATTGAAACATATCTACAACATTCCCCAAAAGAAATCCCTGATGTCTAACTTCATGAATGCTCGTGTAGCTCGTTCCATGAGGTCCCATATGTGTGCAGGTTACAAAATTTTCTGATCCCTCCATTTGATTGTAAAAGTTACATGGGTCAAATGTGAAAATGAAATCATACAGAGCCGAGTCAATAAGGTTTCCAATGGCACCTGTAAAGATCAAACCAATTGCAATAAGGTATTCTGTTTTTACACCTTTTTTGTGTTCACTCCACATATAATACCCAATACCGGAAATGGCAATGATCCGAAAAATACTAAGAGCTAATTTATGCCACATAGATGATCCGAAGGTTGTGCCAAAGGCCATACCTGGATTTTCTATATAATGAAGCTGAAACCATTCCCCTAATAACGGCGTTGGTATTTCCCCCTGAATAAAGGACGTTTTAATCCAGATCTTAATAATTTGGTCGATTAATAAGAGACAGATTATTGTTATAATAACAATAGAAAATTGTTTTTTCACTTATTTGTTTTGTGCATTTTTTGCGGCAATACTCATGGTTGCATGCGGAACTAACTTTAAGCGTTCTTTTGCAATAAGGTTTCCTGTTGCCCTGCAAATCCCGTAGGTCTTATTTTCGATACGAATTAGAGCCGCTTGAAGATTTTTGATAAATTTCTCTTGTCTTGCAGCAAGTTGTGCGAGTTCTTCACGCGAAAGCGTTTCTGAACCATCTTCCATCATGTTAAATGTTCTCCCAGTATCATTTGTACCGTGGTCATCATTGTGTGAAAGTGAACCAATTAAAAGGCTGTAGTCATCTTGCGCTTCTTTTAATTTACTTAAAATCAGTGCTTTGAATTCTGAAAGTTCTTTATCTGAGTATTTATTTTTTTTCTGTGACATTCTAGATAAATTATGAGTTAATCTGATTTTTTAATGCGTCCAAAGATATCATTTTTAAGTTTGCTTTTTCTAAAAGTTACGAAAAATTCAAAAGGTTTATTCTCTTTTTATGTAAAATAGATGTGAATAATAATTATTTTTCATTTTTCAACCAAATGAAGTCACTTTGATAAAGCTTTTTTTAGGAAATAAAACATATGTTCTTCTACTGATCCCGGTCTTTTTAGTCTGTTATCAATTCCTAAACTATTATTTTGAGTTTATCTCTTTAGCCCCAAGTCAACATTTTGGCTTATGGATCGAAAACATTGAATTGAATACCCTTGTTGGTGTTTTATTGGCATCTATAGTGGTGCTATTAAATTCCTTTGGGTTGAATTTATTAGTAAACAGAAATAATTTTTACGAACGCAATACCTACTTAGTCGCATTGATCTATGTGGTTTTTATGAGTTTATTTGAATGTTCATATTTTTTGAATAGCACGCTTCTTCTTCATTCCACAATTATTTTCATGATACATCAGCTGTTTGAGTTAAATAAACGGGAAGATGGTCGTAAAAATATTTTTAATGCTTTTTTGTTTTTCGCACTGGGCGTTACGCTTTGTCCTATTTACATCTTTTTATTGCCCATGCTTATTCTCTCAGTCACTGTCATTCGGCAACTTTCGTTTAAAGAGTCTTTGATGGCATTTTCAGGATTCAGTATCCCTTTTATCTATTATTTAGCTATTTCTTATGTAGATGGTTCTGAATGGGGCAGTTCTTTTGTTTATGCCAATCTTGATGCCGTACAAAAAGATTTTTGGTTTGTGACAATATCTATAATTACGTTTATTGTGTTGTCCTTATTTTCAGTTGTTTTTAAAATGCGACAAGCTAAAATCCAAACAAATAAACAAATTCGATCTTTAATCATTTTGATTTTGTTCTTTTTTCTTCTCTCGTTTTATCAACTAATAAGTTTTCAACAAATCGATCATTTTAGCTTATTAATCATTCCAATGTCAATCCTGTTAATCTTTGCTTTTTTAAGCGATACATATGGAATGGCGGCAAATGTTCTTTTTTACGTGGTCATACTGTATTCTGTTATCAAGTTTTTCCTTTTCCTGCCTACACAAGCTGTATAATTGATTAATTTCGCATTAAAATAAGATAACAAATGAAATTTGGTGTAGTTACTTTTCCTGGCTCAAATTGTGATCAGGATATGATTTATATACTTCGGGATGTGATGAAGCAGGAAGTAGTTCATCTTTGGCATAAAGATTCTGATTTGCAAGGGGCAGATATGGTTGTTTTACCCGGAGGCTTTTCCTTCGGAGATTACCTCCGATCCGGTGCCATTTCACGATTTTCTCCAATTATGACTGAAGTAATTTCTCATGCCAATAAAGGAGGTTATGTTTTAGGTATTTGTAATGGATTTCAAATATTAACTGAATCAGGTTTACTGGATGGAGCACTCTTGCACAATAACAACCAAAAGTTTATTTGTAAAAATGTTCATCTCAAAGCCATTTCCTCAAGTGCAGCGATTTCAGCAGGTTTAAATAGAGATGAGGCATTTAAGATTCCAATTGCTCATGGTGAAGGACGTTATCATGCTTCCAGCGAGGTCATTGAATCTCTTGAGCAAAATGATCAGGTTCTTTTTAAATATTGCAATGAAAACGGTGTGGTTAATTTGGAATCTAATCCTAATGGATCTCTTCATAATATCGCAGGAATTTCAAATAAGGAAAAAAATGTTTTCGGAATGATGCCGCATCCTGAAAGAGCATCAGATGATGTTTTATCGAATTCGGAAGGTAAAAATTTCTTTGAATCGATTTTAAAATACAGCTAATGAAAATTTTATTACTAGGGTCTGGAGGCAGAGAGCATGCATTGGCATGGAAAATGGCTCAGAGTTCTATTTTGGATGAATTGTTTATTGCCCCTGGTAATTCCGGGACGCGAAAACATGGTAAAAATATTCCCATAGATCCCAATGATTTTGAAGCGGTCAAAAAAGCTGTAATTGATAACAATATTGAAATTGTAATTGTAGGTCCAGAACAACCATTGGTTAATGGTATTGCGGATTTTTTCATGGATGATGAGGTTTTATATAAAATTCCAATTATTGGTCCTGATGCAAAAGGCGCTCAATTGGAAGGGAGTAAAGACTTTGCTAAATCATTTATGAAAAGACATAATATTCCAACAGCCAAGTATGGTACTTTTACCAAAGATACTGTAGATAAGGGAATTGATTTTTTGAGAGGGATGGACGCGCCGTATGTTTTAAAAGCAGATGGTCTTGCAGCAGGAAAAGGGGTATTGATTATCGATAATTTAAAGGAAGCCGAAAGGGAGCTGAAAAACATGTTGATGGATTCGAAGTTCGGTGCTGCTAGTGAAAAAGTAGTCATTGAACAATTTCTTGATGGGCGAGAAGTTTCGGTTTTCATTATTACAGATGGGGAGTCTTTTAAATTGTTGCCAGAAGCAAAGGATTACAAAAGAATCGGTGAACAAGACACTGGTCCAAACACAGGTGGTATGGGGGCAGTGAGTCCTGTGCCCTTTGCAGACGCTGGGTTCATGGATAAAGTGCATAACCAGATCATTGTTCCAACTACTAAAGGCTTGAAGTCAGAAGGGATTAAGTACAAAGGATTTATATTTTTTGGACTCATTAACGTGAAAGGCGATCCTTATGTGATAGAATATAATTGTAGATTAGGTGATCCTGAAACAGAAGTTGTTTTGCCAAGATTAAAATCTGATATTCTAGATTTGTTTGAAGGAATTGCAACAAATACATTATCTGAAAGAGATATACAGTTTTATGATAAGAGTGCAGCTACAGTAATGCTCGTGTCTGGAGGTTATCCCAACAAATACGAAAAAGGAAAACAAATATTTGGATTGAATACTGTTGTTGATAGCATCTGTTTTCACGCAGGAACCAAGTCTGATGGTCCTTCATCGGTTACTGCTGGTGGTCGAGTCGTCGCCATAACGTCCTACGGCAAGAACATCGAGTTTGCAATAAAAAAGTCATACGAGACAATAGATAAAATAAGCTTTGACGGAATGAATTACCGCAAGGATATCGGTTTTGATTTAATCAAATAATGCTTACATTGTTGTTGTAATATGTTCAACGCTTTTTGCTTAATTCTCATTTCTCTTTTATTTTCTGCTTTTTTTTCAGGTATGGAATTGGCTTTTTTGTCTTCAAACAGACTGAAAATAGAGGTCGACAAAAGTAAAGGAACGCTTCTAAGTAAACTCCATTCCGTTTTTTATAAAAATGAGTCAAAAATCATTGCTTTCATATTACTTGGGAATAACATTTCACTTGTTATATATGGTATTTCGTCAGCTGTTATACTCGAGCCAATAATAAAAGGCTGGGGCATTAGCTCTGATTCTTTAACCCTCTTGCTGCAAACCTTGTTTTCAACCTTATTGGTGCTCGTAGCTGCTGAGTTTATCCCCAAGAGTATCGTTCAGTTTAATCCGAATAAATCACTCAAAATCGGTACATTTCCTTTATTCATATTATATATACTCTTGTTCATTCCAACACATGTCATTTTGTTTTTTAGTTGGATTATTTTAAAAACATTTGGGTTGGATCAAAAAACAAATCAAAAAGTTTTTTCTAGAGTTGATTTGGAGCACTTTGTAGATGACCTTTCTGAAAGAATAGAGAGTGAAGAGATATCTACAGACGATATGACTTTATTGAGAAATGCTCTTGATTTTTCAGAGGTAAAGGCTCGAGATTGTATGATTCCTAGGACTGAAATTATTTCAGTAGACATCAGTGATACTTTGGATGCCGTAAAAAACCTGTTTATTGCAAAAGGGCTTTCTAAAATCATCATCTATCGAGACTCTATTGATAATATCATTGGGTATGTTCATTCATCGGATATGTTCAAGTCTCCTAAATCGATTAAGCAAATATTATTGCCAATCCACTTTGTGCCCTCAGTAATAACGGGTGAAGAGCTATTAGAGAAATTCACAGAACAATCGGGAAATATTGCCATAGTGACTGATGAATACGGAGGAACTGCGGGAATGGTAACGCTGGAAGATGTGATCGAAGAAATTTTTGGAGAAATTGAGGATGAGCATGATAAAGATGACCTTCTCGAAGAAAAACTTTCGGAGACCCAATACCGATTTTCTGGCCGAATTGAAATTGATCATATTAATGAACAGTATGATCTCAAAATTCCGGAATCTGAAGACTATGAAACTCTTGGAGGACTTGTTCTTTATGAATTGGCAAATATTCCAGAAAAGAACTTAAAACTCAAAATAGATGGTTTCACTTTTGTGGTTGAAGAAGTGACAGACCGTCGAATAGAAACAATCATTGTATACATTAAATAATGAGGTTGTTGCTACCCATTTTTTCTTTTTGGTTCCTTTTATACTCATGTGGTATTCAAAAAGTTGATTTACCTGAAGCACTAAATGAAGTTTCTGGAATAGAGCAAATTTCTAAGGATTTATATGTTTCAATTAACGATAGCGGAGATGAACCATATCTTTACGTTTTTAATTCATCAGGTGAAATTGTCCATAGAGTGTACGTTTCAGGAGCAAAAAACATAGATTGGGAGGACATCACTTACGATGGGAATTACCTCTATATTGGTGACATTGGAAACAATCGAAATCAAAGAAAAGATATAGCCATCTATAGAATTGATATAGATACGACCATTAAAATGGGATATGAAGGAAATGATTCAGGTAGTCGTTTAAAGGATACTGTCGAAGCTTTGAGGTATTCTTTTCAATATCCTGATCAAAAAGAATACCCACCACAAGCAAGCCAAATGAATTTTGATTCTGAAGCTCTAGCATACGACAAGGGTAATTTGCTTATCCTATCTAAGGATAGGTCTAAACCCTATAAAGGGGTTTGTAAAATATATGAAGGTGAATTTTTGGAAGACAAATTGAATGTCAAATTAATTCAGCAAATCAAATTAAAAGGGCTATCCTGGTTAACCGGATCGGTAACTGGATGTGATTATTCAAATGGGATGTTATATGTCTTAACCTATAAACGTGTTTATGTTTATAAACGAGTTAATGATCAATTTAATTTTCTTCTCAAAAAGAATTTAGGACGTCTTCAGCAATGGGAAGGGGTATGTTTGGATTCGAATAATTTGATTCGTGTCGTTGCTGAGAAAAGTAGATTAGGGAAACAAAAATTGAGAACAATTAATATATGGGAGTAGCATTTTCAATAGATGATTTCGAGGCGGTTATTTTTGATATGGATGGTGTTCTAATTGATTCAGAGCCTTTATGGAAGATAGCGATGGAAAAAGTGTTTTCTGATTTGGGATGTAAATTGTCTAAAAATGATTTTCAAAAAACAGTAGGGTTACGCATCGATGAAGTAATAAGCTTTTGGAATAAAAAAGAGGAGCTTGGAATCGCCAATGAAAAGAAAGTCGAAGATGATATAATTAACCGAATGATTAAATTGGTTAAGGAAAAACCAATTCCATTAACGGGTGTATTAGAAACCTTGTCTTATCTATCAGGCAAAAAAATCAAGATTGGTTTGGCAACTTCTTCTCCAGATAATTTACTTCGTGCAGTTCTATCTGGTTTGAAAATAGCTCATTTATTTGATGTTGCGCATTCTGCTGAATTTGAAGAATACGGCAAGCCACATCCAGCGGTTTATCTTGCAGCAGCGAATAAATTAAATGTGGATCCACATCGATGTCTTGTTATTGAAGACTCTCTAAATGGTGTAATATCTGGTATGGCAGCTAAAATGAAGGTTGTTTGTATTCCAGAAAAAACACACGTAAAGGAACCTCGACTAGAAGTTGCTGATTTTATGTTTGAGGATATGTTATTGATGCTTGAGGCGTTAAAAAAGGGATGTTGATTTTTCCTCTTTTGAATTTAGGTTTGGTATCGATTGCTTTTGTAAATTTGTTAAAAGTACTACTTGGTGGAAGATTCATTTGATTATAAGGACGAAGCAGAAAACAATTCTGAGAAAGAATTCGATAAAGTTTTAAGGCCCCAAAAGCTTACTGATTTTGCTGGGCAACCGAGTATAGTTGAAAATCTAGAGGTTTTTGTTAAAGCGGCAAAATTAAGAAAGGAGCCATTGGATCATGTATTACTTCACGGCCCGCCCGGTTTGGGAAAAACAACTTTAGCGAATATTATTGCCAATGAAATGGAGGTTGGGTGTAAGATAACCAGTGGCCCAGTCTTGGATAAACCTGGTGATCTAGCGGGATTATTAACAAATCTTGCAACCGGAGATGTTCTTTTTATAGATGAAATACACCGTTTAAGCCCCGTTGTTGAGGAATACCTTTATTCAGCAATGGAAGATTATGCAATTGATATAATGATTGATACTGGTCCTAATGCCCGCACGGTTCAAATTAATTTAAATCCATTTACACTCATAGGAGCAACAACACGTTCTGGACTTCTAACAAGTCCGTTGAGGGCACGTTTTGGAATCAATTCGAGACTGGAATATTACAATACGGAAACCTTAACAGCCATTATTGAAAGATCTGCTGGCTTGCTTGAAATTCAAATTGATTTTAATGCGGCAGCAAAAATTGCAGGACGGAGTAGAGGGACGCCAAGAATTTCGAATGCCCTACTAAGAAGAGTAAGAGACTTTGCTCAAATAAAGGGCAATGGAATGATTGATGAAGCAATTACTGAAATCGCTCTAAAAGCCCTAAATGTAGACGCGAATGGTTTGGATGAGATGGATATCCGAATACTTAAGTCTATCGTTGAGAAATTCAGTGGTGGTCCGGTAGGATTAACAACTGTCGCTACCGCTATTGGTGAAAATGCGGGAACAATAGAAGAGGTTTATGAGCCGTTTTTAATTCAGGAAGGATTTCTCATGAGAACGCCAAGAGGAAGAAAGGCAACTCAAAAGACCTATGAACACTTGGGAATAAGTAGAGGGTCCGTTCAAGGAGATTTATTTTAAAACCATGAATGGTACACCTTTAAAGTCAATAATAAAGGGGAAAGCCAACGATTTGGGTTTTTTTTATTGTGGATTTTCAAAAGCGGAATTTCTTGAAGATGAAGCGCCAAAATTAGAGGATTGGTTAAGTAAAAATTATCATGGTAAAATGTCTTACATGGCAAATCATTTTGACTTAAGGCTTGACCCGCGAAAATTAGTTCCAGGAGCAAAGTCCGTTATTTCACTTTTGTTCAATTATTCTACTCAGAGTGAGCAAGTCGATAACGAAGCACCAAAAATTTCAAAGTATGCTTACGGAGAAGATTATCACTTTATAATCAAGGAACGGTTATTTGAGCTTTTTGACTTCACTAAAGAGCTTATTGGTGATGTGAATGGTAGAGTATTTGTGGATTCTGCACCTGTAATGGATAAAGCATGGGCCAAAAGATCAGGGTTGGGTTGGATAGGTAAAAACACCAACTTGATTCATCCAAAAGAAGGGAGCTTTTTTTTTATTGCAGAGATGATTATTGATGTTGACTTTGAGCCAGATGGACCTATTAAAGATTACTGTGGTACATGTACAAAATGTATAGATGAATGTCCTACTGAAGCAATTGTTGAACCCTACAAGATAGACGGTTCAAAGTGTATTTCTTATTTGACAATAGAGCTTAAGGATGAGATTTTACCTTCTCAATTTAAGGGCAAGATGGACAATTGGGCTTTTGGTTGTGATGTGTGTCAGGATGTGTGTCCATGGAATAAATTTTCTAAACCGAATAACGAGCCGCGTTTGATCAACCCCAAATTATTAGATCTTTCAAAGAAGGAATGGGAAGAATTGTCAAGAGATTTTTATGACGAGCTATTTAGACGAAGTGCTGTGAAAAGAACAAAATATTCTGGATTAAAAAGAAACATCGAGTTTATTGACCCTAAAGCTAAATTTTAGATGTGAATAATTCCTTTGGAAATCGGGATTTACCGACAACAATCTGACTAACTTTGTGTTATTGAATTTGGTATGACTAGTCAAGAGATGATACAATTAAAATATTCTGGAGAGCTCTCCACAATGACGGACTATATTAATGTTTCAGTTCAAGCCATAGGAATTTTGGTTGCTGGAATTATCATTTGGAGATTGATCATACGTTATCAGAATAAAAAACTCAACACAAGATATAAGAGCGACTATTTTGACTCCTCTTATTCGAAACATTGGAGAAAATAAATCGATTGGGATGGAAAAGAATGTAACAATTATCGGAGCTGGTTTAGTAGGCTCGTTATGGGCTGTGTATTTATCAAGAGCAGGTTATAAAGTAACGATCTACGAAAGAAGATCAGACATAAGGAAGGCTGAAATTTCAGCTGGAAAATCTATAAATTTGGCTCTTTCTGTAAGGGGGTGGAAAGCACTAGATGCTGTTGGCGTTGGTGATGCTGTTCGAGAGATAGCTATTCCAATGTATGGCAGGGTGATGCACGATTTGGAAGGAGAGCTAACCTACCAACCCTATGGAAAAGAAGGACAAGCCATATATTCTGTTTCAAGAGGAAATATAAATGCTAAAATGATGGATATTGCTGAAAAAAAAGGCAATGCTACAATACATTATAATCACGAATGTCATAGTGTAGATTTCGAAAATTCCATTACATTCATTCGGAATACGATCACAGGCGAGG
>Ga0315331_10002735_pt1 | contig 13287 bp, 15 predicted proteins | sample M160m34915metaG_FD_203456 | JGI IMG/M metagenome (GOLD analysis project Ga0315331, IMG submission 203456) | Ammonia-oxidizing marine archaeal communities from Monterey Bay, California, United States - M1 60m 34915 | ecosystem: Environmental > Aquatic > Marine > Intertidal zone | place: USA...
AGGATCGTGCCGTCTTCGGCAATGGCAATTTCCGCATCGACGATTTCGTCGAATGCATTGCCGGTTGTCATTAGGTCCTCCATCCGGTCGCTGACCCATTTGACCGGCCGGCCCAGATCGCGGGAAGCGGCACAGGCGACGATCTCTTCCGAATAGAGGGATGTTTTACCGCCGAACCCGCCGCCGACATCGGGCGCGATCACGCGGATGCGCGGCCCCGGCAGGTCGAAAATTTCCGACAGTTTGTCGCGCAGAATGCCGGGTATCTGCGTCGTGCAATGCAGATTCAGCGAGCGCGCGCCCTTGTCGTATTCGGCAACCGACGCCCGCGCTTCAATGGTCACCGGCGCAGTACGGGTAAAATGAAACCGTCCGCCGGTCGTCACGGCAGCCTTGGCGAAGGCGTCATCCACTTCCCCGCGGGCGAATTCCCGCGCCGCCAGGATGTTGGATTCGAGATCGTCGTGCAGTTTGGGCGCATCGGGTTTCAGCGATTCTTCGGGGTCGACCAGCACCGGCAACGGCGCATAGTCGATTTCGATATGGGCGAGCGCGTCCTCGGCGACATAGCGGGACTCGGCCACGACCGCGACCACGGCCTCGCCGACATAGCGGACTTTTTCAAGGGCCAGCGGCGGAATGAACGTCGCCTGGTAGTTCGTCATGCGCGACGTCGCCTGATAGGGATTGGCGAGTTCGGCGATATCCTTGCCGGTATAGACGGCAACCACGCCCGGCAGCGCGCGCGCCGCTGAAACATCGACGCTCCGGATCGTCGCATGAGCATGATCGCTACGGCGAAAGGCAATATGCACCATGCCATGGCGCTTGATGTCGGCAACATAGTTGCCGGCGCCGGTCAGCAGGCGCGGATCTTCGCGGCGGACCACCTTAGCGCCGACATATTGCGGCCGGGTGAGGCTGATATCGTCGGGCGCGCTCATCTGGCGTCTCTCTTGTCAGCGGCACTGCGAACGGCGGCGACAATGTTCTGATACCCGGTGCAGCGGCAAATATTCCCCGACAGCCCGTCGCGGATATCGTCATCGGTCGCGAGGTCGTATTTGCGCAGCATGTCGGTCGCCGTCATCAGCATGCCCGGCGTGCAAAATCCGCATTGCAGAGCGTGATGTTCGCGAAAGGCTTCCTGTAACGGGCCGAGCGCCTCGATATCCCCGAGGCTTTCCACGGTCTCGACCGATGCGCCATCGGCCTGGACCGCGAAGGTCAGGCAGGAACGGACACTGTCGCCGTCCATCAGCACCGTACAGGCGCCGCAGATACCGTGTTCGCAGCCGACATGAGTGCCGGTCAGGTCCAAGTTCTCGCGCAGAAAATCCGCCAGCAGCAGGCGGGGTTCGACCTCGGCGGATTGGGCCACGCCGTTTACGGTCACGGAAATCGATATCTTATTCGTCATGGCGTGGCTCGTTCATAGGCAGCGGTGAGGGCGCGCCGGGTCAGGACGCCAACAAGGTGGCGGCGATAGTCCGCGGAACCGTGGAGATCGTTGCTCGGCTCGACCGCTGCCTGCGCGGCCGCCGCGGCGGCGTCGATCCCGTCCGCCATCATCGCCTGTTCGGCGGCATCTGCGCGGAACGGTGTGTCGTGCACGCCTATCAGTCCGATCCGCGCCCCGGTCACCCGGTCACCGTCGCGCACCACAATCGCCGCCGCCCCCGCAACCGCAAAATCGCCTCGGCGCTGGGCGAATTCTTCGAATCCCCATCCGGCGCCGTCGGGCAAACCGGGCAAATTCACGGCGATGACGATCTCATCCGGCGCAAGCGCCGTCGTCAGCGGGGCCAGGAAGAAGTCCTGCGCCGCGATCTGGCGTCCCCCGCCGGGGTTTGCCGTCTCGATCGTCGCATCCAGCAATACCGACAGCGTCGGCAGTTCAGCGGCGGAGTCCGCGTGGGACAGGCTGCCGCCGATGGTGCCGCGGTTGCGGATGGCGAGATGGGCGACGTGTTTCATCGCGTCGTGGAGGACGGGAAACCGCTGGCGCACGGCCGCCGACGTCTCCAGCGCGTAATGCCGCGTCAGCGCGCCAATATGCAGCCCGCCATCGGCCGCCTCGGCAATGCCGGCAAGGCTTTCAATACCGTTGATATCGACAAATAAAGGCGCGTCGATCAGCCGGAAATTCAGCATCGGCACCAGGCTCTGGCCGCCGGCAAGCAGTTTGGCATCTCCGTTTGCAGCAAGAGCGGCGACGGCCTCGTCAACGCTGGACGCGCGCAGGTAGTCGAAGGGAGCAGGTTTCATTCTGGTTTATTGTCCGGTTCAGCCGCGCTGAATGCCCTTGTAGAGGAGGGATTCGCCCATGCCCTCGGCAAGGCACCATTCGGCAAAGTTTTCCGGCGTCGATTCCCAGTCGTTGGCGACCCAGTTGTCGTCGACGACATCGGAATCGAAATCGTATTCCGCCGCGCCGCCGCACGGGTTTTTGAAATACCAGAAATAACACGACGAAATCGGGTGGCGGCCCGGTCCGATCATCGTGTCCCAGCCATTGCGCGTCATGTTGTTGCCGCCGCCGAACAGCTCATGGATGGTGCCGACCTCGAACGCCAGATGGTGGAAACCGCGCTTGCCGATCCCGGGATCGAGCAGAAACAGGTTGTGATGGTTGTGCGACTTGGCCCCGCGCGTGAAGTAGCCGCGCCCGGGATAGGCGTCGGTCAGCTTGAAGCCAAGCCGGTCGATATAGAAATCCTTATGGTTTTCCAGATCGTCGGTCATATAGACGATGTGGGAAATCTCGAACGGATGGGCCTTGTTCACCATTTCCGCGCGGCGGTTGATCCGCGTCGGCCGTCCGGGAACGTTGACCTCCTGTTCCGGCGCCGTCACCGGGACGGTCTGTTTAAGACGGAACCCGAGGCCGAACCCGACCGGATCGACGGTGTGGATCGACCCGTCGGCATCCTTGCGGACATCGCAGTCTGCCGAAAGATTGGCTTCCAGTGTGTCCAGGTCTTGCTGCGATTCGACGCCGAACATCGCCTCGCGTACCGTCGCGTCGGTGTCTACGCCGACCGGCGGCGGCAGCTCGGGGTCGTCCGCCGGGCGGATTTCAACCGATGCGCCGTTCTGGGCGGCAAACGCTATATGACCATTGCCTGTGTCCATCGGCGCCAGGCCGAAATCCGACCAGAAGGCCCTAGCCTTGTCGAGATCGGTCACGCCGTAGGTGATTTTTTCGATACCGGTGTGGTTCATCGTCTGGCTCCCGCTTGCTGAAGCTGAAATCTAGCGCTTTTAGCAACGGAACGAAACGGTCAGGCGGGTAAATCCGCATAGGCGCTCTCCATCGACCGGTCGAACAGATCCTCGATCCACGCCCGCTCGATTCCGCGCACGATAAAGACCAACGATGTGACGCGGTCGCCCTCCGGCCACGCCTCCAGCCGGCGGATCGGGTGGATCACATGCTGGACCCCGTGCACCACCGCGGGGCGAGACGGATCGTCCGTCAGCGCGACCAGACCCTTTAGACGGAGCAGATCGTCGCCCTTCTGGTCGGCCAGCATCTGCATGAACACGGCGAGCCCCGCACGGCTCACCGGCTCCGTGCGGCGCAGTGCATAGGTGGCAATACCGTCGCCGTGACGATTGACGTCGACGGCACGGTCGTGGGCGCCGGCGGCGGCCTCTTCCGCGAGCCAGCCTGAAACCTCGCCGCTTTTGCCCAGCGGATCGTACAGACCGCCAGAAAACAGCATTTCGGGGTTCACCGCACCGTCGACACAGCGGCGCCACGCGGCGGTCGAGTTTATCTCTGCCAGCCGGGACTCGAGCGCTGCCAGCGCGTCGTCGTCATTGGTGATATCTGTCTTGGTGATCAGCAGGGCGTCGGCGACGGCAACCTGCTTCACCGCTTCCGCCTGGCGGTCGAACGTCGCCATGGCATTCACGCCGTCCACCGCGGTGACCACCTGCGCCAGCCGGTAATGGGCGAATACCAGCGGCTCCTGCATCAGCGTGTGAATGATGGGTGCCGGATCGGCAAGCCCGGTGGTTTCCAGCACCACGCGCTTGAACCGGCGGATTTCGCCGGCCGCGCGGCGCGCGTACAGGTCGATCAGGGTCGCCATCAGATCGCCGCGGATGGTGCAGCAGATACAGCCGCAGGACAGATCGACAATGATTTCATCGGTCGATTCCACGAGCAGGTGATCCAACCCGACCTCGCCGAATTCGTTGACGATCACCGCGGTATCCTCGAACGCCGGATCGCGCAGGATACGCGACAGGATCGTCGTCTTGCCGCTACCGAGAAACCCGGTCAGCACGGTCACGGGGATGAGGGTGTTGTCCATCATGACCGACAAACTGTCTCAATCGGTCGCTTCTGTCATCCCGGATTTGTCGATTGCGGATTTGGGCGCTAGCGTAAGGTCCCTCGCTCAGAAAATCCGGGATGTCCACATGGCCACGACGCTTATCACCAATATCGGAGAGTTCTTCACCGGCGAGCTCGCCGATCCGGTCGCCAACGTCACGTCGCTGCTGGTCGAAGACGGCAAAATCGGCGCTTTTAGCCCGCCGGCGGATACCGCCCGGGACTACACCATCGACGCCAAGGGCAGTGCCGTCCTGCCGGGCATCATCGACGGGCATATCCACCCCGTCTTCGGCGAATGAACGCCGACGCAGCACACCATCGGCTGGATCGGCAATTACGTCCATGGCGGCACCACCTCGATGGTCTCGGCGGGCGAGCTGCATCTGCCGGGCCTCGATTACAACAACCTGACCCCGGAACTGATGACCTCGCTGGCCCTGCTCGCCAAGGCAACCACCGGCCGTATCCGCTGGAGCGGCGCCAAGGTCCATGCCGGCACACTGCTGATGGTCCCCGGCATGACCGAAGAGGATTTCGACAAGGTTGCCGACGCCGGCACCATCCTGACCAAATTCCTGTTCTATCCGCTCAGCATTGAGAACAAGGAGGAAGCGCAGCGTTACGTGCGCTGGTGCCACGAACGGGGCCTGCGGGTGAAGGTACACACGGGCGGTGTTTCGCGCTCGGGATCGAACGCCGTCTGCGGGTTCGAGACACTATCCTGGCTGCAACCCGATATCGCCGCCCATATCTCGGGCGGGCCGATCCCGATGCCGGATGAGGACCTCGACGAACTGGTCGACAACACCGAATTCGCGCTCGAAATCTGTTCGTCGGGAAATTACCGCTCGGCGATCCGCGCGGTCGAACGGCTCGCCAGGGCCGGGCTGCTTGACCGGCTGACGCTCGGCACCGACACACCCGGCGGCACCGGCGTGCTGGCCCGCGGGATGCTGCGCAACATGATCTTCCTGTCGTCGGTGGTCGGCCTGACCGCCGGCGAAGTGATCGCGGTCGCGACCGGCAACACGGCGAAAGCCCACGGACTCGACACCGGCATGCTCAAACCCGGCATGCCGGCGGATCTCGTCATCGCCGGGCGGATCGACGGATCGGCGGGCACGACCCTGACCGAAGCCATCGAGCATGGCGACCTGCCCGGCATATCCACGGTGATGATCGACGGCGAACTGGTCGTCAGCGGCCGCAGCGAACAGACCCCGCCGCCGCAGGACCGGGCGACCATCGAGATGACGTATGGCTGCCCGTTCTGCGCTTAGGAGATGACATGACCGACGCCCCCGGCCCGTTCGATCTGGAAACGACCCGCTTCGTCACGCCGCCTGCCGCCTACTCCTTCAAATGACCGGCACGGTTTTCGAACAGTTTTTCGTCGGCATAACCCATGGTATCGGGCTGGCCGCGGCCGAGCATGACCTGGAAATAGACCGGCTCCAAGCTGTCATTGTCGTAGCCGTGGATCACCCCCGGCGGACACGCAATGCATTCCCATGGGCCCAATCGGCGGGACAGGCGGTTGCCCTCTTCGTCTTCGACAAACACGGTCAGGAAGCCCTGCAGCACGAAGAATACCTCTTCGACCTCGTGGGTGTGCGGCGCGTTTCCCTGGCCGGGTTCGACATACATGATGCTGAGGGTGAAGCCGCGCGCCGGGATGGAATCCCCCGAATTGTGCTTGCCCGACCCGCCGGCGCCGATGAACCGGTGCTGGGCGCGTTTATAGCCTTCGATCTTGGCATCTTCGAAGGCCGCCCAGTCGGGCACCCGGTCGCGAAACGTCGCAACATAGGTCTCCATGATCTTATCGATCGGCCAGTCTTCGATTTCCTTGGGGCGGGGATGGCGGGCAAGAGACATTTTCAATTCCTCGGTTCAGATATACTCAGACAAGCCGGGCGGGCGCGTCGTCCGGCGGGGTGGCGTCGATGGCATTGGCGGTCGTCGCGACCATACCGAAATAGCCGACAACGCCGACCAGCGACACCAGGTCTTCCTCGCCGAACAACTTTTCCGCCTTGGCATAGGTCTCGTCGGTCAGGCGGTAGGTATTCACCAGTTGCGAGGCGACCTCATAGGCCATTTTTTTCGCGGGCGTCGGTCAGGCCGGGATCGCGGCACTCGTTGATCGCATCGACGATGTCCTGGTCGACCCCGGCGGCAAGGGACGCGCGGACCTGGACCGCCCATGGGTAATTGGCATCCCAGAACCGCACCACGGTGAGCACGGCGATCTGGCGTTCGCGCCCCGACAGCCCGCAGCCGCGGAACCAGTTGCCAACATCCTGGCACAGCCGCATCAGCGACGGATGGCGGATATAGGCCCAGTAAGGCCCGGCGCGCGGGCCGGCCTCCTCGCCTATCTGGTCGTAGAGCGCGCCCTGTTCGTCGTTCATATCGTCGCGGCCGAGGATTCTCATTCTTGTCATTGGCTTATCCGTTCAGGTGTTATTCCGCAGCGTTTGCAGAAATGTTCAGCATCGGCAGTACTTCTTCGGAAATACGCCGGATCGTCGTCATGTTCTGTTCGTTGGTCAGCCCGGCATAGCGGGTGATGAACGAAATCTCGGTGAACCCGGCATCCACATAGCGCTGAATACGCTCTGCCGCCTGTTCGGGCGAGCAGATCAGCGTGCGGCGGCGGAACACGTCGCGCCAGTCATCGTCTTCGCACATATGCAGTAGGACCGAGATATCGTCTTCGTAGTCGGCATCCCATTGCTGGCCGCGCATGACCTTGCGGAAGGCCCCGGCATGTTCCTGCAGGGCGGCCCTGGCTTCGTCGATTGCCTGTTCCTCGGTATCGGCTATGTGGGTCATAAAGGCGATCATCGCCTTGCGGTCGGCGGTGCGACGCCCGGCTTTCTCCCAGTTTTCGCAGTACCAGCCGAATTTCTCGAACACCGAATCCGCGCTCATCGGATAGTGATTCATCATCAGATGAAACCCGCGTTCAGCCGCGTTGACGAAACTGTCCTTTGAATTGGACGCCGCGTTCCACACCGGCAACGCCCCGTTCACGGTGACCGGCCACGGTTCCAGCTTGTCGAAATGGAAGAACCTGCCGTCATGGGAAAACGGCGCGCCGGCCCAGAACTTCAGACAGATTTCGAGCCCTTCGGCGATGCGGTCGGGTACCTCGGCCTGATCAATGTGAAAGGCATCGAATTCATGGGGCACAAACCCCTTGGCGATGCCCATATCGACCCGCCCGCCCGAGAGCTGATCGACCAGCGCGTAATCCTCCGCCACCTTCAGCGGATCGCGGAGCTGCATCAGCGACACCGCGGGCGCGAGACGGATAGTCTCGGTCTCCCGCGCCCATGCCGCGAGGATAATCGCCGGGTTCGGCACAGCACCACCGTAATAGTGAAAGTGATGCTCGGTCGTCATCGCCCGCGTCCAGTCGAGACTGTCCGCCAGCTTCACGCTCTCGGTCAGTTCCTCGTAGTAGCGCGTGAGCGACATGCCGTAGCCTGCGCGCCAGGTCGGCAGATAGAAAAGCGAAAGATCCATGGTTGTTACGCTCCCACCCCTCTGCCTGACGGAAACGCGGTAATACCTAGCGTTTCCCTGAATGCCGCCGTTGGCTCAAGCCGGTCTTCATCAATCGGAATCCCGGTTGAATCGGCAACCCGGTCGATCGCATTGAACATCGATGCGACCGCACTGGCATCGACAAGCGCCTCCGCGCCGAGGGCGTCGATCACCGCGGCGCGGGCCGCAACCAGGGCCGCCTCGTCGTCGCCGACAACGGCTTCTGCAAAGGTGGCTAGCAAGTCGCCCTGCGGGATGCCGCCGCCGTCATCGGCATCCCCGACGATAACGTTCAGATCGATTTCGGTTCCGTTGTGCTGACTGCTCGCACGGAGCAGTGCCGTATGGCTGGTCGTTCAATAGGCACACTGGTTGATGGCCGACACGCGCCCCGCAATCAATTCGATCTGTTCGCGCGTGATGGCGCGGTGTTCGGTCGAAAAGTCGCGCATCTGAACGCCGTTCAGATACTGCGCCTCGTTCATTTCCATAAAACCGTGGGCTTCCGCCGGTACCAGGCTGAGCGCGCGGCGGACGTTTGATCCGGGTGGGCCGAACCGGGGAATATCGTCCCCTTCGGCGTCCTCGGCGCCGATCCACGGCACCCAGGCCGCACCCTGGGACGCATTATGCGGCCGGATGCGCGTCGGCGCGCCGGGTTTTGCCGTCGGCAGCGGCCTCAGCGGCACGCCGGCGGCATGGGCAAACGTGTCGATCGACACCGTCGAGCAGACGACGCCGATGATTTCGACATATTCCTCCTCACTCAACCCGCTGGCGAGGCAATCATCGTAGCATTTCTTCATCAGCCGCGCCGGGTCGGACACTACGCGATGGATCACCTCGACGATGTTTTCCGGCAGGGTGCCAAGGCTGTCATGCACGCCTTCCACGCCATAAGGCGACAGGGCGTCTTTGCGCGTTTGGCACAGCGCGCAGCCTTTGGCATTGCGCACCTCGGCGATAATGGCGACGCGCGTATCGGCATCGAGCCAGGTGCCTGGGGAAGACAGGCGCGCCCAGGCGCCGCGGTGGGTATCGACGATGTCCGCCCGGATGGCAAAGGGCGCGTCGTCGTAGTTCAACTCGGCCATACTCTCCCTTTCGAATGATCCAATGACACGGGAAACGGCGCATCCTGTCAACGTCGCGCGTCGCATCGTGGGACAATCTGTCCTATATTTTAAAAAATTCAACTTTGCGAAAAACAGGGATTGGAAAAATGGCGGAAAAAATCAGGCGGGTCGTCACCGGCCATGACGCGAACGGCACCGCGATCATCGCCCGGGACGGTATGGCCGAAAACATCCGGGTGCGCGAAGCCAATGGACTGACATCGACGCTGCTATGGACCGAGGACACCACCCCGAGCGACAATTCAGGCGATGACGACAAGGCGGATCGCGAGATCGGCGTCGCACCACCCGATGGCGGCTCGGTCTTCCGCATTGTCGAATTCACGCCGGATGCCGAGGGTGTCAGCAACGAGGCGATGAAAACAGAACTTGGCCTAGACCCCGATAGCGGCGGCCCGGTGCGCCACCCCGGCATGCACAAGACCCGCAGCGTCGACTATGCCATCGTTATTTCCGGCGAGATCGACATGCTGGTCGACGACGACGAGGTCCATCTCAAAGCCGGCGACGTGATCGTCCAGCGCGGCACCAACCATGCCTGGGCCAATCGCGGCACCGAAAACTGCCGGATCGCCTTCATGCTCATCGACGCGCAGGAACTTTAATCCGTCGCGGTCGTCCCACCCCGGCGCAGCAGCGCAATATAGATCAACGCGGTTGCGAACATGATCAGGCTGTAGGTCGCGGCCGGCACGGCAACCAGCCCACCGCCGAACATTAGGGTTGCGACGGCAATCGCCAGCGTGCCGTTCTGCAGGCCGCATTCGATGGAGATGGCGATACGCTGGCGCGGGCCCGACGCGAAGATCCGCGCGACCAGATAGGCAAGCACCATCATCGCCACGTTGAGCGCCAGCGTCACCAGACCGGCCTGGGCGAAATAGGCGACGATGTTGTCCCTTTCCTTGGCGATCGCGCCCAGCAGTACGATGACGAATAGGATGGTCGACACCCGCCCGGCGAGGCGTTCGAAGCGGATTGCAAAACCACTCGTAAACCGCCGGACGAGAAGACCGAGCACCACTGGCACGGTGACGATCACAAACACGCTCAGCGCCGTTTTGCCGACCGACACGTCGCCGACCGGATCCCCGCCCATAAGCTGGCCATGCGCGAACACCACGATAAACGGGATGGTGACGACACAGATTAGGCTGATCACCGCGGTCAGCGAAATCGACAACGCGACGTCGCCGCGCGCAAAGGCGGTCAGAATATTGGACGTCACGCCGCCCGGGGCCGCCGCAATGATCATGACGCCGAGCGCCAGTTCCGGCGGTAACGAGCAGATACTGACCAGCGCAAACGCCACTGCCGGCAACAGAATGAGCTGCGCTGCCGCGCCGACCAGAAAATCGCGCGGTGCCCTCGCCACCCGCGCGAAATCCGCGAAGGTCAGCCCGAGGCCGAGTGCGAACATGATGAACGCCAGCGCAAGCGGCAAAAATACGTCGATAACAATGCTCATCGCTGATCCCCGTTCTTCTGCCTTTTTTACACGGAATCACCGGGTCCAGTCACGCCGCGGCCGCGCACCCATCGATCGAGGGCCTGGCGGAACCGGCGCTCAGACCGTCACTTGGTCAGCCCCGTCAGCCCGGCAAGCGCAAAGGAAATCAGGATAAACCCGGCCATCTGGTGAAAGTAAAATTAGGTTCGGCACCGCTGGGAAAGTTCGATAGACCCGTGTTTTTTTGTCGAGGTTGAAAACAGGCACAGCAATATCGACGCTGTACCAGAACCGGTCCGACAGCGTCGTGTCGCGTCCCGGCCACCCCCTGCCGCACACCCGGGCGCCCCGGGCCGCCAGTGTCAGGAACCACAATATCGCCAGCCAGATCCGATAGCCGTAACCGATCAGGACGTATTGGATCCACAGGCTGGCTTCCGTCAGCTTTGACGTGCGCGGGCTGTCCCGCAGGTGGTTGAACTTAGCCATCAGCAGATAGTCCGCATTGCCCGGATGGCCGCTCTCGCGCAGCACCTTTGAAAGCTGCTCGAAAGGCTGGGGGATGAACGTCTCCTCGACGCCTTCCTGTTTCGCCCGCCAGTTATCGAGCAGCCATTCCTTCGGGCGGGCCGCCATGATCCTGTCCTTGGTTGCCCGCAGACCGCCAAGACGGTCATAGGTAAAGCCGACCAGATCCAGTGTGACGCCGTCCCATGAATCGATCGTATCGTTCAGGGCACCGACGCGGGTATTGCGCAGAATCAGCCGGCAATCCTCCGACCAGCGCGGCGGACCGTACTTGCGCGCATTCGAGTTCTTTCCGGGCGGCGTATTGAGCTAAAGTTCGTCGGCGATCGTCGCGGAGGTCAGATCGAAATTCCCGTCAAATATCCTCTTTCTGAGATGCAGGCTGTCGCCGATGCGCGCGCTTATCAGGCGGACCTCTGCCGCGAATTGCGCCTTGCCCGCCATCGACAGATTGCCCCGACCTGAAGACGCCGGGCGTCGAACAGACCGTCGATACGCGCGCCTGACACATCCAAGGCGTCGCTCACCATGGCCCCGGCCAACCGCGCATGCCTGAAATGAGCGTTGCGGCCCATGGATAAATCGCCGTCAACCGAGAGATTACCGGCAAGGAGATCGCCTTTGACGATCGATCCGTCGAGCGAGAGGTAGCCGCGAAATTTGGCCGATTTCAGCGATAAATCACCGGAAAACACCGTGTAGGTCGCTCCTGCCCTGCAGACCCCCCCCGCGTGCGCTGCAGCGGGCGGGATTACGATGCTGCGTTGAGCGTCTCCAGCACCACCGGCGGTGACATCGGCAGGCTGTAGAAACGCTTGCCGAGCGCGTCGTAGAGGGCGTTCCGGATTGCGGCGAGCGGCGGCACCAGCGGCACCTCGCCCACACCGCGCACGCCTTGCGGATGTTTCGGGTTCGGTATCTCGATGATCACCGTATCCAGCATCGGCAGGTCCGAGAAGATCGGCATGCGGTAATCGAGGAAGCCCGGATTATCCATGTGGCCGTCCTTGTCGAAGATGTATTCCTCGTTGAGCGCCCAACCGATGCCCTGGGCGACGCCGCCCTGCATCTGGCCTTCGACATAACTCGGATGGACCGCCTGGCCGACATCCTGAAAGGAGGTATAGCGGATCACCCGCACGATCCCGAGATCGAGATCGACCTCAACATCGCAGATATGCGTAGCAAAGCCGCCTTCGGCACCCGTGGTGTTGAGCTGCACCCCGGCCCCGATGGGACCGCCGGTTTCCGTGGCCCGGTCCGCGAGTTCCGCCAGCGTCAGTGGGGCAAACTTGCCCGCATTGTCGCCTGCCGGGCGGGCCTCGCCGTCCTCCCAAGTAACCGCGTCGGCATCGATGTCCCAGATCTGTGCGGCGCGTTCACGCAGGGTCGTGATGACCTTTTCCGTCGACTGGGTCACCACGATACCGGAGGCGAACAGCACCCGGCTGCCGCCGGTCAGATTGCTGAAACCGATCGTGGCGGTATCGCCGATCAGCACCGAGACCCGCTTGTAATCGATACCCAGCAGTTCGGCCGTGATATTGGCGATGGACGCGCGCGAGCCGCCGACATCGGGATGGCCGGTGGTGACCACCACGTTGCCGTCCTCGGTGATGTTGACCTGGGCACTGGATTCGCCGCCCGCGTTGAACCAGAAACCGCTGGCAACGCCACGTCCCTGGTTCTTGCCAAGCGGCGCCTTGTTGTGCGGATGGGCGATTGCCGCCTCGACCGTCTCGACATAGCCGATGCGTGGATAGACCGGGCCATGGGCAGCCTTAGTACCCTCCTTGGCTGCGTTTTTCAGCCGCAGTTCGAGCGGATCCATATCGATGGCCTCTGCGATCTCGTCGAGCACGCATTCCACAGGATAAGCGCCGATGGGCGCACCCGGCGCCCGGTAGGCGGCAACCTTCGAGCGGTTGCTGACCACGTCATAGCCCACAGAATGCACGTTCGCGATGTCATAGGGCGCAAAGGAGCACGCCGTCGCCCCGCGGATGGGCGAGCCCGGAAGACCGCCCGCCTGCAGGTAGAACGCGCCTTCGGCGGCGACGATCGTGCCATCTTTTCGCGCACCGATTTTTACCGTGCTCGTCGAACCGGATGTCGGGCCCGTCGCCCGCATGACCTCTTCACGGTTCATCACCATTTTGACCGGCCGACCGGATTTCTTCGACAGGATGGTCGCAAGCGGCTCAAGATAAATAATCGTCTTGCCGCCAAATCCGCCGCCGATCTCCGCCGGAATCGCCCGGATATGG